>OMGY01002188.1_pt1 | contig 15215 bp, 10 predicted proteins | sample 1674461 | NCBI WGS metagenome assembly OMGY01 (sample SAMN05578579, study PRJEB25193) | human gut metagenome | biome: Human Microbiome; feature: human-associated habitat; material: feces | host: Homo sapiens | place: USA:Birmingham
ACTTCCAAACCAGTTTCTGTGCAATGATGTACATTACGGCATATCCATTGGAGATGATGGAGTTCAGTTCCCGCTCCAGCCGTGCCGATACGATCTCCGGAAGATTCGGTCCATAGATCGCATGAGCCTCATTATAGCAGATATCACGAAGCATCTGATCCGAGTTTTCAATAACCGGAGGAAATTTACCGTCACGGATCGGGCAGACCCGGTCACACATATCCGCGATTTTATTCGGGTTTGTGATGACAACCTCTTCCGCTTTCTCCGCACCCAGATATTCAAATTCCTTCAACATCTCTTCTGTGGTCCGCAGATACAGCGGTGCCTGATCATCCGCATCGCTGAATCCCTTTCCGGTCATGATGATTCTCCGGTAGACTTCATCCTCGGGATCAATAAAATGTACATCACAGGTGGCAACCACAGGTTTTTTAAACTGTTCTCCCAGTTTCACGATCCGTCGGTTCAGATCCCGAAGATCTTCCTCGGAGGTTACATTATCCCGGTTTTCATCCCGCACCATAAACATGTTGTTGCCGATTGGCTGGATCTCCAGATAATCATAGAATTCCACCAGACGGGCGATCTCTGATTCCGGTTCATCCCTTAAAATCGCCTGGAAAAGTTCTCCCGCCTCACAGGCAGATCCGATCATCAGTCCTTCGTTATACTGCAGATACACACTCTTTGGGATCCTGGGCCGCCGATTGTAAAACTCCAGGTGTGATTTTGACACCAGACGGTACAGATTGACCCGGCCAATCTCGCTGGTGGCCAGGATAATCGCATGATAGGTCGGCAGTTTTTTGATGGTATGCTCGGAGAGTTTTCCGGCCTCATTTAATACATTCAGATCAAAGATGTCTCGTTCCTTACACATTTTAATGAATTTTACAAAAATTTCCGCCGTACAGGCCGCATCGTCCACTGCCCGGTGATGATTCAACAGAGAAATATTCAGTGCTTTCGCCACTGTATCCAGCTTGAACCGGTTCAGTCCCGGCAGAAGCATCCGGGCAAGACCTACCGTATCCACATAAGTAAAATCCTGTTCGATTCCAAGGCGTTTGCAGTTTTCGATGATAAAACTCATGTCAAATCCGGCATTGTGTGCCACCATGACCGCACCCTTGGAAAATTCCAGGAATTTTGGCAGAACTTCTTCTATGGTCTCTGCATCCACAACCATGCTGTCATTGATGCCGGTCAGCTGTTCGATTTTAAATGGAATCGGCACCTGCGGATTGACAAAAACGGAAAAGCGATCCACGATGGAACCCTCTTCCACTCGAACCGCGCCAATCTCGATGATCCGGTTAGCCACCGGACTGAAACCGGTGGTTTCGATATCAAACACCACATAGGGATCATCCAGACTCTGTCCCCTGCTTCCGGTAACCATTCCTTTCACATCATCCACCAGATAGGCTTCCACACCATAAATTACCTTAAACGGCGGATACACCTGTTTCATCTCATCCTTTGTCGCTTCCGGGTGATCTTTCTGGTACTGTTTTCGGTAATCGCTGACAATATCGTCATAGGCATGATTGGCTTCCGGGAAGGACTGTACCACTCCATGGTCTGTGATCGCGATGGCCGGATGTCCCCATTTGTAGGCGCGTTTTACCAGAACGCTTGCATCCGTAACCCCATCCATATCACTCATTTTCGTATGGCAGTGCAGCTCTACTCGCTTTTCCGGACTGTTATCCATCCGGCTGGTGGTAAAATCACTGATTTTCCTGATACCTGCAAGGGAACCGATGGTGATCTCATGATCGAACTTATCGATGGTGGTCACACCTTTTAGCTTCAGGAAGGCACCCTTTTTGATGGCCCCACTGATTTCCGGCACCTGTTCGTTGTGCAGAAACATTTTTACGGTGATCGTATCCGTAAAGTCCGTGACGTTGAACATATAGATAGTCTTCTCGTTTCGGATTTCTCTGGCTTCCACGGAAGTTACCTGTCCGCGGATCGTAATCTCTCCCATCTCTCCGGCAATAGAATCAATGGTGATGGCATCGTCATCAAAATCCCTTCCATAGATCACATCCGGGTTGTCGGACCGTTTCAAAGGACGTGGTCCATCGCCGTAACGACCTTTCTGAAAATTCCCACGGCCACCATTTTTTCCACCGTTTCGATCCCGGAAACCGCCTTTGTTCCCTTCTTTTCCTTTTTTCTGTGCAGCTGCCGGCTGTTTTCCACCGTCCGTGTCCTGATTCTGTAGATTTTTCCCCTGTGGTCTCTGTTCTTTTCCGTCTGCCCCGATCATTCGGTCTTCATCAAATGGTACTTCCATACCTTGACCGGACAGGTCTTCCCCTGCTTCCCGGCCACTGTTTTTATTCCCGACTTTAGAATGCAGCAGAATCTGTCTGGCTTCCTCCAGAATTCTCAACTCACTGTTCTTTCTTCCTTTACTTTCCACTGTTTTCCGATAAGCCGGATGTACTTTCAGGTTGAAACCACACCGCTCGCAGAAGATTTTTTCCAGCACCCGCACCAGTTCATGTTCCCGGTCTCTCGTGACCACCGAATCAGTCATCACCAGCTCCATCGTCTCCGGATCACTGAACGTAATCTCTGCTGTATAGAACATATTGTACTCCAGTGCGCTGTACTGCTTTAATTCCAGCAGAATACTCTGACGATATACATCCAGAAAATTTTCCGGTGTATACTGACTGGAAAGCTGGAATTTTTCGATGATTTTCACCCGCAGAGGTGCATTGGCAAAAAACTGTTCTTTAATTGTCTCTTCCAGATGATAAATATGCTTTTTATGAATCCACTGTCTACTCAGAACATAAACCCGCAGACAGTCCTTCTGCGGGTTTATGGATACTTTCATTACTTTTACTTCCCCAAGAAGGCTTTCCAGTTCCGGATCCACCTTCAACTGGGGAAATACATCTAAAAAATCTTTTTCTGTCATCATGTCTTATTCACCACTTACGCATTCCAGTGAAGTAACTCATCCCGAAGTGTCTCTAAGAGCTGATCCTCCGGTACTTTTTTGATAATCTCTCCTTTTTTGATCAGCAGTCCCACACCTTTACCTCCGGCAATTCCGATGTCTGCTTCTTTTGCTTCTCCCGGTCCGTTTACCACGCAGCCCATGACAGCCACTTTGATATCCAGCGGGTAATCCTCTACCATTTTCTCCACTTTGGTGGCCAGATCGATCAGATTGATCTGGGTTCTTCCACAGGTGGGACAGGATACGACCTCAATGCCGCCCTTGCGCAATCCTAATGTACGCAGGATCAGCTTTGCGGATTTGATCTCCTCTACGGGATCTCCTGTCAGGGATACCCGGATGGTGTCACCGATGCCCTGGCTTAAGATCAGGGACAGACCGATGGCTGACTTGATATTACCGCTGTTCACAGTACCGGATTCGGTAATGCCCACATGCAGAGGGTACACCGTACGGCCTGCCAGCAGTTCATGGGCTTTCACGCACATCAGCACATCCGAAGATTTGATACTGATGACCAGATTGTCATATCCCAGATCTTCGATCATGTGTACCTTGTCCAGTGCGCTCTCCACAATACCTTCCGCAGTCACTCCACCGTATTTTTCCACCAGCGGCTTCTCCAGGGAACCGCTGTTCACTCCCACACGGATCGGGATATTCCTCTCTTTTGCTGCATCTACCACAGCCTTTACCCGCTCCGGATTTCCGATATTCCCAGGATTGATGCGGATCTTGTCGGCACCGTTCTCAATGGCTGCCAGTGCCATACGGTAGTCAAAATGGATATCCGCCACTAAAGGAATGTGAATCTGCTTCTTGATCTCCCGGATAGCTGCTGCCGCCTCCAGCGTCGGTACTGTGCAGCGGATGATCTCACAGCCTGCCCTCTCCAGACGCAGGATCTGCTCTACGGTTGCCTTCACATCCTCGGTCTTCGTATTGGTCATGGACTGGATGGCGATAGGATTGCCGCCGCCGATCTTCCGGTCTCCGATCTGTATTACTTTGGTATGCATTCTGTAAGTATCTTTATCGTTCATAAGGGCACCTGACCTTTCTCGTCATTCTCATATGTCTATTACTATACCCCTTTTCCGAAAGCCTTGTCAATTCGCAGAAGTGCTGAAATGTCCCGGACTGTTCTGTCTGGCATATCCCAAAAGTTCCAGTTCCATCAGTGCCCGGTTCAGTGCGGAAATGTCCGTATATTCTCCCTTCTCCCAAAGTTCCTGCAACAGCGTCTCCGATGTCTTTGGCACAGGTTCCAGACATTCCAAGATCTTTTGCAGGGATTCTTTGGGCAATTTTACTTTTGCCGTATTTCTGCCGGTTTCCCTATTATTTTTCCGCCCGTTCTTTCCTCCGGAGCCATCTGCGGAAAGTCCCTGTTTTTCCTCCCAGCTCCGCAAAAAATCCTCTGCAAAACTCTCTGGAGATAAAAACACTCCCGCTCCCTGCGTCAGCAGATGATTGCAGCCGTCACTGAGCCTGTCCGTAAGCCTGCCCGGCACCACATAGACGTCCCTGCCCTGTTCCAGTGCCATATCCACCGTGATCAACGTCCCGCTCTTCTGTCTGGCCTCAATGACGATCAGAGCATCCGACAGTCCGCTGACAATACGGTTTCTTGGTGGAAAATACTGGGGCAGCGGCTTTGTTCCCGGCGCATAGGTGGAAAGCAATCCCCCTTTTTCCAACAGTTCTTCATACAATCTTCGATTCTGTGCGGGATAACAGATATCCACTCCGCATCCCAGCACACCATAGGAAGTTCCTCCCGCAGATAACGCTGCCTGCTGGCTGATCCCGTCAATCCCCCGGGCCATTCCGCTGATGACCTGTATTCCCGCTCTTCCCAGATACTGTCCCAGTTCCTCGGCCACATATCTGCCGTATTCCGAACACTCTCTGGCACCGATGACCGCCACCGCCGGTTCGTTCTCATCCGGCAGTTTTCCCCGGTAAAAAATGCCGTAAGGCGGATCCGGAATTTCTGCCAGTTTCCCAGGAAATCCTTTCTCCTCCCGCAAAAGAAAGTGGATCTGTTGTTCCGAAAGCTGTCCATATTCCCGTTCCCACTCTCCGCTTTTCTTCTGCCGTTCCAAGGCTTCCGCCGCAGAATTGCCCACGCACTCCCTCCATTCCTCTGCCTCCGCCTCATATACCGCCCGGGGTGACCCGAAGCGTGCAAGCAGCCGTTCTGCCCGCACGCCCCCGATTGTATAGGTGCTGCACAAAAAATATGCATATTTTCTCTCTTCCTCCGCCATAAACATACCTGTCCCTTTCCCTGTTTTCACACAGCCCGCACGTTTTCCGTTATTTTCGTACCGGCCCCTTTTTCTTGCCGGACACTTAATGTACCCGGTTCCGGCACACAATTAATTCCAATACGTCTCCGAAGGTCGATAACACGCCGCCTCCAGCAAATGTTCCCCCGTGATCTCTTCCCGGTCCTCCAAATCAGCTATGGTTCGGGCAGTTTTGAGAATCCGGTGATAAACTCTGGCACTGAGCTGCAGCGTACGATACAGCTGTTCCATGACTTTCTGACCCTCCTCTCCCAACGGGCAATATTCTTCCACCTGTGCAGACCGGATGTCCCCATTGAAACGGCAATCCGTTCCTGCAAAACGCTCCGCCTGCCGTTCTCTTGCATGCCGGATCTGCCGCTTCATATCTTCACTGCTTTTTTCCGTTTTCGTTTTCTGCAGATGCAGAATATCCACGGGATGCAGTTCCACACATAGATCAATCCGGTCTAAAATCGGTCCCGATATCTTTCCCAGATATTTCTCGATCTGGGGCTGGGTACAGCGGCATTTATTCCGGTCCGGATAATACCCGCATGGACAGGGATTCATAGCCGCCACCAGAATAAAGTCCGACGGATAAGTGACCATCCCGGCACTTCTGGCGATCTGCACTTTACGCTCCTCCATAGGCTGTCGCATGCCATCCAGCACGTTTTTCCGGAATTCCGGAAGCTCGTCCAGAAACAGTACACCCCGATGGGCCAGCGATACCATACCAGGTCTTGGGATGCCGCTTCCCCCGCCGATCAGTGCTGCCTGTGTCACAGTATGGTGTGGTGCATAAAAAGGCCTCCTTGTGATCAGTGCCTGTCCCGGCGGCAGAAGTCCCGCCACACTGAAGATTCCTGTCACCTCCAGACTTTCTTTCAGTGTCAGAGGCGGCAGGATTCCGGGGATTCGCCCGGCGACCATGGATTTTCCCACCCCGGGCGGCCCTATCATCAACAGATTGTGGAATCCCGCCGCAGCGATCTCGGCACCCCGTTTAGCATTCTCCTGTCCCGCCACTTCCCGGAAATCTCCCGTATCCTGTCCGGTTCCTTCCCTTAGCAAGTCCTCCGCCCGGATCCTCGGCTGATACACTTTTTCAGTTTCCAGCTCCGGATGGTTCAGTGCCGCCAGCAGATCGTTCAGACAGTTCACACCCCAGACCGTGATCCCCGGTATCACCGCAGCCTCCATGGCATTTTCTCCGGGCACCACCACCCTTCGGATACCGCTTTTTGCCGCCTCCTGAACAATGGGAAGTACACCCTTCACCTTCTTGATCTCCCCATTCAGGCCCAGTTCTCCCAAAAACAATGTATCCTGCAGCGCTTTCTCCGGTACCAGTTCCATATCCCGCAAAAGTCCCACAGCTATAGGCAGATCAAAGGCGGTACCATCTTTACGTCGGCCTGCCGGAGCCAGATTTACTGTGATATGTGCCGGTGGGATCTGGAAACCGGAATTTTTCATGGCCACACTAACCCTCTCCCGGGATTCCTTCACCTCACTCCCCAGCGACCCCACCAGCTGAAACGATGGTAGTCCCCCTGCCAGATCCACTTCCACGCGGACCAGATATGCCTGCAGACCATAGACTGCAGCCGAACAAACTGTAGTAAACATAAAATACCTCCTTTAAAATGTTTTATTTATTATGGAAATAACAGTGAAACAAAACAGAAACAGATAAAACGAATGAATCTGACAAAAATAATCAGACTTAACAAAACAATTCATACAATGGGTGATCATAAGAGCCCGCAAAAGGGCAGTGAAACTACCGGAATCTTCTTAGAATTAATATCAGAAATTTTAAATGAAAACGTCTTTTGGTGAAAAATCCTCCGGAACCTCACTACAGATTCACAAAACCGTACGCTTTCCGCTGCGTCGTCTGGTCTGCTCCTATATAGCCGGTTCCGGATCATTCCTTTAAATTTTATTTTCCATGCTGTCGGGATCCTGAGCGAACTGGATCGCATGTTCCCTGTCGATCTTGCCTTCAAAATACAACTGAACAATAGCCTCATCCATGGTGATCATACCTAGTTTCCGGTTGGTCTGCATGACGCTGGCCAGCTGGTGGGATTTGCCCTCACGGATCAGGTTGCGGACCGCATGATTGGCATGCATGACCTCAAAAGCTGCCACACGGTGCTTGCCGTCCGCTGTCGGGATCAGCTGCTGGGATATGACTGCTTCCAGTGTGTTGGACAGCTGGACACGGATCTGTTGCTGCTGATGTGGTGGGAAGACATCGATCACACGGTCTACGGTGCTGGCTGCACCGATCGTATGCAGGGTGGACAATACCAGATGTCCGGTCTCCGCTGCCGTAATAGCTACACTGATGGTCTCGAAGTCACGCATCTCTCCGACCAGAATGACATCGGGATCTTCACGGAGTGCCGCTCTTAAAGCATTGGCATAATTATTGGAATCTATGCCGATCTCACGCTGGTTGACCATGGACATCTTATGCTGATGCAGATACTCGATAGGGTCCTCCAGAGTGATGACATGGGCATCTCTGTTGTTGTTGATCTTGTCGATGATGGCGGCAAGCGTCGTGGATTTACCGCTTCCGGTAGGTCCGGTGACCAGTACCAGACCACGTTTGCGCTGATATAGTTCCACCACGGATTCCGGTACACCCAGCTCTTCCGGAGAAGGCACCACGGTTCCTACCAGTCGGAACGCCAGAGCCACGGAACCTCTCTGCTTGTAGGCATTGACACGGTAACGTCCGCAGTTGGGAATAGAGAAAGACATATCGTATTCTCCCCGTTCCTCAAAACGTTCTCTCTGCACTTCCGTCATGATATTGACTAGTACTTCCAGCGTGTCTGCCGGAAGCATCCTGGGATAATCCATGGTGATCAGATTGCCGTTTACACGCATTTTGGGTGGGATACCTACCGTCAGATGTACATCACTTGCTCCCGCTTCCTTGGCGGCTCTGAGTATTTCTTCGATTGTTGGCATAATTGCTCCTCACTATTTATTGAATATGTACCGGTTGTCCATGGTCTTCATGACATCCACGATCTGGATGTCCTCATTCCCGGGAAGGGACAGATCCAGGATACTGTTATCCCGGAAGCTTACCACTGTCGGCCGCAGTACACTTTCTTCATTTTCATTCAATACCAGTGCTTTCTCTCCCGTACTGAGTTCCACGCTGGCACCGGGCGGAAGAATATTGATGGAACGGATCAATGCCCGTACCGTCTCCGGATCATATACCTTCGGGTGCTCCAGAAGTTCCTGAAGAGCCTTCACCTCAGACTGTGCCGTTCCCTGTAATGTCATGGCCGTGATCTCATCATAACGGTTCGCCACCAGCAATACATTGGCTCCGGCCAGCATTTTATACCTGCTCTTCTCTCCGTCTTCCGGGAACAGGTCCAGCTGTTTTCTGACTGCCTGTTGGCAGATCCTGCGGATGCCGGATCCGTCGGTGGCAAAAGCCTCCTCGATGATACCGTAGGCCTCTTCCTGCGTCTCGCAGTTCCGCAGCATATCCTCTCTGGTATAAGGTGCCCCGTAATACACGGCATCATGTTTTTTCACTTTTCCCATATCGTGAAGGATGGCAGCACATACGGTATGATACTGCTCTTCCCGTCTGATATTCATCACATGGGTAACCATGGCACAGAGTATTGCCACGTTCAGGGAATGTCTGGAGAAATAATCCTCCCGGCTTCTCAGATTCTGGTAGAAATTGATTTTCTCATCCAAGTGTCCGTAATTGCGGATGACCATATCTGCGATGGACTGGGTACGGTTCTGCTTTCTGGTCTTCAGGATACGATCCTGTTCCTCTTCGATGGCACTGACCGCCTGAATCTGAAACCGTTCGAACTCCAGGTCCTCCTGAGTCAGGGGTGGAAGCGGTTCTGCCGGTTCCAGTACATAGACACCGATCAATCCGAAATTACGAATACTTTCTATTGCCTGTAATGACAAAAGGGAATTTCTGTCAAACAAAAGAATACTCTTCTTATTATAAACAGGTCTTGCCAGACGCATTCCCGTCTTCAAGTCTTCCGTTCTTACAAAATGCATCCCTGTCCCCCCCTTATCTTTAGTCACTTATAGAAATAAATATATCACAGTGTTCCTTAATTGACAAGGTGATGTTTAGTCCTCACGCAGAGCCTCCGCCAGCTTATGCAATGCTCTTTTTTCCATGCGTGAGACATAGCTTCTGGAAATTCCGAGAACATCTCCCACCTCCTGCTGTGTGTGTTCTTTACAGCCCAGGATCCCATAGCGCATCACCAGAATCCGATACTCCCGCTCCGTAAGACAGTGGTCCAGAGCCAGGAACAGGCGCCTGATATTTCTGTCAAGCTCCAGATCCTCCACCACGTCCTTCTGCTTCTCTTCGATCACGTCCAACAGATGGATGGCATTTCCTTCCTTATCCTGTCCGATAGGTTCATACAGGGAGACTTCCCTGGAAAGTTTTTTGCGGCTGCGCAGCATCATCAGAAGTTCGTTATCAATGCATCTGCAGGCATAGGTAGCCAGTCTTCCTTTTCCTGAGTCAAAAGAATTCACTGCTTTGATCAGTCCGATACATCCGATAGAGATCAGGTCCTCCATGTCTTCCTCAACATTCTGGTATTTTTTGGCAATGTGTGCCACCAGGCGCAGATTCCTCTCCACCAGGATCTCCCTGGCCTGTCTGGATTCTTCCACGGTACCTTCCCTGAGCAAGCGGATATAATACGCTTCTTCTCCTGCGGTTAATGGCTGCTGAAAGGTCTTCAAAAAATCCCTCCGTGGACAGTTGCTTATGATAGTTTATGTGATTTTCTGTCCACAAGTGCCTGTCAGTCTCCCACGTTCCTCAGAATAAAAACTGCGCCATCACGTAATTGCTCAGATCCAGCCCTCTCTTTGTCAGTGCCAGGAGCCGGTCTTTTTTCTGATTCTCTTTCCTCTCCGTAACGGTCAAAAGACCATCCGCCACATTCCGGGCGATCACTTCTCCGTAGACTTCCTCCACAGTCCTGCCGTATTGTTCTGCAAAATCCACACAGGATACTCCTCTTGTCAGCCGCAGTCCCAGAAACATGGTCTCCTCCATCCGGTCCTGTACCGTCAGTGTCTGCTCCTCTTCCCTGCTTTCCAGCGGATGTGCCAGATAAGCTCCCAGACTCTTTTCGTTCTGAAACCGCACATTATCGATAAGGGATGCCGCACCGATACCGAATCCCAGGTAATCCCTGCGGATCCAATAGCCCACATTATGTCTGCATTCATAACCATCCCTGGCATAGTTGGAAATCTCATACCGATGGAACCCATACTTTGCCAGCACCTCTATGGTCTCCTCATACATGGCACGCTCCGTCTCTTCCTCCGGCAAGGGCAATTCTCCCCTCTCTGCCATGGCCGCAAAAGGGGTTCCCTCCTCCACGATCAGGCTGTAGGCAGAGATATGCTGCGGCATGGGTTCTAAGTGCAGCACCTTTTCCAGCGTGTCCCGATAGCTTGCAAGCGTCTGTCCCGGCAGTCCGCTCATGATATCCACATTGATATTCGTAAATCCTGCCTCCACGGCCTCCCGGTACACCTGGCAGAAACCTTCAAAATCATGGATCCTGCCCAGATTTTTCAGTTCTTCTGCCTGGGCAGACTGCATACCGATACTGAGACGGTTGATTCCTGCCGTGTAAAAATTCCGAAGTTTCTCTGCGCTGGCCGTCCCCGGATTCACCTCCATGGTGATCTCCGCGTCCTGTGCCATTGCGAACTGCTCTCTGATACGGTCCATCAACTGCCCGATCTGTTCCCCGGACAACAGCGACGGCGTACCTCCTCCGATAAATATACTGGTCACGGTACGGTCACTGTAATCTTTTGCTCTTCCCCCGATCTCTGCAAAAAGTGCAGCCATATAGGCTTCCCTTGTCTGCTCCGTGGCAGGGGCAGACAGGAAATCACAATAGCTGCACTTTCTTACACAAAAGGGAATATGAATGTATAATTCCAGTTCCTTTTTATTCATATTGCTCCTTCAATTACTTCATCAGTTTTTATCATCCAGCTTCAGAACACTCATAAATGCCTTCTGCGGGATCTCTACATTGCCGAACTGACGCATACGCTTTTTACCCTCTTTCTGCTTCTCCAACAGCTTCTTCTTACGGGTAATATCACCGCCGTAACATTTCGCCAGCACATCCTTACGCATGGCCTTTACCGTTTCTCTGGCAATGACCTTGCCGCCGATGGCTGCCTGGATAGGAATCTCGAAGAGGTGTCTGGGAATCTCGTCCTTCAGCTTTTCACACATCCTACGTCCTCTCTCGTAAGCGGAATCTGCACAGACGATGAAGGACAGGGCATCCACTTCCTCGCGGTTGATCAGAATGTCCAGCTTCACCAGATTCGATCTCTCGTAACCCTTCAGATCGTAATCAAAAGATGCGTAACCACGGGAACGGGATTTTAAAGCATCAAAGAAATCATAAATGATCTCGTTCAGGGGCAGTTCGTATTTCAACAACGCTCTGGTGCCCTCGATGTATTCCATGCCGAGGTATTTGCCGCGGCGCTCCTGACACAGTTCCATGATGGAACCGATAAATTCGGAAGTCACCATGATCTCTGCATTTACCACCGGTTCTTCCATATATTCGATCTCGGAGGGATCCGGCAGATTGGAAGGATTGGTCAACTCAATTACTTCCCCATTGGTCTTATGCACCTTATAGACAACGCCGGGGGCGGTAGTCACCAGATCCAGATTGTATTCTCTCTCCAGTCGTTCCTGAATGATCTCCAGATGCAGCAGTCCCAGAAATCCGCACCGGAAGCCAAATCCCAGTGCCACAGAAGTCTCCGGTTCATAGAACAGGGACGCATCGTTCAACTGTAACTTCTCCAGCGCATCTCTCAGATCCGGGTACTTGGAACCGTCTGCGGGATATAATCCACAATATACCATGGACTGTACCTTTTTATAACCGGGCAGAGGTTCTGCGCAGGGATTGTTGTCGTCCGTTACGGTATCACCCACTGCTGTATCTTTTACATTCTTGATGGAAGCCGTGATGTAGCCTACCATTCCGGCAGAAAGCTCGTCACAGGGGATAAACTGTCCCGCTCCGAAATAACCGACCTCCACGACCTCTTCCTTCGCTCCGGTAGCCATCATGCGGATCATGGTACCCTTTTTCACTGTGCCTTCCATGACACGGCAGAAAATGATAACACCCTTATAGGAATCATATACAGAGTCAAAGATCAGTGCCTGTAAAGGGTTGTCCGGATTCCCCTTGGGGGATGGGATCTTTTTCACGATCTGCTCTAAGACTTCCTCAATACCGATGCCGTTTTTCGCGGAGATTTCCGGCGCATCCAGCGCGGGAATGCGCTCCCGGGTGGTTTTGTACCATCCGGCTTGCGTATCGGTGTTTTCGTTGTCAAAGAGAGGGATCAGTTCTGCCTCTTTGATGAGGTTCAGCAGGGCTTCTTTTTCCATTTGGGATCTCCTTTCCTCCCGAATCTGTGATAGTTCTATCCTTATATTATCATAACACACTGGCGAACATATACCAAGTGCGGAATGTAAAATAAAAGAAATTACCACAGCTGCTGATTGGAATGTTGCTTTATGAGGGGATTACGTACTTTTGCTTTTAAGGAGGAGAGGAGTCATCCTGCAAGAAATCCACATGTCCGGTGCGGATGTCGTAGATGGCGGCGGCAAATTCTACCTTGCCCTGCCGATGGAGGGCCTGAAGAATGGGGCTCCGGCCCAAGGTAGCCAGGGCGTGGAGGGCGTTTTTTCGCTCTGCCGTTCGGGGGTCCAGCTCGGGACCGATGGCGGAGCGGATCTCTGCGAGAATATCAGCCAGGCCGCCTGTCTCCTGTGTGGGGGTCAGGGCGGCGCTCACCGCCCCGCAGTTGGTGTGTCCCATCAGGAGGACCAGGGGGGTCCCCAGATGTTCCACGGCGTACTCCGCGCTGCCCAGAGCGAATTGGCTGATGAGGTTGCCGGCGTTGCGGATGACGAACAGCTCCCCGATGCCGGCGTGGAAGATGTGTTCCGGCGGCACCCGGGAATCGCTGCAGCACACCACCACTGCCAGGGGCGACTGACCGTTTTGCATAGTGGCTTCCCGCAGTGTCTGGGTCAGTTCGGCGGGGTTGGAGGAGATTTCTTTGTAACCGGAGTTGCCCTGGATCAGGCGGTCCAGGCTTCGACCGGCGGCCTCGTCAAAGACGGTTTTGGCCCCGGATACCGCCTGTGCGCCGAAGGAGAGAATGGCTTCCAGTTCCTGTTTCATTGCATGCGCTCCTTTCGTGGGAAAAGGGGGAGGTCAATAGTTGGACTCCAGTAGCTTGATCTCCCGATAGAGCATCTGGTTGACCGGGACGGCGATGCCGTGGGCCTGGCCCAGCTCAATGATCTTGCCGGTGAGGGTGTCGATTTCCGTAGGGTGCTTGCGGCGGATGTCCTGGAGGGTGGAGCTGACGTGGGCGTAGGTGGTGGGAATCAGGGAGCCGAACAGCTCCTTTTTATAGGCCTCTGCGTTGGGCCAATAGGTGGTGTAGCCGCAGGCGGCCATCACAGCGAAGATCTCATCCACAATGTCGCCCATGATCTGGTTGCCGCAGGGAGATTTGGTCAGATCGCCGTAGCAGAGTCCCAGCACAGCCCCAAGGGGGTTGAGGGCGCAGTTGTACAGCATTTTGGCCCACAGGGCGGCGCCCACGTCCTGGGTGATGTCGGCGGGAATCCCGCCGGCGCTGAGCGCTGCGGCCAGGGGAGACAGAGGCGCGGGGTCCAGCTGATACAGGTTACCCAGCAGGACCGGGGCGCTGTGGACGGTAATATGGCTCACGTTGGGGGCGGTGCGGACGAAGCCGGTGACAATGCGGGCGCAGCAAACCTGGGAGCGGGGGAAGCGGCGCAGGTAGATCTCGTCATTGCCCCAGCCGTTCTGGAACAGCACCAACTTGCCGCCAGGGGCCAGAATATCCGGATGGCTGGCCAGCTGCTGGCAGACGGTTTCGTTAGCCATGGTCTTTACCGCGATGATAATGTAATCGAAGGGGCTGTGTGTCAGCCAGTCGTAGGAGTCCGTGACGGAAAATTGATCCGGCTGGCTATGGGCTTCGCCCAGCAGACCGGTGCGGTGGATGCCACCCTGTTCCATGGCGGTTTTGGTCTCGCCCCTGGCCAGGAAGGTCACCGATGCTCCGGCAGCTTGCAGTGCGGTGCCCGCAGCGATGCCGATGGCGCCTGCACCGATAATCAAAGTATTCATAAATTTCATCCCATTTCTTTGTTTCTTACCATATTATAACGGCTCCGCTGGAATTTGCAAAGCGGGGAACAGAGAAATACGGGAAAAAGGTTGCCAGTTGTGCAACCTGAACCGAGACACTTGACATTTTACACGGAAAAAAATAGAATAACAACGTATGAAGCGTGAGGAGGAATATCGCTATGGCACTTGATTATCAGTGGTTTGAGGAGATGGAGCAGCGCATCCCCAGAGGGGAAGTGCGCACCCGTTTTGCGCCCTCTCCCACCGGTTATATGCATGTGGGCAATCTGCGCACCGCCCTGTACACCTATCTGATCGCCCGGCACAATAAGGGTAAGTTTATCCTTCGGATCGAAGACACCGACCAAAAGCGGAAGGTGGAGGATGCGGTGGCGGTCATCAAACGCACCATGGAGAGCTGCAATTTGGACTATGACGAAGGCCCCGATGTGGGCGGCCCTGTGGCCCCGTATATCCAGTCCCAGCGGCGGGATACCTATGGAAAGTATGCCCGGCTGCTGGTGGAAAAGGGCGGCGCGTATTACTGCTTCTGTGAAAAGACGGAGAGCGAGGAGGACAGCGGCGAATTTGACCGCGCGGACGATCCCTGCCGCGACC
>OMGY01002189.1_pt1 | contig 15211 bp, 9 predicted proteins | sample 1674461 | NCBI WGS metagenome assembly OMGY01 (sample SAMN05578579, study PRJEB25193) | human gut metagenome | biome: Human Microbiome; feature: human-associated habitat; material: feces | host: Homo sapiens | place: USA:Birmingham
TTTCCGCAAGAATTGCACCTGCCTAAAAATTTTAAACGGACGGTCAGGATTTCAGGATGGCGGAACCAGACCCAGCTGTTCTTAGTTAAATTGTCCCCGCATTTTACAGAAAAGCCAGCCGGGGGCGCCCCACCCTTTTAAGGAGGGCGCGTCCACATAAAAATATCCATCATAACTTCTGTTGATACCGCGGGGACATACACACCCTAAAGCGGTTTATTCCGCGCCCGCCCCGGCCCGCAAAGCGGGCCGGGGAACTATATAAACCCGCCGCCTTACCGGCGGCCTGCCCGCGCCCCCGCGCTCCCCGGCGCCAGAGCGTCCCGCGCATGAAGCAAACCGCAGTCCGCGTTTTAATGCAACATATCCGCAAAGCAACGTTTTTTTAAAGAACCCTGCCTGCCGGCAAGAATTTTATGGCGCAGAATATTAAAAATAAAAACTCCGAAAAATTCTGTATTAAATTTGCACTGCAAAATATGTATATCTGAGATTTTACCTTTCCATACCCTCAATTTACAAAGAACTGCACGGTCAGAAGGTATAAAATTTGCGTCCTGCCGCGCCGCTTTGGCTCCATGTACGCCAGGTACATGTCGTTTAAGCGCGCTTTACCCGGCACAAATTTTATGCCTTCTGCCCCTGAGAGCTCAAACCGAGAAAATTTCTTCATTTTCAAGGCAAACGAAAAAGGCGTACCGGAAAGTACGCCCATTGATAATAATACGGAAAATGAAAAAATTGGCCCGTTTTGAGTCAGACAGTTCCTTTTAAACTGAGGTGCTTGCTCTTCACCCTTGGGTATCCGCCAGCACGCCCATAAAAAGGGGCAGGTAACTGGAATTATCTATAATCATAAAGACAAAGGGCCGGTCAAACTGGATAACCAGCGGCGAGGTCTGGGGTGCCGAGCCTGAAGTCATTTCAACCGAAGAAACCGCGCCCGCTACGGTGCCCTGTTCGGCTACCGATATATATGTTTTATGCTGAACGTTATTTATACTTAATTCTCCCGCAGTGATTTCGGCCATATTGGAAAAATCAGCCTTATCTGAAAATGCCGACTGCATTCCCATTTCCATAAGCACATCCTTCATATTCATATCAAAGGTACAGCTGAATTTAGGCATAGAAGCCTGCACAGGGCTGTCCTGAACATTTTTAAAGATTTCAAGCAGGCTTTGGCCGTCCAGTTGGGCAATATAATCATAGATATCAATATTCTGGCTGGGCAGCAGCACAGCAAAGCTATATTGGCCCCCGGCATAATCTTTTATTATACCTGTAACATTTCTGCCCCTGATATATTTGTTTTCAATGGAATGCATCATTTCAACAGTGCGTTTTTCTCCCGACACCGCAGTAAAAATTCCCTCCTGCACATTTACTTCGGGATATTGCTCCAGCCACTCAGCGTCAAAGTAAACAGCGCTGATAAGATACATCATAGTATCCGCATTTATCTGTTCCACAATGCTGTCAATCACGCCGTCTGTATGTCTTTTGACCCAGTCATTTATATCCTCGACTGTCTGGCTGTCAAAAGGAACCTTATAGGACTGAGCGCCGTAATAGTCCTCGTTAACCTTTAGAAAGTCCCGCTTGAACTCAATGTCTCCATTATCGCGCATCCAGATGGAATTGGCCAGTTTCAGCTTATATCCCTCTTTAGAGGGCAGAATGTTAATATACGAACGGAGATAGTGGTTCAGCTCCTCAAGGGCCATATCCCCGCCCAGAACAGCTTCCATTTCCGCCCTTGTCTCCCCCGCCGCACCGTTGGCGGCAAGCGCCAGAGCCACCTGAACAGACAGCGGGGATATAAGAAGGTTTTCCCCTTGTTTTTCAAGCACGGAAGCCTGGAACATTTCAACATACAAATCCATCTGGGAATTAATGAACCTCTCGTCAGCGAAGCCCTCTTCCTGATTTGCACAGCCCGTAAAGCACAGGACGCATACCATCAGGCAGAGCACGGCCCGCAGTATAACCCGCTTCATTCTGTCCTACCTCCTTAAAATCAGAAAATTAATTATTCCCCGCTAAAATAATTCAGGCGCGCCTTAAGCCGCCTCAGCAGAATTTAAACAGCCAATACAGCACATGGGAAGCAAAGCCGTGATTGCAGCTGGCCTGCGGGCTGTCATGCTCCCAGAGAGTGCCCGTCTTTTCAGCCATATCCGCAAAATACCCCTCTATCTCCCTTAAAGCCTGCTCTCTTTCATTGTTCTCTGAAAGCATTTCCAGGCGCAGATAATTGCCTATAAAGGCGTTGGCAAAGGCAACCTCCGGATAAGGGTTATTCTCTTTGCGGCCAGGGCCGAATTGGGTTTTAAGCGTATTATAAAGCTCCGGATAGTTTTCTCTGTCTGCCACATGCGTAAAAAAGGCATAATACTGGCACACTTCGGTGCATTCGTCAACCGCGGCGTTATCCCTAAAGAACAATCCGTTATACGCCCGCTCCCTGATGACCCGCTTGAGCCTGAGGGACTTGCGCATCAGTTCAGGCTTGTTAAGCAAATAGGAGGCGTCCTCCAGCATGCGCGCATAGAGCATATTGCTGGGATAGTTTATACCCTTAACAAGGCAGTCGTCATTGGCCCGCGACCACTCCACAAACACCCAGCCGTCCAGATTCTCAAGCAGGCCGTCGCTGTTTTCAAATCCCCTGAAATATTCCAGCAGCCCTTCCAGCCTGGGCGCCGCCATGCGCACCAATTCAGCATCCTCAGACCTCTCAAGATACTCGCGCAGCTCCAGCACGAAAAACATGGCCCAGTTGGGGATAAAGCGCCTGTTGAGATGGTCGGAAGGATAGCACATGGGCAGCATGCCGCGGGGCACGTCCCTAAAATCTTCAGGCAGGATAAAATTCTCCAGAAATGCCTTTTCTACGCGACACGCGCCGGTGAGCAGAAATTCCACCCGTGAGGTGAAAAAGCTGTCGCACAGCCAGCCGCCCCGCTCGCGGGAGGGGCAGTCCATATATACGTCCAGCGTATTCTGCCTGAAGGTCTCTATCCCCGCCTGATAAATTTCCTGCATTTTTCCCGAAAGCTCAAGCGAATTTTTTATCTCCGCCGCAGGAAAAGCATATTCCTTGATGTGCAGGTCCTTAACTACGCATTCTCCTTCAAATACCGCCGTTTTGAGGTATTTAAAGGTATAAGGCTCCATGGATACGAAACGGTACCGGCCCGCCTCAAGAGTAAGCTTAAGATGGTTCACGCAGCCCAGGCGCAACGGGTCTATATCCCCGTCGGTAAGTATCTCGTCAAATAAAAAGCTTATCACGCTCCTGCGCGGGCATTCTATATCGCAGCAGATAAAGCCCGTTAAGTTCCTCTCCATCTCGCAGCTTAAAAAGCTGCCTGCTTTAAGGGAAAAATCCCCGAAGGGCGCGTTCAGCTCCTTTTCAATATTAAACTTCATGCGCCTTATCTCGCCGCAGATGCGCTCCTCCAAATCCGTCCCGAAGCTTTCAAAGGGTATGTCCGGAGTCTGTATCATAAAAGAATCCTGTGACATATCCGCATTTTCAGGATTGACTGCTCCAGTGCCCTGATTTATGAAGCGGACGGGAGCGTGCGCGGCGTAGTCTGGGTAAAACGCCTCCCTTTCCAGCAGCTTGGGAAGAGCCCTCTCAAACAATTCAAGGCCCTCCTCATTTTGGGTCGAGCGCATAAACTGTTCCAGCAAAGACGAGTAATGATAGGTTTCCACATAGGGCCGCTGATAGGAATAACGGTCCACCCTGTGCACGCGCTCCTCCATTAAGCGGGCGCAGAAACCGCGCGCGCCGAATACGGCCTCTCCCCCGTCCAAAGCGGCATTTGGCCCGCTTAAAACAGTCTCCCCAAAGGCGCCGTCTGCAGGTCCCCTATTAACTGCGCCTTCCTGAATTTTATCCTCAGAAAGCCCGCCCGCGCATGTAGCCGCGGCTAAATTGTCCCCCTCAAAAATTTCACAGCAGAAAAAGCCCGGCTGCTTAATATAGCAGTAGTTATATACATTATAGGCCGAAACAACAAACACAACGGCGGATTCCTCGGCCAGGACAAAATTCAGGCGGTCGCAGCGGGCAAAGGAATGGGCCGCCCGCGCTGGGCCGGCGGCGGTAAACCTGCCCCCGATATACAGCTGATACACGTCAGCCGCGGCGACAAGCGCCCTGTATTCGCCGGCGGGAAGCACCGTCTTAAAACAGAGGGTAATATTCATATCCCCGTCAGGCAGATTTTCTCTTTGATGGTGCGCCCATACGGGCCGGGCATGGGTAAACATCATAACAAACTCCCTTTCTTATTCTATGTATTTTAAATTTTCACCATATCTATTTTAAAATGCGCCGTCTCATGACCGGGCTTGCCCGATAAAGAGAATCCTGTCTTAAGCGCCGCCGGAACGCATGCTTCTCTTTTTCTGCGCTTTTTTAGTATTACGCCGCGTCTTTTAGAAACTGCGCTCTTTCATTGCAGGGGCCGTGCGATAACGGGAATCCAGCCTTAAGCGCCGCCGGAACGCCAGCCGAGCTTATTCTATGGACTTTAAGGATTCCACCATATCTATTGAAGAAATGCGCTTTCTCATTGCCAGGCTCACCAGGAAAGAGAAAATAACCGTCATGAGCGCCGACCATACATAGCTTAAAGCGGAAATATTCCTGTCAAACATAACTATGTCCACTTCAGCCGTTACCACTACGAACTGGTGCAGGAAAATGCCGAAGACCAGTCCCAGGACTATGCCTATGAGAGTGAGGATTATATTTTCGCGGAACACATAGGAGGCGGCTTCCTTCTCATAGAAGCCCAGCACCTTAAGGGTGGCTATCTCCCGCTTGCGCTCTGTTATGTTTATGTTGGTGAGGTTATAAAGGACCACAAAGGCCAGCAGGCTGGCACAGATAATCAATACTACCACCACCGAATTAAGCCCGCTCATAACGTCGTCAAAATCCCTCTCCAGCCTGGTTATAAAGCTGACCGACTGCACGTTGTCTATTTCAAGCAGTTTTTCGGAGGTGTTTTGTTCCAGTTCCTCGGTTACTTCTTCCCCGTCCGGAAGGGTGCACATCACCATATTAAACTGGGGCTGGCTATTAAAGAGTTCCTCATAAACGGCGCAGGGCATGTAAATATAATTATAGACATAATTTTCAGCTATGCCCGCAACCGAGGTTTCATATATAGCCGTGCCGCCCTGGGTAAAGGTAAAATTGTCCCCTACCGAAAGTCCTAATTTGGAAGCCAGCTTTTCAGTTATAACTACGCCGTTTTCTGGCGGGAATGCTATGCTCTCGCCTCCGCGGCGCTCGCGCAGATGGATAAAGCCCGAAAGGCTGTCCCCCTCGGCTGCCGTCAGATATGCGTTTAAGGTTCCCTCGTCCGACTGAACGTCCACGCTGCTCTGCATTATATAGATATAATCCTCCGCATATTCGCCCAGCTGCCGGTTTAGGGCGCTGTCCTCCGAGGAGGAAGAGCTTTCGTCCAGTCCCAGCGAAAAATGGTAAGCCTGAATCTGGGTAAACTGCTTGGGCACTATGCTCATTATGGAATCGCGCAGCCCAAAGCCTGTCAGAAGCAGGGCGGTGCAGCCCCCTATGCCGATAATAGTCATAAAGAAGCGCTTTTTATAGCGGAGCAAATTGCGCGCCGTCACCTTTTTAGTAAAAGAGAGGCGCTTCCAGATAAAGCCTATGCGCTCGAAAAACACGCGCTTGCCCGCGGGGGGAGCCTTGGGCCGGATAAGATTGGCGGGAGTGCTCCTCAGTTCGTTATAGCAGGCTCCCAAAGAAGCGGCCAGCGTGCAGATGAGGCTCAGGCCGCAGGCTACGGCGGCGTAAAGCGGATAGAATACTATATCAATTTCGGGCAGGGTATAGAGGATATCATAGGCGCTCCAGATAGCGCGGGGCAGCACGACTACCCCCAGCACGCAGCCGATAACGCAGCCAAGGATGCACGCAAAAGCCGCATAGAAGAGGTAATTTGCCGCTATGCGCCCAGAGCCGTAGCCCAGAGCTTTAAATACTCCTATCTGGGTGCGCTCCTCTTCCACCATGCGGGTCATAGTGGTCAGGCAGACCAGCGCCGCCACTAAAAAGAAGAACCACGGGAACACCTGCGCTATGGCGTCCACTCTGTCCGCATCCTGGCCAAAGCCCACATATCCCGCCAGGGTTTGGCGGCTCAGGGCATACCACTGGGGCATTTCGGGCGGAGAGATTTCTCCAAATTGGGCCGCCGCTCCAGGATTGAGCTGAAGCAGCTGCTCATACTGGCTGTATAATTCAGACAGCTCATCGTACCGCCGCTGCGCCAATGGCTCAAAAGCCTGTTCCAGCTGGCTTTGGGTTTCATCCATAAGCGCTTCATACTCTTCTTCATAGCACAATAATTCTTTTGCTCCTTTAACAGTAACAAAAGCCTCGTGATAATATTCTGAATCAAAGGCCTGGGGCTGAACCAGTATAAAATAATCCACCTCGCCGTCCCCTATGCTGGTTGAGCCGCGCTCCACCGAGAGATAATAAGGCCAGTCCACAATGCCCGTCACGGTAAATTCAGTTGGCTTAAGGCCGTTTAAGCTCTGCTCGTCATTTTCCTGAGCAATAGTAATTTTATCTCCTACGCGGATACTTTGGTTCATGCCCGTGCCCGAATCGGCCACGCATTCATTTTCCCCCTGGGGCCAGCGCCCTTCTTTTAATACAGGCAGGTTTATTCCGTTTTCAAAATCCATGGAATTAACGCGCACAACGCTCTGCCCGTAAGCGCTTGACGCCAGCACGTCGGCGTTATAGCCGGGCATTATAGTTTCAACGCAGTCCAATTCCCTAAGCGAATCTATATCCTCCTGAGTAATGCCGGCCGTAGAGATAAGGCGGAAATCCATAAGGGAGCAGTCGTCAAAATAGTTGTCCCCTGTTTCCTTCATCATGGGCGTTGTGGATTTAAGGCCGAAAAGAAAGCCGGCGCCCAGCGCGCATATGGCGCATATAGCCAAAAAGCGGCTGAAGGAAGAACGGATTTCCCTGAACATAAGGAGGTTCATCTTTTTCATAATAAAAGACCTCCTTACCACTCAATCAGCGCGGGGTCAAGAGGATGCTCGTTAAGGCGCATATCCTTAACCTGCCCGTTCTTTACCGATATAACCCTGTCGGCCATCTGCGTTATGGCCTGGTTATGAGTTATAACAATAACCGTCATCTGCATGTTCCGGCAGGTATTATGCAGCAGAGAGAGGATATTTTTGCCCGTCTGATAGTCCAGCGCGCCGGTAGGCTCGTCACAAAGGAGCAGTTTAGGATTCTTGGCCAGCGCGCGGGCTATGGCTACCCGCTGCTGCTCCCCTCCCGAAAGCTGGGCAGGGAAATTATTCATTCTTTCTTCCAGGCCCACAGCCTTGAGCGCCTGGGCGGCCGGCATCGGCTCCCGGCAGATCTGGGAAGCCAGCTCCACATTTTCCAGAGCGGTAAGGTTCTGGACGAGATTATAAAACTGAAAGACAAAGCCTACGTCATAGCGGCGGTAAGCGGTAAGCTGCTTTTTATTAAAGGAGCTGACAATCTGGCCGTCCAGCGTGATGCTGCCCGAAGTTACGCTGTCCATACCCCCCAGCATATTTAAAACTGTGGTTTTGCCCGCGCCGCTGGGCCCTACTATAACGCAGAACTCCCCTTTTTCTATTTCAAAGGTAATGCCGTCTACTGCGGCTATGGACACGTCGCCGCTGGTATAGATTTTTTTTACGTCGTCAAATTGTATGTAGCTCATTTTTCCTTTAAGCAAGCTCCTTTCTTCTCTTTATTTATATGCATGGAGGGCGCGTTTAACGCAAAAAGGGGGCGGCGCGGCGGCTTTTGGCTTTCAGCCAAAAGCCTGCGCTGCGGCAAAATTTTGCCGCAGCGCAGCCCGGCCGCAGGCCGGGCGCCGCGCCGCCCCCTTTGTGCGTTATAATTAACCAGTACTGCGCTGTGCACACCGTCTATCTGGGCCATGCGGTCCACAAAGGAGGTGTTATTGTTGTGCAGCACCAATTCTATGGTCAGCTCTGTAATACCGCCCGAAAGGCTCTTATTGCGCACTTTCCCGTCAATCTTGGAAAGCACCCGGCCCACTTCAGGCTGAACGGCGTTTTCAAAGCGTACAATAAAGAGATATATCTCCCTGCGCCCCCTGAGCTTGAGCATTACAAAGAAAGCTATGGCAGCCACAACCGCCGCTATTACTCCGAACATATACTGGCGCGCGCCGATAATTATGCCCATGGCTATGCTCCAAAAGAGGAACACTATATCCATCGGATCCTTTATTGCCGCCCTGAAACGCACAATAGACAGCGCGCCCACCATACCCAGGGAAAGCACTACGTTAGAGCTTATAACCATAATTACTGTAGCGTATATAACTCCCTTGTAGCATTTAAGATAGGTAAAATATATAAGCAGACCTACTGCAAAGGCAAAAAGCAGGGTTATTACTATTTCGCTCCAGCTTAACTCGGCAAAGGAATCTGTAAAGCTGTTTTTAAGTACATCCCCGAAACTGATAGAACCGTTATTGTTGTTCATGGCAAAAAGTCCTTTCTCTGGTACAAATCTTTGGCCTTGCGGCACAGAATATATTTTGAAACGGCCATATGGTCGGAGCTGGCCGGCTGAATAAGGGTTTTGATATGCTTGGGCAGGAAATCGTCAAATTTGACCTCCATAACCAGCACGCCCTCCTGCATTGCGCGGACGGTGGGAAGATCCGGATTAAGTATATCAAAATCCAGGCCTGCCCGCAGGTTTTTGTCAAAGGTTATGCGCACATTGCCCTCAGGGCAGATATAAGCGTCCCTGAGATAATCCACCACAACTGCCGGAGACAGCAGCTTAGTGCGCATTGCGGCGTACCAGTCCTGCATAATGGGCGTGCCTTCCAGCATAAATTCGGGCCGCCCGTCCAGGAGCGCGTAAAATTCATCAGGCGTTATATTTTCATCCGTCTTTTTAATATACTCGCTTATTTTGCTCTTTTTTTCCAGCTTGATAACCCCGTCATGACAGTTGTTGTATATACGTATCCGGTATTTGCAGCGTCTGAATACGCCCGCCTCCTTTTGATAATAAGCAGTGTTATACATATCGTCAAAATACAGGCTGCGTACCAGATAACCCTCCTCAAAATCCCCGTCTTTCCTCATAAAAACCTTGAGACGAGCCAGCAGCTGATAATACTGCGGATATGTGATTATATATTTCAGCTCATGCCTGAGCTGCTGGCCATTGTATTTCATGCTTTAATCCCCTGGGTCCTGGATTTGCCCTGCTTCCCGTCAAAATATACTATAGATAATTAAATAGTAAGAGCGCGGAGGCTTTTATACTAAGGCATTATATCACGACTTAAACGCTACAGCAACAAATTATTTTGCCTTACGGGAAGATTTATAAAATTGTGGGCATAATTTTGGATGAACTATTTAATTTACAACAAAAATAATGTATAATAACATGATATTATGCTGAGGGCGCCGCGGCCTGCGGCCGGTTCCGGCGGAACCGGCCGCAGCGAGGGCTGTTTCCAGGGCGGCTCTTGGCAGGCGTCTGCGCCTGCCCTGGCCGGGCCTCCGGCCCGGCCAGGCGGCCCTTCGGGCCGCAAGAGCCGCCCAGGAAACAGCCCTCGGCCCTGCCGAAAGCTGCGCTTTCGGCCGGGCGCCGCGCCGCCCCCCGCATTTAATATCTAAAAACAAAAAAATATTTTTAATCCGCCAACCTTTCGACTTTTTTATCCACTATATTATCAAACAGCGCTGGAGTAATAAAAATGGACAAACAAACTGCGGACAGCATCATAACTGAATATCTTCAAAAAATATACGGCTTTGCCATAAAAAAATGCTATTCCTACCAAGAAGCAGAAGAACTCTGTGCGGAAATTATCAAAGAAACATATATATCGCTATTAAAAGCTGAGGAAATAACCAATATTGACGGATATATTTGGCGCATCAGCCAATATGCCTTTTCTAAATATGTTTCCCGGCAAAAAAAGCACGAGGGTATTTCCCTTAACAATATACAAATTCCGTACTTTGAAGATTTTTCCGTTGCGGAGCATAATGAAGAAATCCATCATTTGCGGACAGAGATAGCATTCTTAACAGAAAAGCGCCGCCAGATTGTTTACCGTTATTATTACCAAAACAAATCCATTTCCTGTATTTCTTCAGAAATGGATCTTCCGGAAGGAACAGTTAAATGGCACCTTAATAAAGCGAGATTAGAATTAAAGGAGGGTTTTAAAATGGAAAGAAAGATAGGCAGATTAGGACTAAATCCTATTACAGCATTAAGCTTTGGACACAGCGGTAATCCGGGAAACAACGGCGGACCCGAATTTTATCTGGAAGATAAGCTCAACTTAAATATAGTGTACAGCGTCTACCATTCCCCAAAAAACATTGAGGAAATCGCCGAAGAGCTGGGCGTAACTCCCGTTTATCTTACAGACAAAATTCAATTTCTTGAGGAAAACGGCTTCCTTGTCAAAACAAAGTCAGACCGCTATACCACATATGTAGAATTTAAACCCGAAACTTATTCCCTGGAGTTATATGAGAATGCAATAAAAAGCAAATTAAAAATTGCCCAGATTCTTGCTGAAGAATATGTTCCGGCCGTAATAAACGCGGTTAAGGATATTAAGGAGGTCTATATTCCCAGCGGCAATTACGAGCTTCTCCAGAGCGCAGCTATATTCTTTGGAATTTCAAATAAATGCCGAATTCCCATCCAACGCGATTTGTCCAGGTATAACATTAGAACAACTGCCGGAGGATATTTTATAGCGTATGTAGAAATACCATCCGAACAGTCGGACAAGGATTACACGCCCACCTTAAACCCTTCCTCGTATTTCTCATGCGGAAATATGTACAGGGAATCTCATAAATATCCCTCGGTATACGGCTGGTCCATCGATTCAAGATACTCCTCCCGAAAAGGCGAATGGGAAAACACTCTTACCTCCGACTATGAATACCTCTATGAATATATAACGCACGCTATAAAGGATGACGATGCAAGCGCAGATAAATTCAGCAGGCTCCGGCAGAGGGAATTTATTTCGGCAGACGGCAAAGTCAATATAATGATGGTAAAAGATAAATCGGAGGATTTCTTTGCAAAAATACCTTCCCTTGATGAAAAGCTGATAAACAGCTTCGCGGACAAAGCCCTTGAAATTGCCATGCTTAAAGCCCGGAATTATCCGGCACAAATGCAGGATTTAATTATATACGAAGGAGTTGCAGGCTTTATAGGGCGGGATGTCGCCCTAATGGTTATGGATATACTATATGCAAACGGGACATTTAAGCCCCTGACAGAAGAGGAAAAGATAACCTCAAACCTTATAATGTTCAGCGATGTTTTACCTGTTTAAAACGCATTGCAAAACATCTAAATGCTTATTGATAAGCTTTGCCTCCATTCAGGCCGGCCCTGCCGCGCGCGTTAAAAACGCGCGCGGCAGGGCCGGCGCTTATAAACAAAATTTATGATAGGGCGCATACCGGGCCGGCGTTGGGCAGGCTCGAAGAGCCTGCCTGGGCCGCGCTGCGCGCGGCCTGGCGGCCGCAGGCCGCCCAACGCCGGCCCGGTATGCGCCCTATCATAAATTTTGTCGGCTGCTTCCCCAAAATAAAAAAACAGGGGGGCGGGGGCGGCGCACAGCCTTGGCTGCCCTGACGGGCAGCCAAGGCTGTGCCTCACGCAACAGGGCCGGAAAGCGAGCTTTCCGGCTCTGTTGCGTGAGGCAGGCCCGGCCTTCGGCCGGGCCGCGCCGCCCCCGCCCCCCGTTTTTTAAAACTGCTCAAATATAAAAATCCAATCCATTATCCCTGCATTTTTTCCAGCCAAACTATCAATACGGCAATATCAGCCGGAGAGACCCCCGATATACGCGCAGCCTGCCCAAGGGAGCGCGGCCGAATTTTTGAAAGCTTCTGCGCGCCTTCCAAACGCAGCCCCTTAATGGATAAATAATCTATATCCTCAGGCAATACCCGCATTTCCAGCCGCGCCGCCTCGTCAATCTGCGCCTGCTGCTTTTTTATATAGCCTTCATATTTAATATCTGTTTCCAAAGTAAGCGCGTCCGCTTCATTAAGGGGTTGGGCCGCTCCCGCCTCTACCAGCTGCCCATAGCTTATCCCGCGCTTTAAAAGCTCTCCGGCATTTAAAAAACGGCTGGCCTCGTTTAATGATAACGCTTGCGCCGCAGCCGGAACGCACCGTTGGCCTAAAATCTTCTTAGCCTTATCTATCCTCCCTGCGCGCTCCCGCATTCTGTCATATCTCTCCTGCGTGGCCAGTCCCACCTCATACCCTAAAGGGGTAAGCCGCAAATCCGCATTATCCTGACGCAGGCTGAGCCGGAACTCAGCGCGGCTGGTCATCATGCGGAAAGGTTACTGCGTACCCTTAGTCACCAAATCGTCAATCAATACCCCTATATAAGCCTGGCTGCGGCTGAGAATAAAGGGTTCCTTGCCCCTGATATACAGCGCGGCATTTATTCCCGCCATTATTCCCTGGGCGGCGGCCTCTTCGTATCCCGAAGTGCCGTTTATCTGCCCGGCGGCAAACAAGCCGGGAAAATCCTTGAGCATAAGGGAAGGAGACAAGCACAGCGGATCCAGACAGTCATATTCAATCGCGTAGCCCGGCCTTACCATTTTGGCCTCCCTAAGGCCGGGTATGGTATGTATCATCTCAAGCTGCACATCCTCAGGCAGGCTGGTAGACAACCCCTGAAGATACATTTCGTTGGTATACAGCCCTTCAGGCTCTATAAAGAGCTGATGCCGCTTTTTATCCGAAAAGCGCACCACCTTATCCTCTATGCTCGGGCAGTACCTCGCGCCCGTCCCCTCTATCATGCCTGCATACATAGGCGAGCGGTGCAGGTTGCGGCGGATTATCTCATGCGTTTCTTCGTTTGTATAAGTCAGATAGCATAAATACTGTTCCCTCTCCTGGCTTTCTGTCATAAAGGAAAAGGTATGTGCCACTCTCTCGCCCGGCTGAGGCTGCATTTGGGAATAATCCAGCGTGCGGCCGTCCACCCGCGCGGGCGTGCCCGTCTTGAAGCGCTGCAGCGCCAGTCCCATTTCCTCGGCTAAAAAGCCTGAAAGGTTATCCGAACGCCGCAGTCCGTTAGGGCCGCAGTTCTCTGAAACCTCGCCCGTGATAATACGGCTCTTTAAATACACTCCCGTGCAGAGGATTACCGCCCGTGCTCGGTAAACCGCACCCGAATAAGTCTGCGCTCCCGCAACCGCCCCGTTTTCAAAAACAACACGGGCGCATTCCCCCTGCCGCACGGTTAAATTAGGCGTATTCTCCAATACCCGGCGCATGGAGAGCTGATACTGCAATTTGTCCGACTGCGCCCGCAGACAATGCACGGCCGGACCTTTAGAAGTATTAAGCATTTTTATCTGCAGATAGGTTTCATCGGCGCATATACCCATCTGTCCGCCCAGGGCGTCCACCTCGCGGACAAGATTGCCCTTAGACGTCCCTCCTATGGACGGGTTGCAGGGCATAAAGGCTATGCTGTCCGGGCTCAGGCAGAGCAAAATTGTATTAAGGCCCATTCTTGCGCAGGCCAGCGCCGCCTCGCAGCCGGCATGCCCCGCGCCTGCAACTATTACATCATATTCACCCGCAGGATAGGTAATCATTAAAATTTTCTCCTTCTGAACTTCACTTTAAATTAGCTTTCTATGTGCAGGCATGCGTTAAAAAGCCCAATAAAAGCAATATATCTGTTTTTATTTGTGTCGGCACCGCAGCCAGGCGCTTGCCCTCTTCATCCGACCCTCTGTGCCAAGACATAAATGCTCCAGTTTGTCTCCTGCCAGACGGCAGGCCCGCCTGCCGCGCTCTGTTTTTTCTGTGCCGCAGTTCAATGCTCCCTTATAATTTCTCCCAGCCGAACGGCCCGCCATACTCTATTTCCCCAGACAGAATTTTTCAAATATGCGCTCTACCATATTTTCGCTCGCGCTCTCCCCCGTTATTTGCTCCAGCGCCCTGAGCGCGGTGCGCAAATCTATGCTCACGCAGTCCAGCGGCAGTTCAATGGCAGCACGCGCATTCTTTAGCGCGTCTGAAGCCTCTTTCAGCGCCGCGTTATGCCGTGCATTTGTTATTAAAAGCCCCTCGGTGCTATTAACGCCTGCGGCCTCGCACGCCAAAACCTCTCTGAGCCTGTCCATTCCCCGGCCGCTTAAAACGCTTAAAGCTATTTTTTCTCTATTCTCTTCAATTTCCCCGTCAATCAAATCGCACTTATTATATATCTCTATAAGCCGGGTCCCTCCGGCGCGCACCCTTGCTTCAAAGGAAATGTCCTCCTCGCTTTTGCCTTTGAGCGCGTCTATAACGTAAAGCACTATATCTGCTTTTTCAGCTGTTTTAAGAGCGCGTTCAATGCCTATTTTTTCAGCCTGGCACAGTTCAGCGTCAAAGCGCAGGCCGGCAGTATCCGAAATATGGAATATAACGCCGTTTAATTCCAGTTCCACGCTTAAAACGTCCCGCGTCGTGCCCGCCTGGTCCGTGACAATGGCGCATTCCCGTCCGGCAAGGGCGTTGATTAAAGAGCTTTTGCCTGCGTTAGGCAGACCCAGAATGCATACCGTGACCCCCCTGGCAAGCAGCCGGCCGGCTGAATAGGTGGAACTTAAAGCGTCCAGGCGGGGAATAAGCCCGTCCAGGCAGATATTGAGCTTTTCCCTTGTCATTTCCTCGTCTATCTGGTCGGGATAATCAAAGCCCGCTTCAATATTAGCTATAAGGTCGGCAATTTCATTTTGAAACTGCCTGATGCGCCCGTCCAATTCCCCGCCCAGGCCCCTGGCGGCGTTGCGCGCGGCCAGAGCCGTGCGCGCATCTATCATCTCGCCCACGCTCTCCGCCTGGTCAAGGGATATTTTACCGTTAATAAAAGCGCGCTTGGTAAATTCTCCGGGCTGGGCCGGACGCGCGCCCAGTTCCAGGACAGCCTCCAATATAAGCGCCGCGGCCATATCCCCGCCGTGGCAGTGCGCTTCAAAAACATATTCGCCCGTGAAGGAGCGCTCGCTCTCAAACAGCACACACAAGCCTTTATCCAGCAGCCTCCCGTTATGTTCCAAACGG
>OMGY01002200.1_pt1 | contig 15149 bp, 8 predicted proteins | sample 1674461 | NCBI WGS metagenome assembly OMGY01 (sample SAMN05578579, study PRJEB25193) | human gut metagenome | biome: Human Microbiome; feature: human-associated habitat; material: feces | host: Homo sapiens | place: USA:Birmingham
AGAGGCTTCCCGAAGCCAGTTCGTTGCCCGCCTTGTCCCACAGGATCGGGGTGCGGACATATTCGTCGCCGTTGGATTTGGTGCCCCAGTACCCGAGCTCTTCGCCCTGGTAAATGTAGGGTGCGCCCTGCGCCGTGAGCAGCACGGCGGCCGCCACCTTCATCTTTTCGGCGGACTGTCCCAGGTCGGAGCCCGTGCGATCCTCGTCGTGGTTCGAAAGTTTCGTGGCTTCGATGTAATCGCTGCGGTACTGTGCGTAGAGGGGCTGCACGTCGAGGATGTCCTTGACGAAATAGCATCCGATGCCGTTTTGCAGCGCCCATTTGAGCTTGTACCAGAACGTGAATTCGAACAGCGCCGGCAGCCCCCGGTAATAGGGTGCCGCCTTGTCCGCTTCGTCGAGCATCTCGCCCACCATGTAGAAATCGCCCTCTCCGCCGGCGGCCTTGTAGCTCTCGTTCATGCGGTCGTAGAATTTCTTGAGGAACGTGGGGTTCTCGTCGTTGTAGGCGTTGTGGTAGATGTGCTTCACGGCATCGAGGCGGAACCCGTCCACGCCCATGCGTACCCACTTGTCAGCCGCTTCGGCGACGGCCTTGAACGCCCTGGACTGCTCGGCCTCGGCGGCCTTGCCGTAGTTGAGGTCGGCGAATGCCGCCGTCCAGAAGTGCGAATGGTACATCGTCGGCAGCGAGAACTGCACGTTGGCCGGGTCGGCCGAGCGGTTCGACATCAGGGTGAAGGGCTCCCCGAACCGGATGATCGTCCGGTTGTCGGGGGCGCCGTATTTGGTGCCTGCGGCCCACGACGTGGTCGAGGTGCGGACGAGGAATCCCCAGTCGGAATCGAAGTCGAGCGTCAGTTCGTAGCTGTTGCCGCCCCTGGCGTAGAAGCGTTTGCTCGTACCGTTGCCGAAATAGAGGTATTTGTCGTCCGCGCCGCCCTGCGTATTGTCCGCATCCGCGGCATCGGTCGTTTCGGTAACGGTCACCGTCGGGCTGTCGGCATTTGTCCAGTCGAGTACGAACTTGAAGCGCCCGGCGGCACCCGCCCCCGTGTCGGTCGAGAACCATTGCCCGGCATCGTAGCCTGCGGCGCCTTCCGTGGCGATCTGGTCGATCCGCCCGGCCGCGATGTCGGCCTGCGGGTCTTCGGAGAAGATATAGCGGTCACGGTAAGGGCTCCCTTCGGACGCGGCGGCCGATTTGAACCACGGGTGGTCTTTGCCTGTATGGTTGAGCACGTAATCCAGGTAGACCCGGATGCCGCGGGCATGGGCCGCGTCGATGAATGCCCTCAGGTCGGCGTCCGTCCCGAAGGCGGGGTTGACCGCCTCGTAGTCGAGCACGTCGTAACCGTGGTACGAAGCCGCCGGATGGATCGGTGAGAGCCACACGGCCGAGGCGCCGAGTGCGTCGATGTAGTCGAGCCGCCGGGTCAGCCCCGGCAGGTCGCCCACCTTGTCGCCGTTGCCGTCGGCAAAGCTGTATACCAGCAGCTGGTAGCTTATGTCGGCGCGTTTGCGGTTGTCCCACGCATCGGGCTGGGCGACGACCTGCTCGCCCTCGAAATCCTGGGAGGCATCGCCGCTCTGTGTCACGGTGACGACGACCGGATCGCAGCCCGGGGCGGTGAAGGTAAGCGTCGCGGAGCGTTTCGACGACTCGTTTGCGGTCGCCGTGACCGCGAACGACGTGGAGGTTTTGCCCGATGTGAGGGCCGGTGTGCACCATGCGGTATTGTCGCTCTGCGTCAGCGACCACGCGCCCGCATCGGTGCGCAGGTCGAGCAGCCGGCTGCCGCCTGCGGCTTCGAATTCTATCTCCGTGGGGGTCACGGAGAGCATACTGCCGCCGGTATCGCCGGTCTTGTCGTCGCTGCACGACACGGATACGGAAAGTACGAGTGCCAGCAGCAGGAAAAGAAATTTTTTCATAGCGGAATCTCGGTTAAAGTTCGTTTCGGGGCCTGCCGTCCGGTCAGGGACGGCAGGCCAGAAACGGGACGGCAATCTCTGTGTGCCGTCCCGTGAAAGGGTGGCCGTTATTCGGCCTCTGCCGGGGTCTTGCCCTCGGACATGATGTATATCTGCGAATTCGCGAGGTCGAAATAGATGTCGTAGGTGCCGTCGAGCTGGACTTTCATGTTCTGCGAACCGCCGCTGGTGATGATGTCGACGGCCTTGTTGATGTCGACCGCACCGCCCGACGCCGTGCCGTAGTTCTTGGAGTCGTCCCAGGCGTTGTTGAAGCGGATCTTGAATTCGCTGGCGGTGGTCAGGACTACGCCTTTGCGAACGAGGTAGGCGCCCTCCTCGCTCATGGAGAAATCGCCCAGGTCACCCCATCCGGTGATGTTGCCGACCAGTCCCCATGTGTCGGCGACCAGCTCGGGCTTGGCGCCTGCGGCCATCACGTAGGCGCGTCCCGCCTCGGGCAGCAGCCAGTAGTCGTACGTGCCGGCTTCGGCGATCACGGCATTGACCTTGTCGGCGGAAACCTTGAAGGCCGAGCCGATCGTGCAGGTGTAGGGGCTGCTGCCGGCGAATGCGGCGTCGGCCCCGATCCACTGCGACTCGTCGCCGCTCTTGAAGAGGAATTCCGAGTTGGCGGCTACCTCGACCCCTGCGGCCTTGTAGGCCACGATGTTCGAGCTGGCGCTCTCCATGGCCGTCGGGCCCCAGTCGGGGGTTGCGACGGTCTGGCCGTGGATGTACCAGTCGGCCTTTTCCGGCCCCGGGTCGGGTTCTTCGCCGCCGCCCGTGCCGTAGTCGCCGGCATTGAGTTCGTAGGTGATCTCCGCAGAGTTGTTCAGGGTTGCGTATACGCGGTAGTTGCCCGCCGTGGCCTTGATGTTGTCGCCGTTCTGCGAAAGGCGTCCGTCCGCCCCGCCGAAGTTTATCGCCCAGTCGTTGTCCGCACGGAATTTGAATTCCCCGGCGGTCAGTGTGACGTCGACCCAGAAACGCTGTTTTTGGGTGTCGAAATTCATCTCCGTGTCGGTGTCCCAGCCGCCCGGAGTGGCATCGCCGATAATACCCATCGAGTTGAACGACAGCTTATTGCTTAACGTTAATGTCGAACGGTCGAATACGAAGCGGTAGAAGCGCTTGGAATAGACCATGATGTTTCCGGAACCGCCGCTGGAGATCAGCGTGATCGACGGGGCTTCCGTTTCCGGAGCCGCAGCATCACCGTCGGTGCCCCAGTTGCAGGCATCGTTCCAACCGGCTTCGCCGCTCAGTTTGAAGCCGTTGGCGGCTTTTTCGCCCAAGTCAACGATAGCTTCGTAGGTGACCTCGTCGCCGGAGAAACAGAACAGTCCCTGTGCGTTGTCGAAATTCCAGCCGCAGTAATCGCCGATTACCCAGACCTGGGGATAGGTACGCTCGGCCGTCGTCACGGTCATGCGGACGGTGGCGGGGGCGGAGTAGAATTTTTCGAAGTCGGTGCCGATCGTGGCGCTGATGTAGAAATCCACGTCCGTAGGTTCGCCCGAGGGAACCCCCAGGCCGCCGTCTTCCACGGACAGCGCAAGGATGTTGTTGAGGCTTTCATAGGTCTGTTCCGACGAGGTGCCGTTCATTCCCGTGAAGAGCACCAGTTTCGCACCGTCGTTGTACGAGGCTTCGATCGAGTAGTTGATCTGGGTGCGGACGCCGAAGTCGGCGGCGTCCCAGGTGAAGGTCTGCGTCGAGCCCATGTTGTCGGGCGTAATGACGATCTCCCCGGGCAGCGCATGCAGCACGGGCGCCACGACCTTGTCGGGGTCGTAGGCCTTTACCTCGTCGAGCTTTTGGCAGGCGGAGAGGAGCCCCGTCGCAGCCGCCAGCATCATCGCATATCGTGTAATTTTCATAGTCGTACGATTTTTAGGGTTGGTTATTTATCGGTTGCGTTTCCGTAGCCGGGATTCTGGTGCAGTTCGGGGTTGGAAGCGAGCTCCGACGAAGGGTTGGCAAAGATTTTCATGTAATCATCGAACCCCTGTCCGGTGAAGGTGCCGCCCTTGTATGTCCAGAGGAACGACGGGGTGGTGAACTTGCCGTAGCGGATCAGGTCGGTGCGGCGGTGCCCCTCCCACATCAGCTCGCGGGCACGCTCCTCGAGCAGGTAGTCGGCCGTGACCGACGAGGGGGCCGATACCCCGGCGCGGTCGGTCAGCTCCTTGAGCTTCGGCAGCGCGGTGTTGGCCTGTCCCAGGTTCATGCAGGCCTCGGCGTAGATCAGGTAGATCTCGCCCAGGCGGATCATCGGGAAGTCGATGTCGCTGTATGCCTTCGATGCAGCCGTGGCAAGGAATTCGTCGTTGGTCATGTCGTGGGGGATATTGTTGAACTTGAGGCAAGTCCACCCGTTGAGGAAGACATAGAGCGCATCGTTCATCGACTCCTGGCGGCCTTTGATGTAGAACATTCCGCCGCGTTTGTCGTTGACCGTATATTCGCCCGTGGTGTAGTCCGCGTTGCGGGCGTTGAAATATTTCTGTACGTATTCGTAGGGTACGCGGATGCCGGCCCAGCCGTTGTTCACGCCGTTGATCTTCTGTTCGGCCGTCACGTCGGTGGCGGCGATGGCTGCCAGCGTCAGGTACGACGTGCCGCCGTAGGACTGCGTCTGCTCGGCGTCGTATGCCACGCCGAAGATGATCTCCTTCAGGGCGTCGGCGTTCTCGCCGTTGTCGCCGCGGAAGAGGTCGGAATACTCCGGGCAGAGCGAGTAGCCCATGCCGAAGATCGCTTCGCAGGCGGATTTGGCCTCCGTCCACATCGGGGTGCCGGCATAAACCTCGGCATTGAGGTACATGCGGGCCAGCAGGCCGTTGACCGCACCCTTGTCGGCACGCGGGTAGTTCGAGCGTGCGGCAGGCATCGCGCTTTCGTCCGAAGCCAGGTCGGTCAGCTCCGAGATGCAGTAGTCGAAGACATCCTTGCGCGAGGCCTGTTTGGGGTTCACACCGCCGCCGAAGGGCGAGGTCTCGGTCGTAAACGGCACGTCGCCGAACACGTCGAGGGCGATCCAGTAGAAATAGGCGCGCAGGAAACGGGCCTCGGCACGGAAGCTCTGGATCCTGGCGGCCAGTTCGCTGCTCACGCCGCGGTCGGAGAGTTTGTCCGAGGCGGTCTGGCGCAGGTACTCGTTCACGTAGGCGATGCCCTGCAACGTACGTACGTAGACGGCGTAGGTCGCGTCGTTGTCGGCGTCGGACCACGTGTCGGTATTCATGGCGCGAACCCAGGCGTCGTTCTCCCAGGCGCATTTGCAGGCGTCGGCCGTAACCTCCTGGATCGTCCAGAATGCGCGGATGAGCTCCGAGGCGCCGCCGTCGCTGACCTGCAGGTCGGTGGTGTCGTTCGAGACGAAATTGAAATAGAGTTTGGTGAGCCCGGCCAGGTAGCCGTTCTCGTCTTTCCCGTAGACGGTCTCCGAGGTCGAGTCGGACGGGTTGAGGGGCAGGGTGTCGAGATCCCCGATGCACGAAGTGAGCAGCATCGTTGCGCCTGCCGCCGCCAAGGCGAAATGTTTTATGTCGATTTTCATGGTTCGTTCGTTTTTAGAAGTTTACATTCAGACGCAGCGAATAGGTGCGCGGGCGCGGCCAGATCGAGCCGTCGATGCCGTTGACGCCCGGTATTTCGGGGTCTACGCCGCTGTAATCGGTGATGACGAATACGTTCTGCACGCCGAAGGCGACGCGCATCGAGCCCTTCCAGTTGCCAATCTTGTTGAACGTGTACCCGAGGTTGATGTCGTCCATGCGGAAGAACGAAGCGTTTTCGAGGAACATGTCCGAATACCACTGCTCGCCGCTGTTGGCCTTCGTAAAGCCGGTCTTCTTGACCAGCCGTGCGAAGTTGGGCAGGTTGCCGGCGTTGATGTCGATGTTGGACGTCGAGTTGGCCGAGGCGAAGTCGTTGAAGACCCAGTTGCCCGCCGAACCGTGGCCGTTGAAGCCGAAGTCCCAGTTCTTGTAGCTCAGCTTGAGGCTGATGCCGTAGAAGAAGTCGGGGTTGGGGCTCTTGTCGGTCATGTAACGGTCGCCCTGGTCGATCTGGCCGTTCTTGTTGCGATCCACCAATGCGTTCTGGATCGGCTTGCCGTCCTGGTCGTAAACCTGCTGGAAGCAGTAGTAGGTGTAGGGTGCATAACCCACCATGTGGCGCTGGAGCAGGTTGCCCGTACCCTTGGTGATGCTGCTCACCTGGATGGCGTAGTCGGGGTCGTCGGTGTTGTTGAGCTTGGTGAACTCGGTGTGTTGGAACGTGCCGTTGAAGCCGACCGTGAGGTTCCAGTCCTTGGTCTGCACGGGGATGAAATTCAGGTTGAACTCCACGCCCTTGTTCTCCATCGAGCCGATGTTGGTGAGCACCGTGTTGCCGAAGTTCGAGCCCATGGGGGTGATGACGTTGTTCAGGAGGTCGTCCGTCTGACGCAGGTACCAGTCGACGCTGCCGTTGATGCGCCCGCCGAGGAACCCGAAGTCGAGGCCGACGTTGTAGGTCGTCGTGGTCTCCCATTTGATGTTGGGGTCGTAGGCGCCCGGCGTGAGGTAGAACATGTGGCCGGCGCTGCCCATGTAGTAGGTCTTGTAGACGTCGGTCGACATGTAGTAACGCGCCAGGTAGGGATAATTGGAGCCGATCTCCTGCTGCCCGGTCTGCCCCACGCTGACGCGCAGCTTGAGGGCCGAGACGGCACGCGAATCCTTCAGGAAATTCTCCTCGGCGATGTTCCACGCAAAGGCGCCCGAAGGGAAGAGGCCCCAGCGGGTATCCTTCGAGAAACGCGATGAGGCGTCGTCACGCAGTGTGAAGGAGAAGAGGTATTTCGAGGCGATCGAATAGTTCAGGCGTCCGTAGAACGAGAGCAGATAATTCTCCTGGCGGTTGAACGGGTAGCGCGAATCCTCGCCCTTCTGCTCGTGCGTCTCGTTGAAATAGGATACCGAGTGGTCGGAGCTGTAGAAATGCTGCCACGAATAACCGGCCATCACGTCGAGGTGGTGGATGCCCCACTCCTTATTGAAGTTGGCGTAGAATTCGAGCAGCTGGTTGCGGCGGAAGTTCGTCGTCCACGAATACTGTCCCCAGCCGCGGGCCTCGGTGTCGGTGTATGCCTGGAACGAGCCGGGGTTCACGCCGTCGTAGGTCTTGGCGCTCGATACGTCGAGGCCGAGGTTGAGGTTGAAGCGCAGCGCCTCGAAGCCGTGAACCTTATAGTCGATCTGGGCGTTGCCGATGAAACGCTTGGCACGCGCCGTATTGTCGCGGTCGTAGAGCTGCGAGAGCGGGCCTGCGCCCAGCAGGGTGTTGGGCGTGAAGTCCTCGCCGCGGCCCGATCCGTAGTTCCAGTATCCGTTGGTGGTCGTGTAGTCGATCGAACCGTCGTCGTTGCGGAAATAGGGGTCGATCGTGGGGTTGAAGAAGGCCGCCGAACCCACCACGCCGCCCGAGGCGTAGCGCTGCGACGTGATGACGCCCTTGGCGTTGAGGTTGACCGTGAGGTGCTTGTCGAAGAAGTTGGGCGAGAGGCTCAGGTCGAGCGTCCCGCGTTCGTATTTCGACGTTTCGAGCGTACCCTGCTGGTTGGTGTAGCCCACCGATGCGCGGTAGGGCATCCTATCGTTGATGTTGCCGATCAGGCTGACGTTGTGGTCATGCGAAATGGCGGTGCGGAAGACCAAGTCCTGCCAGTTGGTGTTCTTGTCGCCGAGCATCGACTGCACCTTGTCGCCCGTGGTCGTACCTGCGGGGTATACCTGGTCGATGTAGGTGCGGAACTCGCCGGGCGACATCACGGGCAGCTCGTCGGAGTTGGTCTGGACGCTCACGCTGCCGCTGTACGATACGCGGGGCGTGTTGCCGCGCCCCTTCTTGGTGGTGACGAGGATGACGCCGTTCGAGGCGCGCGAACCGTAGATGGCCGCCGCCGAAGCGTCCTTGAGCACGGTGAAGGATTCGATGTCGTTGGGGTTGATCGTCTCCAGCGGGTTGGCCATACCCTTGCCGCCGTCGACTGCGATGGGCACCCCGTCGATCACAATCAGCGGGTCGTTCGAGGCGTTGAGCGAAGCCGCACCGCGCACGCGGATGGTGGCGCTCGATCCGGGGCCTCCGTCGCCGGGGATGATATGCACGCCCGGAACCTTACCCTTGAGCATGTCCTGTGTGGAGACCACGGCGCCGCGGTTGAACTCTTCGGCCTTGATCGCCACGACCGAACCGGTCATGTCGTTCTTCTTGACCGTACCGTAGCCGATCACCACCACGTCGTCGATGCCCATGGCATCCTCTTCGAGCGTGAGGTGTGCCAGCAGCGACGAACTGGCCACCAGGCTGACGGTCTTGTAACCGACATAGCTGACCTCGATGACCGACTCGGGGCCGGCGGCGCGGATGGCATAGTCGCCGTCGATGCCCGTCGAGACACCGTTGGTCGTGCCCTTTTCGACGACGGTAGCGCCCAGGATCGGCATTCCGGACTTGTCGACAACTACGCCTTTAACCTCATAACCAGCGTTTTGCGCCAGCGTGAGGGGGGGGGTAAATTGACATATGAGCAAGATACCCGCACACATAGTTAAAAATCGTTTCATAAGAATTTTGGTTAGTTTATAAGTTGATTTTATGGATTGTAGGTCATTGGGCCTTGTGTTCTTTGACCAGGAAGACCGACACGGCGGCCAGCAGCATGAAGACCCCGGCGAGCGCCAGCATGTCGGCCGCATCGGAGGCGAAGCAGTACTTGACGATGGCACCGCCGGTCAGTCCGATGACGATCTGGGGGACGGTGATCGTGAAATTGAAGATACCCATGTATACGCCCATGCGGCGTGGCTCGACCGCGCGCGACAGGATGGCGTAGGGCATGGCGAGGATGCCCGCCCAGGCGATGCCGATCCCCACCATCGGGAGCATCAGCGCGTACTGGTCGTGCAGCAGGCACAACCCCGCGAAGCCCAGCGCCCCGGCGAGCAGGCAGGCAGCGTAGACGGGTTTGTTGCCGTAGCGCGCGGCGACGCGCCCGAGGAACAGGGCGGCGATGCAGGCGGGGATGGGGTAGGTGCCGTTGAGCACGCCGACCCATGTCTGCGTGGCGCCGGCCGAGAGCACTTCGCCCGTGGCATGGTCGGTGACTACACCCGTGATGGCGGGTTTGAGGTAAGTCCACGGTTTATCAGGAAGGTTTGTACCACGTAGCCCTGTGTCTTCTGCGAATCGTCGAGCATGTCGGCCACCAGCGCCCGGAAGGGCTGCATCGTGACGTTGAACGACAAATCCATGAACAGCAGGATGAAAGCCCCCATGGCGAGCGGGGCGAAGGCGAGCAGTTTGGGGCAGTTGGGCATGAGCACCAGCGCCAGCGCCGAGATCAGCGACCCGCCCAGGATGTAGGGGATGCGGCGGCCCCAGCGCGTCCAGGTGCCGTCGGAAAAAAGCCCCACGATGGGCTGGACGATCATGCCGGCCAGCGGTGCCGCCAGCCAGAAGTAGCTCAGGTGGCTGACATCTGCCCCCAGCGATTCGAAGATGCTCGACGTGTTGGAATTCTGGAGCGAATATCCGATCTGCACGCCGAGGAAGCCGAAGCTGAGGTTCCAAATCTGCCAAAATGAGAGTTTAGGCTTGGTCATTTCGGTTTTTCGGTTGGTTTTCAGGTTATACAAATTTTAATAAAAAAATCCGGACGGCGAACCGCAGGGCGACGAACGGAAGGTTCAGCCGGATGAACGGGCGGATTTTTGCGACGAACGGTAGCCCGCGGGGGACGATTTGGAATTTCCGCGGAAAAACACTACCTTTATTCATAAATAAACAAAACCGTATATACTTTAATACAGCCTCAGTCAGCCTATATGCGATCGCTCAAAGTGTCCGGAATCATCCACCTGTTCGCCGTGCTCCATGCCGTGGTCGCCCTTTCGTGCCATCTGGCGGGGATCAACGACGAGTTGGTGCTGACGCTGCTGACGATCGTGCTGATCGTGCTGATCTGCCTCAAACGGGGACTGAACGTGGAGTTCACCGCTGCCAGCGTGATCGTCGTCAACGTGATCGGCTACCTGCTGGGTACGGGCGGTGCGCAGTTGATCGAGCTGTTATTGCACGCCTCGCCCGTGGTGCATGCCGTCTCGACCTTCATCACCACCGAGATCCTGGGCTGGAGCATCGTGTGGTTCACCAAGTTGTTCCGCCGCGGCGACGACACGGCGAGCCGCTCCTCGGCCTGGACGCCCCGCATCGGGTTGCTGCTGCTGGCCGTGGGGGGGATTTTCGTGCTGAGGCTGGCCTATGTCGAGCTTTTCGCCTCGCCCTCCTTTTCCACAGACCGCCTCTACCACATGGCCGACTTGCTGGCTTCCAATTCCGCGGCACTGATTATCCTGCTGTGCGTCAATATCATCTATGTCCGGCATACGCGCAGGCGTGAAACCCGACACGGCCCGATCGCCGAAATCGCGGCCTTCCTTCTGTTCGTGCTGCTCACGTCGGCCTGCGTGGCGCTCATTACGGGGCTGCACCTGCCGTTCGCCTTCGACCGCTCGTTCACCGCACGGGAGTTCCTGCAACTGTGGATCGTCACCCTGCTGGTCGAGGTAACCCTCTATTCGGTCGTATTTATGGTCGATTACGCCCTGGTCGCACGTGCCGTGCTGCGTGCCGAGCGCGGCAAGGCGCACCAGGCGCAGTTCCGTTACATGAAACTCAAACAGCAGGTCAACCCCCATTTCCTGTTCAACTCGCTCAATATCCTCGACTGCCTGGTCTGCGAGCAGCGCACGGAGCAGGCCAGCGCCTACATCCATAAACTGGCGGGCATTTACCGTTACATGCTCCAGAACGAGGAGGAGACACTCGTGCGCCTGCGCGAGGAGATGGCCTTCGTGGGGATGTACGTCGACCTGTTACAGGTGCGTTTCCCCGAAGGGTTTCGCGTGGAGACCGATATTTCGGACGAGGTCATGAATCGCCATGTTCTGCCCTGCTCGGTGCAGTTGCTGATCGAAAACGCCATCAAGCATAACTCGGTGGGGGCCGACCGGCCGCTGGTGATCCGCATCGTCGCCGAGGCCGAGGCCGAGGCCGTGACGGTGTCGAATAACCTTCAGTTGAAGGTATCCGGCAACCCCTCGACCCGTGTGGGGCTGAACTACATCCGCCAGCAGTACCTCGACCTGTCGGGCATCCCGATCGGGATACGCCGTACCGATACCGAATATTGTGTCACCTTACCGTTGCTGTAATATGAACGTACTGATCGTAGAAGACGAAATGATGGCCCAGGCAAACCTGGCGCGAGCGCTGACCCAGCATTTTCCCGACGTACGGATCGTCGGGACGACCGGCTCGGTCAGGGAAACGGTGCTCTGGCTGCGCACGCCGGGGAACAGTGCCGATGTGATTTTCATGGACGTGGAACTCTCCGACGGGGATTGCTTCGAGATATTCCGCCAGGCGGACGTAACGGCGCGGGTCATCATGACCACCGCATATGACAATTACGCCGTGCGGGCGTTCGAGGTCAACAGCATCGACTACCTGCTCAAACCGATCGACCTCGCGGCGCTGCGGCGTGCCGTGGAACGTTGCCGTGTGCGGAGCGGGGGCATCGACCCCGACGTATTGCTGAACGCAATCCGCAGCCCGCGCGAATACAAACAGCGCTATGTCGTGCGTTTCAACGACCGGATCGTCCCGGTGCAGATCGCCGATATCGCCTATTTCTACTCGGAAGAGAAAAACACCTACCTTGTCACGAACGACAACAACCGCTACATCATGGATCAGTCGCTCGACGTCCTTTCGGACGAACTGGATCCCGGGCGGTTTTTCCGCATATCGCGCGGCTGCATCATCGCCATGCCGGCGATCGTCAGCATCGTGAAATACCTGGGCAACCGGCTGAAGATCACGGCACGTCCGCGTCCGGAGTTCGAGATGGTGGTGAGCCGGTCGCGGGTCGACGACTTCCTGAAGTGGCTGGAGGGGAATGGCTGAGCCTTGGTCGCGACGGGCAGGTCTTCGGCCCCCCCCCTCCGTTTCCGGGTTTTGTCCTCCGGCCTTCCGGGTTACCGTTCCTGCGGCGGGCGGGGGCTCCGGTTCCGGCGGGAGAGGGGAGTTCCGCAGAGGAGTTCCTCTGGAATTTTCCGCCGAGGACTGAAAGTTCACTTTGAAGGATCATGCTGCGGGCGTTCCTCCGGAGGCGTCCTTCGAGGGCTTCGGTTGAGAGATCCCAGGAAGGGATTCCCGTGGAAGGTTTCCGCAGGGGCACCCGGGAGGATGGCGCGGCGGCATGATAAAAGGGGCGCTCCGGAAATTCCGGGGCGCCCCTTATTTTTGCGGCCGGGGTCGGCGCTGCCGCAGTCTGCCCGTCAGCGGCGCCCGCTGCAGGCGATCATGTCGTGCAGCGACTCGTTGAAAGTCTCCTTGTGCAGCAGTTCCTCGAGCGGGAGGTGCATTCGGTAACGCCAGTAGTATCGGGCGACGGCCGGGACGTTGATGCGTTCCTTGGCCGGGTCGGGGTAGCGCAGTTCCCCGTCGGTCGAGAACCAGTCCTGCAACGGCAGGATGGTGAGCATCGCCGGGGAATTGAGGTGCATGTCGAGGATGCGCCGGCATATCCACGGCTCGCAGAAATAGGGAACGTCGCCCCCGATGCCGAGTGCTTCGTGGTAGAAGCGCGCCGTGAGTTCGCGGTCTTCCTCCCACCATGCCCGCAGCGGGTTCATGTCGTGCGTCGAAGTGGTGCAGACCGAGAAATAGGGGTAGTGCGCCGGGTCGGCGAAGAGTTCCCCCGGCGTCTTGGGCATGCGCTGGATTTCGAGCGAGAGGATTTGCAGTTCGTGCATCGTCTCGGGGACGCTGTCGGGAATCATGCCCAGGTCTTCGCCGCAGGTCAGCATCTCGGTCGCCGAGAGGAGCACGGGGAGTTTGCGCAGGGCCGACTCCTGCCAGAACCGGTTGTGGCGGCGGTAAAAGAAGTCGTCGTGAAGCCGGTCGAAAGTGTCGCGCCGCTGCGGGTCGAGGGTGCGGTACATATAGGTCGATTGGGCCGCGATGCGGGGATGGAAAAAACCTTTGCGGCGCGGGTCCTCGATGAACAGCACGTCGTCGAGCAGCGTCATCAGCCCTTCGCGCAGGCGGCTTCGGCGCGGATCGTCGCCGGGAAAGCGCTCGGCGACCTTGCGTTGCGTCGCATAGGCGGGCAGCAGCCGGCCCTCCTTCATGCAGGTCGTGCGCACTTCGTCGGCCAGCTCGCCGAACAGTTCGCCGAGCATCCGGTCGTCGGGCGCGGGAACGGTGAAGCGTCCCCCGGCCGTATCGAAGCCCATGCCGCGCAGTTCGTCGGCGGAGTAGGGCAGGGCGGGATTGAAATAGCCCAGCAGGCCGTGAACGGCATGTACGGGAATCTCCCAGATGCGGAAGAAGCCGAGGATATGGTCGATGCGGAAAGCGTCGAAATATTCGGCCATCTTCGCCATGCGGGCCTGCCACCACGCATAGCCGTCCTGCGCCATGTGCTCCCAGTCGTAGGTCGGGAAGCCCCAGTTCTGGCCCGATGCGGAAAAGGCGTCGGGCGGTGCTCCGGCCTGCGAATCCATGTGGAAAAGCCGCGGATGAATCCATGCGTCGGCGCTCGTCCGGCTGACGCCGATCGGCAGGTCGCCCTTGAGGACGACGCCCCGGCTGCGGGCGTAGGCGCAGACCTCGGACAGTTGCGTATGCAGGTGGTATTGGACATAGCAGTGGAATGCGATGTCGCGGCTGTGGCTGCGGCAATAGGCGTCGACGGCTTTGCGGTCATAGCGGGCGAAACCGCCCCAGCGGGTGAAGTCGGGCGTGCCCGTTTCGTCGCGCAGCGTGCAGAAGGCGGCATAGGGGATGAGCCAGTGTCTATTGGCGGCGATGAAGTCCTTGTAGTCGCGGCGTGCCGCAGTGCGGGTTCCGTGGCGTTCGAACGCCCGGCGGAGCAGCCGCAGTTTGTGCCGGTTGACCCGTTCGTAGTCTATTTCGGGGAGTGCGTTCAGTTCGTTGCGCAGGGTGCGGTACTCGTCGTCCTCCACGACGCCCGCGGCCGGCAGCCGGATGAACTGCGGGTGCAGGGCGAAGGTCGAATTGGCGTTGTAGGGGTAGGAGTCTTCCCATGTACCGGTCATGGTGGTATCGTTGATCGGCAGTACCTGGATGACGCACTGCCCGGTGGCGGCCGCCCAGTCGATGAGCCGTTTCAGGTCGTAGAACTCACCGACGCCGAAATCCTCTTCCGTACGGAGCGAGAAGACCGGGATCGCCGTCCCGGCGCCCTGCCATCTGCGTTCGGGGAACCGCGGGTACGCCGCGGCGTCGAGGGCGTGTTCGCCGGCGCCGGGCAGTTCGCCCCAGGTGCGGTTGGCACCCTCCTCCCACAGGATGGGGGTGAGGGTCTTGCGGTCGGCGATCAGGAATTTGTATTCGAACCGGTGTGCGGTATGTAGCGTGAGTTCCCATTCCGGGAAGCGGCTGTCGTCCATCGGGACGATTCGTTTCCAGTCGCCCAGTTCACGGCCGCTGCCGGCGACGGCGAGCGTTTCGTCCGGCCGCAGGGTGGGCAGGATGACGCGCAGGGTGATGTTGCCGGCTGCTTTCTTCGGATTACCGGTTTTCCCGCGGCCGAAGATGCCCCGGGTGAATGCCGAGGAGTAGAACGGCGTGTCGGAGGGCATCTCCTGCCAGCGGTCGCGGATGCGCAGCGTGCGCACCCCCTCCCGGGCGGGGAGCCGCAGCGTGTGCGGCCGCCATTCGCTGCGGATGCACACGCCCTCGCGCTCGACTTCGTAACGGTATTCTGCCGGCTGCGCCGCAGGGGCGTACCGCTCTACGGCGCAGGTCCAGACGCCGCCGTCGGCGTATTGCAGGGCGATGCGCCGCTTGCCGAGGCGGAGTACGAGCTGTTCGCCCCAGCGGGTACGGTATTCGATGCTGATCAGGAGTGTCATTCGTATATTCACTTTAATGATTATAACTTTGAGGAAATAAAGACATCAGAGCATGGAATAAGTCCGAAATTTCATTGGTCTACGAGACCGGGGACAATGTTCCGGCCCCATGCTGCCGTTTCCTGTTACAATCCAAATAAAATTGGATCAAAGTTTTCGGTTAAATTTGTTTT
>OMGY01002201.1_pt1 | contig 15149 bp, 12 predicted proteins | sample 1674461 | NCBI WGS metagenome assembly OMGY01 (sample SAMN05578579, study PRJEB25193) | human gut metagenome | biome: Human Microbiome; feature: human-associated habitat; material: feces | host: Homo sapiens | place: USA:Birmingham
CTGAAGCAGATTTATTAGTTTTAAAGAAAATACAATCACTTGAGCAAAAACAATATAAAAACGCAATGGAAAACATGGAAGAATTAAATATTAAATGCCATGATTTAAAGCAATTTGCTATTCATTTAAATTCTTTAAAAGGTAATGAAAATATGATTGAAGATTTCAATAAAATTGTAAATGAATATGACTCAACATTTAAAACTAATAACAATGCTTTAAATGCAGTTTTAACAGAAAAGAAACAAATATGCTTAAGAAAAAATATTGAATTTACGTGTATTATTAATGGAGAATGTTTATCATTTTTAAACGAAGTTGAAATTTATTCTTTATTTGGAAATTTATTAGATAACGCTATTGAAGCAACTGAAAAAGTCGATCCTAATAAAAGAACAATTAGTCTAAATATTAATCAAAAAGGAAAATTAATTTTAATTTATATTTATAATACTTATCAAGATGATCTTAGAATAGAAAACAATAAATTAATAACAACTAAAAAAGATTCTATTAATCATGGTTTTGGTTTAAAAAGCATTGAAAATATTGTAAAAAAATATAATGGTGATTTAAAAATATCAACTAATAATAATATTTTTGAATTAAATATCATTCTACAAAACATTAAAAATTAACCACTCACGCGCATTTTTTAACCGCTTACATTTTATTTATTTTAATAATAATTTTTTTCATTTACTTTAAAATTAAATATTGCTTATTAAAGCTATTAAAAATAAGGAGATTTATGAAAAAAAATTACGATATGCCTATTTTAGAGCCATTAGATGTTTTTCTAACAGACATTATTTTAACATCAGGAATTAATTATAGTGAAGATGCATCATTAGATGTTAATAATGGATTTGATTGGTAGGTGAATAAAATGAAAAAATTAATATTATTTGTTACAAGTTCTTTATTGATGTGCTGTTTATTAAATATAAATCATTTTAATAAAAATAATCATAATGATATTGCTATTAAAATAAAAAATAATCTAGCTGAACAAACTGATAAAATAGATTTTTATAATGGTGAAGGTAGATATGTTTCTACTGTCAAAGCTCAAATAAATAATGAAAACAATAGCATACGTTTTGTTTCAGCTATTAAAGTAGATATTAACAATACAAAAATATCTTTACCAGGAACATTTGGCTTTCACATTCAATATGAAAAAATAATTGAAGGAAATTCTACAATAATTGATAAAATGTATAATGTTGATTCTCTATATTATTCAATCTCTGCCACTGATGAAAATGGAGATAAAATAATTTATGGTTCTGAATTATCTAGTTATTATAATAATCACGAAGGAGCAACATTTAAATCAATAAAAGAATATTTTAATGATAATATTGAATACAATCTTTTTATGACTATTGAAGTTAGAAATATTCCTTTAGATAATTTAGATAATTATATCACTGCTCAACCATATTGCAAATTAGATAATGGAACTTATGATTTAGCAAAAGATATTAAATATTATTCTTTTAATTCATTAAAAAATGGAAATTATTTTACTCCAAAAATCGATATTAACAATTATAAAAGTCAATTAATTAATAATAATTCTTATTTAGTGATTAATACTACATTAAAAGGAATACATCCAAATTCACTTTATTTATTATTACAATTACAAGAAGGATGGCCTCAACCAACATATAAACTTAATGTTGAAAATTACATTGTAAATGATGATTCCACTACAACATTATATTTTAATTTAGATCAATCAGCCAATAATGAATTAATTTTAAAAAATGGTGATTATATAATGTCATTAAAAAATAATATCAATGATGTAGAAAATAGATTATCTAACACTAATGATGATAAAATGTTTAAAAATAAAATTGTTTCAACAAGTAATAAATCTATTTATGAATTTGGCGAATTATATGGTAATTTAAAACTTACTGTTACAAGATATAATGAATCATCAATTATTAATAATTCATATAGATTAGAAAATATTGATGACAAAGCAATATTAACAATTAATGCGGATATATCAATCGATAATTTATCAGAAATAAAATTTGTTGTAACAAGATTTACAACCTGGGCTACATCAAATCTAGATTATACAATTAAACAACTTGATGATGGAAGTTATGATGTATCTTGTGATATTTCTAATTTAGAAATAGATGGAAAAACTGATGATGGTCTCAATGGTGGATACTTTATTGAATTAAATACATCTACAATACGTGATAAAAAAGTACAATTAGGTACTGCACCAGAAACAATTACTATTGGAAATAGAACTTATTCTTTTGAAGAATTTTATGGTAATTTAAAAATAGTAATATCTAACAAAGAATAATTATTGTATTTTATTTAACCAAAAAAGGATATGACTCTTACATATCCTTTTCATTTTTGACTTTTTCACTCCTAAAAAAATTTAAAAGACTTTTATATATTTGTACCTTCATTTTTCTTAAAGACTGGTGAACCATCTTTTTCTCCAGATAATATTACATTACTTTCTAATGCTTTGAAATTTTTATCTGTAGCAGTTTCTGGAACGGTAATTTCTATATCTTCATACCAAGTAATAGTTTTAGATGATTCAATATTTAAACTTCTAAAATTATATACTTGTCCAGGAGTAGGATCATAAGAAAACATAATAACATTTTTACCTTTTCTCAATGTATATGTTCCTAATTCAACTGCTTTATAATTGTTCCATTGTTGTCCAGTATGAATTAAAGCTTCACTAGTTTGTTCAACTCCATTAATAGTAAAAGTAAATCTATCAGTGAATTTATATTGAGTAGGTAATCCACTTAAAACGACAGAAATTTTTGCGTTTTCATCTTCTTCGCTAGCATTTAATCTAAAGATAATTGTTGATTTAGTATAAGCACTAACACCTGCACAATTTTCATTTTATTTTTATTAAATCCACCTTCAATAATTGCTTTATCATCAATCGCGTTAAATTGATATCCTTGTGAAGCATTAGTCCAACGTAATAATAAATCTTCATCTCCAACTAAAGTTAATTTAACAAATGATAAACTATATCCTTTTTGTCTAACAGAAAATGAAATAATGTTTTCTCCTTCTTTAAGATTAATTTTTCCTAAATTAAGATCACCAAATGATTTTTCATTTTGATTAGATGCTCTAGGTGCAGTTGTTTTAGATGTAAAATCTTTTCCATTAACTGTTATTCTCATTAAACTAGTGTATTCTACATAAGTTTTTGTAAATACTGAACCTACTTTAACTATCATTGTTACTTCTTTAGCTTTACTTGAAGTAATATTAAAAGTTAATTTTGATTCATTTTCTAAACTCATATCTGATACATAAGAAAAATCTTCTGTACTACCTACTGAACTACCTGTGGATTCAGCATATCCATTAACTGAATTAAATTCATATTTTGTTCCTTCAACATTTATATCAGGTTTAACTGGACCTTGTGAAGAAGTAGAAGACTTTGAGCTTGATTGTGAAGTATTATTATTATTACAACCAGCAATAGATACTACCCCTCCTAATAATAATGCTGAACATACTAATGTTTTTAATATTTTTTTCATTTATTTTTCCTCTTTCTTTTTATATATTGCATTATAAACAAAGGCTGAAATTGTTGTAGCAATTGATAATCCCATAACTACTCCTAAGCTAATTTGAACTTGATCAATAGCTTTTTCCCACCATGTTTTTATCTTTACAATTTTACTTGATGCACTAATACCGTTCATTGCAATAGATTGTGATTGAACATATAAAACTCTATGACATGCTTCTCTAAGAGCTTTTACTATTGTTGGATTATCTTTATATTTATCCCAAGCAGTATATGAGCCACCTAACATCCAAACATCAGATCCTGCAACTATTGCTTCTGCTTTAACATCATCATTAATTATATAAGGAAGTCCGAATGCTGAATCTGATTCAACAAAGCCAGTGAATCCCCATTCATTTCTTAAAACTTCTGTTAATAAGCCTTTATGAACTACTGAACTAGAACAACCAATTCTATTTAAACTTGACATAATTGAATCAGCACCACCTTCTGTGATACTTATTTCAAATGGTTTTAAATAGATTTCTCTTATTGTTTGTTCATTTGCAAATGTAGAAACAGCTCTTCTATTTTTTTCTTGTTCATTTAAAGCAAAATGTTTAGCACATACAATAATTCCTTTACTTTTTAATCCTTTAATTTCAGAACTAGACATCATACTAGAAATAAAACTATCTTCAGAATAATATTCTGCGTTTCTTCCACAATATGGATTTCTATGTAAATTAATTCCTGTAGCGTATATTAATTGGTATCCTACATGCATTATTTCATGCGCAAAAGCCACACCTAATTTATTAATTAAATCTGCATCCCATGTTTGAGCCATTATAATTGCACTTGGAAAGCCCATATATGTATTATCTAAATTTGCATTAGCAGCTCTTATACCTAAAGGCCCATCTTGTGCTCTTGCTCCAGGAGCCCCTACACTTACTGCACCTGCTAAGAACAAATATCCATAAGTACATAAATAATTCATTTCATTCCAAGATAATTGATTTAATAAATCTTCCCACATTGGATCATTAAATGGTAAATCTTTTATCATTGCTAAGTTTAATTCACCGAATTCAGAAGTGATTGTTTCCATTAATGGCATTGTATCATTTTCATTAGCTTCAGGAACATGAGCATATTGCATATCATAAACCATTCTTTCATCTGTACATTTTAAGCTTACTGGTTTAGTTGGGTATGTTTCATTCCAATTTGATCTTGATAAATAAGTAATTTTTTGATCTTTTGTTCCTTCATATAAATTAACATCTACATCATCAAATTGATTAGTAATTTTATAACCTGTTTGACTAGAAACAGAATATTTTTCAAAGTCATTATTATTAATAGTAATTTTTTCAACTAATGAAGCATTACCATTTTCATCCATACCATTAGAAGTTGAATATCCTTTTTTAGCTAAAATATTATTTATAGCATTATGAGAAGATGTTCCAACACCTAAATAATAATCACCTTTTTCTAAAATATATGTTTTTTTGTTATATGAATCATATGTTTTAAAATCTTCACCTTTAACTACAACAGTTAATTTTTCTTTTTCATTTGGTTCTAATAATTTTGTTTTTGCAAATCCAACAAGTTCTACACTGGCTTTTTCAATATTATGTTCTTTATCATAATCAGTATATGGTTTTTGTAAATATACTTGCATTACTTCTTTTCCTGATAAAGAACCAGTATTTTCAATAGTTAAACTTATTTTATAATTTTCTCCATCTTTATTGACTTGATAATCACTATATTCAAATGTTGTATAACTTACACCATGTCCAAATGGAAATGCTACTTCATCATTATATGACCATTCATTATTAGTAGTGCTACCATTTATTCCTTTAGCGTTTCTTCCACCGAGAATAGAATCTTCATATCTAGTTTCATAATATTTATAACCTAAATATATACCTTCTTGATATACAACATATCTATCATTACAACTATTAGCAAAAGAAGATTCTGGTACATTACTAGAAATATCAGTAAATGTAAAATCTCCAAAATTCATAGTTGATGGCATAGAATCAATATCATTAACAAATGTATCGACTAAATGTCCACTTGGATTTGTTTTACCTGAAAGAACATTACCTATAGCTTTATAAGTAGCATTACCACCAAAACCAACATTAATACAAGCATCAATTTCATCAAATTTTAATAAATTTTTCATCTGAAATGAAGTTCTTGTATTAATTAAAATAATTATTCTTTTTAATTTTCCATTTCTTTTTAATTCACATAATTGATTTATAACTTCATATTCATCTTTTGATAAGTCTAAATATGAATTATCTAAACATTCATCTGATTTAAAATAAATATCTCCATCTTCTCCACTATTACGAGTAAGAGTCATAATTGCAGCATCATTATATGAAGAAACTACATCACTACCTACACCTTCAACAACTTTATTCCAAGGAGCTTCACAAACAGAAAATTCTCTATAATATGGATCTTGATTATATCTAGTATCTTTACAACTAGATCCACTAACCATTCTCCATCCACCATAGCCTTGACCATTAGGAAATGCATTATTTTTATAAAAATTCCATAATTTATTATTTATTTCAAATCCTGCTCCACCTTCACTAGTAGGTGTTTCTAAAGTTTGTTTAAAATCTTTATCAATTGTAGCGGCAACTCCACCAGAACCTCCACTTGAACCAGTAGCAAAATGAACAGATCCAATACCAAATAAACTAACTTTAGAACCTTCTATAAGAGGTAAAGCATTGTTTTTATTGAATAAAACTGCCATGCCTTCACTAGCAACTTGTTCTCCGATATCTAAAGAATTTTGTCTCATCGCTACATCATTTAATGAACCATCTTCATTTTTAAAATCTGAAGAAAAATATTCAGTGTTTTCATCACCATTATTTTCAATAACATATGGATTTATCTTTAAAGTTCCATTAATTGAAGAAGCATTGTCTTTCATTATTTGTCCACCTACCATACTTGTAGTAAAAGCAATAACAAAGAAGACAGATACAAAAGACCAAACTGATCTTTTTAATACATTATTTAATTTCATTTTATTACCTCTTCTTTCTTTTTATAATTTTTCTTTTTAAAGTACATAATTGTAGACAATATTAATAATAATAAAACAATTACATCTAAAATAAATAATAATGTTTGCCACCAACTAGAAAACAAATTAGTTGTTTCATTTGTTGCTCCAGCAATTCCATTTGTTACAATCCATGAAACGATTATGGCAAATGTCAAATAAAAAAACATTATTATAAATGTTCCAAAAAACATTCCCCAAGGTAAATTTAAGAATTTCTTTTTGTTCATATAACCTCCATTTTTCTTCGCTTAAGAAATAAAGTCGCAATCATTTATTTCTTAATCACAATTTAATTTAAGCGATTACATAAGTCAATATAGGAGGCATATTCGTTTTTTATTGAGGCATATTCATTTATTTTTAGATAATAAAATTGATAAAACAAAAATATTATTATTACAATCAATTATTAAATTACCATTATATTTTTCAACAATATAGCGGATACTTTTCATGCCATATCCATGACTATTATGATCATTTTTAGTTGTTAATGGTAATCCATCTTTTAAAATAATTTTTTCTACATTAGGATTAGAAATGCTAATAGTAATTAAATTACCAGATGAATATAATTCTACATCTATTATTCTTTTTTCAATATCATGGCATTTTAAAGTAGCCTCTATCGCATTATCTAAAGCATTACCAAACAATGAATATATATCCTCATCTTTCATAAAATTAAGTATTTTACCATCTGCGACACATATTAATTGAATATCATTACTTGAACATTTTAAGCTTTTCTCTGTAAGAATTGTATCAAGAACATCATTTCCAGTTTTAACAGTAGAATCATATAAAGAAACTGCTTTTTCTATTTCAATTATAGTATCTTGAGATATGGATTTATTTTTACCTATTTGTCTAATTTGGTAACGCATATCATGACATTTCATATTAATTAAATCGATACTTTCTTTTGATATTTCATAATTTTTCTTTTGTTGAGCATTTAATTTTTTTGTAAAATCTAAATCATTTTCTAATTCTTTATTTTTTATTAAATGTAATTGAATTACAACAAGTAATAAACAACATAAACAATTATATGTATATATAATTATACTAGTTATGATAGCTCTATTAAAATCATAATAAATAAATAATGAATTTAAAACAATATCAACAAGTAAACCAACAGTTACTAAAAATAATAAAGAAACATTTTTAATTTCTAAATTTTTATATCTACCTATATATCTTCCTAAAATAAAATAAATTAAGCCATAAACAAGCCAATAACTTAATGCATATATTAATAACCAAAATATTGATTCTAAATTAAAATTAGCTAAATTAATTACATTATTTGAATATAAATCTAAAAATGGACTTTTTCCCCACATAATTAAAGTAATAATAAAATTAGATAATTCAAAAGCAAAATGTTGAGCAGTATAAGACGCTACACCACAAAATAAAATATTAATAAATGATTCAGCATAACAAAAACATAATAATAAAATTGTTATAACAAATATTATAAAAAATAATCCTGAAGCAAAAAAAGAATTATTTAATAAATTAGATGGTAATAAGCCAAAACATACCATTGTAAAAGATAACAAAACAAAAAGAATAATTTTTATAATAAAATTTTTTCTTTTTCTTAATCTAAATGTAAATAATAATTCTGCTACTACAATTTCAATAATAAAAAGTAAAACATTTAAAAACATTCCTGTCATGAATTTTTACCTCTTAAAGAAAGATATCTATTAACTTCATTAACAAATTCTTTCTTTTTTAAATGTGACATTTGTAATTCATCTCCACCTACAATTGTAGACCATTGTCTTATTTCACTTACAAATTTTAAATTAACTAAATAACATCTATTACACAAAACAAATCTAGAATCATTAATATTTTCTATTACATTTTGCATTGTATCTCTAGTTTGAAAATCACCATGTAAAGTATGATAAATAATATTATGTTTTATTACTTCAACGTATTTTAAATCAGAAATATTGATTTTTCTTTTTCCGACTCCACTTACATTAATCCATAATATTTTATCTTTATTATTATTAAATCTTATTAATACTCTATTTAATTTAAGACAAAAACCATAATAAGAAACAGGCTTAACAATAAAATCAAAAGCATTAACTTCATAACCTTTTATTGCGTATTGCGCTAAATTTGTCACAAAAACAACAATAATATTTTGATTTATCATTCTTAATTTAGTAATAGTTTCCATTCCATTCATTCCTGGAAGTTCTATATCCATAAATACTACATCATATTTATCATGTTCTTTTAAAAATGATTCACCATTTGTAAAAGTTTTTATATTAAAATCAATATCATTTTCTTTTTTAAATTCATCAAAAAATGATACAAGCTTATTGCTTGCATTTATATCATCTTCAACAATTGCAACATTAAGGAAATTACCCATTATGCCTCCTTAATCACTTATTATTATACATCTTATATAACTTATTTTTTTTAAATATGTCAATAATTGAGGCATAAACGTATTCTTTTTTGGCATATTCGTGAATTTTAAAAGCAGCTATTAAGCTGCTTCAACTAATTGATAAGATTTAACATTTGTTTCTTGATCAAGAATTACTTTATATAAATATTTTTCATTATTATATTTTACTTTTAAATATTCTTGATTATCTTTTACAAAATATGATAATTTGTATTCTTCATTGTTTTCTTTTAATTTAATCTCAAGATCTTGATTTTCAATTTCTCTAGATATTTTAAATGATTCTTTTTGTAAGCCATTTTCTACATAAGAATATTTAAATGATACTTCTTCTTCATTATTTTCTTTTTCATATTCTTGTTTGACAGAAATAAATGATTTATTTCCTAAATCTAATTTAAAATGTAATGTTTTTTCAAATTCATTTTCTTCTTCTTCAATTTCTTCAGATGCTTTAAAATTATATTCAATTTCATTATCAATTAAGATTCCAATATAATGTTTTTTTGTTTCAGTTTCACCATCTTCTTCTTCCATAGATTCTTTAATATTGTAATATAAAACATAATTATTAGCCTCTAAAATAATTTCTTGTTTAGAAGAATATTCTTCTTTATCAGAAGTTACTTCATTAATATCAATTTTAGTATCAAATAAAGCATTAGTTCTATTTACTAATTTTTCTACATCAAATGTTGGCTCTGTACTTTTTTGTTTTAATAATCTTCTTGATGATACAAGATTCAATGAAGATACAGCTTCAACTGCTAAAGTTTTTGAAACATCTGTAAATAAATTGTTAGGTTTAACCTCATCACATCCTGATAATAATCCTATTGATGCAAATAATGTTAATGACATAAGTGTTATAAAGTTTTTTTTCATAATTTTTTCTCCTTTTACACTATATATACAATTAAGAAATCAATTTTATTGGATTATTTTAAATTTTTTCAATTTTTTTATCATTATATATATATATTCTTTTCTCATTATCTTTTTCAAATCTAATATTTTCTATTGTTAATTCTTTTGTTTTAGTTTTTTCTTCGAAATTAATTTCTTTATTATTATCATATGATAAAATTTCAATTTCTAATTTATCATCATTAGTCTTTTTAGAATAAGAAAATTCTAATTCATCTTCTTCATATTCTAATTCAATAGAATATTTATATATCCTTTCATCATTTAAATAAGCACCATATTCTATGCCATATTCTTCTTGTTCATAATCTTTTTGAATAACATATTTATATTCATTATTATAATAAATAATTTCTGTTTCTATTTCTTCTTGATGATTTTTAAATTTAATTTCACCAAAATAATATTGATTATCTAATAATAATAAAATATCTTCTTTTATTATATTTTTATTATTTGTTAAATTGCTATTTAAATATAAAACAGTATTATCACTAATTAATTGATATTTATATGTTTTATTTTGATAAGAAAAATTTTCTTCTTTAAAAATATATTTAATGCCATCTTTATTAGTTAAAAAATCTTCATAAATAGGAATAATGTTTTCTATTTTATCTACGCAATAAATAAAATCATCATTAGTAATATCTTTTTTTGCTTTTCTAATATTAGATGAAGAATTATTATTAAATATTTCTCCAATATTCATTTGTAAAGAAAGTGAAGATAACAAAGATCTATCATTTAATTTATTAGATGTATTTTCAATAAAAAGAGGTTTATTATTGACAATAGAAGGAATCAAAACAACAAGTAAAACTGAACAAGCTAAAGCAAAAGAAGTAGATATAATAATAGGTAATCTAAAATTAAATTTCTTCTTTTTCATCTTATTTAAAATATCATTTGAAGTGGTTTTAATTTCATATTTCATAATATTTTCTTTAATTTCTCTTTCTATCTCTTCCATTATAAATCCCTCCTTAATTTCTTTATCGCGTTATTATAAGTCCAGAGAACTGTTCCTAATGGTTTATTTAATAATTGTGCAATTTCATTATTTGTTAATTCATTAATTATTTTTAAAATCACAATTTGAAACTCATTTTCATTAAGAATCTTTTTCATATCTTTTACTAATTTTAATTCTTCAAATTTTTCTTGATATTGCTCTTCATATTTAAAAACAATATTATCAATGTTAACAACTTTCTTATGTTTGTTCACATAATTTAAACTTAAATTTTTACTAATTTCTAATAAATAAGACAAAATATTTCCATCAACTTTCACCTTTTTTTTATGTTTTAAAAACTTTATATAAGTGTCTTGTAATATATCTTCTGATAAATGATAATCTTGTAAAATAGAATAAGCCATATAAAAAACTTTATTTTTAGTGAGATTATAAAACTCATCAAAATATTCCATTTTATCATTTTGTAATTGAATAAGTAGCTCTTTTAAATCCATATTAAATTCTTTCTCTACAATATTTATACAATATTTTTATTAATTTTATTGGAAAAATTGAAAAAAGAAGCAAAAAATTGCTTCTTTAATACAAAACAATACTATTTTCTTATTATTTTCCAATAACATCTTTTAAATTTGTTTTAATATTATCTATTTTTTCTTGTAAATTCTTATCAGTAATATCTTTTACAAAATAAAATTGATCTGTTATTTTTTCTTTACTGCCAATTGTATAATATGTTACATTATCTCCAAATATAACATAATTAGATATTTCTCCTTCTAATATACATATATAATTTTTGCAAAATTCATTACCATCGTAATCATTTTGATTTTCTTTTTTACCTTTATAATTTATTAAATCTTTATGTATATCTACTATTTTTTCACCTAAAGTGTTATCAATATTTTTTTCAATGATATCATATCTTTTTTCTTCAACACTAGAAAAAGTTTTATATTGTAATTTGTAACTAGTATAAACAAAATTGTATTCATAAGTTCCACATGAAGATAATAGTAATAGTGGCATTAATAACATTATTTTTAGTTTATTAGAAGTTATTTTATTAATTATCATTTATATATCCTCCTTATATCAATGTTTACTTCTATTTCTAATTTTATGCTACCACAGTAATTTATTTATTGCAAATATATTGAATTTTAGGTAACAAGATTAATTTTTTTGTATAAAAAAGAAGCAAATATTTCATTGCTTCTTAATTTTAATTTTTATAAAGAATTATTAGTCTTTATTTTCTAAAGAAGGTTCATTTTCTTCTTCAGAATCATCATCGAATAGATCTGTGAATTTAATCATATTATCGTCTTCTAAATCAGCTTCTGGTAAGACAATGTCTTTATCTTCTTCTTCAAAGATTTCTTTTTCTTCTTTTTCTTCTTCAACTTCTGGATGAACAAATGATTCACCAGCAGGAATGAGTTTACCAATCATGACATTTTCTTTTAAGCCATGGAGATGGTCAACACTTCCTTTAATTGCAGCATCAGTTAATACTTTTGTTGTTTCTTGGAAAGAAGCTGAAGATAAGAATGATTCAGTATCAAGAGCAGCTTTAGTAATACCTAAAACTCTTGGATAACCAACTGCAGGACGTTTATTTTCTGCAATTGCTTTTTCATTTGCTTCAGTGAAACGATTGATTTCAATTCTTGTACCAGGTAATAAATCTGTATCACCAGAATCAACGACAACCATTTTTCTTAACATTTGTTTAACGATAACTTCAATATGTTTATCAGAAATATCAATACCTTGAATACGATAAACTTTATGAACTTCTTGAACAATATATTTTTCAACAGCTGAAACATCTGCAACATTTAATAATGTCTTTGGATTAATTGCACCTGAAGTTAATGGTTGACCATTGATGACTTTATCACCAACTGCAACAATAACATGAGCTCCAATAACTGTTGTATATGATTTTTCTTCAAGTTCGTTTGCTACAACAATAGTTGATTTATTCTTTTCATCAACATCAATTGATTTAACTGTACCAGCGATTTCAGAAATAATTGCTTCACCTTTAGGTTTTCTTGCTTCAAATAATTCTTGAACTCTTGGAAGACCTTGAGTAATATCAGAACCAGCAACACCACCAGTATGGAATGTACGCATTGTTAATTGAGTACCAGGTTCACCAATTGATTGAGCAGCCATAATACCAACTGTATCACCAACTTTAGCAATATTACCACTAGCCATGTTTCTACCATAACAATGTACACATACACCATCTTTAGTTTCACAACCAAATAATGATCTAATTTCTACTCTTGTAATACCAGCATTAACAATCTTATGTGCAATTTCTTCATCCATTAAAGTATTTTCTGGACAAATAATTTCACCTGTATTTGGGTCAACAATATCGTGACAAGAGAAACGACCTACTAATCTATCAAATAATGGAACAATAGCGTTCTTTTGACCAGGTTCTCTTACTTCTTCAACAAAAGTACCATGATCAGTTCCACAATCTTCTTCACGAATAATGACATCGTGAGAAACATCAACTAATCTTCTTGTTAAATATCCTGAGTCAGCAGTCTTTAAAGCAGTATCAGCACCACCTTTACGAGCACCATGAGTAGCAATAAAGAATTCAGAAACAGTTAAACCTTCACGGAAACATGATTTAATTGGTAATTCAATAGTTTCACCAGATGGGTTGGACATTAATCCACGAAGACCAGATAATTGTAAGAAGTTTGACATGTTACCACGAGCACCAGAATCACTCATCATGTAAATTGGGTTACGAGGATTTTGTAATAATTGAGTTTCAAGTTTCTTAGAAATTTGGTCTTTAACATTTTCCCAAACTTTAATAACTTTATCATGTCTTTCTTTATCAGTAACAATACCACGAGTATATAATCTTGTGATTTTTTCTACTTTTTCATCGCCTTCTTTTAAGATTTCTTCTTTTCCTTGAACTAAAGCAACATCATCAATTGAAACTGTAATACCAGAAATTGTTGAATAGCTGAATCCTTGATCTTTTAATTTATCAAGAATTTGTGAAGTTCTTGGATTATGATAACGATGGAATACTTCATCAATAATAGCAGTAATATCTTTCTTAATGAAAGGTCTTCTTAATGGTAATGAAGCAATATATTCTTTAATATTAGTTCCTTTGTGAACAAAGAAAATATCTTGATCACCTAATAAATTTTTAATTTGTTTATCAGTTGGAGCAACATTTAAGAATGGGAAATCATCAGGGAAGATTTGGTTAAATATGACTTTACCAACAGTAGTAATCATATAAGAATCATTCATTTCATCAGTAAATCCTGATTTATGTAATGAACTACCCTTAATTGCAATACGGTTATGTAAATGAATTTGTTTTGTTTGATATGCAAGCATTATTTCATCAATTGATGAAAATACTTTACCTTCACATTGAGCATATAAATCATATTTTTCTGCTTCTTCTTCATCACCAATAGCTCTTAATTTATTAGCTTTTTCTTGGAAGAATTTAACATCAGATTCAAGAGTCAAATAATAATTACCTAAAATCATATCTTGAGATGGAGTAACAATTGGTTTACCATCTTTAGGACCTAAAATATTATTAGACGCTAACATCAAATTAATTGCTTCTTCTTGAGCTTTTTGAGAAAGTGGTACGTGAACAGCCATTTGGTCACCATCGAAGTCAGCATTAAAAGCTGTACATACTAATGGATGTAATCTAATAGCATGACCTGCAACAATAATAGGTCTAAATGCTTGAATACCTAAACGGTGTAATGTAGGAGCACGGTTTAATAAAACTGGGTGTTCTGCTACAACTCTTTCAGCAACATCTAATACTTTTGCATCATAAAGATCAATCATTTTATTTGCTTGCTTGTGTGAAGTAGCAATTTCTTCTTTAATCATAATTGACGCAATAAATGGACGAAATAATTGAACAGCCATTTCCATTGGTAAACCACATTGATACATTTTTAATGATGGTCCAACAGCAATAACTGAACGACCTGAGAAGTCAACACGTTTACCTAATAAGTTTTGTCTAAAACGACCAGATTTACCTTTTAATGAT
>OMGY01002202.1_pt1 | contig 15141 bp, 10 predicted proteins | sample 1674461 | NCBI WGS metagenome assembly OMGY01 (sample SAMN05578579, study PRJEB25193) | human gut metagenome | biome: Human Microbiome; feature: human-associated habitat; material: feces | host: Homo sapiens | place: USA:Birmingham
CCTTCCTAGCGAGCAAGTATTCATGCCCAAAGCTATCATCTAGTTCTTTTTCTGATAAAGAACTAGATGATAGCTTTGGGCATGAATACTTGCTCGCTAGGAAGGTGTTGAAAAACAAGCCTCTGGCAATACGAAAGCTAAAAGCTATTCCTTGGATTCGATCAGATCTAATAACTGCGCTTATAGACATAATAGAAAGCATCCAAAAGCGATTCGGCAATATCCAGACAGCAGAGCATGAAGAGGCTTTTGGAATTGCATTGAGCAATGCTCTCAATGATGCAAAGCTAGGAGAGAACGGAACACTTCTAATATCGTCTGGATTGTTGTTCCTGCTGGTGGCTTTGTATTACAATATCGAAATATCCTCTCCTTCTGCTGACGCTGTTCAATACAAGGATAGGCTCTTAACATGGTCAGAAAAATACCAGATTACTGATGCGCAGATAGACACTGAACAAAATGCTGCAAGCAACGCAGAATGTATTGAAGCCATCTTCAATCGGTATGTTCGCTCGACAGAACAGACAATTTTCATGTCAAGGTGTTTTTCGGCAGAATACAATGAGACCGAAAATGCAATTCGTCGTGCAATTAATGAAATAAACAACGAAAAAAAGACAGGTATTATGCTCATAAGGGTAGATGAGCATCATGAAGGTACGACTGGGCAGATTTCAGATCGGATTTTTCGAGACATTGAGAGCGCAGGGTTAGTCATAGCCGATCTTAGTAGTGGCAAGTTGAATGTCCCGCACGAGATTGGTTACGCAATGGGGTTAAAAAAAGATTTAATTCTTGTACATAACGGAACATCAGAAGAGGCTGAAAAACACATCCCGTCCAATATCAGAATGTTTGAGCAAATCCGCTTTAATGGAGATTACCAAACGCTTCAGAATGAGATAAAGCGCCGCCTAATTGATTATTATAAGTTGTGAGTATTCTCATATAATAATCGACTAACTATGTGAGAGCGAGGTGTCCAAGATGGATAAAACAGGCGTGATTTACATACTGACCAACCCGTCCTTCCCGGAATATGTGAAGATCGGGTATGCGGACGATATCGACAAGCGGCTGCAGCAGCTCAATCGGAGTGAGTGCATTCCCTTTGCATTCCGGGTTTATGCGACGTATGAGGTCAACTCCCGGCTTTCTGATCTGAAAATTCACAGTATTATCGACAAGCTGAACCCAAACCTGCGTTCCATCGAAAACTTCAACGGGAAACAACGCGTGCGTGAGTTCTACGCCATGTCGCCGGAGGACGCCTATTCCATCCTGGAGGCCATCGTAGAGATTCACGGTTGTGCGGACAAGCTGAAACGGATCGATATGGACGAGGCCCAGAAGCAGGCAGAGGAAACCGCCCAGGAGATCGACGCCGAGCACAAAGAGCGCCAGTCGCCCTTCCGCTTTTCTATGTGTAATATCCAGCCCGGCGAAGAGATCGAATACTGCAATAACCCGGAGATCAAGTGTACCGTTGTAGATGATAAGACAGTTAGCTATCAAGGGCAGAGCTATTCGCTTTCTTCTTTAGCCCAGCTTCTCACTGGCAGCAAATACTCCGTCGCCGGCCCCCGCTATTTCAAATACAAGGGAGAATGGCTGAACGATATCCGGCACCGACTGGAAGGATAAGCAACTGTATTCTAACAAGATGATTACTTGCTGCGGCATGAGGGTTAGTATATGTATGAGAAAGAACTACAGAGAATACTGAATGCTTCACAAAACAATGCGCTTACTTTTTTCGTCGGTGCAGGCGTATCGGCACTCTCCGGAGCACCAACCTGGAAAGCCCTGATCCACGCAATAAGCGATAAACTGGGACGAACTCGAAAAGATGAGTACTCTTCCGATGAGAATCTTCAAATTCCGCAGATGTTTTATTATTCTTTAGGGGAAAACAAGGAAGAATACTATAGGTTTGTCAAAGAACAGCTGTACTCTGCTTCCTTGCTGCCCAATACCATCCATCGGGAAATGCTAAACCTAAATCCAGTATCCTTTATTACCACCAACTATGACACGCTATTGGAAGACGCAGCAGTCCAGTATTGCCAAAGCTTTAAGGTTGTTTCACAAGATGAAGATGTTCCGACTATCTTTGGAGATAGATTTATACTAAAACTACACGGAGATTTCAAGCACAATAATTTTGTGCTCAAAGAAGAGGATTACCTCAACTATAGTGAGAACTTTAAATTAATTGAAACTTTGGTGAAATCCATTTTTTCCACCAACACCGTTGTTTTTATAGGATACAGCCTGAATGATTATAATATTAAACTGATTCTTAACTGGACGAAAACGCTACTTAAGGGTAGCTTCCGAGAGCCTATCTTCCTTTATGTTGGCAGCTCAGCCCTTACAGATACTGAGCTTATTTATCAGCAGTCGAAGGGGCTCACAGTTGTCGAATGGAATAAACTCATTACTTCAACCGACGATTATTTAGATCGCTACAATGCGATCTTTGCTGCACTAAAGAATCAATCTAAGTTGTCATTGGAGGGGAAATCAGAGGACGAAGCATTTGAGATCCTGTATAATTTGCTTCAACCGTTAGACCGTTTGAATGCCCTTCGAATCGAGGACGTTTCAAAACGACTGTATCCATATATCAGAATACGCGACGACGGAGTTATTGGCTTATCTCAAAGGGACGATCTTTTGTTAAAGAGATTCTTTGCCATTAATCTAATGCCAGATTCTCAACAGAATAACCTTACAAAAGATGTATTGGGAAAATACCATTGCATTCTCAATGTCTTCAGAAAAGCGAGAATACTTGAGGTAGAAGATGGTCACAAATACAGGCGTTTTGTTGCTGGCGAGGTGCCGTTTGCAGATAAGAATTGTATTCTGTTCGATTATTCTGCTATGCACGCATTTTCAGAAAAGACATATAAATCACTGGATAAAAACTATAAAAAAGCATTTTATCTATCTCGGCTAAGGCGTTATGACGAAGCGTTCTTTCACTTTTCTGAGATCGCAAAGCAAGCTTTTAAGGATTCGGACTATCTGCTGTACTATTTTGCGGAGTCCAACTGCATCAGCCTACGGAAAGTAATCAAGAATGTAAATACATGGTATCGCTGCTATGATCTTGATGCTGTCGAAGCATTGTCTCCAAATGACTCAGAGGCTGAAAACTTGTTTAGACGCCTTCCGGTAGAATTCCGAAATATATATGACAACCTCAGAGATATTCATAGTGCGAATATGCTATATAAATATTCGTATGAGGCTTTTACTGACGGACAAAAGCTTCAAAAAGCGATTGAGTCTGGATCAACAGAATTTGGCATGACAAGCAGCGGTAAGGCGATTTGCAGAGTAAACGATTATTTGCATTTCTTGCTCGGAAATGGAATCATAGCGGATGTGTTCTCCGAGTATAGAAGTGCAGTGAAGAATCTGATGTCCCTGTTAGTATACAAATACTCCACACAGGGAAAGAAAGTATTACATGAGCAGCCATTTCCTTTTATTGATGGAAATAATGTTTATTTTGATGAAATTGATTTCCACTGTTTCATAGAGTATTTTGACGCCAAAGAAATAATCGCACTATTAAGCAAATACCATATTGAAACAATCGAGTTTCAGAATATGGCTTCGATAGAGAACGCTGTAAACAACTTGCTGGATTACTACAGTTATGCGGTCAAATCTTCAAAAAATAACATTGATGTTATTGGATTACAAACGCAAATCAAGAATTGTCTCGCATTACTCAGATATGTTAGCATTTCACAGGGTTTGGTTGATAAGATATGCGGCTTCATCCTTACACAAGAGTTTCGGGAAATACTGATAAATGATAAGGTCCTATTCCTTGATCGCCAACTGGTGCACAGGAAAATGTACAGCAAAACAACGAGCAAAATCGTAGAGAATACTCTGATTTCGTATTTGGATAAACATATTGCTGCCTTAAAAAAGGGCGAGAGGTTTGAGTTGTTCTCAGCAAGCACGGGTATCAATTATTGCAATCTTGTCCATTACATTTCTGCACCAGAGGAGAAATACTATTCGCGAAGACTGTCTATGAGAATCTCGCAGATTATAAATAATAATCTGTCCCAGATGTATTATCAGATAACTCAGCACTACTGCGGATATGTTTCAAAGAATCAACAGAAAAAACTTATCACATGGGCTAACAAACTAATACAAATGAATTTTAGCTTTGATTTGTTTAAAATGCTTGTGCAATGTGATGCGCGTATTAGTAAAGCAGCTAAAACGCAACTGAAGGTATACCTTAAGCAAAGAATAGATGCGGCTAAAAATAAAAATAACAATGGCGTAGTCGTATATCCAACTAAACAACCATATGAAGAATTAGATCAGGTCGGTTATTGGTGTCTTCTCAATGTTCTCAAAGCAAAGGACTTCCAGGAGTTCCTCGGCAATAGTGAGGCGTTTGACTTCTATTGCGAATATGCGAAATTTGACTTTAGCCGGTTTGACGTTTCATGGCTATTAAACCTTTATCCGCATACGTTGGAACAGATAGCGAAAAATGCCAAGGTTAAAGAGCGTGTTCGAGTAGCCATAGCAACTACATTGGACGGGGAAGCAATAGCACCATCGGACAGTCAACGGCTACAAAGTATTCTTGTAAAGCATTTCTGTTAAGATTGCTCGCGTAAAAAGGAGCATATGATTTTGATAGAATGGGTTTCCAGCCCACTTGATTCGAAAAATTCGCTTTATTCACCCTTGAAGAGCGAATAAAGCGAATTTTCGGTGAATATTCGGCGAATTTTCAGTCGCAGAAGCGGCGAATCACACTTTTTAATAGAAAAACGGTTCTGAAAAACGCACTTTTCAAATTCTGCCGCTGATGCTACCTCTCAAGAAAGCTCTCAAACGGCGCGTCGTCGCTCAAAAAGGTATCCAGCATAAACCGTGCGCCGAAGCGGAAGCCGGTGATGAAGGTGTCTAGCTCGGATTCGCCCATGAACTCGGCGGAGGCGTTGCAGAAGCGGAGAAACAGCTCCTTGTTTTCGCCGACGAGCTGCTCGGTGAGCTTTTCCTCCAGGTCGTTCAGAGAGTCGGACGCCTTCTTCGCAGGGCTCTTAGGGCGATAGCCGCGATCCTGCGGGTCGATGTTGCCGTAGTACAGCTCCTCGATGATATTTCCCCTCATTGCCCGTCACTCCATTTCTGCAGCTCCCAGAGCCGGTCGATATGGCGGCGGGACTTACGGAGGGTCGCGTTGTGCTCGTCCGAGGAGAGCCAGTCGATCAGATAGCACTTCGGGATCATGTACTTGTGCTGCAGCGCCAAGGCGCGGAGCTTTCCGAAGCGGATCCACTCGCAGACTGTATGGCGGTTATAGCCGGTGAAATCCACAATGGCGGCCACGTCGATCACGTCCAGGTAAGCGGCGAGCTTACTTTCGTAGTAGCGCCGCGTCTTTTGTGGATCGTTGGGAAGGGGCGGTTGAATGCGGATCTTGTAAGGCTTCACGTCCTCGTTTCCGTATTTGTACCAGCTGGTGGGCACGATGTACCGGCTGGGATTGATCTCCCGATTGATCATAAAGTCGATGACGTCGCGTTTCTTGATGGCGTAACAGCGGGTTTTCTTCCCGGTGCAGACGTGGGGGATCAGATTGAACTGCAGCAGATAGTGCGCCGTCCGCTTGCTGATATGGCAGGCCTTGCGCAGCTGTTCCTTGTTCATGATCTCCGGGTATTGTTCGAGTTCCTTTGCATCGTATGTCATGACGAAGCTCCTTTCCGTATTTCGGTCCGAAAGGGTGCTTTATCGGCGCTGTTGAGGTCTCTGTTTTCTTGCCTGACTTCTTGCAAACGCGCAAGAACGGGGACTATTTACGCAAGAACGCGGTTTTATTTGAACTTTGGGGCGGTTCGAATCGCCTCCGGCCGATACGGGTCGGAATGTCCGCAACCCCTTGCGGCGTCTGCGTTTCTGCCTCTTAACAAAGTGGCCTGAAACGACCTGCTCCAGACGTGAATCTGCCAAAGTCTTACAACACTCGAAATCAGTTTGGGAGCAATCCCACGAGGGTTCGAATCCCTCCCGCTGCGCCAATTCCTTGTTGAAAGTGTTCAATCAGAAGTGTTCTGATTGAACACTTTCGCTATATTTCGCGACCTTTTTCGAGCCTTTTCCGGCCACCGCGTGTGTGCCGGATTTTTATCTCCTGTAAATTTCAATGCCAAAAGCCCTTGCGCCGCAAGGATTGCGCTTCCATTTCACTTTGGCATATCCCTATTTCTGTTTCAAATTTGTATTTTGCCCAAAGCGGCGGCGGAGAAGCGGCGGGAGATATGTATTTTCAATGAAATCCGTCGTGCGAGTATAAAACCGTATTGACAACGGCGGGGGGTGGGTTTATTGTACACACATCATTCGTCAAATGCTTTGAGCAGGACACGACTTCCCCGGATCACCGCTTTCAGAGAGCCGTTGGTGGTGCAAAACGGCAGCAAGGAACGGGCAGGCCATCCCCTGTGAGCAGCCGCGGTGAAAGGCTCAAACGCCGAGTAATCGCAGCCGGTCCCCCACCGTTAACAGGGTGCGCTCTCCGATCCATTCGGGCAGCGGTCGAGCGGCCGGTTTTTCGGCAAGCAAAGTGGTAACGCGGAAGTTGAGATCTGCGGCGGATATCGCCGCGGTATTGGCCTTCGTCTTTGCGATGGGTTTTCGTTGTGGAAAATCCGCAGCAGAGGCGGGGCTTTTCTTTTTGCTCCCGGCATTGGCGAAGAACACAGCTTTTTTAGGAAAGAAAGGGAAATCACATGAACACACTCGTCATCGTGCTGATCGCGGCGGTCGTCCTCGTCGCCGCCTATGCACTCTACGGTCGCTGGCTTGCCAGGACCTGGGGCATCGACCCCAAAGCGCAGACGCCCGCCGTCAAGTATAACGACGGCAAGGACTTTGTCCCCACCAACGGCTGGACCGTCTTCAGCCATCAGTTTTCCTCCATCGCGGGCGCAGGCCCTGTCACCGGCGCCATTCAGGCCGCCGCGTTCGGCTGGCTGCCGGTGCTGCTGTGGGTGCTCATCGGCGGCGTCTTCTTCGGCGCTGTGACAGACTTCGGCGCGCTGTACGCCTCCGTCAAAAACGACGGAAAGTCCATGGGCATGCTCATTGAGAAGTACATCGGCAAGCTCGGCCGCAAGCTGTTTCTGCTGTTCTGCTGGCTGTTCTGCCTGATCGTCATTGCGGCGTTCGCCGACATGGTCGCCGGCACGTTCAACGCCTATACCGTGGTCGACGGTGTGACCCAGCTCGCCGACGCCGCGCAGACCAATGGCGCAGCGGGTATGGTGTCCATCATGTTCATGGTGTTCGCCGTCGTGTTCGGCCTTGTGCAGAAGAAACTGAACCTCTCGGGCTGGAAGGAAGCTGTGTTCGGCATCCTCTGCATTGTCGCCTCGTTCGCCGTCGGCATGAATTGCCCGCTTATCTTTGACAAGGCGAGCTGGAGCTACATCACGTTCGTCTACATCTTCTTTGCCGCCGTCCTCCCCATGTGGCTTTTGAAGCAGCCGCGCGACTACATGACGACCTTCATGTTCATCTGCATGATTGCGGGCGCGGTCGTCGGCCTTCTCGTTGCGCATCCGACGATGAACCTCCCCGTCTTCACGGGCTTCAACAATGAAAAGCTCGGCACGATGTTCCCCATCCTGTTCGTCACCGTCGCCTGCGGCGCGGTGTCCGGCTTCCACAGCCTCGTCTCCTCCGGCACGTCGTCTAAGACGGTTGAAAATGAAAAGGATATGCTCAAGGTCGGCTACGGCGCGATGATCCTCGAGAGCCTGCTTGCCGTGCTTGCGCTCTGCGTGGCCGGCGCGGCCGCCGCGGCGGACGGCACCCCTGCCGCCGGTACCCCGTTCCAGATCTTCAGCCGCGGTGTCGCGGGCTTCTTCGAGATGTTCGGCGTGCCGAACTACGCCGCCACAGTCTTTATGACGATGTGCGTTTCCGCCCTCGCCCTCACAAGCCTTGACGCTGTCGCCCGCATCGCACGCATGAGCTTTCAGGAGCTTTTCAGCGTGGATGACATGGCGCACGCCGAGCCGTGGCGCAAGCTCCTGTGCAACACATATTTCTCTACTGTGCTGACGCTCGTGCTCGGCTATGTGCTCACGAAGATCGGCTATTCCAACATCTGGCCGCTGTTCGGCTCAGCGAACCAGCTGCTCTCCGCGCTCGTGCTCATCACGCTGTGCGTCTTCCTCAAGGTCACGGGCCGCAGCAACAAGATGATCTTCCCGCCGCTCGTCATCATGCTCTGCGTCACCTTTACAGCGCTTGTGCAGCGCCTGATGGCCATGGTGCGCGCTATTCAGAACGCTGCTGCCGTCGCCATCCCTGCGGGCGAGACGACCTGGGGCGCGGTGTTTATCGCCAACGGCCTGCAGCTCATCATCGCGGTGCTGCTCATTGTGCTTGGTGCGACCATCGTCGTGAACTCCATGAGAAGTTACGTTGCCAGCAAGCACAACAGCGAGGCCTAAGCATAACTTAGCAAAATGTGCAAAGAAAGAGGCTTTATATAGCAATGCTCCCTTTATGACGGCAGTTCGTTTTTTCACTGTCTCTCATAAAAGCAATGTCATTAAGCTTGCACACAAGACGCTCAACCACTTATGATAGTGGTTGAGCGTTTTTTGGCGTCTTCTCCCGCTTCTGATGCAGGAAGCGGCTTCCCAGCAGTGCCGCGGCATAGAGGAGCGCGGCGGTGAGGATGATGAGCGAAAAGTCGCGCTGCATCTGGTAGCTCGTTGCCGAAAAGCCCTTGACGAGCAGGTGGCCGAGAAGATAGCACGCGGGGATCGGCGCGAGATGGCCGAGCACCTTGCCCGCCTTTTTTCCGCGGCAGAGGAAAAATGCAATACTAAGCGTAATAAGAAGGACGAACGATAGCAAAACGTAATAACCCAGCGCGAGCCGCGGCAGGGAAATGACGCCGCCGTCCCTGCTGCCGCAGAGCAGCACATCGTCCTGCCCATTGTTTGGCGAATAGTAGACCGCCGCGCAGTTCGTGGCGTCGAGCGTGAAGAGCGTGCGTGCAGACTCCGCCTTGGCGAGCACGCCTTGCAGCGCGTTCGCCTCGCGCTGTGCGCGTTCGACCGTATGCACTGCGTTCGGGGTGTCTCCGGCTTCGTCGAATGCGCCGCGCCATGTGTCAAGCGGCGTGCGCCATGCGGTGATGAAGTAGACCGTCTTGCCGCTGTCGGGGTCCTGCGTGCTCGTGACCTTTGTGCCGGACACCGGCACGAGCAGATTGACGGCAATGCTCTCAACGCCGCTGAGATCGGTCAGCTCGTCTGCCATGATGGAGCCGTCCGCGAGCGCGCGGGGAGAGCGTGTGATCGTCCACTCTGTCTCGTCATACGGCAGATACTGCGGCGCGGTGAGGTACGCGAACCCCGCCGTCGCCAGTGTCAGCGCGAGCGCGACGGCCAGCAGCACGGCAGTGAATTTTTTGCGCTGCAATTGTTTTTTGAGGTCGCGCAGTGGCTGCGCGCTGACGCTCGCGGGCATGACCTCCGTTCGGAGCGAGGCAAGCTCGGCGCGGCAGGGCGCGCACTGAGCGAGATGTCCGTCCACATATTTCGTTGTTTCCTCGCGCAGCATGTCCTCTGCGTAAAGCGGCAGAAGATCCTGCACGATGCTGCAATCCTTGTTCATTTCAGTCCTCCAATCCATCGCGGATCATGCGTTTGGCGCGGTGATAGGTCACGCATGCCCAGTTTTCCGTCTTGCCGAAGAGCTTCCCGATGTCGCGAAAGCTCTTCTCGCCGTACACGCGCCAGAGAAAGACCTCCTTGTACGGCTCTTTGAGCGCGTGCAGAAGCGTCTGGATGCGCTCGGCCTCGCTGCGGTCGGCAAGCGTATCCTCGTGGCTCTCGCACGCGCTCGCGGCCTCCTCGAGCGGGGCGAGACGCTTTTCACGCCGCAGGTGCGAATAATAGAGATTCTTCGCGATCTGGCAGAGCCACACGCGCACGCTGCACTCGCCGCGGAAGCGGTCGAGGGCATCCATCGCGCGGAAGAACGTCTCGCTCGTCAGCTCCTCGGCGACGCTCTCGCTCCCGGAAAGCGAGAGAAGATAGCGGTACACATCGTCAAAGTACACGGCGTACACCTCTTCAAAATTTGTCAGCGCCCTCACCCCCTTCTGTCTATTAGACGGCGGAAACCCGGTTTTCTTACAAAAAAATCCGTCCCGATGGACGGATTTTTTCTTTCTTACGTTTTGACGACCTTTTTCTTGCCGCACTTTGGGCACGTCAGCTCGACCTTGCCGACGCCGCGCGGCACGCGGCAGTACGCGCCGCAGGAGCAGCGGACATATTTGTGCGCCTTGTCGGCGCGGCGGGCCTGCGCCCCGCGCATGGCGTTCGCCTTCGGCATCCACCACGCGAGGAACTTTGCGTTTTCGGCGCGGCGCTGGTCGAGATTGCGCGAAAAGATGCGGATGAGCACGATGAACATCAGCACGAACGAAAGGAACGACAGCACGCTCGCCACGGTGCGCACGCGCACGAACGAGCAGACGACGCTCAGCGCAAGCTCGAGGGCAAACAGCGCCCAGTTCAGGGCGTCCACACCGTTGCGGCCATACATGAAGCGGCAGAGGGCATCGCGGAATCTTCTCACAGAAATAACACTCCCAAATGATTTGATAGCGCCATTCTACACGCTTTTCCCCCGCGCGTAAAGATGCGTCACAGAAAGTTTACACTTCCAAAGGGTAAAACGAAAGCCCCGCATTGCGGGGCTTTCGTTTTCAGGTGATTTACTTGCCGCCTTCGAAACGGTAGAGGAAGGTCACGGCTTCGCCGCGGGTGCAGGTGCCGTTGGGGGAGAAGGTCGTGGTGGTGGAACCGGTGGTGATGCCCTTGCTGACGGCCCAGAGAATGGCGTCATAATAGGGGGCATGGTCGGTCTTGTTCACGTCGGTGAAGGGGTTGTTGCTGCCGTAGCCGACGGGCTTCTTCGCGTAGCGCCACAGGAAGGTGACGATCTCGGCGCGGGTGCAGGTCTTGTACGGGGAGAAGGTCGTGGCGGAGGTGCCCTTGGTGATGTTCTTGTTCACGGCCCACTTCACGGGGTTATAGAAGTAGTCGGTCGGCTTGACGTCGGCAAAGTTCATCGTCTGCGCGATCTTGATGGCCACGGTGCCCTCTACCTGCTTGGAGATGACGTTGCTCGTGCCGAGCTTTACATAGATGGTGAAGGGAACATAGACGGTCGTACCGGCCTTGGCGTAGGTGCTGGCGCGGAAGGTCACGTCGCTCAGGGCGTTCTGGGTGTAGCTGTTCGTGGTGGTGTAGTAGAACTTGTCGGTGGCCTTGACGGCGCTGAAGCCGCTGTAGCCGTTGTAGAGCACGCCTTCGTTCAGGGAGTTGACGGCGCTCTGGTCAAAGGTGACATAGTCCACGTTGTGGTTGTAGTTGATGCCGCTCTGCGTGCGCAGGAAGTTCTGGAAGTCGCTGCTGGTGAAGCTGATGGAATCGCCGGGGGCGACGGTGTACTTGATGTCCTCGCGCACGATGCTGATGACGACAGAGCCGGGGTAGTTCACAGCCGTGCCGCGCGTGTTGCCGTAGCTCGTGTACTTGGTGGCGTGGAGCGTGAAGTTCAGCGTGATGCTCTTGGCGCTCGTCTTGGCGTTGGGAACGAAGGTGATGTTGTCAAGGTTGGTGACCTTGGTGCTGCGGTTGAACGCGCTGCTGCTGTTGCTGTTGGACATGGCCGTGCCGTTGTAGTACAGCGTGCCCTGCGCGGAGGAGGGCATGGAGAAGGTCACGTCGTTGAAGGTGACATAGGTGTTGTTGTAGTTGTTCTTGCTGCTGTCACCGCGGGCCTGCGCGATCTCGTTCATGAAGTTGGTGAAGTCGGCGTGCTTGAACTGGACGGTCTCACCGGCAACACCGTTGTAGTTGATGTTGTAGTTCTTCTGGTAAACGGTGAGCTGACCGTAGTAGAGCTTGTTATCGGTGCTGTTCTTGGTCACGATCCACAGTGTGCACTGGCCGTTCACAAAGTTGGCATCGGTCAGCGCATAGAGGCTGGTGGACTGAGTGGTGGCGTAGTAAACGGTCTTGCCGCTCTGGGTGAAGTCGGTCGGCGTGGTGCTCTGGTTCGGCGTGCCGACAACATAATAGTAGGAAGCGCCGGCGGGAACCTGAACATAGTACTTGTAGGTGTTACCGTAGGAGGCAACCGGCTCGGGATACTGCGCCTCATAGGTGGTGCTGATGGGGGTGACGGTCGCCGTAAAGGTAATGGGATAGTTGCCCTTGTTGGTATAGACGGTACCGGTGAAGGAGGCCGTGCCGATGCTTGTGCCGGTGATTGCATAGGTGTAGTAGCCGCTCGTGGAACTGGTCTGCTGGATGTAGCAGTTGGTTCGAGAGCCGGCAATAGTATCCAGCGTGACATAACTGACGGTCGCGTCAATGCGGGCAGTTGACAAGGCTGTCTGCGCAAGCGCAACGAGGTTATTGGTCGTACCGTAGCCGTAGTTATAGCCGTAGTTATAGCCGTAGTTATAGCCGTAGTTATAGCCGTAGAGGGTGACAGCGGTATTGTTCTGAATAGGAGAAATCGCAGCGGTCAAACTCTTTACGGTAACAGTATAAGTGGCAACATAGTCCTTTTTATCGACAGTGAACTTTGCTGCTACGGTGTAGCTGCTGCTGGCGTTGCTCGGAATCGTCAGCGTGTTGGACGCGGTCTTGCCGTCATCAGAAACGGCCTTCGTGCCAAGAGATGCGCCAGTGCCGGACGTGATTTTCCAGTCCACGTTGGTAAGAGCGTTATCGACCTTTTTACCGGAACCGTCCGTAAAAGAGAGGCTCAAAGTGACCGTCGAACCGCGCGTTGCCGCAACATTCGGATTATAATTGAACTTATTGGTGTCCTTACTAACACTGATACCAACAGACTTGCTGACGGCAGTGTTCGCAGCGCCGCTTTCGCTCAAAGAGCAGGTAATCGTGTAAGTCTTTGTTTCAAGGGAATCGGGAAGCATCCATTCGTAGGTGTTCGCAGCGGAACCCTTGGTGGGGAAGAAGGGAGCCTCGGCAACCTTGTCAGCCTTATAGGTCCAGGTGATTCTGGTGTTGTCGCTCGTGGTGGCGTTGAGGGTGAAGGTGACCTTCGTGCCGGTCTTTGCATTAGTGGCGGGATTGGCCGTAATGCTCGGAGCGGTCAGCTTGGACGCAGTGACCGTGATGGACTTAGTGAGATCACCCTTCTTGAGATTGAGCGTAACGCTGCTGCCGCTGACGTTAACGGTATCCACCGTCACGCCGGCGGCATTGACGCCCCAGTTCTTTGCATCTTTAAGAGCGTTGGCTTCGGCTTCATCATAGAGAACGGCAGCCGTGTTGGAGGCGTAGCTGTAGCCGCGGCCCTTGAAGCTGACGGAGGAGATGTCGCTGTCGAGGATGGCGTCCGCGATCTGGAAGGAAGCGCTGGTGACGGGTCTCTCGACGCTCTTCTGCACACCGTCGACCTTGTAGGTGACGCGGACGGTGCAGGAAACCGTAGTGCCCGTGGTCGTGGTCGCTGCCGCAGCAGTCAGACCGTTTGTGGTTGCGCCAGCACCGGCTTCGCCGGTGAAGCTGGAACCGATATTCCAGATGTAAGTCCACTGCTCATCCGTGGCATTCTCTACGTTGGCAAGGGTGGGCGTGCCGGTAAGCGTAAACTGAACAGCCCTGTCGCCCTTCGTGATAGAGGAGGGGACAGTGATGCTGAGGTCGCCTCCGACTTCCGGAGCCTTTTCGGCTGCCCTTGCAGGTACGACGACCAGGCTAAAGACCATGGTCAGAGCCAATAGCAAGGAGAGAAATTTCTTCATGTGATTTTCATCCTTTCGTTTTTTGTTTGCCCTGCGCGCAGGGCGTTCTCATACGAGTACATTTTACCATGCCGTGGGGCTAAAAGAAATGGGAAAACAAAAAATTCATAAATTCTTTATCTTCCCATTTCCGGCTATTCAGTTTAGACGGCGCTCGCTGCCGTTTTGTTCCGCGAAAAGCGGCGTTTTTGTAAAATTATTTTCCCCAGCACCACCATGCGCCGCCGAGCAGCGCAAGCTGCAAAAGAAGCATCGCGGGAACACCGTACCGAAAGTACCAATGGCGCGTTTTGTGGTGAAAAACGCGCATCCCCGCGAGCGCGCCGAGGCTGCCGCCGAGCGCTGCCATGAGCAGCAGCGTCTTTTCGGGTATCCTGCGCGCGCCGGGGTGTTTCGCGCGGCGCTTATCGTCGCCGTAGACGAAGAACGTCACGACGTTGATGAGCGCGAGGAAGAGAACAAACGGCAGGGGCGAGCCGACAAAGGCGAAGGCTGACGCGCCTGCCGCCTCGGGCAGGAATAAATCCCTCACTGCGCGAGCTTGGAAAGCTCCACCGCCGCCGCCGCGCCGAGGCGGGCGTTATTGAAGACGAGCTGGATGTTGGAATCGAGGCTGTCGCCGCCGGTGAGATCCTTGATCTTGGCGAGCAGGTACGGGGTCGTGGCCTTGCCGTGGATGCCGTCCTTCTTCGCGTCCTCGACGGCCTCAGCGATGGCCTTGTCGATGACCTCTTTATCCATGGAGTACTCCTCGGGGATGGGGTTCGTGACGAGAAGACCGCCGCGCAGGCCCAGCTCGCGCTTGACGTGGAAGGCCTTGGCAAGCTCGGCGGGCGTGTTGAGCTGATAGTCGACGCCGAAGCCGGACTTGCGGGTGTAGAAGGCGGGCAGTTCGTCCGTGCCGTAGCCGATGACGGTGACGCCGTGGGTCTCAAGGTACTCGAGCGTCAGGCCGAGGTCGAGGATGGACTTCGCGCCCGCGCAGATGACCATGACGGAGGTGTCGGCCAGCTCCTCGAGGTCGGCGGAAATATCGAACGTCTCCTGCGCGCCGCGATGCACGCCGCCGATGCCGCCGGTGGCAAACACGCGGATGCCCGCCATGTCGGCGATCATCATCGTGGTGGTGACGGTGCAGGCGCCGTCCCTGCCCTGCGCGACGAGCACAGGCAGGTCGCGGCGGGACGCCTTGGGGATGCCCGCGCCGGTCTTGCCGAGGTAGTCGATCTCCTCACGGGTCAAGCCCGCCTTCA
>OMGY01002203.1_pt1 | contig 15135 bp, 13 predicted proteins | sample 1674461 | NCBI WGS metagenome assembly OMGY01 (sample SAMN05578579, study PRJEB25193) | human gut metagenome | biome: Human Microbiome; feature: human-associated habitat; material: feces | host: Homo sapiens | place: USA:Birmingham
CTTGCAGGGTGTTTTTCTCAGTATACCACAGGCGGCGGGAAAAAGAAATATCCCCCGGCGGACCGGGGGATATAAAAACGATGCTTTACTTGATGGGCTCGCCGGCGGCTTCCTTGGCGGCGATCTCCTTCATGGCGTCCTTGTGGCTCAGGTTCACGCGGCCCTTCTCGTCGATCTCGGTGACCTTGACCCACATCATGTCGCCGATCTTGCAGGCATCCTCCACCTTCTCGATGCGATGGTCGGCCAGCTTGGAGATGTGCACCAGACCGTCCTTGCCGGGAGCCAGCTCCACGAAGGCGCCGAAGGTCATCAGGCGCACCACGCGGCCGTAGTACAGCTTGCCAATCTCGGGGACAAACACGATGTCGTCAATGCACTTCTTGGCGGCGTCGCAGGCGGAAGCGTCGGCTGCGGCGATGTGGATGGTGCCGTCATCGTCAATGTCGATCTTGGCGCCGGTGTCGGCCACGATCTTCTGGATGACAGAACCGCCCTTGCCGATGACGTCCCGGATGTTGTCGGGATTGATGTGCATAATGACCATCTTGGGAGCGTACTTGGAGACTTCCTTACGAGGCTCGGCGATGCAGGGCAGCATGATCTGGTCCAGGATCTCACAGCGGGCGTCATAGGTGATGTCCAGAGCGTTCTTGATGATCTCCATAGTCAGACCGTCATTCTTCAGGTCCATCTGGATGGCGGTGATACCCTTCTTGGTACCGGCTACCTTGAAGTCCATCTCGCCGTGGAAGTCCTCCACGCCCTGAATGTCGATAAAGGTGGTGAAGCCGCCGTTATCGTCCTGAATCAGACCGCAGGAGATGCCGGCCACGGGGGCCTTGATGGGCACGCCGGCGTCCATCAGAGCCAGAGTGGAGCCGCAGATGGAGCCCTGAGAGGTGGAGCCGTTGGAGGACAGCACCTCAGAAACCACACGGATGGCATAGGGGAAGTCGGATTCCGAGGGCAGAACCGGCAGCAGGGCCTTTTCCGCCAAGGCACCGTGGCCGTACTCTCTCCGGTTGGTGGAGCGGCCGCCTCTGGCCTCGCCCACGGAGTAGCCGGGGAAGTTGTAGTGGTGCATATAGCGCTTGGACTCGTCCTCCCAGATGTTGTCCAGCTTCTGGCTCATGGACAGGATGTTCAGGGTACAGACGGAGAGCACCTGGGTCTGGCCGCGGGTGAACAGGCCGGAGCCGTGAACCCGGGGCAGGACGCTCACTTCGGCCCCCAGGGGGCGGATCTCGTTGGAGGCGCGGCCGTCTACCCGGTGGCCCTCCAGGAGCCACTGCTTGACGATCTTCTTCTGGAACTTGTAGGTGATCTCGTCCAGATACTGGTCCATGTCGGGATACTCTTCCAGGAACTGCTCGTGCAGATGGTCAATCAGCACGTTCCAGCGGGCTTCCCGGACGTTCTTGTCATCGGTGTCCATGGCGGCCTTGGCCTCTTCCATGCCGAAGTCCACGATCTTCTGGAACAGCTCTTCATTGAAATCGGCGTGGGGGTAGTCGAACTTGGCCTTGCCCACCTCGGAAACCATCTGGTTGATGAGGGCCACCTGTTTTTTGGTCTCCTCAAAGGCGGCCTCGATGCCCTCCATCATCACGGCGTTGGACACCTGGTTGGCGCCGGCCTCAATCATGACCACCTTTTCGCCGGTGGCCACCACGGTAGTCAGCATATCGCTGACGTGGCGCTGTTCCTGGTTGGGGTTGATGACAATCTTGCCGTCCACATAGCCCACGTTGACGCAGCCCACCGGGCCGTTCCAGGGGATGTCCGAGATGGCCAGGGCGGCAGAGGTACCGATGGTGGCAGCCACCTCCGGCTGGCAGTCGTGGTCCACGCTCAGGACGGTGCAAACCACCGCCACGTCGTTGCGGAAGTCGCCGGGGAACAGGGGACGGATGGAGCGGTCGATGACGCGGGAAGCCAGCACGGCGGGCAGAGAGGGCTGACCCTCGCGGCGCATGAAGGAGCCGGGGATGCGGCCCACGGCGTAGAGCTTCTCCTCAAAGTCCACGGACAGGGGGAAGAAGTCGATGCCATCCCGGGGCCGGGGGGCTGCGGTGGCGGTACAGAGGACGGTGGTCTCGCCGTACTTGACCACCACCGCGGCGTTGGCCAGCTCACAGACCTTGCCCACCTCCAGCTTCAGGGGGCGGCCGGCCAGGTCCATCTCGTAAACTTTGTAGTCAGGGAACTGACGTTTGGTGATAATTGTTGACAAATACGGGGGGACAGGGTCACTCTTTAGCACTTGAAGGCAGGTCCGCCGGCGCGGGCACATCTTCAACTGCTAAAAGGCGAAAGCCCTGGTCCCCGGAGCGTGAAGCCGGCGTGCCGAACACGCCGGCAGCTTGGGCCGCGCCCGTCTGAACGGGCACAGGCTCCTGCCGGTTCTGGCCGCAGATAAGGGCGGTGACCCGCACCGCCCTTTCTTTGAGAGAACCTTACTTACGGATTCCCAGCTTGGCAATGAGGGCACGATAGCGCTCGATGTCCTTCTTGGCCAGATAGTCCAGCAGCTTACGGCGCTTACCGACCATTTTCAGCAGGCCGCGGCGGCTGTGGTTGTCGTGCTTGTGGATCTTCAGATGCTCGGTGAGCTGCTGAATGCGGGCGGTCAGGATGGCAACCTGGACTTCGGGGGAACCGGTGTCGTTTTCGTGGGTCTTATTGGCCTCGATAACGGCGGTCTTTTCTTCTTTACGGATCATGGAATGTGCTCCACCTTTCAAATAAAATTCCCACGGGGCTGAGTATCGGGCAGGTGAACTACGGCAGAGCCGCTGTATCCCCAAACCAGGCCCCGGGGCGGGCGCGCCACTCGGAAAAGCTCCGAATATTACACTCTTAGCAAGGATAGCACACTTCTATAAACTTGTAAAGCAAAATATTTCCGATTTCTCCTCTGGATTCCGGCGGGCAAATCGGTCCGCCGCCCACTGTTCTGCGTACATTTGTCCTTATTTCGCGCACATTTTTCTTCGTTTGTCCTTCTGCACAAAGACCCCCAAAAAAATATTTCGGATTTTGTCGTTTTTTTGTTTACTTTTACTTGTATAAATGCAAGGTTTATGGTAAATTATATACATCAGGCTGAACCTTTGCCGTGCGGCTCCGCAATAGCGTTGCCAAGAGGATCACGGCGCTGGATCAGCTGTTTAGGTTGAAAAGGATTTGAGTCAGGGCTCAGATCCTTTTCTTTTATCCCTCACAGCCCCCACATGCAGTACCACATCCAGTACACCGCGCACCCAGCCATCACCGCTGTGGACAGCCCCTCTACCCAGTTGCTCAGCGTCTCCAGCCATCGGGGCAGCTCCGGCTGGGACCGCTCCCAGGTCACCGTGTACCGACGCACCGGCTTGGCATAGTCGGCCAGGTAGATCACCTTTTCCCGCTCCAGGGGCCGCCGCGCCCCGCCTGTCTCTCTCCAGTTTCTGTTCATGGGATCGCCTCCTGTCTGATTGAACGATTGTTTGCCTTTCTGCCTCAATCATACCGGATCTGCTGTCCCAAAAACCGGACTTTGCCCGGTGTATTCCTACTTTTTCGCCCGCGGGGCGTTTTTTTTGCGCCTTTCAACCCCATCCGACCGGCAGCAGCGGGCCAAAGGCCGGCGCGTTCAGCTCCGCCTCGATGGCCAGGAGCCGGTTGTACTTGACCACCCGCTCCCCCCGGCTGGGCGCCCCCGCCTTGATCTGGCCGCAGCCCGCCGCCACCGCCAGGTCCGCCAGGAAGGGGTCGGTGGTCTCGCCGCTCCGGTGGGAGAGCACCACACCGTACCCGGCGGCCTTGGCCAGGGCGACAGTCTCCAGGGTCTCGCTGAGGGTGCCGATCTGGTTGGGCTTGATGAGGATGGCGTTGGCCGCCCTCTGACCGATGCCCGCCCGGAGCCGCTCCGGGTTGGTGACAAACAGATCGTCCCCCACCAGCTGCACCCGGCCCCCCAGCCGGGCCGTCAGAGCCTGCCAGCCGGACCAGTCGTCCTCCCCCATGCCGTCCTCGATGGAGCAGATGGGATACCGGTCCGCATAGCTCTGCCAGCGCTCCAGCAGTTCCTCCCCCCGGAATGCCTGGCCCGACTTTTTCATCACATACCGGTCCTCTTTCGGGTTGTACCAGTCGGAGACGGCGCAGTCCAGGGCAATGCGGAAATCCCGCCCCGGCGCATAGCCCGCCCGCTCTCCGGCGGCCAGAATCGCCTCCAGGGCCGCCTCGTCCGAGGCCAGGTTGGGGGCATAGCCCCCCTCGTCCCCCACACCGGCGGCGGGAGTGCCCTGCTCCGCCAGCACGGCTTTCAGGGTGTGAAAGACCTGGACGCACAGGTGCAGCCCCTCCCGGAAGCTGGCCGCCCCCACCGGTACCACCATAAACTCCTGGATCTCCACATTGTTGGCGGCGTGGGCACCGCCATTGAGGATATTCATCATGGGCAGGGGCAGACGCACCGCCCCCGGCCCCCCCAGGTAGCGGTAAAGGGGCAGGCCTGCCGCTGCGGCCGCCGCCCGGGCCGCCGCCAGGGAGACGCTGAGGATGGCGTTGGCCCCCAGGCGGCCCTTGTCCGGGGTACCGTCCCGGCGCACCATGGCCCGGTCCAGCCCCGCTTGATCCAGCACGTTCCAGCCCCGGAGCAGGTCTGCCAGCTCGCCGTTGACCCGTTCCACGGCGCCCTGTACCCCTTTGCCGCCGTAGCGAAGGGGGTTCTCCGCATCCCGCAGCTCCCGGGCCTCATGGACCCCGGTAGAGGCCCCGGAGGGTACCGCTGCCCGGCCGGTGATGCCGTTTTCCAGCGTTACCTCTGTCTCTACGGTGGGATTGCCCCGGGAGTCCAGAATCTCCCGGCCCCGGATCCGGCTGATGGCCCATTGCTCTGTCATATACCCCGCCCCTTTTTCACGTCATTACCCTCAGTATGCCCGGAATTGGGCCGAAAAAAACAGCCGGACGCAGCGAATTGCCGCGTTCGGCTGTCTTTTTCTCTGTTTGATTCCACGTGGCTCCATTAACCGGGCACAATCAGGGTTTTGCCGTCCATCTCCGGCGGCTTTTCCAGCCCCATCAGGTCCAGCATCGTGGGGGCGATGTCGGCCAGAATGCCGTCCCGCAGCTGCACGTTGGCGCCCACAATGCAGAAGGGCACTGGATTGGTGGTGTGGGCGGTCATGGGGGAGACCCCGTCGTCCTGGAACATCTGCTCGCTGTTGCCGTGGTCGGCGGTGATCAGGGTGATGCCGCCCATCTTACTGGTGGCCTCCACCACCTGGCTGTTCGGAGGGCTGTCCTACGCGGCAGCTATGGGCTTCAACGTGCTGACGGCGCAGCGGGTGGGCGGCGGCCGCCTGGCCGAGGCGCGCAACATCCTCAAGCAGGCGCTGGTGCTGTGCCTGGCCTTCAGCGTGGTCATGGCGGCACTGGCGGCGGCACTGTCTGCGCCGCTGCCCCGGCTGCTGCGGGCGGAGCAGGAGATCTGGCGGGATGCCTCTGCCTACTTCCTGGTGTACAGTCTGTTCCTGCCCGCCCTCCAGCTGGACAACGTGGCGGCGGGACAGCTGCAGGCCACCGGCAATATGCGCACGCCCGGTGTCTGCATGGTGCTCATGTGTGCGCTGGATGTGGTGTTCAACACCCTGCTTATTTTCCCCACCGGTACCATCCGGCTGGGCGCACTATCCCTGCCCGGCGCGGGACTGGGCACGGCGGGCGCCGCCCTGGGCACTGGCCTTGCGGAACTGGCGGTGGGGTTGTACCTGCTGTATTTCGTCCTGCGCCGCAGCCCGGCGCTGCGGTTGGAGAAGGGTGAGCGTCTGCACCTTGACCGCACACAGCTGCGCATGGTGCTCCGCATCGCGGCGCCAGTGGCATCGGAGAAGGTGATACTGTCCACCGCGCAGATCGTGTCCACCGCCATCGTGGCGCCCCTGGGCACCGTGGCTATCGCTGCAAACTCCTTTGCTGTCACGGCGGAAAGCCTGTGCTATATGCCCGCCTACGGCATCCAGAGTGCCGCGGCCATGCTGGTGGGGCAGAGCGTGGGAGCGGGACGCCGCCGCATGGCCAGACGCCTGGGCTGGGTCACGGTACTGCTGGGTATCGTTGTCATGGTCGTCACCGGCGGGCTGCTGTACGCCTTCGCCCCGCAGATGATGGCGATACTGACGCCGGACAGCGACATCATCGCCCTGGGCACCCGCGTCCTGCGTATTGAGGCCTTTGCCGAGGCTATGTACGGCGCGTCCATCGTGGCCGGCGGCGTATTTCAGGGTGCAGGCAGTACACTGGTGCCCACGCTGTTCAATCTGGGCACCATGTGGGGCATCCGCCTGCCACTGGCGTGGCTGGCCGCGCCCCGGTGGGGACTGCCCGGCGTGTGGGCGGCCATGTGCGCGGAGCTGTGCGTCCGGGGCCTGCTGTATCTGATACGGCTGGGAGGCAAACGCTGGCTGCCGCCGGAGGGGCCGGCCGGGCAGGTATAGACACAGCGGTACGAATGAAAGCAGAAAACTCTGCATAGCAACACCTATACCTTATCCAGACCGCCATCGAGCAGGGCAAAACAGAGCTGGCGGAGCACCTGTACGCCCTGCTGCAATCAAATCCGCTGCCGCGAGAGGAATGGCGTGAAGACCCCGATGCGTTCAAATCTCTGATGGAGGAACGTGCCGATACGGAGGATAACGCGCCGATGTACCGCTACTGAAGCAGCGAAGAAAAACAGCGTAAACGGCATGGGTAGAAGCGTTCACAAAAATCTGCTATAATTTTTTTGAAGAAATTTTGAAAATCGTGAAACCAAATCCGATTTTTGTCGGGATATATAGTGAAGGAACCTGACAGCAGATGAGAAAGGAGGTTCGCCCATGCAGGATGAAATGATCGTTGACTTATACTGGAAAAGAGATGAGAGTGCCATCAGCGAAACGGAGCGGAAATATGGGCGGTATCTTTCAAAGATCGCCTACAATATCCTCTCCGACTGGGAGGACAGCAAGGAAACCGTCAACGATACCTACTTAAAGGCGTGGAACTCCATGCCAACGCATAAGCCAAGCGTCCTCTCCACTTATTTAGGAAAAATCACACGACAACTATCCATTGATGCGTTCCGCACACGCAACAGGGATAAACGGAAGCACTCGGAATATGCAGTCTCTCTTTCCGAGCTGGAGGATTGTATTTCCGGCAGCGAAACCACGGAGCAGAGCATAGAATTGAAACTGCTTGCGGAAGCGATCAATACCTATCTCTACACACTCCCGGCAGAAGCACGAAACACTTTTGTCGGCAGATACTACTTTGCGGATCCTATCCGAGAAGTCGCAGACTACTACGGCATGAGTGAACCGAAGGTCAAGAGTATGCTCTACCGAACAAGGCAAGGTTTGAAAGAATACTTGGAAAAGGAGGGCTATGAGCTATGAAGAAAGAACACATCAGTGACGCTTTGAATATGCTGAACGATGATATTATCGAGGAAACCAACAATGTCCGCACCAATGCGAAGCTGACGCGCAAGTGGGTTAAATGGGGAGTTGTTGCAGCCTGCCTGTGTCTGGCGGTGACTATCGCCATTCCTGTGCTTCACCATAAGGGAGGTCCTGACGCCCAAGATCCCGTGCAGAACATTGCCGCACTTGAGTACAACGGCAAATTTTACGAGGCTGTCAAACTTCCGGAGGTGCTTGAGAAGTATGGTCTGCCGCCTGAAATCACCGCCGATATGGCCGGCGAACACATTTCCTACCTGAAATCTGACGGAGGCATTGGCTATAAAAGCACTGTCAGCCAGACTGACATCGAGCTATACCGGTATGCACCTGCTGTTTGTGATGGCGTATATGTTCTGCGAGACGGTGACACATGGTATGCCGCGCTGTTCTGCAACTTCTATCAGTTTGACAGCAACACAAACTGTTCGTTCACCGAACTTTATCGCGTGTATGGCATTGAGAGCGCAGACGATATTGCATCCATTACAGAAATGAAGTGGAACAACGAACAAGAAGTTGGCTCACCGGTAACAAATCGGCAGGAAATCACCGAGTTCTATCACATGACGATTACACTTGTGAGTTATGGAAACGATGACTTCCAGACGGAAGTATTTGATGGTATCCCCGAAGAAAATCAACAGGAAGCGCACACTGCTTTTGCCGATGATCGAAGAAATCTCCGAATCGAAACCGCCTCTGGCTTGCGCTTCTTTATCTCCTTCTATCCGAACTATGACTGGATTGAGGGCGGAGGCACAAGGTCCTATTTCAAAATTGATAAACAGATGCACGGATGGATTGAGAGAAATTTGAACAGATAACAGTTGAAGTATATAAATATTAGAAAAGAGCAGCTATTTTCGCATAGAAAACAGCTGCTCTTTTCGTTTGCCCCAAAAATCAAGAAAGGAGTGACTGTTAATGTGGACTTTTTGACCTTTGGCCACAGGGATACGGACGCGCTTCGCTTGAGAATATGGACATTGCCGAGGAGTTGCTGTCTCTGACAGATGGATCAGCGTGCGAACAGATGCGGCTTTCAGGTCGAAGATCAATGGGGGCACTGTTTAGGTGCCCCCATGTCGTGCTTATGTAGTGGAAACTGTTTCCGCCGGGAATTGCCGGCCGGTGTGGTCGATGGTGTAGGGCGGATCGAGGATCAGCTGACTGATGGGCACAACGGTATACCCGTCGTTGATCAGGCAGTCGAGGATGGCAGGCAGGGCCTCCGGCGTGTGCAGCGCAGCGTTGTGGAACAGCACGATGCTGCCCGGCTGCACCTTGGATGTTACGCGCCTGCATATCGTATCCGCGTCGTAGTCCTTCCAGTCCAGGGAGTCCACATCCCACTGGATAGGTTCCATACCCATGGAGCGTATGGCGGCGATGACGTGGTCGTCATACTCCCCGTAGGGACAACGGATCAGCGTGGGGGTCACGCCGGTAACAGCACTGATCCGCTCGTTGCTGGCGGTGACATCGTCAATGATCTGCTGAGTGGACAGACTGTTGTAATGGTCGTGGTGATTGGAGTGGCTCATCACCTCGTGGCCCGCGTCGTGCAGGGCTTTGACGGACTCCGGGTACTTCTCCGCCCAATCTCCCACAACAAAGAAGGTGGTCTTGACACCATACCGCGCCAGAATGTCGATAAGCGTCTGGGTGTCCTCGTTGCCCCACGGTGATGCAAAAGTGCGGCAGTTCACGGAGAACTGCTGCTCACCACGTTTCGGCCAGCAGGAAATCCTGAAGATGCACGATTCTAATGCCGTTTTCAATCCCTACATCCATGTCATTTAGGGTGACAACATATTTGGGGTAATGGTCTTTGATCTCCATGAGGTTGCCCACCTCACGGTCAGAGCCCTCCGGCAGCTGGACGCAAACCTGCACATAGATCCGCTCGTCGCGGCGGGTGGCCACGAAGTCGATCTCCTTGGTATCATTCTTGCCGATATACACATCGTACCCCCGCCGCTTTAGCTCCAGAAACACAATGTTCTCCATGGCCCCATCCAGCATCTTGCGGTTATAGCCCAGAAGGGCGTATTTCAGCGACACATCCGCAAGATAATACTTCTCCTGCGTTTTCAGGATGCTCTTGCCCTGCAGGTCGTAGCGCTCACAGGGATAGATGATGAACGCCTGCTCCAGCCAGCGCAGATAGTTGTAGATGCGCTCTACCGAGACCTTGCGGTGCTCGCTTTTCAGAAATGTAGAAATCGAATTGGCGGAAAAGGTCTTGCCCACATTTTCGATAATGAATTTCACCACACGATCAAAAATATCCTGCTTGTTGATACGGTGGCGCTTCAATATGTGATATTCGCTTTTTTGCTTTGCTCTACACGGAGAACCATACGCTCACCCCTCCAGCAGAGCGCGGCAGCCATTCCTCTGCAGCCGTCAGCGGACGAAGCGCAAGCGGGGTAAGTGGTTACATAAAAGAAGGCGAGGCGCGGCGAAAAATGTATAAACAGGCGTATTTCTGGTTTACATAATTTATGGCGTGAGAGAGTCTGTAACCTGCTCCGCCGGAAACTGTCGGCCGGCGTGGTCGATGGTGCAGGGCGGGGGGAGGATGAGCTGGGAGATGGGGAGGACGGTGTAGCCGTCGTTGATGAGGCAGGTGAGGATAGCGGGCAGCGCCTCCGGTGTGTGGAGGGCGGCGTTGTGGAACAGCACGATGCTGCCGGCTGTACCTTGGAGGTCACCCGCCGGCAGATGGTGTCCGCGTCATAATCCTTCCAGTCGAGGGAACCCTATCGGCAAGGACTTGAAGCCGTTGCGGCGTAAGGGGTTTCACAACATGACCTCCTCCATAAAGATAACGAGGAGAATGCAGGGACTGAACCGCCAAGCAATTAAGAAATCTGGTGCCGGAACTGACGGAATAGTCTTTCAGAAATTGCCGCGAAAGCTCCCACACCGTACGCATAACGAAAGCTCTGAATCGACCTGCGGCGCAGCTCCAAAACGAAAACCATCTTGTCGGGGGGGGCAAACCGCTGATCGCAGTGAGCGGCACTTTATGACAGCAGAAGCTCGATCAGTTCCTCATTCTTCAGCCCGCTGAAATAACGGCCCGCATCCTCCTGCGCCAGCGCATCGCGGAGGCTCTGCTCCTCCAGCCGCACGCCCACCAGCTTTTCTGCCAGCACCTCCGGCTCCACCACGCTGAAAAAGTCGCCGGTGAACGCGATATGCCGGATGACGCCGCGGTCGGTGGACAGATGCGCCTCCACACCGCCGCAGGCGGGGAAGCGCTTCTGTCTGATCATCTCGCATTCCCGGGACTGGCCATAGTTCCATTCCCATGTGGCGTACCGCTGCTCCCGCAGCCGAGCGATCTGCGATTTGTCCTCCTCAGTAAAGACATACTCCTCGCCGGGCTGCTGCGCCAGAATGCTGTCCAGCAGCACGCGGCGGAATTCCTCCAGCTCCACGGGATGGGGCATATGCTGCCGCACGGTGGTGACGCGGCTTCGGACGGAGACCACGCCCTTGGCGGAGATCTTTTCCTGGTCCACATGAAGGGCCTGCGCCACCCGGTCCAGATCGGAGTCGAACATGATGGTACCGTGGTGCATGACCCGTCCCTCCTTCAGATACTGGGAGTTGCCGGAGAATTTCTGCCCGTTGATGGTCATGTCGTTCCGCCCGTTGACCTCAGCCTGAACACCCAGAGCCGCCAGCGCAGCCACCACCGGCTGACAGAACAGCTTGAAGTTGATGGACTCCATACTGCCGGCATCGGCGATAAACGTGAAGTTCAGGTTTCCCATGTCGTGGTACACCGCACCGCCGCCGGACAGCCGTCGTACCACTCGCACACCGTTTTCGCGGACGAATTGCTGGTCGATCTCGGCGGCGGCGTTTTGGTGCTTGCCGATAATGATGGCGTTGTCATTTTGCCACAGCATGAAATAGGTGCGGTCCCGAGGGAGCGCGTCAAACACATACTGCTCCGCCGCCAGATTCCACGCAGGATCGGTGGTGTAGAGGTTCAGATAAGAGAGTCTCGGCTGTGTCATGGCAATAGGCTCCTTTGTTCTATGATGTGTGTTTCAGGATCGATGTATCGCTCAGCTGTTTTTCGGCAGCGTCGATCGGTATTCGCTGGGGGTCACGCCGGTTTTGGCCTTAAATACCCGCATGAAGTTCTGGATGGTCAGGAAACCGACATCCTGACCGATGTCGCGTACCAGCCTGCTGTCATCCGCCAGCAGCAGCTTTGCTTTTTCGATGCGAAGGTCGCTGAGATACTGCGTGAATCTCTTTCCATCGATCTCACTGAAAATACGGCTGAGATACGACGGACTGATGCCCAACTGGGCGGCAACGCCGTCAAGGGACAGGCTGCTGTCCATGTAGTGCTCCCCCACGTATTTCTTGGCGGCCAACAGGTATCTGCGCTGACGATTGTCCAGATTGGTAAAGATCTCCTGTACCGCCGCGCGCAGATAGGCACATAGCTGCTCGTAGTACGCATCTGTGAGCGGATCGCCCTCCGGCGCAAAGGCGCCCAGCTTTCCGCGATAGGTGCGATTCAGCTCCTGCAGCTCGCTGGCCAGCATCTGACAGCAGTCCAGCGTGTCCTGATCGGGCAGCTCCGCCTGCCGGATGGTAGACATCAGGTGACGCAGCGTGGTGGACGCCGCCTCCTCCGAGTGCTCCGTTATGGCGCCAACCGTACTGCGGATGCGCTTTTCAATATCCGCGCGGGAGACCTGCCGGGCAGCGCTGGTCTGTGAATCGGACAGGAGCGCCTGGTACACGCTGTGGATCTGCAGCAGATCGGAGAACCGCGGGCTGCAGACGACCACGCTGTTGGGGAGACTGCGCGTAAAAATATGGATGGCGCGCGTCAAATCCTCTGCCTCACCGTCAGCAATCGCCTGTTTGTCCTGTAAACAGGCAATGGTCAGGATGCTGTATCGATAGGAAAAGGAATACAGCCTCCAGCGGGGAAAGTGAATATTTTGCAGGTTTTTGATGGTATGCTCAATGGCTGCCGGATTCAGCACGCCTGTGACGCGGTTGGACGTGACGAACAGCAGAAATGTCCCTTCGCACGGCAGCGTATCGGGAAGGCTTGCGAGTGTCTGGCGGACAGAATCTGCGTCCAGCTCCGCACCGTCCACCAGCTCGCACAGCAGCTGACGCAGCACATACGGGGAAATGATCTGTATGATCTTGCGGAACTGCACCGTGTCGCGGCTAAGGGCGAGAACACTGCGGTTGAGCAGGTCCCAGTCGCTGACAGACTCGTTTTTCGGCAGGGCTTCATCGCTGCTGCGCAGTGTTTGCAGCGTTTTCCGCAGAGGACGGTAGAACAGCCATGCCACCAGCAGGGCCGCCAGCACCAGCACAGCCAACAGGATCACCATCACGAGCAGCAGATGATTCGATGCCAGATATTCGCCAAGATGGAGCGTCACCGTGGTATAGCTGTGGCAGAAGGTAAGTCCTGTGGCGGCAGACATCCCCACCAGCGTGTTGCGGCTGCCGGCCTTCAGCGGTGTATCCAGATTGCTGTACAACAGGGAACCGTCCGGCGCATAGACAGCCAGCGGCTCCACTCTGCTGCACAACGAGGAAAAAAGCGCTTCGGCATCCAGATAAAGCAGCAGCTCACCCAGATATCCATAGGAGCAGGGAATAAACGGATACCGCAGGCACAGTGTGCCGGATGCCGTGCGGACCAGCGTGGCGCTGGAGGCGCCGGCAGGCCCCAGGGCCTGCGCGGAAAAGTCTTCTGCCGTGGGAAGCTCTGCCAGCAGGCCTACGTCACCGCCGGAGGAATAGGCGGAGCCATCACGGTTGCACAGCAGAATAACGTCGGTGACGTAGCGTGTGTCAGCTGCGAAAGACTTCAGCTCGGTGACGATCCGGAAGTTCCGGGGCCGATCCTGCGTGTCTGGAAACAGTGCTGCGTACAGAACCTCATCATTCCACGTCAGCTGTTTCGCCGCATCGCAGAGCCTGCCGAAATTTTCATCGGACAGCTTTGCCGCCAAGGTGAGAAATGCCTCGCCGCTCTCGCGTGCACTGCCAAGCAGCCTCTGGTAGGCATTATGGTAAAGCCAGATCTGAAAGAGCAGCATAACGGCCAGCAGCAGGGACAGTATGGTAAAGAAGGTGCTGCGCAGAACGCTTCCCGACCGGAAGAATTCATGCCTCAGCGCATCGCTCAGTTCTTTCCGCGCCACTTAAGATCACCTCCGCCACTTGCAGCAGACGCCTTGACAAAGAACGTAATATGGTAATCGATGGTAAATGAATCATATCAAAAAATGTGCATTTCCGCAAGGAGCAAACCGCACCTGCTTTCGCAAAATAGGATGTCCTATCTAAAGTGCACATTTTCCCTGCATGCCCCGTCTTTTTGCACTTTTTAAGCAGTTTACAAAAAAAAGACCGGCTTTGCTCCTGCGTTGGATCGGCGAATTGCACAGTTTTTTGCACGGATGTTCGGCGATTCGGCACTAAACGATTTTTTCAGCATGAACAAAACTTGCGAAGCCGTTAAAACTTTGCCAAGACGCGGCGGTATCACGATCTGGGAAAGAATTGTTTATTGAAAACGATCAGCGTATGAGATACATATGCAAAGTACAGAGGGTCGGGCATGCCGGACGCAGGTCCATCCCTCTGCGCAGACGATACGTCAAAGAGAAATTGAGAAATGACTATGAGAGAGGTGGTCCATGGAATGAAGAAGAATCCCTACAAACGGGCGGCGAGAGGTCTGGCCGTGGCGGAGAAGTGGATCATCGTTGTTGCGCTTGCCGTCGGCGTGGCGCTAACAGCGGTGAACGTTGTCTGCCGCTATATCTTTAAGGCGGATGTGAACTTCTCGTGGTCCGAGGAAATCGTGGTAGCGCTGCTGGTGCTGGCCTACATGGTCGGTGCCGCACTGTGCGCCGGTGAAGAGGGCGGCCTCATCAATATGACGATCTTCACCGGCAAGATGAGCCGCCGTGCACAGCTGGTCATTGAGATCATCACCAACATCTGCCTGATCGTCTTCGGTGTGATCATTTTCATCAGCGGTTGGGATCGCTGCGCGGTAAAGATCGCCAGCGGACAGGTCACCACGGCGCTGGCTGTGCCTGACTGGATCTACAACGCATTTATCCCGCTGGGCGCGTTCCTGATGGTGATCCACACGGTGGAACGCATCCTGGACGGGATCGCTGAGCTGAAAGAGTTGAAGAGCGCAGACATGACGAAGGGAGGCGATGCTGCATGACGTATGCCATTATGCTGGGTGTTTTTGTGATCCTGCTGTTTCTGGGCGCACCGATCGCGCTGTCTCTGGGTATGTCCTCGCTGTTGGCCATCCTGTATAATGGGACGGGCATCAATGTTATCGCCGGCCAGATCTATGGCGGCATCGGCAAGTATCTTCTGCTGGCCGTTCCCTTCTTCGTCCTGTCCGGCAACATCATGGCGAAGGCCGGGATCTCCGACAGACTGATCGCCTTCATTGACGCGCTGCTGGGGCACCTGCGCGGCGGCATCGCAATGGTCTGCGTTGTGGTGGCCTGCTTCTTCGGCGCCATCTCCGGCTCCGGCGCGGCCACCGTGGCAGCTCTGGGCGTTAACCTGATCCCCGCCATGATCG
>OMGY01002206.1_pt1 | contig 15115 bp, 12 predicted proteins | sample 1674461 | NCBI WGS metagenome assembly OMGY01 (sample SAMN05578579, study PRJEB25193) | human gut metagenome | biome: Human Microbiome; feature: human-associated habitat; material: feces | host: Homo sapiens | place: USA:Birmingham
TGTTCCAGAGAACGGATCTTGTCCTCCATATCCAAAATGTACTGCTTGGTGGTCATCAGTTCTTCGTAAATGGTGTGATGACCGTGGATATCCTGGTACTGGGCCAGATAACCGATCTTCTTATCCTTGGCAATGACCACTTGACCGGAATCCGCGGAAATCTCCTCCATGATAATACGAAGAAGAGTCGTTTTTCCCGCACCGTTATTGCCGATGAGAGCGGCCTTTTCCCGTTCTTCTATGTGAAAAGAAGCATCCTGCAGGATTACCTTTTCCCCAAAAGATTTGCAGATGCTCTGACATGATAAAATCATAAGTTCCTCCTTAAAAAGGCGGTTCTGTATACACAGAAACAGCATTATTAGAATGTTCAATAGTATATTATACTTGAAAAATTTATTTTTTGAAAGAATAATTGTCAAATCACAAAAAAAATTGCAAAAATTTGTAATTCTGCACAACTTTAATTGACAAGAAAATAACATTTCGGTATAATTGACATAGTGTTACGCGGGCTGCCGATTACAGGTAATGTTCCGCGATGCGTTTTTAGCGGAAAATTACAGGCAGCGGAAACAAGGAGGGGAACATTTTGGATGCAAAAGAGATCTCAAAGGCGGTAATTAAGAGATTGCCAAGATATTATCGCTATCTGGGGGAGCTGATGGAAGAGAAGGTGGAACGTATATCTTCCAACGACTTGAGTAAAAAAATGCATGTGACTGCTTCGCAGATCCGACAGGATTTAAATAATTTCGGCGGTTTTGGACAGCAGGGATATGGATATAATGTAGAATATCTTTATACAGAAATTGGTAAAATACTGGGACTGGACACCATTCATCCCATGATCATCCTGGGTGCAGGTAATCTAGGACAGGCACTTGCCAATTATGGAGACTTCGAAAAACGTGGCTTCCGTCTGGTAGGGATTTTTGACGTAAACCCGGTTTTGGAGGGGATTTCCGTTCGCGGGATTGAGATCCAGATGGTTAGCAGTCTCCCGGAATTTATCAGGGAGAATCAGGTGGAGATTGCCATTCTGACCCTGCCGAAGAATAAGGCTAAGGAGATGGCGAAGGTTCTTATTGACAATGGAATCAAGGCAATCTGGAATTTTGCCCATACAGATCTTGACGCCCCGGAGGATGTGATCGTAGAGAACGTTCATCTGTCCGAGAGTCTGATGGCACTGTCTTACAACTTAAGCCAGTATCGTAACGAACATAAAGAAAACAAAGAATAAAAGTCAAAGAGGACTGCTGCTTGTCTCGCTGAAGGATTTACAGGAGACCGGGCGGCAGTTTTGCATTAGGAGTGGCCTTATGAAAAAAGTTGTAACCTGCAGTCAGATGAAGCTGCTTGACCATGGCACTATTCATAATATGCATGTTCCCTCCCTGGTTCTCATGGAGAGGGCAGCACTTGCCACAGCAGAAGAGATCCGGAAATATCTGGAAAAGAAAAACGGTTCTGGTAATTTGAAAAAAGAACGGATTCTGACCGTCTGCGGATCTGGCAATAACGGAGGTGACGGCATTGCCATTGCAAGACTTCTGCATCTGGCGGGAATTCGTTCTGAGATTTATCTTGCAGGAAATCCGGATAAAATGACAGAAGAAACCCGACATCAGTGGGATATTGCCATGAGCTACCAGGTACCGGTAATGAATAACCCTGTATGGGATGAATATACTGTTATAGTAGACGGAATTTTCGGCGTTGGACTCTCCAGGGAGATTACCGGGAATTACAAAGAGATAATTGACCATATGAATGAAGCTCCTGCGTATAAAGTAGCGGTGGATATTCCGTCTGGCATTCATGGAGATACGGGAGCTGTTCTTGGAACTGCTTTTGAGGCAGATCTTACCGTAACATTTGCATATAAAAAACGTGGACTTTGTCTGTATCCGGGAAGAGCTTATGCTGGCAGAATTGTGGTGGCGGATATTGGAATTTATGACCGGGACCGTGATGGCAGTGAGCTTGCAAGCAAGGCTGCCTGGCATATGGAAAAATCTGACGTGAAAACTCTTCCGGCAAGAAAACCATGGGGAAATAAAGGAACATTTGGCAAGGTCCTTCTTGTAGCGGGTTCGAAGGGAATGTGCGGAGCAGCCTGCCTGAGTGCCAGTGCAGCACTTCATGGAGGTGCCGGGATGGTGAAGATCCAGACTGTGGAAGAGAACCGGATTCCTTTACAGAGCCTTTTGCCTGAGGCAATGCTGACCAGCGAATTTGATGAGGAAGCCAATAGGAAAAATTTAAACTGGTGTGATGTGCTGGTGATCGGTCCAGGGCTTGGAACAGAAGGCTCAGGAAAGGAAAGAATGCTTTGGTTCCTGGAAAACGGAGCAAAAGCAGGAAAGCCTGTTATACTGGATGCAGATGGTCTGAATATTCTGGCAATGCATCCACAGTGGATGAAATTCCTAGGGGAACAGACCATTCTCACACCCCACATGGGCGAGATGAGCCGTCTTTGCGGCTTGGATGTATCAGAACTAAAGGAAGACCCTGTAGCCCGTGCTTATCAATATGCAGAGAAAAGTGGCGGTGTTCTGGTACTGAAAGACGCATGTACAGTAGTGACTGACCAGAATGAAAAGCTGTATCTGAATCTTTCTGGTAATTCGGGAATGGCCACAGCAGGAAGCGGAGATGTACTTTCCGGTATTATCGCAGCTGTTCTCTGCATGTATTTAAGCTGTGAGGAAGAACAGGAGCTTTCCTATAAAGCTGCCCTGGCAGTGTATATTCATGGTCTTTGCGGCGATATTGCCAGAGAGAAAAAAGGATCTCACGGCATGACGGCGAAGGATATGATCGAAGCCCTGCCGGAAGTTTTGAAACTGGCAGAAGTTCAGAGTAAAGGATGAGAATTGTGACGTACATTTTGCAGAACGCCTTTTGGAGCATGCTCTGATAAATTTAGAAAATCGAGGAAAATGTTATGGAAAAATACAGTAGAATCAAAGCATTGATTTCTCTTGATGCAATCAGATATAATTTTGAACAGATGAAGAAGAACATAAAAGAGGGAACAAAGATCATCGCAGTAATCAAAGCGGATGCATATGGTCACGGTGCAGTACCTATTGCGAGAATGCTTGAGGAATTTGATTATATATGGGGATTTGCTGCAGCTACAGCCCAGGAGGCATTACAGCTTCGAAGAGCCGGGATCACAAGACCGATTCTGATCCTGGGACTGGTATTTGAAGAATATTATAAGGAACTTGCCGAAAATGATGTGCGCATGGCCGTCTGTGATTATGAGACAGCCAGGAAATTTAACAAAGCTGCTGAAGAAGCAGGCAAAAAAGGTCTGATCCATCTGGCTGCGGATACCGGCATGACCAGGATCGGATTTAAGGACAGCGAAGAGAGTCTGGAGGAAATCCGCAGAATTGCAGCTCTTCCCAATGTGGAAATTGAAGGTTTATTCACTCACTTTGCAAGAGCAGATGAATACGACCGCACCCCGGCAATGGTTCAGCTGAAACGATATCTTGATTTTGCGGATCTTCTGGAAAAAAATGGAATCCATATTCCACTGCATCATTGTTCCAATAGTGCCGGAATAATCCGTGTACCGGAAGCCAACCTGAACATTGTCCGTGCAGGAATTACCATTTATGGAATTTATCCCTCTGAGGAAGTGGAAAAAGACATTGTAATGCTGAAACCTGTAATGTCACTGAAGAGTCATGTTTCCTACGTGAAGGATGTGGAGCCAGGGGTTCAGGTAAGCTACGGTGGAACCTACACTACAGATCATATTACAAAGATGGCGACGATTCCTGTTGGATACGCAGATGGATACCCAAGAATGCTTTCTAATAAAGGCTGGGTTTTGATCCATGGAAAAAAAGCGCCGATCTGTGGCAGAGTCTGTATGGACCAGTTTATGGTAGACGTGACAGAAATCCCGGATGTAAAGACAGGGGATGAAGTGACACTGCTTGGAAAAGATGGAGATGAGGTTATCAGTGCAGATACACTGGGAGATCTGTCAGGCCGTTTTTCCTATGAATTTCTATGTGATATCAGCAAGCGTGTGCCAAGGATCTATATCAGAGATGGGAAAGAGTGCGGCGAGCTGACATATTTTGACTGAGGATATTTAGATTTCCCTTATCTGCTTTGCAAGAACCCGTAACGAATTGCGGGAAAAATACCACACATGTATACACATGAAAAAAGTTGGAAATACTTATTTTCAGAAAAGTAAAAGTAAAACGGAGTGTGAATTGTGTGGTAATTAAAAGAGGGGATATTTTTTATGCGGATCTTCGGCCCGTGGTGGGAAGCGAGCAGGGAGGTATCCGACCGGTACTTATTATTCAGAATGATGTAGGCAACAGACATAGTCCTACCGTGATCTGCGCAGCGATTACATCCAAAATGAACAAGGCGAAGCTGCCCACCCATATTGAGATTGATGCATCGGCCTATGGAATTGAAAAAGATTCTGTAATTTTGTTAGAACAGCTTCGCACCATTGACAAGAGAAGATTAAAAGATAAAGTATGTCACCTGGACGGTCCTATGCTTGACAAGGTGAACCATGCTCTTGAAATCAGCCTGGAGCTTACATTCTCTTGACGAAAAGAAACTTTAGTGATATAGTTGTAAAGTCTCAGCGGCATTGACTGCCGCAATTGCACATTCGTGCTGCTGTGGAATAAGGAAGCAGCAGTATGTTTTCGTTACTGCGAAGGTAATAAGCAGTAACGCTGTCTAGGAGGAACAAAGGTTTAATATATGGAATCTGGCAGTAGTATGCCCCTGGCGGGCTTTGTCATTTTATTATTGCTTTTGTGGCTGAATGGTATTTTTTATGGATTTTCAGCTGCAGTGCACAATCTGAGCGAAAACGAAGTGGAGAAACGGGCGCAGGAAGGAGATAAGAAAGCAGTCTTTCTTCTTTCCCTGATCAACAATCCTGTTTCATTTGTCAATGCGATTCCGCTGATTGTTATGGCTTCCGGAGTCTGTTTCGGAGCATTTATCGTTCCATGGGCTACCGAGACCTTTCATCCCTACATAAAGCATTTGGCTGCATTGATCCTGGTGCTTGCACTGGTGATCATTCTGCTTGCGTCTCTTGGTATTCTTACATTCAGGAGAATCGGAACCTATCACCCGGAGAAATATGCATATTGTGGGATTTTTTACCAGGATCCTGTATCCTTTTACTATGTGCGTAACCTTTATTGCCAAGCTGGCAGCAAGGCCATTTGGTGTTGCTTTTAATCAGTCAGAGGATCCGGTGACGGAGGAAGAGATCATTTCCATTGTAGATGAAGCCCATGAGCAGGGTGTCATTGAGGAAAACGAAGCAGAGATGATCCAGAATATCATGGAGTTTACGGACACTGAAGCCAAGGACATTATGACGCATCGCAAGAATGTGATCGCATTTGATGAGGAGGACAATCTTCAGACCATTGTGGATACCATGCTTGAGGAAGGAAATTCCCGTTATCCTGTATTTAGAGAGACGATAGATAATATAGTAGGAATTATTCATTATAAAGATGCTTTGAAATTTCTCACCAGGAATTCCTGGGCGAAGTTCAAACCCCTTAAGGATCTGCCGGGATTGATCAGAGAAGCTTCTTTTATTCCGGAGACAAGGGGAATCAGTGATCTTTTCAAATCCATGCAGATGAAGAAAATTCATATGGCAGTGGTAGTGGACGAGTATGGACAGACTTCAGGAATTGTCTCAATGGAAGATATTCTGGAGGAAATCGTAGGAGATATTCTGGATGAATACGATGAAGACGACAGTACGTTCCGGACGCAGAAGGATAACAGTGTGATCATTGACGCACTGGCGTATCTGGAAGATGTAGCGGAAGAGCTTGGAATTGATTTCGGTAAAGTGGAATTTGAGACCTTAAATGGTTATCTGACGAATCTTCTTGGACATATTCCCACAGAAGATGATCTGGATAAAGAAATTGTTGTAAACGGCTACCGTTTCAGAATTCTTTCCCTTGGCAACAAAACCATCGGAAAGGTGCGGGCCGAAAAGATAAAAAAAGAACCAAAAGGAGAGGATAAGAAATGTCAGGACATTCAAAATTCGCAAACATAAAGCACAAGAAAGAAAAAAACGATGCTAAAAAAGGAAAAATCTTTACCATCATCGGTCGTGAGATTGTAATGGCTGTTAAAGCAGGTGGTCCGGATCCGAACAACAATGGTAAGCTTCGTGACGTTATTGCAAAGGCAAAGGCAAACAACATGCCAAACGATACCATTGAGCGTGGTATTAAGAAAGCAGCCGGTGCTGATTCCGCAGACAGTTATGAGAAAGCTGTATACGAAGGATATGGTCCGAATGGTGTTGCCATCATCGTTGAGACTCTGACTGATAACAAGAACCGTACAGCCAGCAACGTAAGAAACGCTTTTACAAAGGGTAACGGAAGCATTGGAACCCAGGGCTGTGTATCCTATATGTTCGATCAGAAGGGTCAGATCATCATCGACAAGGAAGAGTGCGAGATGGACGCTGACGAACTGATGATGACCGCTCTTGATGCAGGTGCTGAGGATTTCAACGAAGAAGAGGACAGCTATGAAGTTCTCACTGCTCCGGATGATTTAGGTGCAGTACGCGAGGCTCTTGAGGCCGCAGGTGTTCCGCTTCTTGAGGCACAGGTTGCCATGATCCCGCAGACAACTGTTGAACTGACAGATGAGAAATCCCTTAAGGATATCCAGAGAATCCTTGATCTTCTGGATGATGACGACGATGTAACAGATGTATGGCATAACTGGGACGAATAATTTAATCAGATTTGCAGATACTACCTCCATACGATTGTGTGGAGGTATTTTTTATGCAGCAAAGAGAGGATAATGAAGCAGAAAGTGAAAAAAAAGAATCTGTAGAAAGAACAGCAAAATAAGCAGATCCGTGATATGGGACAGGTTATTTTAAATGAGAATTCCAATAAATACAAAGTGGAACTTCTGACGATCATCGGTGAGGTAGAGGGGCACGAATCGGCGCCGTCTCACAGCAAAACTACCAAATATGAGCATGTTTTGCCAAAGCTTGCCATGATCGAGGATGACAAGTCTGTGGACGGGCTTCTGGTTTTGCTTAATACTGTGGGCGGTGACGTGGAAGCTGGTCTTGCCATTGCAGAGATGATCGCCTCTTTAAGCGTGCCCACAGTGTCCCTGGTACTTGGAGGCGGTCACTCCATTGGTGTTCCCATGGCTGTATCTGCAGATTATTCTTTTGTAGTTCCCAGTGCCACCATGGTGATCCACCCTGTTCGCACAAATGGCATGTTTATTGGCGTCGCCCAGTCCTACCGCAACATGGAGAAAATCCAGGACCGGATCACCACCTTCATTTCCAGTCACACTCACATGTCCCAGGAAAGACTGGAAGAACTAATGCTGGACACTACGCAGCTGGTAAAAGATGTGGGAACTATGTTAGAAGGTCCGGAGGCAGTGAAAGAAGGTCTAATCGATGAAGTTGGAGGAATGAAAGAAGCTCTTGGGAAATTATATGATTTAATTGGGAAAGAGAAAAGCAAATCCCCTGAAAAATGAAAAATTATACATTTTTTGGAAAAAATATAAGAAAAACAGGAGAATTTTATTTTACTAACCTGTCTTTTTGTGCTATAGTGTTATAGGATATGACCGACACAAGTGTCCATACAGCGGACATATACATGAAGTGACGGTTAAATATAGGTTACTGCCCGCGGAGTGAGCAGCAACAAATATAGTACTTCAGGAGGGAACTATGTATAAGATACTCAACGCAGAGAAACTTTCTGCAAATGTTTTTCTTATGGATGTGGAAGCTCCTCGTGTGGCTAAGCATTGTCTGCCTGGCCAGTTCGTCATCGTGAAAATGGACGAAGTAGGAGAGAGAATTCCGCTTACAATCTGCGACTATGATGCAGAGAAAGGTACTGTAACAATCGTTTTCCAGCCGGCTGGTGCTTCAACAACCAGAATGGCCCAGCTGAAAGCAGGCGATTACTTCGAAGATTTTGTTGGACCTCTGGGACAGCCATCTGAGCTTTGCCATGAAGATCTCGAAGAGCTTAAGAAGAAAAAAATCGTTTTCGTAGCAGGTGGTGTTGGTACAGCTCCTGTATATCCTCAGGTGAAATGGCTTCACGAGCATGGCATTACCGCTGATGCGATCGTTGGTGCCAAGACAAAGGATCTCCTTATTCTTGAGGACAAGGTGAAAGAAGTATGTAATCTGTATGTTACTACAGATGATGGTTCTTATGTACGTAAAGGTATGGGTACAGATGTACTTCGTGACCTTGTGCAGAATCAGGGCAAAGAGTATGATCTCTGCGTTGCAATCGGACCGATGATCATGATGAAATTTGTCTGCCTGTTAACAAAAGAACTGAACATTCCTACAGTTGTCAGCATGAACCCGATCATGGTAGACGGAACCGGTATGTGCGGAGCCTGTCGTTTAATGGTTGGCGGCGAAGTGAAATTTGCCTGCGTAGACGGACCGGAATTTGATGGACATAAAGTTGATTTCGACCTTGCCATGAAGAGACAGCAGATGTATAAGACCGAAGAGGGACGTGCTCTTCTGAAGCTTCAGGAAGGCGATACCCATCACGGCGGATGCGGACATTGTGGAGGTGACAAATAATGGCAGATGTATTAAAGAAAGTACCAGTCAGAGAGCAGGCTCCTAAGGTTCGTGCTACTAACTTTGAAGAGGTTTGCCTTGGTTACAATAAAGAAGAGGCAATGGAAGAAGCAAACAGATGCCTTGGCTGTAAGAAAGCAAAATGTATGGAAGGATGCCCGGTATCTATCAATATCCCAGGCTTCGTTCATGAAGTAAAAGAAGGAAACTTTGAAAAAGCTTACCAGATCATCGGTGAGTCCAGTGCTCTTCCGGCTGTTTGCGGACGTGTATGTCCTCAGGAGACACAGTGCGAGGGTAAATGTATCCGCGGTCTGAAAGGGGAAGCTGTTTCCATTGGTAAACTGGAGCGTTTCGTTGCTGACTGGGCGAAGGAGAATGGTATCAAACCAGTTCCGGCTGCACAGAAGAACGGACATAAAGTTGCAGTGATCGGTTCCGGTCCTTCCGGACTTACCTGCGCCGGAGATCTTGCAAAGATGGGTTACGATGTAACAATCTTCGAGGCACTTCACAAAGCTGGTGGAGTTCTTGTTTATGGTATTCCGGAATTCCGTCTTCCAAAAGACAAAGTAGTTGCAGCAGAGGTTGAGAACGTAAAATCTCTGGGTGTTAAGATTGAGACCAACGTTATCATTGGTAAATCCGTAACAATCGACGAGCTTCTTAAAGATGAGGGCTTTGAGGCTGTATTTATCGGATCCGGTGCCGGACTTCCTATGTTCATGGGAATCCCGGGTGAGCAGGCTAACGGTGTATTCTCCGCTAACGAGTACCTGACACGTAACAACCTTATGAAAGCATTCCGTGAGGATTATGATACTCCAATCGCACATGGCAAGAAGGTTGCTGTTGTTGGTGGTGGTAACGTTGCTATGGACGCTGCAAGAACTGCACTTCGTCTTGGCGCAGAGGTACATATTATTTATCGTCGTTCAGAAGCAGAGCTTCCTGCACGTAAAGAGGAAGTTCATCACGCAAAAGAAGAGGGCGTACAGTTTGATCTTCTCTGCAATCCTGTTGAGATCCTTACAGATGACAAAGACTGGGTAACCGGTATTAAATGTATCCGTATGGAGCTTGGCGAGCCGGACGCTTCCGGAAGAAGACGCCCTGTTGAGATTCCTGGTTCTGAGTTTACCATCGACGTTGATACTGTTATCATGTCCCTTGGTACAAGCCCGAACCCGCTGATTTCTTCTACAACCATCGGTCTTGATGTAAACAAGAGAAAATGTATCATTGCTGACGAAGAGTTTGGTAAGACTTCAAAAGAAGGCGTATATGCTGGTGGAGATGCTGTTACAGGTGCTGCCACTGTTATCCTTGCTATGGGAGCAGGTAAAGCAGGTGCACGCGGCATCGATGAGTATATTAAGAGCAAATATGCAAAATAAAAGCTGCTGGCCTCAAAATGGACAGTAACAAATATATGCACCTTTTTTCTGAGAAGTAAGAAGGTATGAGTTCCCTGTCTGGGATTTCGGTTTGAAATCTCAGGCAGGGTTTTTTCTATATATTATAGCGTGTTTGAAAAATCATTCCTGCAATCTGCAGACAAAACAGTCGTTCGATTAAAGTTGTATCTTTGCCTGCTTTGTGGTATAATAGGTACGCTTGACGGGTTTTCGCGGCCCGTCTTATCCCAAAGAAAAGGAAATATTGAATATGTCAGTTTTACAGGCGATTTTATTAGGAATTGTTCAGGGAATCACGGAGTTTCTTCCTGTGAGCAGTTTCGGACATCTGGCAGCCATAGAAAATGCAATGGGAATTACACGAAACACTGCAGTCCTTTTTGAAGTGCTTCTTCACATAGGCACGATGGTGGCAGTTTTTTTTGCATTCCATGAGGATCTTCGCCGGATCGGAGAGGAGCTTCTGGGCATGATCATGGATATAATCGGGAATGTAAATATCTATTTTCACAACAGGAAAACCGGTGAGAATCTCCACTATGCCAGAGTGGTGCACGGAACATACCGTAAATTTACAGCGATTATGGCTGTATCATTTATTCCCACAGCATTGCTTGGATACATTTGCAGAAGACTGGTGACAAGAGCGGCGATTTCCCCGCTTCTTCCAGGAGCATGTATCCTTGTGACAGGAGTGTTTCTTCTTGTGACAGACCTCAGTAATATCGGTGGAATCAAGACACCGAAAGATGTGACTTATGACAATGCCATGTGGATTGGAATTTGTCAGGGGATTTCCGTATTTCCAGGTATATCCAGATGTGGAATGACGATTTGTGCAGGCTTATTATGCGGTTTCAGCAGGAAATTTGCAGTGAAATATTCTTATCTTATCAGCATTCCGGCAGTTCTGGGCTCTCTTTTTCTGGAGCTTGGACAGTTTACCACGCCAAAGATGAGTGTGTCTCTTGGATTTACCTATGTCTTTGGTATGATCGTGGCGGGAGTAGTTGGATATTTTATGATACGCAATCTGCTCCGCATTTTGCAGCATGCGGAACTGTGGTATTTCGCATTGTTTTGTGGCAGGAGCCATAGCGCTTATTAGCAATTTTGCATAACTGTCCGGCAGGAAAGCTTACAGAAACACGGATCGGTTACAAATTTGCCTGATGAAGGGGGAACTTTTTAATGGCAGCGTATAATACGCCGAAGAAATCAACAACCAAACGTGGTACATCCGCGAAGAAAAAATCTTCCGCACGTACTCAGTCTAAAAAGAATACAGCAGGAAAGCAGTCAATATCCAGCGGCTTTCAGACGGAAATCATACTTCTGGTGCTGATGGCGGCAGCGATCATTCTTATGGTAAGTTGTGTCGGACTTGGTGGAAATGTCGGAGGAAGCATCAGCAAGGTACTCATGGGAGTAATGGGACTGATGGCTTATATTTTTCCCGTTGTACTTTTTATTATGGCAGCATTTCTGATCTCCAATAAGGGAAATGTGCTTGCTTATAAAAAAACAGCCGCCGCCGCAGTTCTGTTTCTGATCTGCTGTGGACTGGCACAACTTTTTACAGAAGGCTATACAGAAAGTACAACTCTTGCAGAATATTACAGGATCAGTTCTGAGTATCGTACTGGTGGCGGAGCCATTGGAGGCGCAATCTGTATTTCTACAATCTCCGCATTTGGAACCATCGGTGCTTATGTGATCATTGTACTTGTGATCCTGGTATGTTTGATCCTGATCACGCAGCATTCTTTCCTGGGATTTTTGTATAAGGTTTATGATAAGATCCTGGAAGCTGTGAAGGGGCAGCAGGCGCTCTATCAGGAGGGAGCACCGGAGCGTCAGCTGAAGAAGCAGCTGAAAGTCCAGCAGCGCCAGCTGGCAGCCCAGGAGCGCCGTGAGAAAAGGATGCAGGAGCTGGAGGCTGCACTTGCCGAAGAAGGGATTGCTTCAGATATGGTGGAAGAACCATCCCGTTTTGAGAAAAAGGCAGCCAAACAGAAAGGGAAAAAGGCTTCCAGGACAGCTGGAAATGATTCCAGGGCAAATTTCCGGATGAGAATGCGTGGAAATAACCAGACCCGGGGCAGAAGAGGAGAAAACCTGGATTCTACAAGCTTTCTTGCAGGGACAGATTTATTTGAAGATAGAAATTCCGGGGAAAGCGGGGAATCTGTGGATCAGGAATTTCCTTTAAATCCAGAGAATGCCATGAATCCGGGAGATGCAGGATCACTGGAGAATATGACTACAGTGAATGGAGAATTTTCCGAGAGTGCTTCTGCTCAGAATCTTCCGATTAATACAGGAAAGTATGTGGATATCAGTGAGTATCGGGTCCAGGATGATGATCTGTCAATTGATGACAGAGAATCACAGGAGGAAACACAGCTGCAGTTTGCAATTCACCGTTCTGAGCCAGAGCAGTCAGACGAGCCAGATCTGAATACGAGCGCCTCCTCTGGACAAGATGATCCTGTACCGTCATATTCTATGGAAAAGGATACCACGGAAGAGGACGGTACTGTCTATATGAAAAATCCAGTTAGCAGTGACCAACCAGCTGAGGCAGAGGAAGAAGAAAACAGTTATGATGGAGTGGATTTTAATGAAGCTATGGCTACCATGCAGAATGCAGTTGCTTTGACGAGAGATACTTCTGGCGCAGCAGGTGGCGCTGCCCATGGATCTCCGGCAACTTCTGGCTTCCACTCTTCTGAAGCTTCTGACGAAATGGCAGCGGGGAATGGAGTTTCGGATGAAACTACTTCCCGTCAGTCGGCGAAGAATCCTAAGTCTTCCAGGCAGGAGATTGCCAACGGAATTGTAAATATCCAGCATGAGATCAAAACCCAGGAAGCGGCGGTGAAAAAGGAATATCAGTATCCGCCTGTGAATCTTCTGAAACGTGGAAATGGGAAATCCCAGGGAGATTCTGATTCCCATCTTCGAAAGACAGCTCAGAAATTACAGGAAATCCTGTATAATTTCGGAGTAAATGCCAAGGTTACAAACGTAAGCTGCGGACCTACAGTTACCAGGTATGAGCTGCAGCCGGAAATGGGTGTAAAGGTAAGTAAAATCGTCAATTTGGCAGACGATATCAAGTTAAACCTCGCTGCAGCGGATATCCGTATCGAAGCTCCGATCCCGGGTAAAGCAGCTGTAGGTATCGAGGTACCAAATAAAGAACACAGTGCGGTTATGCTCCGTGATCTGATCCAGAGCCCGGAGTTTATGAATGCCAAATCCAAGCTGGCTTTTGCTGCTGGTAAAGATATTGAGGGTAAGACGATCGTGGCAGATATTGCCAAGATGCCCCACCTTCTGATCGCAGGTTCCACCGGATCTGGTAAATCTGTTTGTATCAATACACTTATTATCAGTATTTTATATAAAGCCAAGCCAGACGAGGTTAAGCTGATCATGATTGACCCGAAAGTGGTAGAGCTTAGTGTTTATAATGGTATTCCACATCTTCTTATTCCGGTTGTAACAGACCCGAAGAAGGCTGCTGCTGCATTAAACTGGGCAGTAAACGAGATGGAGGAGCGATATAAAAAGTTCGCTGAGCATAAAGCAAGGAATATCATTGGATATAATGCACAGATTGATCAGATCGAGGATGTTCCGGGCAAGGATCGTCCGGAAAAAATCCCACAGATCATCGTAATTGTTGATGAGTTGGCAGATCTGATGATGACAGCAGGAACAGATGTAGAGGATGCAATTCAGAAGCTAGCACAGAAAGCCAGAGCAGCTGGTATTCATCTGATTATTGCGACACAGCGACCATCAGTAAATGTCATTACTGGTGTGATCAAGGCAAATATTCCATCAAGAATTGCCTTTAGTGTTGCCAGCGGAATCGATTCCAGAACTATTCTGGATGAGACAGGAGCAGAAAAGCTCCTTGGAAAGGGCGATATGCTGTTTCATCCGTATTATATCAGCAAGCCAGTTCGTGTTCAGGGCGCATTTGTATCCGATGATGAGGTAACAGAGGTTGTAAACTTCTTAACTCAGCAGAAAAATGTAAGAGGCGGAGAGATCAACACAAATATTGATCTTCAGGCAAACATGCCGGGAAGCAGCCTGCCAGGCGGTGATCGGGATGAGCTGTTTGAGACAGCAGGAAGATTTATCATTGAGCAGGAAAAGGCTTCTATTGGTAATCTTCAGCGCCATCTTAGAATCGGATTCAATCGTGCAGCACGCATCATGGACCAGCTCTATGCAGCGGGAGTGGTCAGCAAGGATGAGGGAACAAAACCGCGCAAGGTCTTAATGAAGGCCGAAGAGTTTGAAGAGTACTTGCAGAGCAGGTAACTACAGGACAAGGGAGGATACGTTTATGAAGACAGACATCCAAATCGCACAGGAGGCACAGATGATGCCGATCCGCGAGGTGACAGCAGGTTTTGGTATTAAAGAGGATGACATGGAATTGTATGGAAAGTATAAGGCAAAGCTTTCCGATGAGCTATGGAACCGCATCAAGGACAGACCAGATGGAAAGCTGGTTTTGGTAACTGCAATTAACCCAACTCCGGCAGGAGAGGGAAAGACAACTATCAGCATTGGACTTACACAGGCATTAAACAAGATTGGCAAGAAGGCAATTGTTGCACTGCGTGAGCCTTCTCTTGGACCGTGCTTTGGTGTAAAGGGTGGTGCTGCAGGAGGCGGCTACTCTCAGGTAGTTCCGATGGAGGATATGAACCTTCATTTCACAGGTGATTTCCATGCAATCACATCTGCAAATAATTTGTTGGCAGCGATGCTTGACAATCACATTCAGCAGGGAAATGAACTTCGTATTGATACAAGAAATATTGTGTGGAAGCGTTGTATTGATATGAACGACCGTGTTCTTAGAAATGTGGTTGTTGGATTGGGTGCAAAGGCAGACGGAGTTGTTCGCGAAGATCATTTTGTTATTACTGTTGCATCTGAGATTATGGCAATTCTTTGTCTGTGCAGTAACATCCGTGATTTAAAA
>OMGY01002210.1_pt1 | contig 15099 bp, 10 predicted proteins | sample 1674461 | NCBI WGS metagenome assembly OMGY01 (sample SAMN05578579, study PRJEB25193) | human gut metagenome | biome: Human Microbiome; feature: human-associated habitat; material: feces | host: Homo sapiens | place: USA:Birmingham
GCACGTCGACGACGGGCTGCGCCCCGCCCTTCTGCACGCAGCCGAGCGATTTCTCCTCAAGGGTCGTGATGCCGCCCTTCTTGTTGCCCGGCGAGGGATTTTCATAAATCGGCTGGTCGAACCGGCGGAAATAGCGTTTGAAATCGTTGATCAGCGAGACCGTTCCGTCGAAAACCCGGCGGTCTGCGGCGCGATCCATCAGGATCGTCTCGGCGCCGAACATCTCGGGAACCTCCGTCAGCACCGTCGTGCCGCCCTGCGCGATCAGCCGGTCGGAAAACAGCCCCACCAGCGGATTGGCCGTGATGCCCGAGAAACCGTCCGAGCCGCCGCACTTCAAGCCCACCTTGAGGTAAGCGAGCGGAAGCGGCTGACGCTTATCGGCTTTGGTCTTTTCCACCAGCCCGCGGCAGATTTCGAATCCCGCCTCGATCTCGTCCTCGACCTCCTGGGCGACGAGGAACTTCACCCGCTCGTCGTCCCATTGGCCGATCACCTCTTTCAGGGCCGACACCTGGTTGTTCTCGCACCCGAGGCCCAGCACCAGCACGGCGCCCGCATTGGGGTGACGCACCAGCGCGGCCAGCGCCCGCTGCGTATTGGCGTGGTCGTCGCCCAGCTGCGAACAGCCGTAATTGTGGGTGTAGACCCGCACGTCGTCGAGGTGCGAGCAGTCGCACTCGCGCTTCACACGCTCCGCGATGGCCTGCGCCTGCCCGTTGACGCACCCCACCGAGGGCACGATCCACAACTCGTTGCGAATGCCCATCGTATCGTTCCCGCGCAGGTAACCCATCACCCGCACGTCGCGCTTCGGGCACCCGACATCGTAAACCTTGGGGGCATAGGTGTATTCGAGGTCGTCGCGGAGGTTGGTTTTCAGGTTGTGCGTGTGAATCCACCCGCCCTGCGGCACGTCCTGCGTGGCGTGACCGATGGGATAGCCGTACTTCACGACGTTCTCTCCCGCGGCGATGTCGCGCAGGGCGAACTTATGGCCGCGCGCAACGTCCTCGCGGAGCGTCACGGCGACGCCCTCGACATCGAGCGTCTCGCCCTCGTGCAGGTCGTCGGCCAGTGCGACGGCGACATTGTCCGCAGCGTTGATTTTCAGAAACCGTTTCATATCAATAAAATAAGCCGCATGTCCGGGTCCCGCAAAGCCCCCGCCGAGGCGGGGGGGGGTTCGGGGGTGGGTCGGACTTGTGAACACGACCGGAGGCCGTGCCACGAACCGTCCGAAACGCCGCACCGGAACAGCTGACTGGTTACGCTCCTAAAAACTTCTTCAAGGCATCTTTCATGCCCAGCGTCTCGATGTCGCGGACATAGCCCGCAACGGTCCCGATGAAGCCCGGAACCTCCGAGAAATCGACGGTGAAGATGCCGCTCTTCTTCACGATCTTCGTGATCGTAGCCTCCATGTCGGCCGAATCCCAGTTGGCGCGGATGTAGTCCACGAACTCCCTCGTGTCGTCGGGTTCGAAACCGCTGTTCGGCCCGTAGAGGGTCATCAGCGCGGCGAACGTGAATGCTTCGCGTTCGGCCAGCCGCTGCGCCTTGAACCAGTTGTCGCGCACGGTCGGATAGTTGCGCGCCTCCCATTTCGAAAGCGAGTTGAGCGAAATGGACCGGAGCATGTGCTTGATGAAGGGGTTGTAGAAACGCTCCAGAATCCCGGCGGCGAACTTCTTCAGCTCGTCCCGGTCCTCGTCGATCATCGGGATCACCTCCTCGGCGACCATGTCGTTGACGAACCGCTCGATGTCGGGCGTATTGAAAGCGTCCATCACCGTCTCGCAGCCCATTTGCAGGGCGATGGGCACCATGCCCGTGTGCGACCCGTTCAGGATGCGGACCTTCTTGTCGCGGAACTGCTTGATCGAGGGCATGAAAACGACGTGCAGCCCCGCCTTGTCCAGCGGCAGTTCCTTCATCACCTCCTTGTAGCCCGGGCCGCCGATGGCCCACAGGTGGTACAGCTCGGCCTTCACCACGAGGTTGTCGTCATAGCCGATCTCCTCCCTGATCTCGCCGATCTGCTCGCGCGGGAAGCCCGGGACGATGCGGTCCACGAGCGTGTCGCAGAAGTGGCAGCTGTTTTCGACCCAGTCGATGAAATCCTGCCCGAGCTTGTGATATTCGGCGTGTCTGATGACGTATTCGTGGAGCGTCGAGCCGTTGTTCTCGATCAGCTCGCAGCAGATGATGCAAAGGCCCTTGGTCGGGTCGCCGTTGAAATGTTTGAACCGCTTGTACAGCAGCGCCGTCATCTTGGCGGGGTACGATTTCGGCGGACAGGCCGTCAGGTCGTCGCCCTCCTCGTAGCGGATGCCCGCCTCGGTGGTGTTCGAAATGGTGATCTTCAGCTCCGGCGAGAGGAAATACGCCTCGTATTTCGCATAGTCCACATAGGGATTGAACGAATCCATGATGCTCTTCACCAGCCGCACGTCCTTCTTGGGCCGTTTGTTCTCGATGCCCTCCAGATAGACGTGGTACATGTTGTCCTGCCGGTGCATCAGGTCGATCATCCCCAGCACCTTGCGCTCGGGGTCGATGATCGGCTGGCAAACGGCCACGCCTGCATCCATGACGCCCTTCTCGTTGGCGATGTCGATCTGCCAGTCCACGAAGGCTCTCAAGAAGTTGCCTTCGCCGAATTGCAGGATGCGAACGGGACGGCCGACCGTTTCGACGGTCGACTTGTTCAGTTGCTTGATCATTGTATGTCCGGTTTTTAAGTTAATCCAATACAATCGGTTTGTATTTCGGAACCAGCGTCTTCATCACGATCCAGCCGATGAGGTAAGCCACGGCGCAGATGCAGAAGACGACGAAATATCCGGCGGGCTTACCCTCGAAACCCATGAACTGCATCGCCGTTTCGTCGGCATATACGAACAGCCAGCCGGCGAACCATTGCAGGATCATCGAGCCTACGCCGCCGGCCATGCCGCCGATGCCCGTCACGGTGGCGATCGCCGACTTGGGGAACATGTCGCCGATGGTCGAGAAGATATTGGCCGACCACGACTGGTGCGCCGCGCCGCCCAGACCGATCAGGATGATCGGGAACCACGGCGAGATCGTGCCCATGGGCTGCGCCAGCAGCACCAGCAGCGGAATGAACGCGAAGATCAGCATGGCGCGCATGCGTGCCGCATAGGGGTTCAGCCCCGTCTTGTTGATGATGATCGTCGGAAGCTTGCCGCCGTAGATCGACAGCATCGTGATGGCATAAAGCGTGAAGATCAGCGCCACGCCCAGCCCTTCGGACATCTTGATCCCGAACTGCGAATTGAGGTACGAGGGGGTCCAGAAGAGGAAGAACCACCACACGCCGTCGGTCATAAACTTGCCGAAGGCGAAGGCCCACGTCTGTTTGAACGAGAGCGTTCTCCAGAACGAGATCTTCTCGCCCTCCTGCTCCTTGCCGACCGTCTCGCCGTCGACCACTTCGTGCTGGTCCTGCTCGATATACTCCAGCTCGGCGGCATTCACCTTCGGGTGGTCCGAGGGTTTCTTGTACATGAAGACCCAGAAGCCCATCCAGACGAAGCCCAGGGCGCCGATCACGATGAAGGCCATCTCCCAGCCCCAGGCCTTCGCCAGCAGCGGAATGGTCAGCGGGGCGAACAGCGCGCCGATCGAAGCGCCGGCATTGAAGATCGAGGTGGCGTAGGCGCGGTCCTTCTTGGGGAAGTACTCGGCGGTCACCTTGATGGCTGCCGGGAAGTTGCCCGCCTCGCCCAGGGCGAGGATGCAGCGCGCGGCGATGAAGAAATACATGCTGACCATGGCGATGGTCGCGGCCAGGGCCGACCCGGCCTCGACGGCGCGCAGCGCGGCGGCGTCGGGAAGCCCCACCCATGCCTCGGTGGCGATGCCGCAGAGGGCGTGCATGCAGGCTCCCATCGACCAGACGCCGATGGCCCACAGATAACCTTTCTTGGTGCCCATCCAGTCGATGAAACGGCCCGCGAAGAGCATGCAGACGGCATAGACGATCGAGAAGATCGAAGTGATCAGCCCGTAGTGGTACTCGTTCCAGTGGAATTCGGGCTTGATGAACTCGTCCCACGTCAGCGAGAGCACCTGACGGTCGAGGTAGTTAACAGTCGTTGCGAAGAAGAGCATCGCACAGATGACCCAGCGATACTGCGTCATCTTCCCAGCGAGAGTCGATTTGTTGTTTGTCATTATGGGGTTTAATTAAGTAGTGTTCAGGAATTGGTGAGCCGTAGGAACGGCGTCCGGCGGCGGAGCGGGGCCGCCGCCGGACTACCGAACTTACGGAATCGGTTTTAACGCACCCGGGCGATCACGTCCAGAGCGAAACGGCATTTTTCGGTGATCGCCGCCCAGTCCTTCACGGCGACGACCTCTTTCGGGAAGAGCTGCGAGCCCATGCCCACGCAATAAACGCCGGCCTTGAACCACGCCGTGAGGTTCTCCTCGGTGGGTTCCACCGCTCCGGTGGCCATGATGTTCGACCACGGCAGCGGGGCCTTGACGTTCTTGACGAACGACGGGCCGCCGACGTTGCCCGCGGGGAAGACCTTCGTCAGGTCGCAGCCCAGTTCCTGCGCCGTGCCGATCTCCGTCACCGAACCGCAGCCGGGGGTGTAGGGAACCAGATGGCGGTTGCAGACCCTGGCCACCTCGGCGTTCAGGTAGGGACCCACGACGAAGTTGGCGCCGTACTGCATGTACATCGCGGCCGTCGGGGCGTCGACCACCGAACCGATGCCCAGGATCATCTCCGGGCACTCCGCGGCGGCGAATTTCACCAGACGGATGAACACCTCCGAAGCGAAATCGCCGCGGTTGGTGAACTCGAAAGCGCGCACGCCGCCTTCGTAGCAGGCTTTCACGACCTGCTCGGCCACGTCGGCGTCGGCATGATAGAATACGGGAACCATGCCGGTCTTACCGATGGCCTCCAGAACTTGCATTTTATTGAAGCGAGCCATAATTTTTAATTCTTAATTTTTCATTTTTAATTATCTCTGCACCCGGCCGCTGGCATTGCCTCCGGCCAACGACTCGACCTCCTCGGCCGATACGAGGTTGAAGTCGCCGTTGATCGTATGCTTCAGGGCCGATGCCGCCACGGCGAACTCCAGGGCCTCGCCCTGCGTCGGCTTGGTCAGCAGGCCGTGGATCACGCCGCCCGAGAACGAGTCGCCGCCGCCCACGCGGTCGATGATCGGGTCAATGTCGTAACGCTTCGACTCGTAGAACTCCTCTCCGTTGTAGATCATGGCTTTCCAGCCGTTGTGCGTCGCCGAGAACGACTCGCGCAGGGTCGAGATCACATACTTGAACCCGAACGTCGCGGCCATCTGGCGGAAGATGCCCTTGTAGCCCTCGGCGTTGGTCTCGCCGCCCTCGACATCGGCGTCGGGCTTGAACCCGAGGCACAGCTCGGCGTCCTCCTCGTTGCCGATGCAGACATCGACGTACTGCATCAGGGGCTTCATAATCGACTGCGCCTTCTCCTTGGTCCAGAGCTTCTTGCGGAAGTTCAGGTCCACCGACACCGTCACGCCGTGACGCCTGGCGGCCTCGCAGGCCAGACGGGTCAGTTCGGCGGCCTTGTCCGAAATCGCGGGCGTGATGCCCGACCAGTGGAACCAGTCGGCGCCCTCCATGATGGCGTCGAAGTCGAAATCCTGCGGATCGGCCTCGGCGATCGACGAATGCGCACGGTCGTAGATCACCTTCGAGGGACGCATCGAGGCCCCGGTTTCGAGGTAATAGATGCCCACGCGGTCGCCGCCGCGGGCGATGAAATCGGTCCTCACGCCGTATTTGCGCAGCGCATTGACCGCCGACTGGCCGATCTCGTGCTTCGGGAGCTTCGAGACGAAGTAAGCCTCGTGGCCGTAGTTGGCGCACGAAACGGCCACGTTGGCCTCGCCGCCGCCATAGACGACGTCGAACGAATCGGACTGAACGAAGCGCGTGTTTCCGGGCGTCGAAAGACGCAGCATGATTTCACCTAATGTTACGATTTTCATGGTATTATGACAGCTTAAAATTTGAAATAGTCCTTGGCGTTGCGGTAGCAGATGCCCTCGATGATCTCCCGGCCGATGAAGTCGATCTCCGAGGCGGGCAGCAGGCCCTGCTCGATGTCGTTGCCGACGAGGTTGCACAGCGTGCGGCGGAAATACTCGTGGCGCGGGTACGAAAGGAACGACCGCGAGTCGGTCAGCATGCCCACGAAGCGGCTCAACAGACCCAGCGTCGAGAGGGCGTTCATCTGTTTCTCCATGCCGTCCTTCTGGTCGAGGAACCACCACCCCGATCCGAACTGGATCTTCCCGGCGCCGTAGCGGCCGTCCTGGAAATTGCCGATCATCGTGGCCACCAGCTCGTTGTCGCGCGGATTGAGGTTGTAGATGATGGTCTTCGCAAGGCGGTCGTTGCGGTCGAGCATGTCGAAGAATTTCGACATCTGCCTGCCGACCGCGAAGTCGCCGATCGAGTCGAAGCCCGTATCGGGACCCAGCCGGCCGAACATGCGGCTGTTGTTGTTGCGGATGGCGCCGTAGTGGAACTGCTGGGTCCAGCCGGCCTCATGGTCCATCGTGGCGAACTCGACCAGCATGGCGGTCTTGAACTTGCGGATCTCCTCGGGCGTCAGCGTCTGCCCGCCGTATACCTTATTAAAAATAGCGTCGATCTCGGCCTGCGTATAATCCTCGGCGTAGAACTCCTCGATGCCGTGGTCCGAAAGACGGCAGCCGACCGACCCGAAGAACTCGTGACGCACGCGCAGCGCGTCGATCACATCGGCGAACTTCGTGATCGCGACGCCCGAAACCTTCGAAAGCTTCTCCATATAAGCGCGGAAATCGGCCGGAACCTCCACGGCCATCGCCTTGTCGGGACGCCACGTGGGGAGCATCCTGGTCGCAAAACCGTCCTCGCGGACCTTGATATGGTGTTCGAGCGAATCCACGGGATCGTCCGTCGTGCAGACCGCCTCGACGTTGTAGCGGCGCATCAGGCCGCGGGCGTGGTATTCGGGACGCTGCAACAGCGCCGTGCAATGGTCGTAAATTTCGCGGGCCGAAGCGGGGTTGAGCAGTTTCGTCACCCCGAAGGCGGTCTTCAATTCGAGGTGGGTCCAGTGGTAGAGCGGGTTGCGCATCGTATAGGGAACCGTCTCGGCCCACTTCTCGAACTTCTCCCAATCGGTCGTATCCTTGCCCGTGCAATACTTCTCATCGACCCCGTTGGTGCGCATGGCGCGCCATTTGTAGTGGTCGCCTTCGAGCCAGATCTTCGACAGGTTGTCGAAACGGTGATCCGAAGCCACGTACTCGGGAATCAGGTGGCAATGGTAGTCGATGATCGGCATCTTGGCCGCATGGTCGTGGTAAAGACGCTGCGCAGTCTCGGTCTGCAACAGGAAGTTGTCGTCGTTGAACTGTTTCATAAAAAATAAAAGCTATCGCGGTTAAATTTCTATACGTATCAGGCTCTTTTTCATAACGTAAAATTAGTAACTTTCCGCCACTCGGAATATGAAAAATTACCGAATTAAATAGAATATTTGCCGTTTTGGTTGACCAATATACGGAAAAATTGTAAATTTGCCTACAAACAACGGAAAAACTTCAATTCTAATTTTATGAAAAAACCGATTATGTGGGTTGCAGCCCTCCTGACGGCCTCCTGCGCACCCGCTTTGAAGGTCGAAGTCGCCAACACGACCCCGACCGAACGCGATGACGAAACCGTCGAAATCGCCTGGTCCGAAGTCGCCGCGCTCAAAGGCGTGACACCGGACAACATCGTCGTCCTGAACGACGACAACGAGCAGATCCCCTCGCAGGTCCTCTTCCGCGGCGGAACGGAGCCGCAGGCGCTGATCTTCCAGACCGACGCCGACCCGATGGAAAGCAAGCGGTTCAAACTGGTCACGGGCCAGCGCGAGAACTACCCCGCCGAGGCGTTCGGCCGCACGGTTCCCGAACGTTACGACGACTACGCCTGGGAGAACAACAAGGTGGCCTACCGCCTCTACGGCCCGGCGCTCGAAACCTCTCCCGAGAAACTCGTCACTCCGGGCATCGACGTATGGGTGAAATGCACCGACAAACTGGTGATCGACGAGTGGTACGCCCGGGGCAACTACCACCACAACTACGGCGACGGCATGGACTGCTACAAGGTGGGCGTGACGCTCGGTTCGGGCGCATCGCTGCCCTTCGCCGGCGGTAAATTCTGGATGATGGGCCACAACTACGCCACGGCCCGGACGCTCGACAACGGACCGATCCGCACTTCGGTCGAATTGACCTACGCCCCGTTCGATGTCGACGGCACGCCCGTGACGCTCACCAAGGTCATCTCGCTCGACGCCAACCAGCGCTTCAACCGCATGGACAACATCTACGAAGGAGCATTCGCCGAGATGCCGATCGCCGCGGGCTTCGTGCGCCACGACGTGAAACAGATACTCACGGGCGAAGGCTGGATGGCCCTATGCGAGGCCGTTTCGGATTCGAAGGATCCCATGCGCGACGGCGACATCTTCCAAGGCGTGATCCTGCCGGGAGCCGAGATGCTTACGGACACGCTGGGCCACGCCGTAGCCGTCAAGGCCGTGAAACCCGGCCGGACGCTGACCTACTACGCCGGTTCGGGCTGGAGCCAGGGCGGCGTGGAGGACATGAAGGAGTGGATCGAAGAGATCGGGCAGGCGCAGGCCGCCGCCGTGACGCCGCTCAAAGTGACGGTCCTCAACTAAAAATCCGTCCAAAAAGGGCAGGCATGCCGTCCTGCTTTTCCCGAAAGGCCCGGTCCGACGACCGGGCCTTTCTCTGTCGGAACCCTTTCCCGAAGCGGGCGCAATCCGGCTTGCGATTGTCCGGCTTTTTACGTATATTTGTAACTCCTATTTCACAAAAATCATGGACAGACAAAAGATCGTTACCTTCGGGGAGATCATGCTGCGGCTCACGCCGCCCGACTACCTGCGTTTCAACCAGACGAACCTCTTCCGCGCCAGCTACGGCGGAAGCGAGGCCAACGTCGCCGTATCGCTGGCCAACTACGGCCTGCAAAGCGAATTCGTCACCCGCCTGCCGGACAACCGGGTGGCCGACGCCTGCATCGACGACCTGCGCCGCTACGGCGTACGGACGGACGCCATCCTGCGCGGCGGCAAGCGGCTCGGGATTTACTACATGGAGGAGGCCGCCGCGATGCGCTCGTCGCACGTCGTATACGACCGCGCCGACTCGGCCTTCGACACCCTGCAACCGGGGATGATCGACTGGGACGGAATCTTCCGCGACGCCTCGTGGTTCCACTGGTCGGGAATTTCGGCCGCGGTGAGCGCCGGCACGGCGGCCGTGTGCGCCGAGGCGATTGCGGCGGCGCACGCGGCGGGACTGACCGTCTCGTGCGACATCAACTACCGCAAGAACCTCTGGAAATACGGCAAGGAGCCGCAAGAGGTGCTCCCGCCGCTGATGGAGCAGTGCGACGCCTTCTTCGGCACGGACGACGAATACGAAAAGGTGCTCGGCATGCAACTGCCGCAGTTTGCGGCCCGCGACGCCGCCTATCGTCCCGATACGGCGGGTTACGAACGGGCCTCGGCGGAGGTTGCAGCGCGCTTCCCCCGCTGCCGGAGCATCGTCTTCGGACTGCGCAGCGTATTGAGCGCCAACCACCACCTGATCTCGGGAACGCTCTACACGGGCGGACGTCTGCACTCCACGCGGGTTTACGACATCGACCCCGTGGTCGACTGCGTCGGCGTGGGCGACGCCTTCGTGGGCGGATTGCTCTACGGAATGGCCGCGCATCCCCACGACGCCCAGTTTGCGCTGGACTTCGGAACCGCGGCCTGCGCGTTGAAAAACACCGTGCCGGGCGACTACAACCAGTTCACGGCCGCAGAGGTCGAACAGCTGGCCCGCGGCTCCGTCTCGGGCCGCATCGCCCGCTAACCGGCGTAAGACGCCGGATTCAGGGTGCGGCCGGTTGGCCGGAACGCTACTCCCCGGCCCCGCGCCCGCACGGCCAAAAGGCGGGATTCAGGGTGCAGGGCGTTTCGTAATGCCATTCCCCCCTCCATATGCAAAAAACCCGGCTGGAAAGCCGGGCTTTTTTCATAACGCCTGCCGAACGGGTAACGCCTACCGAACGGGCGGCAGCGCAACTCCGTTCAAAGAGCGGGACCGGCGAACCATCGCCGCTGAATCCCCGCCCGTCAAGCGGCTATTCGATGCCTTTCACCTGCTTGTAAAGGGCATTGTAGGTGTTGTACTTCTCCATGATGCCGGCCTCGTCGCGCAGACGGAAGCAGATGGATTTGAGGAACTCCAGCGTATCGACATCGTCGGGTTTGATCTGGTGCGCCTTCTCGAACCAGGGCACAGCCTCCTTGTAGACATCGTTGACGACTTTCAGATCGGCGTCGTAAACCGCCTGGCTGCTGTACTGCTTCTCGTTCATCTCCTTGTTGAGCGCGTCGCCCTTGATCGTATAGAACACACCCAGGTAGTAGTTGCCCTCGAACAGGTCGGGCTTCAGCTCCACGACCTTCTTGAACGATTCGATGCTCTGATCGTAGTCCTTCAGCGCGTAGAAGATACGGCCGCGGCCGAACCAGAGGTCCACGTTCGACGGGTTGTCCTCGATGGCCTTGTCGATCAGCGCGATCAGGTCGGCGGGGTCGCCCACGCCCTGCTCCGCGGTGTAAAGCTGCATCAGGCCGTCGAGAATGCGCTCGTTCTTCGGGAACTTCCCGATACCCGTCAGCAGCACGTCCTTCGCTTTCATAATATTTCCCTTGTCGAGGTCCTTCTGTCCGTAGAGGCAGTGGAAGAGGTAGTAATAGATATTACCCTCCTCGTCGGCATAGCCCAGGTCGATGGCCTTGGTCAGGTACTCGCCGCCCCTGGCGAACGACTTGGAGTTGTTCGAGCCGTCGACGGTCAGCAGGTAGCCCGCATAGTAGAGCAGCGCGGGGTCGGCCTTCTCGTAAGCCGGGCTGGACTGCGCCTCGAAAGCCGTCACGTAAGCGTCTGCTGCCTCGACGTAGTTGCCCGAGTCGATGCCGACGTTGCCCACCTGCGAGCAGAAGTCGCTGACCTGCTTCAGACCCTCCTTGACCTTCTCGGCCGTCTTGGGATCGAGTTCATAAGCCTTGTTGTAAGCCTCGATGGCCTTCTTGGGAGCGTCTTTCAGCACCCATTTGCTCTGCTTCCACGTCACGACCTTGTTGTCCTTGACGTAAGCCGTGAAATAGGGATACACCCATGCGTCGTACTCCGTGCCGTTGAGCGTCTCCTTCGTCGTCGACTTGGGTTCGCCGACAGCCAGTTTCAGCATCGTCGGTTCCATGTTGGCGAAGATGCTCTTCGTAGGCTCCACGGCCACCTCGTAGAAAGCCTTGCCGCGGGCGAGCCACGTCGCGGCCTTCGCCGCCTTCTTCTCGTTGGCGATGTCGGCGTCGCTCTTTTCGATCTTGGCGAGAAGGGCTTCCTTGTTCACTTTCTGGGCTTTCACGGCGGGAACTGCCACGAGCAGCGCCGCAAGAGCCGTCAAAATCGTTTTCTTCATGGTAAACTGAAATTTTAAAGTTTTGTTGTTTCTTTTTCTTATTCCTCCGCGGGGGCGGCTCCGGGGGTTTCGCCTCCGGTCTCAACGCCTTCCGCGGGCTGCACTTCCTCCTCTTCCCCGGCAGCCGGCACGGCCATCACCGAAGCAATGGCGTCGCCCTCGCGGAGGTTGATGATACGCACGCCCTGCGTAGCGCGGCCCGCGAGGCGGATCTGGCAGACAGCGGTGCGTATGGTGAGTCCCGAACGGTTAATGATCATCAGGTCGTTGTCGTCGGTAACGGCCTGTATCGAAATTAGTTTGCCTGTCTTTTCCGTAATGTTGATAGTCTTCACGCCCTTTCCGCCGCGGTTGGTGATGCGGTATTCGTCCAGATCGGTACGCTTGCCGTAGCCGTTCTCGCTCAATACCAGCACGTCCTGCTTCGAATCGGGTTCCACGCAGATCATGCCGACCACCTCGTCCCCGTCCTCGATCGAGATGCCGCGCACTCCGGCGCCGACACGCCCGATCGGACGCACCGTCGATTCGTTGAAACGGATGGCCTTGCCGTCGCGGGCGGCGATCATCACCTCGGCGTTGCCGCTGGTGAGCTTGGCCTCGATCAGCTGGTCGCCCTCGCGGATGACGATGGCGTTCACGCCGTTCTGGCGCGGACGCGAGTAGGCCTCCAGTTTGGTCTTCTTGATCGTGCCGTCCTTGGTGCACATGATGATGTAGTTGTTGTTCACGTACTCCGCATCGGCCAGGCTCTTGACGTTGATGTAAGCGCGGACCTTGTCGTCCGGCTCGATCTGGATGACGTTCTGGATGGCGCGGCCCTTCGACGAACGGGCGCCTTCCGGAATCTCGTAGACCTTGAGCCAGAAGCAGCGGCCCTTTTCGGTGAAGAAGAGCATCGTATTGTGCATCGAAGCCACGTAGATGTGCTCGATGAAGTCCTCGTCGCGCGTGGCGCTGCCCTTGGCCCCCACGCCGCCGCGGTTCTGCGTGCGGTATTCGGCCAGCGGCGTGCGCTTGATGTAGCCCATGTGCGAAATGGTGATCACCATGTCGTCGTCGGCATAGAAATCCTCGGGATTGAACTCCTCCGAAGCGTAGACGATCTCCGAGCGGCGTTCGTCGCCGTACTTCTCCTTGATCTCCAGCAGCTCGTCCTTGATGATCTGCATCTGCATGCCGACGTTCGCAAGCACCTCCGTCAGGTGGGCGATCAGCTTCTCCAGTTCGTCGCGCTCGGCGAGCAGCTTGCCCCTTTCGAGTCCCGTCAGGGCGCGCAGGCGCATTTCGATGATGGCCGAAGCCTGAATGTCCGACAACTCGAAACGCTCGATCATCGTCTGCTTGGCGGCGTCGGGCGTCTGCGAGGCGCGGATGATGCGCACGATCTCGTCGATGTTGTCCTGCGCGATCAGCAAACCCTGCACGATGTGCAGACGCTCCTCGGCCTTGCGCTTGTCGAAGCGCGTGCGGCGCACGACGACGTCGTGGCGGTGCTCGATGAAGTATTTGATCAGGTCGCGCATCGGCAGCATCTGCGGCCGGCCGTTGACCAGCGCGATGTTGTTCACGGCGAACGACGTTTGCAGCGGCGTGTTCTTGAACAGCGTGTTCAGCACCACGCTCGCAACGGCGTCGTGCTTCAGGATAATGATGATCCGCAGGCCGTTGCGGTCCGACTCGTCGTTGATGTAGGAGATGCCGTCGATCTTCTTGTCGTTGATCATGTCGGCGATCTTCTTGATCATCTCGGCCTTGTTGATCATGTAGGGAATCTCCGTGATGACGATGCACTCGCGGCCGCTGGGCGTATGCTCGATGTCGGTCTTGGCGCGCATCATCACACGGCCGCGGCCCGTCAGCATCGCCTCCTTCACTCCCTCGTAGCCGTAGATGATACCGCCCGTGGGGAAGTCGGGCCCCTTGACGTAGTGCAGCAACTCCTCGCCCGTGATCTCCGGGTTGTCGATATAGGCGCAGCAGGCGTCGACCACCTCCGAAAGGTTGTGCGGAGCCATGTTCGTGGCCATACCGACGGCGATACCGCTGGCGCCGTTGACGATCAGCAGCGGGATTTTCGTGGGCAGGACCGTGGGTTCGGGAATCGTGTCGTCGAAGTTCAGCGTCCAGTCGACCGTCTCCTTGTCGATGTCGGCCATCACTTCGTCCGTGATTTTCTTCATGCGGGCCTCGGTGTAACGCATGGCGGCAGGCGAGTCGCCGTCCATCGAACCGAAGTTACCCTGTCCGTCGACCAGCGGGTAGCGCATCGACCAGTCCTGCGCCAGGCGGACCATCGCGTCGTAGACCGACGTGTCGCCGTGGGGGTGGAACTTACCGAGCACGTCGCCGACGATACGGGCGGACTTACGTGTGGGTTTGTCGGAGTAGAGGTTAAGCTCCGCGCTCATATCGTAGAGGATGCGGCGGTGCACGGGCTTCATGCCGTCGCGCACGTCAGGCAGCGCACGCGACACGATGACCGACATCGAGTAGTCGATGTACGCCGATTTCATCTGCTCTTCGATATTGATGGGGATGATACGCCCCGTCAAACCGGCATTCTTTTCTTCTTCAGTTAACATATTAATACTTAATTCTGTTATTCTTCGTCTTTCCGTTTCGAAGCGGGCTTTCGCGGCGTCCCGCCGCGTTTACATACTTGGCCCGCTCCGGCGCCCGCCAAGACGGGAGCCTCGTCGCATCGCGACCGGAATTTCGACCGAATTATCTCCAATTCAAATTTTCAACGCTCACAAGCGCCGCAACCGGCCCGTCGACACCCGTCGAAAATTACCGTTCTTTTAACGAACAAAAATACGATTTATTTCCGGTTTGAGCAACTTTAGGGGAATAAATCTGCTTCGTGCGCGCGATATTTTCAGCGAACCACCCCGTTTTTGCCCCTTTTCCGGCGATCTGACGGCCCGAAAAAAATCTCCCGGCAAACTGCCGGGAGAAAAGGCCGAAAAACACGATGCCGTCCGACATTCGAAAATTAGATAAAAAAGCACTTCAAACCATAGAAATTATCGCCTTTTTTCGCTATATTTGATTCAAATTAAAATTTATATCCATTTAGTTTAATTAAGTAAAACAAAACAGCAACACCCATGAAGAAACTTTTGTGTGTAACTATTGCTCTCTTGTGCACCGCGACCATGCAAGCGCAGGAAGAGGAGAAAGACGTGACGAAATTCCTCGGCATTCCGGTTGACGGATACAAACCCGCCATGATTGAAAAACTGAAAGCCAAAGGGTTTCGCAGCATACCTAATGCTGACTTGTTGGAAGGAGAATTCAATGGGACCGATGTCCTATTATCCATTGTAACCAACAACAATAAAGTCTGGAGAATTATGTTAACAGATAAAAACTTTACTAGAAATGTGACTGATATTAAAATCCGCTTCAACCAACTTTGTAAACAATTCGAAAACAATCCAAAGTATATTAGAGCAAATAAGTGACTTATTAGTCAAAACGGGTGCTGAAACGCCT
>OMGY01002213.1_pt1 | contig 15076 bp, 18 predicted proteins | sample 1674461 | NCBI WGS metagenome assembly OMGY01 (sample SAMN05578579, study PRJEB25193) | human gut metagenome | biome: Human Microbiome; feature: human-associated habitat; material: feces | host: Homo sapiens | place: USA:Birmingham
CTGCTCATCGGCTCGCCCGGCGCGGGCAAATCCATGCTGGCGCGGCGGCTTCCGTCGATCCTGCCCGACATGACGCGAAAGGAAGCACTTGAAGCGACCGAGATCTGGTCAGTCGCGGGATTGACCGACAGCTCGCACCCGATGCTGCTGCACCGCCCGTTCCGCGCGCCGCACCACACGCTTTCCGCCTCCGCGATGACCGGTGGCGGGCAGACGCCCAAGCCCGGTGAAATTTCGCTCGCGCACCACGGTGTCTAATTCCTCAAAGTATCGGGGGATACTACCTCACTAACGCGATTTTATTCTCGCAAAAAGGCCGTGACTGTTGCCTTTATGCGAGAATTTTCAACTTTTTAGGACAGAATATTTTCTCTCCGTACATTTGGAGTTGTGTGTTTTTTGGGGGTTATGCACCTACTCCTTGTTTTCCTTATTAGCACCCACCCCCCTACTTGTTTATGCTGTTTATCTTTCGGCAAAACTCTTGACAGATAACAACTTTACTCTTGCTATTTAAGCGTGATCACGGTATAATACGCAAGTATTAAAAGTATTACTTTTGGTGGGAGGGCCTGCTATGGTAGACCGTGCTTTCGTAGAAACAACCAAGATTACTTCCAAGGGCCAGGCTACGATACCAAAAGCTGTAAGAGAAGTAATTCATGTCGAGCCAGGAGACAAAATTACATTCGTTGTCTGTGGTGATACAGTACAGATTGTTAATGCCCGTGACTTTGCTATGAATCGTTCGGGTGAGAAATCAGCTCAATAATGATGTCCTGTCACGACATTTCCAGTAGGAGAAGATTTATATGCCAAAAATGACTGCTGTTTCATTGTTTTCGGGTGCGGGTGGCCTTGATGTAGGCTTTGAAAAAGCTGGTTTTCAAATTGTTTATGCAAACGAGTTTGACCATGATGCGGCCTGCACTTGGTGCGCAAACAGGCCACTCTATAACCAAGTCATGCACGAAGGAGACATAAATGTCTTGCTACCAGAGCTTGAACAGTATAAAGGGACTGTAGATGTTTTGTTTGGTGGGCCGCCATGCCAGGGCTTTTCAGTCGCAGGAAAGATGGACCCAAATGACGCAAGGAGTGAGCTAATTTTCACTTTCTTAAAGGCCGTTCAGCTTGTTCAACCCAAGTTTTTTGTCATGGAAAACGTAAAAGCCCTTGGTACATTAGAAAAATGGGCAGCCGTTCGTAATAGGTATATTTCTATGGCTACAGAGTTAGGTTACTCGGTAGGATACGAAGTGTTTCATACGGCTGAGTATGGCGTACCGCAGAAAAGAGATCGTGTTATCTTTGTAGGCGTCAGAAATGGGACACCGACAGCTTTCTTTAAGGAAATGGAAAAATTAAAATGCCCGGCTCCTACAGCAAGGGAGGTGCTCCTCTCGGTAGGAGAATTTGGCTCCCCGGAGAATCCCGACACCTGCGCGGCGGCAATTACTTTAGCTAAGAGACCTATTATGAGAAAAAGCCCATACGCAGGGATGTTAGTCAATGGGGCTGGTCGCCCGGTAGACATGGATGGCCTTCCTCCTACCTTGCCCGCAACAATGGGTGGAAACAAAACCCCTATTGTCGATCAACACGCCTTGAACGATTGTGAGGTCGAGAATTGGTTCTCTGAATACCATAAAAAAATAGTTGCTGGCAAGTGTGTGCCAGCAACTATAGAGATTCCCAAGTATGTCCGCCGCCTAACGTTAAAGGAGGCGGCTGCCATTCAAACTTTCCCTAAAGACTATGTGTTCTGCGGGGCGAGAAATAAACAATATCGCCAGATAGGGAATGCCGTTCCATCGTTATTCGCATACAAAGTTGCAAAAGCGTTATGTACTGCCTATCACAACGACCTGAGTTTAGAGTAGACCCAGGTCTGTGTTTCAACGGTGCCACCGATCTCTGACACACAGTCATAAACAGCACCCAACACTTTGGAGGCATCGATGTCGGCGGGATGTGTAACTAAGAGAAAATCCATCAACTCGTCAACCTCGATTACTCCAACGGCAAAACCTTTGTTTGCATATTCCTTTCTGACCTCAGAGAAATAAGTAGCAACCGAAGGAAGTCCACTGTGGCGTCCAGAAACAAAAAGTAAGCTGGTTAAACCGCTGGACAACGCCGTATCTGCGGCTCTTGCAACATCGTTTGCGGTGAATGGTTTATCTTTCAACTCAACACCAAGAAATGGAGAGCCATTCTTTTCAATGTCTAAGTCACTTCTTTGTCGGGAAGATGAGCCAGACTGATTAACAGGATGGGGGATTATTTTATAACCTTCATGCGCTGGAAAATGAATAAGAAAGAGCGCATAGGTTACAAGAACAAGTGCCGCGCCACCAAATCCTTGGTCAAGCAAGTCGGAGAGAAATTTATAAAGGATCTGGTAATTTGCGTCTTTAACTGACGTACTTACAGCATCGGCCCGTTCTTTTTTCTCTTTGGCTATCTGAAGGAGCTTGGTCATCAGGTAGTCGAGCGTATCCTGTACATCTTTCGGTGTAGTCAGCGCCGGCAACGAATCACATAATTGATTTAAAACGGCCCTGCCATCTCCACGTGCGGCATTGCTTTTAGCAAGCCGCAAGTATCTCGCAGGCTTATTGACTAATGGATCGTCGTTGTTACCGTTCAGTGCATTTGACAAGATTTGCTTTTGAAATGGATAAATTACCTCTTTACAGAGTGTCCTTGGAGCGTAAGCCCCTTGAGATGAGTCATCCACCTGTAAACTCAGCATATCAATTTCAGGATTAGTCAATTTGGCAACCAGAGCGGTTAAAAGAATATACTGGTAGGTTAAGCAACCCTTCCCAGCCAGGGTGAGGTCAACTGTTTTCGCGATTGGGCAGGTAGTCATCGCCTCGTTGCTGACCCGTTCATATGAGTCACGTAGTACCCTGCCTGCATCTAATTGATTGACATCCAACGCCACAAGAAGCCCTCTCTTTCTACAAAGCGGAATGTTTAGAACTATTATGGTGATTATAACACTGACAGCGGCAGGGTGCAACACCATCTATGTTTACCATGCATAATAGGGAAGCCGATTAGACATTCATTTGGGAGGATTTAAACACAGACATGAACAGCGCCGTGTCTATAGAGAAAGCATTTAAATCAATTACAAACGGTGATATTGAATCCAGTAAGAGGATTATCAGGGAGGAATACCCGTTCATCCCATTCCAACCGGATAAACGCAGTTATACCATGACTGAGAAGATGAAAATTTTTATCCGTGATGGTTTCATTGATCGGTATTCAGGTGACAAACTGGTGAATCCGGGTGTTTTGAAGATTATCACTTTTTATTGCCCTGCCGAATTCCCTTATCACCCACATGGCAAGATGACGGAGGGGCACGTTGCATATTGGGAGCTTTTTCCTACCATTGACCATGTCATTCCAATTGCACGAGGTGGAAAAGACACCATCGAAAACTGGGTGACGACATCCATGCTCCACAACCAAGTTAAAAACAATTGGACACTGGAGCAACTAAATTGGACACTGCACAGCCCCAGTGAAATTAAGGATTGGGACGGATTAACGGCTGCGTTCATAGAATTTGTGTCTCAACACACCGAACTATTGCAAGACAAATACATTTCTTCCTGGTTTCGGGCGAGCCGAAGCGCACAGGAGTGAACACAGCAAAAAGCGTCCGCTGTTGAAGCAAGACGCTTTTTGTATTCCATGTGGCAATTTTTATCCCACACTTATCTTGGAGATACCTTTCCACCCTGCATAGGCCGCTTATTCACACCGGTGTAGTTCATGTACTTGCTCGGGGAAGGCTTCGCAGGCTTGGGAGGAGTAACGTTGCTATTCATCAAAGTCCGCAGTCTTTCAATCTTTGCGTCGAGCTTCGGCGTGGGCTGACCACTTGCTCTTGCCCTGGCTCGGTTTTGTGTCAGGCGCTGATATTGCTGCCGTAGCGACTCATTCTTCTGTTTTGATGCCATAATCAATCCCCCACATCATGGATTGCACCGCCCACACGGGTCATACCCCTGAGCGATGGCTTCATCCCGCGTTCCAAAGAACTCCTGCTTGTTGGACTCGTTCATCTGGTCTACGCTGGAGCAATCAGGATAATGAAATTTTTTGCTGTTGGTATTCAGTATGTATGTAGCCGAACCTGTAGACTGTTGTGGCTCGTTCTGTACTGGCTCCTCAGTCACGGTAGAGGAGCCGCCCTCCAGCCAGCTGTCTCCAGTGGCATAATCAATCACGACTCCAGGTTGAGCATTGTAGACATAGACGTTGAAAAGGATCCCGTCACCATCGTCCTCTACAGACATTGCTTCGACCTGAACCCCATTTGCCAGAAGGTTGTTGCCGTCATAGTATGGAGTCACCCGGTACATTACATGGTTGCCCGTTTCTTGAACGTAGTCTGCCACCATGTTTTCAAAGGGCAGCATTCCATCCACGTTCATGTATCGAGTGCCGGTTATCAGGTTGCGCTCATTGGCATTCTCTCCACTCAGCTGGTATCCGATCAGGTGGCAGCGGTTGTAGAGGTACTTTCCGTCAACGCAGTCATACTTGACCGTGTGCCATCCGGTCGGCTTGACTTGCCCGATGCTGCCTCGGTCTTCGGTGGGCATCAGGTCTGTGCCTATACAAGCGAAGGCTACTCCGCAGCGCCCAAGGGAGTCTAATGGACTATATGATTCAAACGAGTCTGTGGTAATCTCGTCAGAGGTGAACGCAGGCTCGTTCTCATTTATTACTACATAGGGGTCACCGCTGAATGCAGGGATGCCATCAATGAAAACTTCGGACTCTGAATTGGGTACCTCACTCGGCGTTCCTGATGTGGCCTCTGGCTCTTCAGAAGAAGCCAGATACGGCGATGTGACCTCTTCTGAAATGGGCGTAGACTCGCTTGGCTCAGAGGTCACATCGCTTGTAGTGTCGGAAGCCGGGGAACCGCAAGCAGATAGAGCAAGGCACAGGGCCAGCAGTAGAGGCAAAAGGCTCTTTTTCAATTTGGTCACCGTTCATACACCTCTTTCGTGATTTTCTCGTGGGAAGAGCCGGGAAATTCCTCCGTGCTTATCAGCTTCCACTCGTCAAGAGGTAGGTCGAAATAAAAGTCTCCCGGATAGGCTCTATTCCAACGAAAGATGACCAGCTGTTCAATCCACCTGCTGTATGGGGACAGCGGCTCGTTTTCCACAAAACAATACTCTCCGGGAGCAGCTTCATTCAGGAAATCGTCTGAAACGTTGATTTGTGCGAAATTATCAGAGTCCGCAAACTGCTTCTCCGTATAGTGATTCATCCACAGTTTCTTGCCTACGGTCATATCAAGGATATGCTCCCGAAGGACTCTGTCTTGGCTCTGGCGGCGGCGATTGAACATCATGCCGTTGCGGTCATCAACAGCCACGATGACAATCATGCCTCTTCCTCCTCCACGATGTAGTCAACAAGAATGTTCTTCTCAGCTACAGGGGGAATAACAACGCCCATCATGTCGTAGGTGTTGCCGCCGAAATGCTGCAGCGTCATCAGCGGGAACATCACCCCGACGGGCATGATGAAGAACCATACGACGATGGCCAGCGTGAAAAACCATCCCATGCCCGGAATGGCGTGCATGGCCGAGAAACCTTCGCGGAACTCCCGCCACAGGTCGGGTTTGCGCGTCGTGTCGCGCGCCGGGTTGGGAATCCGGACGCATAGCAGCGAGATGCAGGCGATGGCGGCTCCCGCCACGTCCAGCAGCAGGATGTTGCCGATCGAGGTGAGGTTGATCAGCAGCGCTCCGAGGGCCGGACCCGCGATGCTCGACAGCGAGGCGATGATCTGGTTGACTCCGGCGATGCGCGTGAGCTGCGATGCGGGGGCCAGCAGCGGGACCGACGCCTGCATGGCGGGTATGTGGAAGGCCGAGCCGGCCGAGCGGCAGGCCAGCAGGATGTAGATGTGCCACATCCGGGCTGCGCCGAGCCAGAAGAGCGCCGTCAGCGCCAGCGTGCAGAGGGCGATGAAGCTGTCGGCGAGGATCATCGTGCGCTTGCGGTCCCAGCGGTCGACGTAAACCCCGACGAGCGGCCCCAGCAACGACTGGGGCAGCATCCCGGCGATGGCTGCGAGGGCCAGCACCTCGGCCGAGCCTGTTTCGAGGCTCATCCAGAAGATGATCGAGTAGGCCACGACCTCGCTGCTGAGGATCGAGGCCAACTGCCCGCTCCAGATGACGGCGAATGTTTTTTTCCAACTTTCCACGATGTGTTCTGTCTTTTTAGAATCCGAGTTTAGGGAGGATGAAACCCATGCGGGCTTTGTCGCTCCATAGCCGGAACTGCCGCCCGTCGGTGTGAAGTTTGAGCGCGCCGGTGCCGAGGTCCCTATTGTCGCTTTCCGTGCCGCTGAATGCGTGCAGCCGGCTCGAGGCCGTCGTCAGGAGCAAGGTCAGATGTTTCATGCGGTTTATTTTAGGTTGGAAGTGCTTCCTGGAAAAATTCCGGAGAAAAAAAGGCGGATACCAAGGTATCCGCCGCGCTAAAACCCTTCTCGCGAAGGGCTATTTAACTGCTTTAACTATTGCCTCGAATGCCTGCGGCTCGTTCATTGCCAGGTCGGCCATCACCTTGCGGTTGAGGACGATTCCCTTGGCGTTGAGTTTGCCGATAAATTGTGAATAGGTCATTCCCTGGGCGCGGACGGCGGCGTTGATACGCGTGATCCACAGCGAACGGAATGTCCGCTTCTTGAGGGCGCGGTGTGCATAGGCATAGCACAGACCCTTCTCGACCGTATTTTTCGCAACGGTCCAAACGTTTCCCCTTGAACCAAAGTTACCTTTGGCAAGTTTCAAAACTTTCTTTCGACGTGCGCGTGACGCGACAGCGTTTACTGAACGTGGCATATTGTAAAGTTTTTGGAGGACTGCCAGCGATACGGTTCTCCCGCATTCTTTGGGGCTGGTTCGTCCCGATTAATAAAATGCTGCGGGTTAATTACTTAACGAGCAGGTTCTTGATTTTGGCCTCGTCGGCCGCAGAAACGGTTCCCGAATAGCAGAGGTTGCGCTTCTGTTTCGTCGTCTTTTTGGTCAGGATGTGACTGTGATAAGCGTGTTTGCGCTTGATCTTTCCTGTGCCGGTGAAGGTAAAACGCTTCTTCGCAGCGGCATTGGTTTTCATTTTCGGCATTGTCGTAAATAGTTAATTAGTTAAACATAGCCTGCAAAAGTACGAAATTTTTCCCACAGTGCAACCTTCCCGCCGAAAATTCTTCGTAATCCGGGATTTTTTCTTATATTTGGTGTCGTAACGACGCTTTCGGGAGGTCGGGAGGCTTTGCCGGGTCTTGCGGCGGCCCGGTTTTTCCCGTACTTTTGGATGGACCCGGAACGCGCCGGTGGTCGTGTTTTGCGGAGCCGGATGCGGCGGCCGGGGACCTCTCCCGGAGGAATGCCGGAATTTTATGTATGATTTTTGCGGGGCGAAGCCCGGAGTGCTTATGGAGATGGAATGGAATTTTATCGTGCGGTTGTGTGTGGCGGGCCTTTGCGGAACGATCATCGGCCTCGACCGGGAATACCGGGTTAAGGATGCGGGTTTCCGCACTCATTTCCTGGTGGCGCTGGGCAGCGCGCTGATTATGATTGTCTCGCAATACGGATTCGAGGATTTTCTGGCGACCCACGACGGGCTGCGTCTCGACCCCAGCCGCATCGCGGCGCAGGTGGTCAGCGGCATCGGTTTCATCGGGGCCGGCACGATCATCATTCACCGGCAGCTGGTGCGGGGGCTGACCACCGCGGCGAGCCTCTGGGCCACGGCGGGCATCGGCCTGGCGGCGGGGGCGCATATGTATATCGTAGCCGGAGCGGCCACCGCGCTGACGCTGTTCGGACTGGAGGTGCTGACGCTGGTTTTCGGCGGACTGGGGCGGCGCCGGACGATGATCGTCTTCTCGGCCTCGAAGAAGGAGTTCGTCGACGCGATGTTCGAGCGCCTCGAAAGCAAGGACTATTCGGTGATCTCCTACGAAGTCGAGACCCAGCGCACTTCCGACGGGGTGGTGCACCGCGCCACGATCGTCATCCGGGCCAAGGGGCAGGCCAGCGAGGAGGGGTATATCGACCTGCTGCGCGCAAATCCGGACATCACTGTCGAAAAGATCGTCTGACGCTGTTTTTCGCCGTCACGGTCTCCGCTTTCGTTTTTCTTCGTCGCTTTACATGAAGGTGCAGGCGTTTTCGCTTTCCGGCGGAATTGTCCGGGAGTCTTTTTTATTGTCTGATGAACCAGCCGGATGGCATTCGATTTGCAGATTGGCCGCCTGTATCTGAAAAAGATGTAAATATCTGATATGGATGCATATGTTTGATTTGCAAAAAATATTTTAATATTTAATTTTGCGGTGTTTTTGTATGCGATACGCTGAAAGTTGAATGTTATTTGACTGAAAATATTTTTCACTTGTTTTATTATTTGAATAATTATTTGCTTATGAGAACCTTACAGAAAAGAGGGGGGGGAATATCAGGTCCCCGAAATTGAGATTGTCGATGTAAAGGTCGAGGCGGGATTTGCCGTGTCGACCGAGACCGGAGAGTCTGCTTCCGGAGGATGGGGTATGACGGATAATTCCGGAGACGGCGAGTGGGAATAACATTGTCTAATTCCAAATTTACGGTAAAATTATGAAAAAACTTTGGATGATTGCAGGTTCGGCATTGGTGATGTCCGCCTGCTCGGATAATGTCGCTGAAATGAATCCCGCTCCGGCCGGGAATAACGATTTCGTCACGCTGGCCGAGATCTCGGCAAGCCTGCCTGCGACGCGCGCGTATCTCGAAGACGTTGAGTTCGGTGCGGGTAAAGAGGTTAAAACGTTTTGGTCTTCGGGCGATTGTATTACCGTCTGGAGCGAGCAGGAGCCGGAGAGGCTGCTGCTGTACCGTCTGAAATCCGGAGCGGATACTCCGAATGCGGTTTTCGAAGTTGTGGGTAACGAAGAGGGTGTCCACGGTACTCAATTCTATGCTTTGTACAACGGTTCTTCGAGCGCCTCGAAGCAGATTACGCTGAACTCGGTGCAGAATAACAATATAAACCGGCCTTCGAACAATATCGCCGAGGGTGCGGCTCCGATGGCTGCTTATGCGGCGGTGGAGGACGGCAACCTTTCGAATGTCAGGTTCGCCTTTAAGAACCTGTGCGGTATTATGGCCGTTACGCTGACTACCGATGCTGATGCTGCGTTGGGTTCGATTACGCTCAATTCGACGGCGAATCTTACCGGTAGCGGTGAAGTGAGGTTCGTCAACGGTGAGCCGTCGTTCCGTATCGGGGCGAATGCCGGTAAGTCGATTTCGCGCGAACTCGGTAACTATAAAGTGAAGGGTGGGGAGCCTAACACGTTCTATTTTGTCGTTCCTGCCCAATCTTATGGCTATCTGGCGCTGGATGTCATGTCTTCAACGAATCCCAAACCTGTTTGGTTCAGAACGCGCACCATTGCCGACGGCCTTTCTGTTGATGCCGGAAGCATAACGCGAATTGCAAACGTTACGGTCAGAACCGTTGCACCGCATGTTTATAAAGTGGGCGACATCTATCCTAACGGCGCTGCCGGCGGCGATGTTAAAGGCATCGTCTTTGAGGCCGCACAGGACGGGCAATCCGGTAAGATTGCTGCGCTGAAGGACTGCTCGGTGAATGGTACGGAGGTGTCCGACGAGATCGGTACGTATTATTGGTATAGTTGGGGTCCCTCTACTGCTGTGCTGAATTCGATTTCGGACGGTAAGGCGAATACGGATGCCGTTCGGGGAAATTCTGCAAATTATCCTGCTTTTGCCGCAGCGCTGGCTTTGGGCGACGGTTGGTATCTGCCTGCAAGAGACGAGTTGTCAACTCTTTTCGATATGCAAGGCGAACTTATCAATAAGGGCGGCTATCAGGAGATGCTGGGTATTGCCTATTGGAGTTCCACGCTGACGGGTAGTGCGCGAGCCAAGAAAATCAATTATTACGACGCTGTGGAGGCGGCTATGGCGACTGTTTCGCTCTCCAGCCAGTCTACCGTCGAGGGTTCGGTCCGTGCAATCGCACAATTCGAGATAAAATAAACATACGCTCTGTATAATTAGAAGCCCGGCCTCGCAGGCCGGGCTTTTAATTACCCCCCCCCTCCTCCGGTTCTTTTTCGGAAACCGTTTCGCCTCTTGCCGGCCCGGAGCGTTATCCTGCCGCTATTGCCTCGCTTGCCCCACCTGCGAGGATTGCTGCCTGCGACGCAGGCGTCCTGCCGCTTTCCTTGAATCCGCATTTAGCGAAACGTTTCGCTGACGGAGAATTTAACCGGGGCGATGGAATCGCCGTGCTGTTTCTTTCGAGACGAAAATAAATATGACACGAATGCGAGGCTGTTTGTTTGATGCTCCCGGCATTTACTATTTTCAAAACAAAAATAGAAAGGATTCTTCCAATGTGCCTGATAATCCGAAGAGCAAAACCATTTAAAAAAGACACTTTTTTTATTCGTCAAAATACATCAGCCGAAATATCAAATACAATACATTAAAACACAATGTATTAAATCCGATTATCATTCCACATATTTACAAAGCAAACTTTTTAAATAAAGCGATTATTTATACAACCTATTTTTTATTTCTTTTCGATTTACTATTTTTGTCAGGCACACTAAATAATGGCAAGGACAATGTTACCTCCTTTTACATCCGCATCCCACGACGGCGATCTGGGTTGTTTTGTACGAAACATCATTCTGAACTCCATTTTTCAGAAAGGGCAATTCATCATTCCCGACATCGCCAGCCAAACCGGCTTCAGCGTCACGACAATAGCCAAGTATGTCTCCGAACTCTATGCGGAGGATATTTTGGAAAAGGGAGACTGTTTGAAGACCAATAAACGGGGACGAAATCCCGTCCTTTATCGGGTGAAATCCGAAACCTACTATTTTTTGGGTGTCGACCTCAAGCCTTTCGAGTTGATAATCGGGCTTATGAACCTTACGGGGGATATGGTTTGCATAGAGCGCATCACAGATTTTCGCTTCGAAAATACACATAATAAACTGGATGAAATATGTACGCATATTTCGCAGTTCATGCTAAAGTTTCAAAGTCAGAACGCCAGCAAAATAGCGGGCGTCAATTTCAATATTGGAGGGCGGGTCAATTCGCATTTAGGAACGAGCGCCACGATTTTCAATTTCGAGGAGACACGCGAAGTGCCGCTGAACTCTTTTGCTCAACGAACGTTTGGGCATTCCGGTTTTCATCGAGAACGACACCAAAGCGATGGCTTACGGCGAGTATGTATCCGAAAACAATGCCTCGCAGGAGAATGTGATTTATGTCAATATCGGATGGGGACTGGGACTCTGCATTATCATAAATGGAGAAATATATTATGGAAAGGACGGCTATTCGGGAGAATTCGGACATATCCACATGTATGAAAACAACGTGATGTGTCATTGCGGAAAAAAAGGATGCATTGAAACGGAAATCTCGGGAAGCGCCGTTTGCCGTAAACTCGTAGAAAGAATCTACAATCACGAGGCGTCGGTTCTTTCTAAAAAGGTGTGGAACGGAAACATGATTACGATAGAGGACATTATTGAAGCTGCGAAACTGGAAGACCCGCTTTGCATTGAGTTGGTGACGCAGGCCGGGGGTGAGCTTGGGCATCAGTTGGCCGGATTGATCAACCTTTTGAATCCCGATCGTATCATCATTGGCGGCAGAATGTCAGAAATTGCTCCTTACTACTTTTTACAGCCTGTGAAGCTTGCCGTGCATAAATATTCGCTTCGGCTGATGACCCAACAACTGTCCATCGTTCCTTCGCGGTTAGGGGGCGATGCCGGAGTTATAGGAGCCTGTCTGATCGCACGAAAAAAGATGATATGGAACAAATTGTCGATATTCAAGAGATGAAAAGGTGAAATCAAATCGTACAAAAGCGACCTGCCCGAAATTCTTAATTTTTAAAATGTACGAAGAAAAGGTGTCCGAACCAAAACTCAATGCTGACTGAAATATGAAACTGAAAATTCTTGGCTTCGCTCTGCTTGCTGTCTGCGTCTGCGCCGTGTGCTGTATGTGCGGCAGCGATTCGAAAACGCCCGACTATGAATTTCCCGACGGACCCGATCCTGATCCCGACCCTCAACCGGGCGATTATCCTGCCGGACTGACCGTAACCGAGTTTGCGGACGATCTGGGCGGCGGAAAACAATGCCTCGGATTCGTGGCCGTGGCCGATCTGAAAGCCAATCCCAAACTGCGCTTCAACGCCGTGCATCTGCCTCAACAGAAAACTCCGTCGCGCATTCATGCCGAATTCGCTTCGGCCAACCGGGGAACGGCCTGCGTGACGACCAATGCCGGGTATTGGTGGGCCGGAAATTCGTTGAGCCTGCTTGTTACCGGCGGTACCGTCAAGTCGATCGAGAATCAGACGGTGACACGCAACAACCAGACGGTTTATCCCGTGCGTTCTTCGTTCGGGCAGATGGCGTCCGGAGGGTTCGAGACGCACTGGATTTACTGCGTGCTCGACGACGGCAACAAGCCTTATGCCTTCCCGTCCGCGCTCGACAACGACGAACGTACGAATACGTATATGTCCGCGCCGCCGACTTCGAAGACGCCCGGCGCGGCGCTCTGGACTCCGCAGGAGGCGGTCGGAGGCGGTCCGATGCTGGTCCGGGAGGGGAAGAACGTCGCCGTGGAGAACTATTGGAAAGAGGTGTTCGACGGCGGCGGCATCGCCGGGACTTCGCGTCAGCCGCGTACGGCGATCGGCGCCACAGCGGACGGCAAACTGATCCTGCTCGTGTGCGACGGGCGCAATATGCGGGGCAGCGCCGGATTTACGCTGGCGGAGCTGGCCGACAAGCTGATCGCACTGGGAGCGGTCGATGCGGTCAATCTCGACGGCGGCGGATCTTCGACCATGGTCGGCAGCGACGGCAAGGTGCTCAACCGTCCCAGCGACACGGGCAGCGCCGAGGTGATCGTCGAGCGCAAAATTTCGACGGCGGTCGTCATCTCCGAAGTGAACTAATCCATAAAGAATCATATGAAGAAACTTCTCCTCATCTGGCTGGCAGCCTTTGCTGCCGTCTCCTGCGCGCAGGAAAAACAGCCGTCGAAACCGCTTTACATGTGGTTTGACTGCGAAGCCAATTATGCGACTTTGAGTCATCCCGATTCGATTCGTTACTATGTGTCCAAAATCCACGACATGGGCTTTACCGATGTCGTGGTCGACGTGAAGTCGATCATTGGCGAGACGCTCTACAAGTGCGATATAGCGCCTTTCATGGGCGAATGGGAGGGTGTGACCCGTCCTGAAAACTACGATCTGCTGGGTTATTTCATCGAGGAGGGGCACAAGCTGGGCATGCGCGTGCACGGGTCGCTCAACGTGTTTGCCGGCGGTCACAACTATTTCGACCGGGGAATCATCTACGGCGATCATGCCGACTGGCAGTCGCAGGTGTACACCGAAGGTAAAATCGTGCCCATCAGCGAAATAAAGAGCAACTACAACGGCATGCTCAACCCGGCGAATCCCGAAGTGCAGGAGTACGAGCTGGCGATTCTGAAGGAGTTCGCCGGGAAGTATCCCGATGTGGACGGCATCGTCTTCGACCGGGTGCGTTTCGACAATATCACCTCCGATTTCAGTCCGCTGTCGAAGGAGCTTTTCGAAGCTTACGCCGGAACGAAAGTCGCCGATTATCCCGGTGATATACTCCGCTGGACGCAGGATGCCGACGGCAAGTGGAGCTGGTCGCAGGGCCCGCTGTTCCGCAAGTGGATCGAATGGCGCGCATCGGTTATCAAGGACTTCGTGACCGAAGCCCACAGGCAGCTCAAGGAGATCAATCCCCGGCTGCTGATCGGCGACTATACGGGCGCATGGTACCCGACCTATTATTACGTGGGCGTCAACTGGGCCAGCGAGCAGTTCGATCCCGCCCGCTATTTCGATTGGGCGACGCCCGAGTACAAGAATACGGGTTATGCCGACCTGCTCGACATCTATATGACCGGACTTTACTATACGCTGGTTACCAAAGCCGAAGTCGACAAGGCCAACGGAGCCGTGGGGCAGCGTACCGAAGCGGGAATGTCCGACGAACAGAATTACTGGTACTGCATCGAGGGCGGCGCCGAATGGGCGAAGAAAATCACCTGCGGCGTGGTTCCCGTGACAGGCTCGATCTACGTCGAGCAGTACGAGGGCGACGCAGCGCAATTCACCCGCGCTGTGGCGCAGGCGCTCCGCGACACCGACGGACTGATGATCTTCGATATCGTCCATATCATCAACCGCGGCTGGTGGTCGGAGCTGGCGGCCGGAATCGCCGAAGGAAGCAACTGATCTGCAACCAATATAAAACAACTAAAAACTTAACCTTAAATGTAATTCTATGAAAGAGTTCTTCTCTATTTTCAAGAATTCCCTGACAAGGAAGTGCATGGCGCTTCTGATGTCATTGCTTGTTGTCGGTGCGGCTTCCGCCCAGACGCGGGTGACGGGAACGGTTACGGATGAGAGCGGGCACCCTCTGATGGGCGTAACTGTTATCGTCGTAGGTACCAATACGGGTGCCATTACCAACCTCCAGGGTCAGTATTCCATCGCTGCTAAACCTGGCAACACATTGGAGTTCCAGTATTTAGGTATGGTGTCCGAGCGAAAAACCGTGGGGGGGGGAATTACCTCCATTGATGTTTCTCTCAAGGAAGACTCTGCCAGAGTCGATGAAGTCGTTGTCGTCGGTTACGGTACGATGAAACGCGCGAGCATTACGGGCGCCGTTTCGCAAATCGACGGCAAGGAACTGCTCAAGGCGCCGATGGGAAATGTGACGAATATGCTGGGCGGGCGTGTCGCCGGCGTGGTGGCCTTGCAGCAGTCGGGACAGCCCGGCAGCGACGGCGCCAGCATTTTGGTGCGAGGCAGCGGCGCAAAGTACATTGTGGACGGTGTAGCCCGCGATTTCAGCCAGATCGATCCCAATGATATCGAAA
>OMGY01002230.1_pt1 | contig 14976 bp, 8 predicted proteins | sample 1674461 | NCBI WGS metagenome assembly OMGY01 (sample SAMN05578579, study PRJEB25193) | human gut metagenome | biome: Human Microbiome; feature: human-associated habitat; material: feces | host: Homo sapiens | place: USA:Birmingham
ATGCGGCGGTGTCCGTTTTCGAGCAGGTACTCGGTCGCCATCACCGCACCGCGGTAATTGTCCGTCGTGACATAGGAGAGCATCCCGGCGTCGGGCAGATAGCGGTCGATCAGCACCAGCGGCATGCCGCCCTCCTGCACACTGGCGAACAGCTCCGAATTGCTGCCGCACGGCGCGGCGACGATGCCGTCCACCCGCCGCGCCAGCAGCGCCGACAGTCCGTCCTGCTCGTTGCGCTCGTCCTCCTGCGTGTCGACCACCACCACCTTATAATTATAATTGCGCGACTCGCGGATCACCACGCCCGCAACGCCGGCGAAAAACGAATTCTCGATGTTCGGAATCAGCAGCCCGATCGTATCGGTACGATTTGTGCGTAAACCCTTTGCCAGCAGGCTGGGCGTATAGTTGCAGCGTTTGACCTCCTCTGTCACGCGCGCCACGGTACGCTGACTGATGCGGTATTTGGCCGCATTGCCGCTCAAAACGCGCGAAACAGTGGAAATCGAACATCCGGAACGTTCGGCGATGCTAACGAGAGTTTCTTTTTTCATTGCTTTATTTTCAGTTCACCCATGACAAATATATGAAAAATATCGAAAAAGAAAAGAAAAACGGTAAAATAATTTTGGAGGTTTCCAAAAAGTAATTATATTTGCGCAAACGATAAGCGCAAACAGGGCTAAAAAGATAGCATCCGAAAACCGAACATCTGCCACAGCCCCCATAAGAACCGTATTCTGCAAAGACACCCTATGAAAACAACGGGCGCAAAACGGCAAGAAACGGCATCGGGGACAATCGGCGGACGACCTGAAAACCGAAAAACCGCATCTCCGCGGGGTTGAGCCGCATCCGGACCCCGCAGGGCGAAAAAACGACAGAAATTAACCAACGATAACCGAACATGAACAAGATTCTGGTAATAGGCAGTACCAACATCGACATGATTGCCTGCGTCAAACACCTGCCCCGCCCGGGCGAGACCGTCGGCGAGGCGCGCTTCATGCAGTCCAACGGCGGCAAAGGGGCCAACCAGGCCGTCGCGGCCGCACGCCTGGGCGGCGACGTGGCCTTCGTCTCGTGTCTGGGCGACGACGCCGGCGCCGCAGCCCTCCGGCAGCAGTTCGCCGCCGACGGCATCAACACCGAAGCCCTCTTCACGGCCAAGGACACCCCGACCGGTACGGCGCTGATCTTCGTCTCGCAGGACGGCGAGAACTGCATCGCCGTGGCTCCCGGCGCCAACCACAGCCTCACGTGCGAGGCGATCGACGCCGTGGCGGACCGCATCGCCGGAGCCGAATACCTGCTCGTACAGCTCGAAATCCCGATGGAAACGGTGGCCTGCGCCATCGAAAAGGCATATGCGGCAGGAACCCGCGTAGTGCTCAACCCGGCCCCGGCCATGCCGCTCGCCGACGAACTGCTGCGCAAGGTCTACCTGATCACCCCCAACCGCACGGAAAGCGAAACGCTGACGGGAATCCCCGTGCACACCGTGCAGGACGCCTCGAAAGCGGCCGGGACGCTGCTGGCGAAAGGCGTCGGCAACGTCATCGTCACGCTGGGCAGCGAAGGCGCGCTGATCCGGACCCCCGCGGAGGAGCTGCTGATCCCGGCGCGCACGGTCACGCCCGTAGACACGACCGCCGCCGGCGACGTCTTCAACGGCGCCCTGCTGGTGGCGCTCTCCGAAGGCCGCAGTCTGGCCGACGCCGTGCGGTTCGCCGCACACAGCGCCTCGGTCTCGGTAACCCGCATGGGCGCACAGGCCTCGATACCGTGGCGCGGGGAGCTGGAGACCCTCGCCTGAACCGAACGAAAACCTTAAAACTCAAATACTATGTTCGTTGTTAACAGCTACTCTTTGGCAGTCATCTTCTGCTTCATCACGATGCTCTGCTGGGGCTCGTGGGGAAACACCCAGAAACTCGCCGGCAAGACTTGGCGTTACGAGCTTTTCTACTGGGACTACGTGATCGGCATGGTGCTCTTCGCCATTCTCCTGGGCTTCACGATGGGAAGCATCGGGACCGAGGGCCGTCCCTTCCTCGAAGACCTCGCGCAGGCCGAATGGGGAGGCATCGGCAGCGTCGTGCTGGGCGGCGTGATCTTCAACGCCTCGAACATCCTGCTCTCGGCCTCGGTATCGCTGGCCGGGCTTTCGGTGGCCTTCCCGCTGGGCGTGGGACTCGCGCTGGTGCTGGGCGTCATCGTCAACTACGTCGGAGCGCCGAAAGGCGATCCCGTCGTGCTTTTCCTGGGCGTTGCGCTCATCGTTGTCGCAATCATCTGCAACGGCATCGCCTCGGGGCGCATGCGCAAGAGCGGCGACTCGGCGGCCCAGAACCGCAAAGGCATCATACTGGCCGTCGTGGCGGGCGTGCTGATGTCGTTCTTCTACCGGTTCGTCGCGGCGGCGATGGACCTCGACAACTTCGCGGCCCCGACGCCCGGCATGCTGACGCCCTATTCGGCGATCTTCGTCTTTTCGGTCGGCGTGCTGCTGAGCAACTTCGCCTTCAACACCTACGCCATGCGCCGTCCCTTCGTCGGAGCGCCCGTCAGCTACCGCGAGTACTTCCGCGGCTCGCTGCCCACGCACCTCGTGGGCATGCTGGGCGGCGCCGTCTGGTGTCTCGGAACGGCCTTCAGCTACATCGCCGCCGGCAAGGCCGGGGCCGCCATCTCCTACGCGCTCGGACAGGGCGCGCCGATGATCGCCGCCGTGTGGGGCGTCTTCATCTGGAAGGAGTTCAAGGGCGCCGACCGCAAAACCAACACGCTGCTGGCCGTGATGTTCCTCTTCTTCATCGCCGGACTGGCTTCGATCATCGCCTCCGGCGGCAACTAAAAACCCGAATCCGAAATGAAAACCTCACTGCTCCCCGCAGCGGCCGCCCTGCTGCTCGCGGGCACGGGCTGCGGCTCCCGGTCCGCAGCGCCGGCGCCGGAACCGATCCGGCTGATCGTCGAAACCGACATGGGCAACGACATCGACGACGCACTGGCCTTCGATCTGATCTACAAGGCGATGGACGACGGCCGCGTAGACCTGCTCGCCATCGGCAACCACAAACTCAGCCCGACGGCCACCGACTACATCGACATCCTCAACACGTGGTACGGCTACCCCGACATTCCGCTGGCGCAGTCGCCGACCCCGGTGCTCAACGACCACGCTCCCGACTACACGGCGGCGGTGTGCGCGATGACCCGCGAAGACGGCTCCCCGGCCTTCGCCCGGAGCAAGACCCCGGAGCAGATCGAGGACCCCGTCACGCTCTACCGCCGCACGCTGGCCGCGCAGCCCGACCGCTCGGTAACCGTACTTTCTTTAGGATTCGCGACCGAACTGGCAAAACTCCTCGACAGCCCGGCCGACGACATCTCGCCCCTCACGGGCCGCGAACTGGTGGCCCGCAAGGTAAAGGCGCTCTCGATCATGGCGGGCAGCTACGGCGAGAAGCAGCGCGCGGAGTTCAACGTCGTCAACGACATCCCCGCCATGCGGAAACTCTTCGCCGAATGGGACACGCCGATCGTGCAGAACCCCTTCGAGCTGGGAAAGCAGGTCATGTATCCCGGTGCGGCCATCGAGAACGATTTCGGCTGGGCGAAACTCCATCCCGTCGTCGAGGGCTACAAGAATTACCACAAGATGCCCTATGACCGCGCGTCGTGGGACCTGCTGTCGGTGGTTTACCTGCTCCATCCCGAATACTTCACCGAAAGCGAGCCGGGAACCGTCGCCGTCGACGACAAAGGATTCACGAATTTCACCCCCGGTCCCGACGGACGGCACAGATGGCTGACCGCCACGCCCGAACAGCTGACCCGGCTGCGCGACTGCATCGTCCGGACGACGACCCGCGCCCCGAAACACACCGAACTCTGACCCAAACACTTCAAAGAACCTCGTATATGAATCTTTTTAACTACCGATCCGCAATCCGCCGGAAAATCTCGGGGGGGGGAATTTTCATCCTCCTGATGCTGGCGACGGGACAGGTCCTCGCCCAAAGCAAGGCCGTGTCCGGAACCGTGAAATCCCAACAGGGTGAGCCGCTCACAGGCGTCACCATCCTCATCGAAGGCACCACGCAGGGCACTTCGACCGATGCGCAGGGAGCCTTTACGCTTCAGGCCAAACCCGACGACATGCTGGCCGTCTCCTATCTGGGCTACAAGAGCCAGCGCGTCAAGGTCGGAACCCGCACCAAACTGGAGGTCGTCCTGACCGAGGACCAGAACCTGATGGACGAGGTCGTCGTCGTGGGATACGGAACCCAACGGCGGCGCAACATCGTCGGGGCCGTGGAGAACATTTCGGGCGAGGTGCTCGAAAACCGCCCCAACGCCTATCTGCTTCGGTCGATCCAGGGCCAGATTCCGGGCGTGAACATCACGATGGCCGACGGCAAGCCGAGCCGTTCGGCGTCGATCAACATCCGTGCGAACACGCAGTCGATCGGCGCAGGCGGATCGGCGCTCTGCCTGATCGACGGCGTGGAGGGCGACCTGACGGCGATGAACCCCGAGGACGTGGAGAGCATCTCGGTGCTCAAGGACGCCTCCTCGACGGCCGTATACGGCGCCCGGGGTGCGTTCGGCGTGGTGCTGGTGACGACGAAAAGCGCCCGCAAGGATAAGATTTCGGTCGATTACAGCGGCAGCGTTTCGATCATCAGCGAGACCGTACGCCCGAAATACGAGACCGACAGCCAGACCTGGTACGACAACTACATGACCGCCTACGTGGGCTACTCGCACCATCTGCCGACGGGCATCAACAACTTCTTCCCCTGGACGCAGAGCTGGGAGGACGAGTACAAAAAACGCATGAACGACCCCAACCGGAGCTATCTGGAATGGGAACTCGACGCCAGCGGCAAATACCAGTATTACGGACGCAACACCGACTGGTACGACCTCTTCTACAAGAAATCGACCACGGCCCACCAGCACAACATCCGGATTTCGGGCGGCGGCAAAACCTCCAGTTTCATCGCTTCGGCCCGCTATTACGAGCAGGACGGCATCTACCGCGTCGGCGACGAGAAATTCCGCCAGCTGAACGCCCGGGCCAAAGGTACGGTCAACATCACCAAATGGCTGACCGTGGAGAACAACACCGACTTCGTGCGCCGCAGCTACCACCAGCCGACGACCTATGCGCAGAACCTGCTGGTGCGCCGCAACCTCGAACACCAGGGATTCCCGATCACCCGCGTCACCAACCCCGACGGAACGTGGACCGCGGCGGCCGTCTACACGGGTTACGCCAACATGGCCGAGGGCAACTCCTACCGCGACAACCTCAAGTTCGACATGAAGAACACGACCGTCGTGACCATCGACCTGATCAAGGACGTGCTGGTGGCCAAAGCCGACTACTCCTACCTGTTCGACCACTCGCGCCAGAACGACGTGATCTCGCAGGTCACCTACTCCAACGGTCCGGGTATCCAGATCTCCTATCCGGCGAGCAGCTCGATGCGCACCACCGAGACGCAGATCGAATACCACAGCGGCAACGCCAACCTCTCGTTCACCCCGCGGCTGCCCGAAGACCACTCGCTGAACGTCATGGCCGGATGGAACATCGAACACAAGCGGGCGCGCAACACCCGCATGGGCCGCGACGGATTCATCGTCGACGGCAAACCCAACTACTCGCTGATGAACGGCATCGACTACGTCCTGGAGGACGCCAACAGCTACGACTGGGGGTTCGTCGGCATCTTCTACCGCGCCAGCTACGCCTACAAGGGCAAATACCTCGCGGAATTGAGCGGCCGCTACGACGGCAGCTCGAAGTTCCCGAGCAACGAACGCTGGGGCTTCTTCCCGTCGGCCTCCGTGGGCTGGCGGATGTCGGAGGAGAACTTTATGAAGGACATCTCCTGGATCAACAACATCAAATGGCGTTTCTCGATCGGCAAGGCCGGCAACGGCAACGTCTCGCCCTACAAGTACATGGAGCTGTTGGACTTCAACAAGGCCGGCGTGATCGTCGACGGCAGCCAGCGCACCTACACCTCGGCGCCCTCGTCCGTGCTGCCGGCAAACCTCACGTGGGAGACCTCCTCGACGATCAACCTCGGACTGGACGTCAACCTGCTGAACAACCGCCTGAGCTTCGTGGGCGACATCTACCAGAAGGAGACGACCGACATGTTCGTCACCGGAGCCGAGCTGCCGGCCGTGACGGGCTATTCGGCGCCCTACGGCAACAACGCCGACATGCGCACCCGCGGTTTCGAGGTTTCGCTGGGCTGGACCGACAGTTTCCGTGTGGCGAACAAACCCTTCAACTACAGCGTGCGCCTCTCGCTCTGGGACAGCAAGTCGATCATCACCAAATACACCAGCAAGTCGAACACCCTGCCCACGCTCTACGCCAACGCCTACTACGAAGGCATGGAGCTGGGTGAAATCTGGGGTTACCACGTCGTAGGGCTTTTCGCCACCGACGAGGAGGCGCAGGAGTGGGGTCTCAAGGCACAGGAGAAGACCTTCTGGAGCGGCGACAACAAGTCGTGGAACGCCGGCGACCTGAAATTCGCCGACCAGGACGAGAGCGGCGTCGTGGACAACGGCAGCAACCGCCTCGACGACCACGGCGACCTGCGCAAGATCGGCAACTCCTCGCCGCGCTATCACTACGGCATCAACTTCAGCGCAAACTGGAACGGCATCGACTTCGCGGTCTTCTTCCAGGGCGTCGGCAAACGCGACTGGTATCCCGCCGGCGAGTCGGGGCTCTTCTGGGGACAATACGACCGCCCCTACGGATACAGCCTGCCGTGGCAGAACGCCGACCACTGGTCGGAGGACAACCCCAACGCATACTGGCCCCGACTGCGCGGCTCGCTGGCCGTCAGCGGACGCGGCACGCTGCGCGCCGCCAACGACCGCTACCTGCAGAAAGCGCGCTACTGCCGCCTGAAAAACATCTCGCTTGGCTACACCCTGCCCCAGCAGATCACCCGCAAGGCCCACATCGAGAAACTGCGCATCTACGTCTCGGGCGAAAACCTGTTCTTCTGGTCGCCGCTGAAAAAGTACGCCAAGAACTACGACCCCGAAATGATCACGGCGGGCGACGCCGACTTCGCATCGAAGACCGGCACCGACGGCCAGGGCTACGGATACCCGATGACCCGAAGCGTAACCATCGGACTGAACATCAACTTCTAACACGCAATCCCATGAAACCCATACTGAACAAGATAGCGATAATCGCCGGATTGTCCCTCCTGGCCTCGTGCCAGAGCTTCTTCGACGAAGACCCCGTCTATTCGACGACCACCGACACCTTTTTCAATTCGGAAACGGCGCTGGAAACCTATGCGATCGGCTTTCTCGAAAGCCACCTGCCCTCGGCCGCGACGCTCACGCGCGGCGACCAGTACAGCGACATCTGCGTCACGACCCAGACCGAAGGATTCCTCAAGACGGGCGGTTACAGCGCCCAGCAGGCCAACAACTGGGCGCGGGGCAACTGGCGTCCGCTCTACAACGTCAACTATTACCTCAAGCACATGAAGGACGCGGCCCCCTATGTGGACGACGCGACGATGAAGCATTACGAGGGCGTCGGCCGCTTCTGGCGCGCGTGGTTCTACTGGGACAAGGTCAAGACCTTCGGCGACGTGCCCTGGTACGACGAGCCGATCGACCCCGACGACGACGAACAGCTCTACAAGGGCCGCGACCCGCGCGACTACGTCATGCAGAAGGTCCTCGAAGACCTCGACTTCGCCGCCACCTGGTGCTCCAAGGCCAGCAAATACGTCAACACCAACGTCATCAACCGCTATGTGGCGCTGGCCCTGAAATCGCGCATCTGCCTCTACGAGGGAACCTGGCGGAAGTACCACGGGCTGGACGGCAGCGAGGAATGGCTCCGCGCGTGCGTCGCCGCCTCGGAGGAGCTGATGGGCGACAGCCCCTATTCGCTGGTCTCGACGGCCGGCGAGGAGACGACCAATTACAGCAAGGTCTTCAAGAGCGAGGAGCCGCAGTACACCGAAGTGATCCTGGCCAACGAGTTCAACGCCACGCTCAACCGGTTTCACGACGCCTCGTGGTACTACGCCTCGGGCAGCTACGGACAACGCAACTCGGGTCCCAAAGCGTTCGTCAACATGTACCTGAACCTCGACGGGACGCGCTTCACGGACAAGGACGGATACAACAAGACGCAGTTCAAGGACGAGTTCGCCGGCCGCGACTACCGCCTGCGCCAGACCTTCATCACGCCCTACTACGTCAAGAAGGTCGGCGGCAAGGAGACCAACGAATTCGCAAAGGTCTTCCCCGGCCTGACCACGCAGCTGACCTACTACCGCATCATCAAGTGGAACACCGACGACGATGCGAACGAGAGCAACACCTCCAGCGCCAACTCGCTCCCGGTGTTCCGCTACGCCGAAATCCTGCTGAACGAGGCCGAAGCCAAGGCCGAACTGGGCGAGATGGACCAGACGGTGTGGAACAAGACGATCCGCCCGCTGCGCGAGCGTTCGGGCGTAAGCGGCGCGATGCCCGCCACGGCCGACCCCTATCTGGCCAGCTACTACGACGGGGTGACCGACAAGTGGATACTCGAATGCCGCCGCGAACGGAGCATCGAGCTGTACATGGAGAACACCCGGCGCGACGACCTGATGCGCTGGCGCATGGGCCACAAACTGACGGTCGAATTCGCTGGCATCCACATTCCCGAACTGGGCAAGCCGTTCGACATGAACGGCGACGGAAAGAACGACCTCTGCTTCTACTCGAAGAGCCATCCCAAATCGGGCAACAACCAGACCGGGGTTTCGTACGTGGAGGTGACCGCCGAAGAGGGCGACAACGTCACGACATACAGTGTCAACAAGGACAACTGCCTGGTTTACATTCTCGACCGGGAATGGGCAGACTACAAGTACCTCTACCCCGTTCCGAAGAATGCGCTCGACATCAACCCCAACCTGCGGCCGCAGAATCCCGGCTGGGACGACTAACCCGCTTACCCGAAACGATCAAAAATCCGATTTTATGAAAATACACGCTATAATTTCGTTTTTGTGCCTGGCGTCGGTCGCCCTCGGCACATCCTGCAAGGACGACGAAACCCACTTCCTGCAGCGGAGCCACGACGCGCTCTCGTTCCCGTACCTCAATTCGACGAAGGAGCTGCTCGTCCTGACCAACGGGTCCTGGAAAATCACGCCCGACGACACGTGGATCAGCTGTTCGCCCGGGGAGGGGAACGGCGCGCCGAAAGAACAGGCGGTGAACATCACCGTCGCGCAGAACGACGGCGCGGAGCGTACCGGCAGCGTCACGCTCTCCGACGGACTGAAAGAACTGGTCATCCGGGTTACGCAGGAGGACGGATTCTTCACCGTCGGCTCGCCCGAGATCGCCCCCAGTTTCGACCTCTACGAGGAGCTCGTGGACAAGCGGGTGACGATCCCCTACCAGAAATCGAAGCCCGGCTATAAGGCCGACGTCACGGCAACGCTCGAAGGCGCGGGAGCCGAAGGCATCGCCATCGAATCGCTCTCGGGATACGAAATGGAGGCGGGCGACGGAGCGATTCCCCTCGCCTTGAGCGGAACGCCGACCAAGAAAGGCCCGATCACGGTCAAACTGCACGTGGAGATCTCGTCCGTCGCGACCCCCTACGACCTCACCGCCGAGAGCCGCGCCAAACTGGCCGGCGAAGTAACCGTCACGATGTTCAAACTGCTGCCCCGCCTGGCAGTCCTCGACTGGGGCGACTACGAGAAGGGTACCGGCACGAACTTCAACAACGGCACGCCCCGCTCGTTCAGCTTCGGCCTCGCGCTGGAAGAGGAGGGCGACAACCTGCGCAACTACACCTCGAAGACGGCCGATTGGCTCACCGCCAGCAGCATGTTCTTCGCGCACAACCGTTTCGCCTTCGGCAACCTGCAACCCGGCACGACCTACTGGTTCTGGATCGTCGCCCACGAGCTGGGTCCCAATAAGGAGGATTCGGACAAAACGTGGCTGTCGTTCACCACTCCCGAGGAGAATCTGGCGCCGAACGTCATCCTCTACAAGGATTTCGACGATTTCTGGTTCAGAGGCTGTCCGATCTACCAGGCATTCGGCGTCGAAGTCACCAACGCCCAGATCGGTGCGAACATCGACCCCGACGACCCGAACTGCCCGGCGGCCACCGGAAAAATCGTAAACCCCGTCAACTCCACCGACTCGTTCTTCAACTACGTCGGGAGCGCGACCGACAACCGCGGTCCGGTGAAAGCGGCCAAACTGTGGGAAGCATGGTGGGAAGGCGACACCTACGGCACGAACTACGCCGACGCCGACTATCCCGGCTGGCAGGGCTTCTGGGTACGCACCCAGACCGGAGCCGCACTGCTCTCGACCGCATCCGTTTCGGGCTACATCAAGACGCCCAAGCTGACCGGAATCGGCGAAGGGACGGCCGACATCACCGTAACGTGCCACACGGCGCCCTACTTCGAGCCGTACCACTCGTGGGGACAGGACCACGAACAGCACTACATCCAGGTCGAAGGTCCCGGAACCATCACCGACGGAGGCCCGACCAAGGCCGAACCGACAGGGGCCGCCACGGCCAACACGGACAAGCAGGTGACCGTACAGTGCTCGACGCACGTGGACAGCAACAAAATTCCCACGACCGACTACGTAAACCCCACGGAGCATGTGGTCAAGATCTCCGGAGCCACCAAGGAGACCCGCATCGTAATCGCGGCGCATCCTTACGGAACCAAGCACTACCGCCTGTGGATCGACGACATCCAGGTAACGAAAGACCGATAATCACAAATTAGAAACAACAGGTTTTATTCGGTATTGCCGCCTCGGGCGGCAATACCGAATTTACCGCAACTAAAACGACATGCTATGAAACTGTTGAAATTCACGCTTATTTCGATTCTGGGCCTCTCGCTCTGCACCGCCTGCGGCGGCGACGGAGACGGCGGCGAAACGCCCGGTCCCGGCAAACCCGAAGGGCCCGACAAATCGTCGACCACGGGCATCGACCGGTTCGATGCCTCGAACATCTTCAGCCGGAACACCTACCTGCCGGACAACACGGCGATGCAGGGCTTCAACCTCGACTCGGACGGCTCGGTCTGGTACACGCAGCTCTCCAACACGAACCAGGCGCAGCTGAACTGGGTCCGCGCGCAGCCCAACAAGACCCCGGACGTGCAGACCGAGAACAAGGACTACATGAAACTCACCTACTTCGGCCACGGGACGAACACCGCCCTCGAAGAGGACGGCGCCGACCGTTACCTGTGGGCCGGGGCCTACGGCGTCTGCAACGCCAAAGGCCAGTACTGGAACGAAAAACTGGTGGGGCGCGTCAAATACGTGAAGGGAGCCACCGTCAAGACCAACGAGTGCAACGACTACTATTACATCGGCGACTACACCGACCTGCACCCCTCGATCGACGCGGAGAACGACCTGCTGACGATCAACTACGGCGACAGCAAAAATTCGTCCTACCGGTGTTTCGTCATCTACAAGTTGAGCGAGGCGAAAAAGGCCCCGATGACCAACGTAACGATCACCTGCACCGACGGCTTCCAGACCGACAGGCCCGCTTCGACCAACCCGGTCAGCGTGGTGGTGCGCTGCCACGACCTCACGACGCTGACGCCCGTCGCCCGGCCGCGCTTCCTCAAGACGGGATACGGCGCGAGCGGCGCCACCTACTACGACTGGCAGGGCTACGACGTCCACAAAAACCGGCTCTACTACACCGAGGGGCAGTCGAACTACAACCTCTTCGGCTCGTTCTACTCGGGCAGCTCGTTCGCCTACGTCACGGTGTTCGACTTCGAGGGCAACATCGTCGAGGAGCGGACGCAGGTGGCCGTCGTGTCGGACAAGGACAAACTGACCCAGATCGGCGTTTCGGTGTTCGGGACGCTCGAAGCCGAGGGCATCAAGGTCTGCAAGGACAAGCTCTATCTGGGATACACGGCCCGCGGAATCACCGCCGACAATACGAAACACTACCAGAACATCTTCGTATTCGACCCCTCTTCGAAATAACGCGCCCCACGGAAACCCGTTTCCGAAAAACCGGTGCTGCGCGCTGTCGCTGGCGACGGCCGCCGCGGCCGAGGGCTTCGCCCGGGGACCGGTCACGCCCAACGATTTCGGCTGCACAAGATCACCTACACGCGCGGCACCAGACCGTTCCAGACGGCCTGCCCCTCCACATGTGGCGTTACCGCGCCTCGGGACCTGCGACGACCATCCGCATCGAGGTCGCCGACTCGTTCGGCCGCAGCCCCGCGGAGACGATGACACGCCCCAAAGCGTTCCACATCCGGATGAGATAAATCCCGAAAACGAGCGGAAAAAGTTCCGCTCGTTTCATGCCCGTCCGGAACCGCACCCGGCCTTCGAGGAAAAGGAGCGCGTTCTCCGCACGCCACCCGATGAAATCCGCCTTTCTTTTCCGTTTCAGGACAACATAACAATCAAACAGGACTAACGCCTTACGCCGCGAGTGCGTACCTTTGTTGCGGAAAAAACACCGCAATGCACATTCACGTCAATACGGCCTCGGAACACCTGCGGGACTTCGCGGAACGCCTGCCCGAACTCTTCGACCGGGAAGGCGAGGTCCTGCACGCGGGACGCAACACGATCAAAGCCTTCGAGGCGGAGGGAGAACGGCTGGTCGTCAAACGATTCAAGCGCCCGAACCTGCTGCGGGCCGTCATCTACACCTTCTTCCGCCGGAGCAAGGCCCGCCGCTCGTACGAACACGCCGTGCGGCTCCGGGCGCTGGGCGTCGATTCGCCCGAACCCGTCGCATGGAGCGAATACCGCCGCCGCGGACTGCTCTGCGACAGCTACTACGTCTCGCGGCGCTCCGACTACACCCCGCTGTCGCAGACCACCGCACGCTTCCCCGCAGCGGGGACCCTGCCCGTGCTGGAGGCCTTCGCCCGCTTCGCCGTGCAGCTCCACGAGAAAGGCATCGAGCACCGGGACTTCAACCACGGCAACATCCTCTGGGACCGCACCCCCGCGGGCGCCTACCGCTTCCAGCTGATCGACATCAACCGCATGCATTTCGACGACCGGCCCCTTTCCTCCCGGGCCTGCATGATCAACCTCCGGCGGTTGTCCTGCCCCGCCGTGGCATTCCTCTACATCCTCGACCGCTACGCCGAAACGCGCGGATGGGATGTCGACGACACGCTGCTGCGCGGGACCTTCTTCCGGCTGGCGTTCGGCCGCCGCAAGCAGTTGCGCAAGCGGTTCCGGCACCGCAAGGGCTGATTTTTTCGCAAAAAAAATACGGCGGACGTTTGGTTTTACGGATTATTTCGCTACATTTGCCAACGATAAAAGCCATCGAATGATGAGAGCATACGGTTTTGCATACTATTTTTATTACTTTTTCTTTTATAGCAAGGGAAAAAGCGGGATCGCATGCAATTAACTGTATACAGATAGTATAGATTAATATGACACGAAAATCCCGCTCGGTTGAGCGGGATTTTCTTTTTCAAACCATTATGGAACAAATCGCAATACAGGGCATCGCAGGATGCTATCACGAAACGGCGGCGCGCGGCTATTTCGCAGACCGGGAAATAGAGGTGCTGCCCTGCTTGAGTTTCGACGAGTTGTTCGCCCGGATGGCCGCCGATCCGGCGCTGCTGGGCATCGCGGCCATCGAAAACACCATCGCCGGCAGCCTGCTGCCCAACCACGAGCTCCTGCAACAGAGCCGCGCCCGGATCATCGGCGAACAGAAACTCCGCATCTCGCACGTCCTGGCGGCCCTCCCCGGGCAGACGCCCGACGACATCGCCGAAGTCCGCTCGCACCCGATCGCCCTGATGCAGTGCGGCGAATTCCTCAAAGCCCACCCGCAGCTCAAAGCCGTCGAGCGGGACGATACGGCGGGCAGCGCCGCCGAGATCGCCGAACGCCGTCTCACGGGACACGCCGCCATCTGCGGCCGGCTGGCGGCCGAACGCTACGGATTGGAGATTCTCGAAGAGGGTATCGAGACCAACAAACGCAACTTCACGCGCTTCCTGCTGCTGGCCGACCGCTACCACGCCGACCGCCACACGGGTTCCGCCCGCGCCGACAAGGCGTCGCTCGTATTCAGCCTGCCGCATACCCAGGGAAGCCTCTCCAAAGTACTGACCATCCTTTCGTTCTACGACATCAATCTCACCAAAATCCAGTCGATGCCCATTATCGGCTGCGAATGGGAGTACCGCTTTTACGTGGACGTATCCTTTGCGGACTACACCCGTTACCGGCAGTCGATCGACGCGATCACCCCTTTGACCAAAGATTTCAAAATTCTGGGCGAATACGCCGCATTCAACAAATAAATACCCCGATAAGATTATGGAAATGAACGATCTGCAACCCATCATACTTCCCGGCATCCCGGCCAGGCGGCCGCTTGTAATCGCCGGCCCGTGCAGTGCCGAAACCGAAGAGCAGGTGCTCGCGGCCGCCCGCGCGCTCGCCGCGCAGGAGGTGAAGATCTTCCGCGCCGGCATCTGGAAACCCCGCACCAAGCCCGGCGGATTCGAGGGAGTGGGGGTCGAAGGACTGCGCTGGCTGCAACGTGTCAAGGCCGAAACCGGCATGTACGTCTCGACCGAAGTGGCCACCGAGCGCCACGTCTTCGAAGCGCCCAAAGCGGGGGTCGACCTGCTGTGGATCGGTGCCCGCACCTCGGCCAATCCTTTCGCCATGCAAGAACTGGCAGGAGCGCTGCGCGGCGTGGACATTCCGGTGCTGGTCAAGAATCCGGTCAATCCCGATCTCGAACTCTGGATCGGCGCCATCGAACGTCTCTACAACGCCGGCCTCCGGCGGCTGGGAGCCATCCACCGCGGATTCAGCAGCTACGACCGCACGATCTACCGCAACCAGCCCCAGTGGCAC
>OMGY01002235.1_pt1 | contig 14939 bp, 10 predicted proteins | sample 1674461 | NCBI WGS metagenome assembly OMGY01 (sample SAMN05578579, study PRJEB25193) | human gut metagenome | biome: Human Microbiome; feature: human-associated habitat; material: feces | host: Homo sapiens | place: USA:Birmingham
ATTGTGGAGCGCAACGGACATAAGGTGGAAGGACCGGGACCGCAGTGCGGCAATCGCAAGAGGGCTTGTAAACAATCCGAAGATTCTTTTATTGGATGAACCGTTCGGAGCGCTGGATGCCCTGACAAGAATCCAGATGCAGAAAGAAATTCAACATTCTCAATGCTTTCAACATTCATCACATTCTCAACATGCCAAACATTCTCAATCGTGCGGAATGTCGTGGAAACGACCGTCTAATTCTTCTGTTTTTACCACATTGATAAACGCATGCTCATCAATCGAGCGGATGAGCGGAAGCAGTTCCCGCTTGGCTTCGGAATTAATAACCGAGTAAATCAGTGTCTTTTCCTTTCCTTCATAACAGCCGATACCCTTAAACAGCGTGGCATCGTGATTTGTCATTTCACGGATAGCGTGATAAACCTCATCGGATTTATCGGAAATAATAAATAGTGTTTCTTTTTTGTATTGTTTATACAGTACCTGAATAACCTGTGTGCTGCAAAACTGGAAAATAATCGAATACAGCGCACTCGACCAGCCAAACAGCGCACCCGCAATGACAAGCATAATCACATTTCCGATTAAAATATAATTCCATGCATCAATGCCCTTTTCATGTGCAAAGAAAATGCTGATAAAGTCCGTTCCGCCGGTTGTCGTTCCGACATTTAAGCACAGACTGGTGGCAAAGCCGTTTAAAATACCGCCGAACACGCTCAGCAGTAAAATGTCGTCCGTAAACATATACGGTGGCAGAATATCGACAAAAATACTCGACAGTACAATGACAACAATCGAATACAGCGTAAACCGTTTTCCGATGTATTTATAAGCAATATAGGTCGGAAACAGGTTTAACAGGACGTTTAATAAGGTATATGGAATACTAATCCCGAAAAAGACCAGTCCGATTTCCTGTAACAACAGGGAAAGTCCCGAAAATCCCCCCGGAAACAGTCCGGCAGTCTTAGCAAAGCAGCGTAAATTCCAAGCATAAAAAATCGATGCGGCAATCACCACAAAAAACCGAAACACCTGATAAAACTTCGGGTGTTTTGCCTCTAAAGATTGAAACATACAATTCTCCTTTCTGATAAGCGACTTTGTCGCAAGTGTTTTATTTATCATAATTCCGATAGCTTCTTATTAATAACGGCAGTTCCGCAATCAGCATGCCAATCCAGCCGGCAAGGTAGGAATACGGCAGCGCTTCAATCTGTAATGAAAATACAAATACAAGGATGGCAGCGGCGATGACACGCACACCCATATTGACAAAGCTGCTGATTAAAGTAAGCTTTAAATCGCCGATACCGCGGAAATACCCCTGGATCCCGTTTGTGACAGCCGGCAGTATATACATCAGGGAGATCAGATGCAGGTAGATAACACCGTGTCCGATGACTTCCTCATCTTTGATGAAGCAGAGCATAAATTCTCTTGCAAATAAAAAGCAGAGCGCAAACACGATCAGACCATAAATGATCTCAAGAATCATACCGCAGCGGAATCCCTCCCGCATGCGGTCTTTTTTTCCGGCACCTTTATTCTGTGCCATCAGGGCAGTCATGGCGTGCGCAATATTCTGTTCCGGTGTGTAGGCAAAGTCGTCAATTCTGTTTACGATCGCAAATGCGGCTGCAACCGAAACACCCATGGTGTTAACGATTGCCTGGATGCCGAGTTTTCCAAGCTGTACAGTTGCCTGCTGTAATGCGGATGTCCAGCCATAGGCGATCGTGCGCATTAAGAGCGAGCGGTCAAATACCAGCCATTTCTTTCCGAGCCGGAGCAGAGGTACTTTTTTCTGGATATAGATGACACAGAAAACGCAGCATAAGGCTTCACTCAGCACGGTAGATACCGCGCAGCCGTTGCTGCCGGCTTTCAACACGACAACAAAAAACAGATCCCCTAAAATATTTAAAACGGCACTGATCATCAGAAAATAAAGCGGGGTATTGCTGTCACCGAGTGCACGCAGTGTGCTCGAAAAAAAGTTGTACAGAAAAGTAAAGACCAATCCTAAAAAGATGATCTGTAAGTATTCTGTTGTGAGGGATAAAATACTTGCGTCCGCCTGCATTAAGATCAGGATCGGTCTTGCAAACAGGATACATGCTGTGGATAAGATCAACGAAAAAATAACGCCGGAGAGCATGGTGGTACTGATCTGGCGGTGCAGCGTGTCGTAATCTTTTGCCCCATACTGCATTCCCATTAAAATGCTGGCACCCATGCACAGTCCGTTTAAAAACAGGATCATCAGAGTGGAAATCGGATTGCAGATGCCGACAGCGGCAAGTGCTTCTTTTCCGACAAAATGCCCGACAATGATACTGTCTACGGCATTGTAGGTAAGCTGGAACAGGTTGCCGAGCACGAGCGGGATCGTAAAGCGGATCAGGATCGGCATGATTTTTCCGGTGGTAAGATCTTTGGTCATAGTGGTAAAAGTCCTTTTATTTGTAAGATAAATTAGTTCAAAAAATATTTCAACTCTTCTGCACGGGCTTCATAATCTGCAACTCCGAGATCATAAAGATCCTGTTCTAAGGCAGCATCCTTGGAAAAAGTGCTAAGCGGCATATGGCGGCTTGGCGCAAAGATAAAAACATAGCCTTCTTTTTCTAACCGGCTGGCAAGATTGATGGATGCCTGATAATTAATATGCCGGTTGTCGATGCTTTGGATCGTTTTCGGATATTTATGCAGCATATGTTTATACAGCGGGCGGTGTGCCTCTGGTTTTTTTACGAAGTTCCTTGGATTTGAGAGGATAACGACCATTTTGGTACAGCCTTGTTCGATTGCATGGTGCAGCGGAATCGAATCGGCAACACCGCCGTCGTAATAGTAACGGTCCCCTACTTTTACAGGACGGCAGAAACCAGGCAGGGCGCAGCTTGCCATAACAGCACGGTAGTCGTCACGGACAATGTCGTATTTGGAAAAATAAGTTGCCCGCCCGGTTGCGGCATCGGTTGCAGGCATATAAAATTCAGCCGGATTTTCCATGACGGCAGAGTAATTAAGCGGATCTGCCCCATCGGAATTTGTCAGTGTCCCGTAAATATACTGCAGGCCAAATAAGTTTCCAGTATGTACTAAACTTCGTACGCTTAAGTAGCGCGGATCCCTTAGATGTTCCGTATAAAAACGGAGATTACGTCCCCGTTGTCCTGCAAGATAAGACAGCGTATTTGCAGCACCCGCAGATACGCCGATGCAGTAGGAAAATGTGATATTGTCATCTAAAAATTTGTCCAGAATACCGGCGCTGTATGCACATTTCATACCGCCGCCTTCTACTACAAGTCCTGTTTTCATGGTGTTCCTTTCTTTGTATTTTGAGAGGTGTCAAAATGAGCTCATGGACATTATACTTTATTTACTACAAATCGTTCAATACCAACATAAACAGATTTGCCGGTGTTTCTGTTTCACCGGATGGAAGTATGGAAAGAAAGGCTTGTCTGCTGTAAAATTCAACCGAAGTTTTTTCAGTACATGAATTTTATTGACAATTTACCAAAACGTTGTTGCTTTTTAAAATAGAGGATGATAATATAAATTTACCAAAACGTTTTGGTAACTGGACGCATGAACATAGACAAGAGAGAAGACACACAGGATGATATCGGAAAACTAAGAGCGAGAGAAAGTATGGAGGTGTAGAAATGTCATTAAAAGGACTTATTTTTGATCTGGACGGGGTGATCGTGTTTACAGATCAGTATCATTATAAAGCATGGAAACAGATGGCGGATGAGAAAGGTATTTACTTCGATCAGGAGATCAACAACCGGCTGCGCGGAGTGAGCCGTATGGATAGCCTGGAAATTATTCTGGAAAGATATGAGGGACATCCGTTAAGCGATGAGGAGAAACAGAAGATGGCGGAAGAGAAGAATGATATTTATAAAAAACTTTTAGAGCAGATGACACCGGCAGATGTCAGTGATGAAGTGAAAGAAACTTTAGATGAGCTGCATAGAAGGGGATATCTGCTTTCAATCGGATCATCAAGCAGGAATGCAAAATATATTCTTGAGAGAACAGGAATTATCGACAAATTCGATGCAATTTCGGATGGAACAAATATTAAAAAATCCAAACCAGATCCGGAAGTTTTCTTAAAAGCAGCAGAGTTTCTTGGCTTGAAGCCGGAAGAGTGCGGTGTTGTGGAAGATGCATATGCGGGAATTGATGCAGCAGTTTCCGGTCATATGACAGCAATTGCGATCGGCGATGCGGCAGGTTATGACAAAGCAGATTATAAGCTGTCTACATTTAAAGATTTACTGGACATTGCAAAATAAGAATTACAAGTAATATAAACAGGAAAAATATGGATGGAATTGCTTGCTTTGCAGTTGGAATATCATGATAAAATGTGATAAGATGGTTACAAATCACTGAAAAATGTAATGCAATGGGGGATCATATGGCGAAAGACAGAAAGTTATATCTGAATGAAAGAACGACGATACGTGATGTCGCACAGGAGGCAGGAGTATCACTGACTACGGTATCCCATGCACTGAACGGCTATAAAGATGTGAGTGAAAAGACCAGACAGAAAGTCATGGAGGTGGCAAGACGACTGGATTATATGCCGGATGAGGCTGGCCGCTCACTAAGAGGCATACAGAAGAAGACAATTGCACTGCTGCTTGCCGGGGAATTGCCGGAAGAAGATCCGAGCGGTATGATGTATGGACTTACGAGTGGAATTTATAAGATTGCCCAGAAAATGGAGTATGAATTTACGATTCTTACAATGCCGACAAACAAGCAGATAAAAATCAGTTTTGGGCAGATCTGCAAGAAAAAGAAACTGACTGGAATCATAGTTGACGGGCTCGCTATGGATATGCCGTACTATGAGCAGATTAAAAACAGTGAGATTCCCTGCGTCCTTGTGGATGTTGCGCTGGAAAGCGATCATGTATGTGAGGTTTCCGTTGATAATGAGAAAGCATCTTTTGAAGAAGTAGAGCATCTTATTGAGAATGGATGCCGTAATATTGCAATGCTTTCCGGTAAGAAGACAGCACAGGTGTCAGAACGCAGAGAGTGTGGATACAGGCGTGCATTAGAGAAATATGGACTCCATATCCGGGAAGAATGGATCGAGGATTGTCTGTTTGATCAGAAAACAGCAGTTCAAAAGTCAATAGAATTAAAAAAAAGTTATCCGGAGATTGATGCTTTTTTTTGTGTGAGTGACGGCGTTGCGATTGGAGCAATTGAAGGCATGGGACAGCTTGGAGTGCGGGTGCCGGATGATGTAGCAATAGCAGGGTTTGATGATTATACGGTTTCACAGTATATTCACGGAGGGATTACATCAATTAAGCAGTATCCTTACAAAATGGGCGTAGCGTGTGCGAATACGGTCATCAGCATGATTGAAGGAAACCGTGTACCAGACTGGATACCCATGGAATATAAACTTATGAAACGCGCATCAACAAAGAAATGAACTTGTGAAAATTATATAAAAGTAAACAATAAAATTCGTGAAACATGATGAAAAAACAAAAAAATGTACAAAAGACTTGAAAACCAAAACGTTTTGGGATATGATTCGTTTATCAGTTACCAAAACGTTTTAGTTTTTTACTTTATACTAATGTTTCAGGAGGAATACATATGAAGAAAAGATTTGTATCTATTTTACTTGTGGCAGCAATGACAGCTTCCCTTGCAGCATGCGGTGGCTCAAACGGCGGTGATAACAGTGCGTCGGCAACCGAAAAGGGAGGAAAGACAGAGAGTGCATCTGACGGTGGTGAGATCACACTTACAATCCCGACCTTCTTCGTAGGAGAAAATGTTGGCGCTGTATATTTTGAACCTGCCGTTGAGAGATTTAATGAGGCAAACAAAGGAAAATATCATATTGAATTAGAAGAAGTCGTTGAGGCATCTTATACAGACAAGATCAGCCAGCTGGCACAGTCTGATTCACTTCCGGCACTGATCCAGACACCTAACATAGAATGGATCAAGACAGCAATGATCCCGGGAAAACTGTATTACCCGATGAACGATTTTCTGGATGAACATCCGGAGATCAAAGAGCTTTGCGTAGATGCTTCTTTGGAATATTGTACACAGGAGAACGGTGATATCATCAGTGTGCCGGCGATCACACTTTCTAACACAGGTTTATACTATAACTCAGCACTGTACTCACCGGAGAAAACAGTTTCATCCATGACAATGGATGAATTTATCAGTTCTCTTGGTGACAACAAATTTGCGTTCCAGACAGTTGACAATGCATGGACATCAGCAATGTTATTAACGGCATTGATCGCAAATGAAGATGGCGGTAAAGAATGGCTTCGATCGAATGAAGGAACCAAATGCTACGATTACACAGAGCCGGCATTCGTAAATGCTGTAACAAAATTAACAGAGATCTGGAAAACAAATGCATCCGCTAACGCAGTTGGTGCAGCATATGCAGACGCAGCCAATGCATTCATGTCTGATCAGGCAGCCGTTATCTGCAATGGCCCCTGGATGAACTCCGAATTCGTGGACAGTGCTTCTGGTAACTGGTCTAATGGATTTAACGGAGCGGATGTAAAAGCGGATTATTATCCTGGCAATGTGTCAATCTGTGATACAAAAGTATTTGGCAGATGGACGCTTACCAATGGTGGTACGGATGAAGAGAGAGAATGTGCAGAAGCATTTCTTGCATTTATTTATTCAAAAGATGAGTTAGAGACATTTGCACTTACAGAGGGATGCCAGATACCGAATCTTACCTATAGCGATGAATTTCTTTCGAAGTTAGATGAAAAACCATTGGTAAAACAGCAGACCGAGTTACTGACATCTGATACAAATATCGTTCCTAATGTATTAACTATTATGCCTGATTCCGTATCAAGCAGTGTATTTGGAACCAATCTTGTGCAGTTAGTAAATGGACAGATCACTCCGGAAGAGTTCTGTGAGACTCTTACAACAAAAGCCGCTGAAGCTGGTGACAAATAATCAATGAAATCATGGAGGGGGAGTCATTTACGGACAAATTGATTCCCCCTTTTCTTTCAGAAGATTGCCTTCTGGATGCGGAATTTATCTGAAAATAATGAATATTTCTGAAAGGAAAGGGAATATTATGACAAAAAAGAAAAAATATGGAAAAGTACAGGTTAAAAATTTTAAATGGATTTACGCATTCCTTCTTCCGACAATCATTATATTTGTGATGTTTTATGTACAGCCGATCGTTGTGATGCTTACAACATCATTTACAAAATGGGATGGATTTAATGATCCTGCTTTTAATGGGATCAGTAACTATATAAAACTCTTTACCAACAGTGCTTCTGCAGCATCGATCAAAAACCTGATTTTATGGTCGGTTATTGCAATGACGTTCCATGTAGGATTTGGTGTGCTCACAGCATTTGTTTTATATCTGAAACCTCACGGATGGAAATTCACACGTTCTGTATTTATGATACCAAATATTATTTCAGCAGCAGCGTGGGCATTGATCTACCGGTTTATTTTCAATGACCAGATGGGTGTTTTAAACTCAGTGATACGTGTATTTGATAAAGATTTTTCGGTGCAGTGGTTCTACCAGAGTCCATATGCATTCTGGGCAGTTACCCTTACGTGGCTGTTTTATGCAGTTATTGTCACATTGATTGTATTGAATGATTTAATGGCGATTCCAAAAGAACTGATCGAAGCAGCAAAACTTGACGGAGCGAATGGATGGCAGCTGATCCGTTTCGTGGAACTTCCACTTTGCCGGATCTCCATAGGAACCGGAATGTTATGTTCTATCACATCACGTATCTCCATGTATGAAGCGATCGCACTTACGACAGCCGGAGGACCTGGTGATGATACGATGAGTTTATCTGTACTGCTGGTACGTGCGATCACAGATTACAACTACGGATTTGCCAATGCGATCGGTGTGATCATGTTCCTGATCGGTTTACTGGTTATGTACATTGTAACAAAGGCATTCCGTATGAATGATTCAATCTACTAGGAGGAACAATCATGAATGTGATAAAAAAAATATTAACAAATATCCTGATTTATGGAACAGAATTCATTGTTATTATGCTGAGTGTATTCCCAATCGTATGGGTGGCATTATCCTCCTTTAAAACGAATGCACAGATTCTGGAGGGACCATTTACACTGCCAACAGGTATTACAACAGCGAAAGAGGCATACACATATCTGTTCCAGAAATATGATTTCTTTAGTTATTTTGGCAATTCGCTGATGATATCGCTGATATCTACGGTAATATCCCTGGTCTGTTTTGCAATGGCGGCCTATGTATTGGCGAAATATGAGTTCCCGGGAAGAAATCTTATTTTTGCACTATTTACAATTACAATGCTTGTTCCGGGTCATGCAAAAGCACAGCCGATTTTTTCACTGATCAATTCCATGCATCTGTATGATACCAAAACAGGTTTGATCCTTGTATATCTGGGAAGCGGTATTGCAATGTCAATTTTCATTTTGAAATCGGCATTTATGGGAGTCCCAAAAGAATTGGATGAGGCTGCTACGATTGATGGTGCAGGGTTTTTCCGTACATTTTTTATGATCAATCTTCCACTTGCAAAATCAGGTCTCTCTACCGCTGGAATTTTAATGTTTCTCGGCAATTGGAATGAATATTTCTATGCAGCACTTCTTACATCATCAGAGAAGAACAGGACGCTGCCGGTTGCATTACAGTTTTTTAACCAGTCATTATCGTACGATTACACGAAAATGTTTGCGGCACTCACACTCGTAGTGGTTCCGGCGATCATTGTATATTGCTTTGCACAGGAGCAGGTACAGGAATCTGTTGCTGCATCCGGAATTAAAGGTTAATAAAGGAGAATGAAGCTATGCCAGTTATGAATTACAGAAAAGGGACAGAAAAAGAAAAAAGCTGGATTATTGAAGAAACCAGTTTCAATGAGAAATATACAGGAAAATGTGAATCTGTTTTCACACAGGGAAATGGATATTTAGGACTCCGCAATTCTCTCGAAGAACAATATGTGAATACCGTAAGGGGTATGTTTATTACAGGAACATTCAATAAAGCAAGTAAAGATGAAGTAACAGAACTGCCGAATGTTTCGGATATTGTGAACATGGAGATCGAACTCAATGGGGAACGTTTTTCCATGAATGAGAACAATATAAAAGAGTATTCAAGAACATTAAACCTCTATACAGGAGAAACCTGCCGCAACGTTTTATGGAAAGGGAAAAATGGAGATATCGTACATCTTTCATTCCACCGTTTTGTATCTTATGAAAATGTGCATGTGATCGGTGCATATGTTGAAATCAAGCCGGTAAACTGCGAGATGAAAGTAAAAGTTGTAAGCGGAATTGATGCACAGGTAACAAATCATGGGGCACAGCATCTCACAGAATTTTCCAAGCGTGCATTTGAAGAAAAATTTCTTCAAATGGGTATGGTCACGACAGAATCGGCAGTTTCAATTGCAGTCAGCACCGTACATAAAGTATTCCAGAGCGGAAAGTATACAGAAGATGCGGCATCTAAGATCATTGATGACCGAAGAAAAATCCACACTGAAATTCAGCTTGTCATTCCACAGGGAGAGACCGCAAGAGTGGAGAAGATCTCAACGGTTCATTCTAGCAGAGATCTGGAGTATGTGGCATCAGGGAAAGAGCCGGAAGGAGAGAATGTCTGCAGGGATGGTCTTGATAATTTAAAAGAAGCAGAAGAAAAAGGCTATGAAACTCTTTTGGAGGGAAGTAAAAAAGTCTGGGAGAAAATCTGGAAGAAACAGGACATTCAGATTGATAGTAAAGAAGATGATGCACAGATAGCGGTGCGTTTTGCACTTTATCATCTTCAGATCATGGTGCGCAGTGAAGATAACCGGGTTGGTATTGGTGCGAAGGCACTTAGTGGAGAAGGATATAAAGGACATTCTTTCTGGGATACAGAGACATTTATTTTCCCATATTTCCAGATGGCAGAACCGAAGACGGCAAGAACCCTTCTGGAATTCCGTTATAAGGGACTGTACGGTGCAAGAAAGAAAGCAATCGAAAATGGTTACAAAGGAGCCATGTACCCGTGGGAAGCGGCATGGGTCAGTGATGGTGAAGTTACACCGTATGTGACCGGTGTCAATGTTCATACCGGAGAGCCGATGATCTGTTTAACCGGAGTGATCGAGCAGCACATTACGTCTGATATTATTTTTGCACTGTGGCAGTATTATGCTGCAACAGATGATCAGGACTTCATGGATAGATATGGCTATGAGATGACGATCGAGACTGCCAGATTCTGGAACAGCCGCCTGGAGTGGATTGAAGAAAACAACAGATATGAGATCCGTGATGTTATAGGACCGGATGAGTACAAAGAACATGTGGATAATAATGCATATACGAATTATATGGCACATGAAAATATGAGACTTGCAGCACAGGTAATTGCATGCATCCGTGATGAGAAGAAAGATATCTACGGGAAAATACAGAAATTAATGCAGGAAGAGGGTACATCATTAGAACAGTTAGAGGAAGAACTGAAAGATAAAATGAAAAAACTTTATCTGCCGCAGCCGGATGAAAAAACAGGAATTATTCCTCAGTTTGACGGATACTTTGATCTAAAAGAAATAGATCTTTCTGTGTATAAGAATGCTTCTGTTGTGGGAACGATCTTTCATGATTATTCAGGGGAAGATGTACAGGGAATGCAGGCAGGTAAACAGGCTGATATTGTAGAACTGCTGTATCAGATGGAAGATATCACGACACCGGATAATAAGGCAAAGAACTATGTATACTATGAAGCAAGAACACTGCATGATTCATCTCTTTCCAAGGCAATCCACAGTATCACTGCATGTGACCTTGGTATGGAGCAAGAGGCTTATGAAATGTTCATGAGTGCTGCACTTACCGATCTTGGACAGGAGATGAAATCCTCTGATGCAGGAATCCACAGTGCAAATATGGGAGGTGTATGGCAGGATGTGGTAATGGGATTCGGTGGAATAAGAATCCGTGACGGTCATCTCCGTATTGCTCCAAATTGTCCAAAACAGTGGGAGAAGTTTACATATCCTCTTTACTGGAAAGGAAACGAACTTCATATCACAGTCTGCAAAGATGGTGTGGAAGTTATAAACGAAGGGGAAGATTTCGAGGCAGAGATCATGGATCAGAGAGTAACTGTCAGCAAAGGAAAAAATGAATTTCGGGCATAAGAGCATAGGAGAGAAAAATGCTGCAGAATGATGGAAAGTTTGTAAAGGTATTAAACCGGATCGCAGATCTGGTTGGATTAAATCTTTTAGCAATCCTCTTTTGTATTCCGATCGTTACGATAGGGGCATCCATAACAGCCGTTTATGGATGCATCTTTCGCATACAGGAGAAAAAAGAAGGATATCTGATAAAGGATTTTTGGAAGTTGTTTAAAGCAAGTTTCAGGTCATCTACGATCATTTATCTTGTGGGTGTACTGGTGATTGCAATGCTATATCTGGATTATCATATTTTTGCTGCAGACAGAACGATGAATGCTTTACAGATACTTGTGATCGCAGCCGGGATCATAGTAGCAGAGATTTTTACTTACGCGTTTCCAATGGAATCTTACTTTGAGAATACTGTGAAAGCAACTGTGAGGAATGCCGTATTGCTCGGAATCTCGAATATTCCATATACATTGCTTATGCTGGGTTTGAATACCCTTCCATTTTTTATTATTTCAAAAATTCCAATTGCATTTGGTATCTGGTTTTTGTAAAGAAGATTTTTCAAAATGTAAAAATACGAAAGGATGTGTAATAGACGATGAAACAGCAGTTCATATGTGAAAGAAGACCAAAAGCAGATCCGCGGAATATTGTTCTTGGAAAAAATTACCGTATTACATTTCTGACGGACAGGCTGGTCAGATTTGAATATAATGAATCCGGTGCATTTGTGGATGAGGCTTCGCAGGTAATATGGTACAGGGATTTAGAAGAGGTTACTTTTGAGATAAAGCAGAAAAATAACTTTCTGGAGATCCAGACAAAAAGCATACGGATACGCTATGATGAGAGAGCATTTGATGAGAGCATCCTGAGTGTGAAGCTGAAAAAACCGGACAATGGATGTGATCTGGAATGGTATTATGGCAGAAAAGAGGATCGTAATCTTTTCGGAACTGCCCGTACGCTCGATGAAGCAGACGGCAGGATCAGACTGGAAAAAGGAATTCTTTCCAGGGATGGATTTGCAGTATTAGATGATTCAAAAACGATTTTACTTACCGAGGATGGCTGGATCAAAGAGAGAAAACAGGGAGGAGAGGATTTCTATCTGTTTGCCTATGGTCATGATTACCGGGGCGCGGTAAAAGATTTTTTTAGGGTTACCGGCCGTGTCCCAATGCTTCCAAAATATGCACTTGGAAACTGGTGGAGCAGATATTACGAGTATTCACAGGATGAGTATCAGAGACTGATGGATCGTTTCTTAGCGGAAAAAATCCCGTTTTCGGTGGCAGTCATTGACATGGACTGGCATATCACAGATATTGACAAGAAGTATGGTTCCGGCTGGACCGGTTATACATGGAACAGGGATCTGTTTCCGGATCCGGGGAGTTTTATGGATAATCTGCATGACAGGGGAATGAAAGTGACTTTAAATGTGCATCCGGCACTCGGTATCCGGGAATGCGAAAGTATGTATAAAGAAATGGCAGAGGCAATGGGAATGGATCCGGCAGCCGGAGAACCGGTTGAATTCGATATTACAGATCCGGAGTTTCTGGAAAATTATTTTGAGATCGTACATCATCCGCTTGAGGAAGAGGGGGTTGATTTCTGGTGGCTGGACTGGCAGCAGGGTGGACATACGGCAGTGAAAGAGTTAGATCCGCTTTGGATGCTGAATCATTACCATTATCTTGACAGTGGACGGGATGGAAAAAGAAAAATGACATTTTCACGTTATGCAGGTCCTGGTTCTCACAGATATCCGGTAGGTTTTTCCGGGGATACAGTTGTAACGTGGGAGTCTCTTGATTTCCAGCCTTATTTTACAGCAACGGCATCAAATATTGGATATGGATGGTGGAGTCATGATATAGGCGGACATATGCTTGGAATCCGGTCAGATGTTATGGAGGCACGCTGGTATGAGTTAGGGACATTTTCCCCGATCAACAGGCTGCACAGTACAAAAATGTCGTTCAGTGGAAAAGAACCATGGAATTTCAGACCGGAAGTAGAACATGCGATGGGAGAAGCCCTGCGCTTAAGGCATCAGTTACTGCCTTATATTTACACCATGAACTATCTGGCATACAAAGAATACCGCCCGGTCATTGCACCGATGTATTACGATTATCCGGAAAAGGAACAGGCATATCCGGTTCAGGATCATTCTTTTGTTGAGGGAGTAAGCAACAACCAGTATCTTTTTGGAACAGATATGATTGTTGCACCGATTACAAGTGACCAGATAGCGAGTTTAAATCAGGGAAAAGTAAAAGCGTGGATACCGGAAGGCTGTTACCACGATTTCTTTACCGGATTGATCTATAAAGGTGAGAAAGTAATGTGGATGTTCCGCGGCATTAACAGTATTCCGGTGCTTGTAAAAGCAGGGGGCATCATTCCGATGCAGAAAGAGCTGTTCGGAAAAGATTTTCTGAAAAATCCGGAAGAACTTATCATAAGAGTCTATGGCGGAGCGGATGGCAATTATACACATTATGAGGATGACGGTGAGACCGAGGATTATAAAGATGGCAGGAGCTGTTGCTTTACATCCATGCATTTTGACTGGGAAAGAGGGGCGTTCACAATCGAAGGGGCAGCCGGACAGACAGATCTGATCCCGGAATTCCGGGATTATACAGTGGAACTGTGTGGAGTGAAAGAGGCAGTGCCTAAAGTATACATAAGTGGAAAAAAAATCAAAATAACGTATGAATATCAGTGGAAGAAGGGATGTATCAGAATCCACATTCCGAAAGTGTCAGTGGATGAAAAAGTGGAAATTGTTTTTGAACAGAAACTGACATTAAATGACAACCATACACTGGAGCGTGTGTATGATCTGCTGAATCAGGCACAGGACAGTAATCTTGCAAAAGAGTCTGCATACCGGCTTTTAAGTAGTGGAAAAAATCTGGCAGATATCTTAGGCGAGCTTGAGACGACGAATTTAAAAAAAGAGATCAGACTGGCAGTCATTGAGATCATGACCGCTGATTTATAAGGAGAAAAAAGATGCAGAAAGCATGGTGGAAAGAAGCAGTTGTTTATCAGATTTATCCAAGGAGTTTTATGGATAGTAACGGAGATGGAATCGGAGACCTTCAGGGGATCATAAAAAAATTAGACTATATAAAGAATCTCGGTATCACAGTTATCTGGGTATCCCCGATCTATAAATCTCCAAATAAAGATAACGGATATGATATCAGCGATTATCAGGATATAATGGATGAGTTCGGGACAATGGAAGATTTTGATGAATTATTAAAAGTATATCCTAATGCATATATACATCATTGTAACATTAATGGATATTATGCAGATATTATTGGTGAAGCGGATTTGAAACTTGCTCAAACTCTTATTAAAGCAGGAAATGAGCATAGAAAGTTTATGCGACAGATTTTTGTATCGGTTGATATAACTGCTCCAATGTACTTTATGGCTGAACTTGATACTTATAAAATAGGTATTACTAGAAACAGTAGCAGTTTTATGCATAAAGGTGTTTCTAAAACATTTGAAATAGAAGATTTTGAATATGGTGATGAAAGAGTTAAAGAAATTTTAACTACAAGAAAAAAAAATAATCCTTATAAGGGCACAGAAACAATTTTATATCCATACGAAACAAATGAATAT
>OMGY01002240.1_pt1 | contig 14926 bp, 8 predicted proteins | sample 1674461 | NCBI WGS metagenome assembly OMGY01 (sample SAMN05578579, study PRJEB25193) | human gut metagenome | biome: Human Microbiome; feature: human-associated habitat; material: feces | host: Homo sapiens | place: USA:Birmingham
TAATCAGATTAATAATAGAGTTGATAGTAAAGTTAATATTGAAAGAAAAAGTGCTCCAAGTATACCTGTAAAAAGTGAAGAGTTAAAAAGTAATAAGGAATCAAAGTTTATTTCTGCAATAAAAGGAGTATTTAAATTCAATAATAAAAAGGACAGAACAAAAGTAAGCTATGAGAAAAATAGAAAAGTACAAGCTCCAATTAATAATAATGATAGTTTAGAAACAGAAGTATTAAGTGGAGATATGTTTATACCTACTATTGCTATAGTGAGAGAAGATGCCCTGGAATCTGTAAATATACCTATAACAAAAGAAAATTTTTTAATTGGTAAAAGCGTTCAAATGGCTGATGGAGTTATTTCATTCAATAAAGCTATTAGTAGAATACATTGCAGAATTATTTATATAGACGGAAGATATTTTATTAAGGATGAAAAAAGTGTTAATGGAACTTTTGTTAATAATAGAAGGGTTCCTGTTGATGGACAAGTTCCCATAAAAACAGGGGATATTATAAGGCTTGCAAATAGTGATTTTCAAGTTAAAAGTATTTAAGGAGAAGGTTAGAAAATGGCATTATCTATTGTTTTATGTGATGAAGATGAGAGATATTTAGTTCCTTTGGAATTGAAGTTTACAGAGGAGTTTGGAGAAAAGGCAGAAATTATAGTAATTACAGATAAAGAGTATTTAAAGAGCTTTTTTAGTACACCTCAAAATATTGATGTGCTTATTATTAATGAAGACTTATATGATGAAGAATATGAAAAGCAAGATATTAGCAATGTATTTTTATTAAGTGAAGTTGATAATAGTATGCAAACGGAAAATATGATCCTAAAAAGAATTTATAAATACACCAGTGTTAAGCAAATATATAATGATGTGGTAAATAATATGTCATCAGAAAATCTAAAGACCATAGGTGACAGAGAAAATAATGAAGCTGAATTTATTATGGTTTATTCACCGTCAGGAGGTAGCGGTAATACTTTAGTTTCTATGGGGATAGCAGGTGCCTTAAGCAAGTGTAATAAAAGAGTTTTATTTATCAGTACAGAAGTGCTACAAGGATTTAATTATTATTTATCTAATAATGAATATATAAGTAATAATTTTGAAAAGCATTTACATAATCATAGTGAAAATATAGTGGAAGTATTAAAGGGGGCTATTAGGAAAGAATGTTTTGATTATTTATTACCTTTTAGACAAGCAACTAATTCATATAATATTAAGCTTGATGATTATAGATATTTATTAGAGTCATTAAGAAAATCAGGAGATTATGATTATATAGTAGTAGATACATCTTGTGAACTAAGTAATAGTAAAACCAAGTTAATGAGCTTTTGTCACAAGGTCATTGTGGTGACAATGCAAAATAAGGTATCTACAGCCAAATTAGAAAGATTAATTAATAATATTGATTGTTCAGATAGAAATAAGTTTATGTTTATTTGTAATAAATATATGGATTCAGAAGTTAATTATTTAATAAAAAATCCTGCTACAAATAATTTAACCATTGGTGAATATATAAGTAATTTTAATTTTGTTAATAATGATTTATCGGTGGAGTTTTTAGCTAATGATAAACAGTTTAAAAAGTTAGCTTATATGATAATTTAAAGGAGGCAGCTTTTATGAATGATGATAAAGTAATAGTTATTTTGCATATAAAAAAACTAAGTAAAAAGTATGATGTAGAAGTGCCTCTATACATTACAGCTAATGATTTGGTAAAGGGATTAAACACAGCATTTAATTTAGGAATTAATATAGAAAATATAAATGAATGTTTTTTAAGATGTGAAAATCCCATAGTGTTATTAAAAGGAAATAAGACTTTAAGAGAATTTAATTTAAGAAATGGAACATTGATAAACATTGATTAGCTTAGGAGGATTATATGGACAATAATTATAAAATTATTATCTATGGAAAAAAGGTATATAGGGAATATGAATTAGAACATGATAGTGATACTAGTATAAAGGTTGGTACTAGTAAAGGATGTAACATAAGATTTAATAAGGAAAACTTTTTTGGAGATTTTAGCTTTGAATTTTTAAAAAGTAATGATACATGGATAGTTAATTCTTTAGATGGCGTATACTTTACAGAAGATGGAGTTATGAAAGTATATTCTAAGGAATTAAAACATGGTGATGATTTAATTGTTAAGTATGAAGACTCCAGTGGAGAAGTATTTAAAGTTAATTTCTTTATTGATTTTGATAGTAGTGAAAAAAATTACAATAGAGAAATTGATATATTAAATATAGGTAATATTACCATTGGAGGGTTGGAAAGCTGTGATATATACATAAAAGATGAGTTGCTTGGCAAAGATTACATAACATTATCTTATAAAGAAGGAGATTATTATGTGTTAGATAATAACTCTAAATATGGAGTTCATGTTAATGCCACTAAAGTACAAGATATTCATAAGCTAAAGGAAAATGATTTTATTATAGTTGTGGGACATAGTTTCTATTTTAAAGATAGAAAATTATATACTTCAGCCAATTCTAATGTCATAGTGAAAAATTTATTATGTAAAGATTTAGATAATCAAAGTAGCAAATTTAAGTATCCAAAGTTTAATCGAAGTACAAGAATTAGACAAGAAATTCCAAGCACTGATATATAAATCTTAGATCCTGAACCATTACCACAAGAACCTAAAAAAAATCTTGTGTTAACTATGATTCCTGCGCTGGCTATGTTGGCATTAACAGTGGTGCTAAGAGGAATTATAGGTGGCGGAGGAACCTTTGTTATTTATAGTGTATGCTCCATGACCATTGGAATTATTATGAGTGTGGTAACTTTTTTTAATGATAAGAAAGAATACAAGAAAGAGAAAATAGAAAGAGAAGTTAAATATAAAGCGTATATAGGTGAAAAAGAAGAAGTTATTTTAAATTCCAGAAGCAATGAATTGAGAGTTTTAGATAATATATATAAACCTATGAAGGAAAATATAGAAAATGTTAATGTTTTTAGTAAGGATTTATTTGATAGAAATCCAGACCATGATGATTTTTTAGCTGTAAGAATAGGGAAAGGGTTAGTAGAAGCTAATTGTAAGGTTATTACTAAGAAGCAGGAATATATAAGTATTAAAGATGAACTAGTTCTAATTCCTAAAGAAGTAGAAGAAAAGCATAAATATATTAAAAATGCACCTGTATATATAGAATTTTTAAAATGTAATGGAATAGGTGTAATTGGTAATAAAAAAGCATTATACAGCATGTTAAAAAACATGACTATAGATATAGTTACAAGACATTATTATAAAGATGTAAAATTGTTTTACATAATAGATGAAGATGAAGCAGATAAATTTGCTTGGCTAAGATGGCTTAAGAATGTGGAAAATGATTCACTTGAAGCAAGAAATATTATTTATGATGAAGAAAGTAAAAACTTACTTTTTGAATATTTATATGTAGAGTTATGTAAAAGAGAAGAAAGATCTTTTGGTAAAGAAAAAAAGAAGTTTGAAAATGAGTTTGTTATTTTTGTTTTTGATAATAAGGGCATTAATAAGCATCCAATTTCAAAATTCTTACTTAATAGTACTAAATTAGGGTTTACTTTTGTATTCTTCGAAGAAAATCAAGAGATGTTACCAATGGGATGCGACGAAATTATAGTATTAAACGCAGATAATAAAAGTGGTACTCGTATTTTAAGTTCCAATGGAGAAGATTCAATTAACTTTACTTATGAAGAAGTTAGTGATGAAGTAGCCAGTGAGATAGCTCTTAAGTTATCACCAGTATATATAGATGAAGTAAGTTTAGAAAGTGAATTAACAAAAAATATTTCATTATTTCAACTTTTAAATATTGTGAGCGTAGATGATTTAAATTTAAAGAAAAGATGGGAAGAATCAGAAGTTTATAAAAGTATGGCAGCTCCTTTAGGTGTTAAAACAAAAGGTGAGGTTGTTTACTTAGATTTAAATGAAAAATATCATGGACCTCATGGTCTTGTGGCAGGTACTACAGGTTCAGGTAAAAGTGAGATTCTACAAAGTTATATTTTATCAATGGCTACTTTTTTCCATCCCTATGAAGTAGGGTTTGTTATTATAGATTTTAAAGGTGGAGGTATGGTTAATCAATTTAAGGATTTACCACATCTTATTGGTGCCATAACTAATATTGATGGTAGAGAAATAACAAGATCTTTACTTTCAATAAAGGCTGAACTTAGAAAGAGACAAGAGCTTTTTGCTAAGGCTGAAGTAAATCATGTGGATGCATATATTAAAAAGTATAAGGCTGGTGAGGTAGACATACCACTGCCACATTTAATTATTATTGTAGATGAATTTGCAGAACTTAAGGCTGAACATCCAGATTTTATGAAGGAGCTTATTAGTGCAGCCAGAATTGGTAGAAGTTTAGGTGTACATTTGATATTAGCAACTCAAAAGCCTTCAGGAGTGGTGGATGATCAAATTTGGAGTAATTCTAAATTTAAGCTTTGTTTAAAGGTACAAAATAAAGAAGATAGTAATGAAGTTATTAAAACACCTTTGGCAGCAGAAATAAAAGAACCAGGTAGAGCATATCTACAGGTAGGAAATAATGAAATATTTGAATTATTCCAATCTGCTTATAGTGGAGCTGATGCAGAAACTGATGAAGTGGATAATAAGAGAGAGTTTACTTTAAATACTGTTTCTTTAAGTGGTAAGAGAACACCAATATTTGTGCAAAAGAGGGAAAAAAGTCAGCATAAGAGTTTAAGTCAATTAGAAGCAATAGTGGAATACGTTAATGAGTATTGCAAAGAAAGTGGTATAGAAGTTTTACAAGGTATTTGTATGCCACCATTAAAAGAAGTTATTTCTTATAAGAACTTTGAAAAGTGCAATGATGTGGATATAGAAGTTGGACTTGGTATTTACGATGATCCATCAAGACAATTACAAGATATAGCTAAACTTAATATAACTGCTGGTAATACCTTTATTATTGGTTCTTCTCAATATGGGAAGACAAACCTACTACAAACTATTGTAAGAGGACTTGCTGAAAACTATTCACCACAGGAAGTTAATATTTACATTTTAGATTTTGCATCAATGATTTTAAAGACTTTAAATTCCTTAAATCATGTAGGTGGTGTAGTTACTCCCAGTGAAGATGAAAAGCTTAAAAACTTTATTAAGATGATAAATAGTGAAATAACGTATCGTAAGGAAGTGTTATCTAAGGCAGGAATAAGTTCCTTTAGTTCTTATAAAGAAGCTGGTTTTAGTGATTTACCACAAATATTAATTATGGTAGATAACTTTATTGGCTTTAGGGAGTTATATGGAAAATATGATGATGAGTTCTTAAACATTTGTAGAGAATGTATAAGTGTTGGTATATCTGTAATTATAACTACCTCACAAACTAATGGAATTGGCTATAAGTATTTATCTAACTTTGCCAATAGAATAGGTCTTTATTGTAATGACTCTAGTGAATATAGCAGTATTTTTGATAGATGTAGAATGCAGCCAAGAAATATTCCAGGAAGAGGATTAATTGAAATAGATAAGACTGTTTATGAATATCAAACATACTTAGGTTTTGAAGGGACTAAGGAAATAGACAGAGTTAATAATATGAAATCATTCATTAATGCTGTTAATGAAAGATACAAGGATAACAGAGCAAAGATAATTCCTGAAATTCCAAAGGTTTTAACTTCAGAATATTTAGTTACTAACTATAATACAGAGAAATTAAAACCGTATATGGTTCCAGTGGGATTAAATTATAGCACTGTAGATTTAGTTCCTTTAAACTTAGCAGAAATAGGACAGTTTATATTAGTTGGTAAAGACAATAAACCTAAGGTTAATTTATTGAAGCTTATAATGGATTCAATGAAAAAGAAAGTGTTAATAAATCAAGCTAAGGTTTATGTGATAGATAATGTTCAAAGGAATTTAAGAGATTTTGAAGATTACGGATTTGTGGAAAGATATTCTATAGATTCAAGTGAGTATGAAATAATCTTTGAAGATATAGCAGATATGTTAGAAGATAGATATTTTAAGGTTATGGATGAAGGGATAGAGTGTCTAGATAATGAGCCACTTATTTTAGTAATTATTAATAATAAGGCTGTTATTGATAACATGGCAACTAATAAAAATGCCATGGAAGTTTATAAGAAGGTTATAAGTAAGTACAAGACTATGAAGGTTTGTATTATCTTTAGTGAAGTGGATAATGCACCAGTGGCTTATTCGTCGCCAGAAATAATGAAACTTTTAAGAGATAATAAAAAAGCATTTATATTTGAAAATATGGCAGATATTAAGGTATATGATATACCAGCTAATATTCAACGTGATAATAAGAAAGCTCTAGAAGCTGGTGATTCTTATTTAATAAATGGTAATGAAGTAATAAAGGTGAAAATAGCTACTGAATAATTAAAATTTTAATGATAAAATCTCAAATACTGTTTGAGTTTTAAATAAATATATTTATGAGAGAATTTAGGAGGAAAAATTATGGCACAAATTAGAATTACACCAGAAGAATTAAGAGAGGGGGCAAGCTTCTTACTACAAAAGATGGAAGCTGTTATTGATGAAGTTAACGAAATCAAAAGTAAAGTAGATGCAGTAGCATCAGAATGGGAAGGGGCAGCTCAAAACAGTTTCGTAGCAGCTTTTGAATCAATGCTACCAACATTACAAAAGGATTTTCCAGAAATAATAGAAGGAATTTCAAATCAATTAACTGTTGCAGCTGATACTTTAGAAGAAGCTGATAATCAAATATCACAATCATTTTCAGCAAATTAATATATCATAATATAAAAGCAAAGAAGACATCTTTTTTAGATGTCTTCTTTTAGTTTAGCACAAGTATAAATATTGATTTTTAAAAGGATAAACGTTCATTAATTATTATAGACAAAAAATAAATTAATATTCATAAAAAGATAAAGAAATTAAATAAATTTCTGATTGAAATTCAAATGTATTTGATGATTTTATTTTGAAAAAAATTACATTAATTACAATAAATAATAGAAAAATTAAAGATAAAATAGTAAAATATAATAGTATATGTAAAAAATAGTTAAATAAAAACCGTGGTAAGGAAAAGAAATTATGGGGAAAATGAATTTTATTGTTTCATATAACACTGATAAGGGAATAAGAAAATTAACAAATCAAGATGCTTTACTTATGAAAGTTAATAACACTACCAATGGAAGAGTTGGACTTTTTGTAGTTTGTGATGGTATGGGAGGATTAGAACAAGGAGAGCTTGCCAGTGCTACAGTCATTAGAGGGTTAGATAAGTGGTATGAAGAAGAATTTGAAGGATTATTAAAAATAGGAGCAGAAGAAGTACGAAAATCTTTTATGAAAAAATTACATGAACTTAATTCTTTATTATTAAATTATTCATTAAAAAACAATCTTAAGCTTGGTACTACTTTAACTGCTATGCTAGTTATTTATGATAATGTAACTATCTTTCAAGTTGGTGATAGTAGAGTTTATAAATTTAAGGATAATATAGAAATCCTAACTAAGGATCAAACTTTTGTGGCAAGAGAAGTGGAAAGAGGAAATATTACCTTAGAGGAAGCAAAAAGACATCCAAGAAGAAATGTACTTTTACAATGTGTAGGAGCATCACCTAATATGCAGCCTGTAATAACTGAAAGCGTATTAGAAAAAGATACAGTTTATATGTTATGTAGTGATGGTATGTATCATGAATTAACTGATGATGAATTTTATGAGTTTTTTAATCCAGTTGTAAATATTAATGAGAAGGTAATGAATGAAAACTGCAAAGCAGCAGTAGAGCTTGTTAAAAATAGAATGGAAAAAGATAATATTTCAGTAATATTAATAAGGACAAGCTAGGAGGTGTTGCTGTAATGATTAGAATTGGTGAAATAATTGATGGTAGATATGAAATACTTAAGGAAATTGGTAGAGGTGGAATGAGTATAGTTTATTTAGCTATGGATAATAGATTAAATAAGTCTATAGTTGTTAAGGAAATTAGAAGAAGAGATAATTCTAATAATAAACTTCTTATGGATAGTTTAAAGCAGGAATCTGATCTTTTAAAAAATCTTGACCATGCTGCATTACCAAAGATATATGACATCATTGACAGAGGTGATATCTATGTGGTGATGGATTACATAGAAGGTGAATCATTAAATAGAAAGCTGAAAAGAGAAGGAAAAATTCAGGCTAAAGAAGTAATTAATTATGGAATACAATTAGCTAAGGTTTTATCTTATTTACATAATAGACCTACTCCAATAATTTATAGGGATATGAAACCAGATAATGTGATGCTTACACCAGATGGACGTATTAAACTAATTGATTTTGGTATATCAAAGGAATATAAGGTAGATACAGAATCAGATACCACTAATTTAGGAACAAGAGCTTTTGCAGCACCAGAGCAGATAGCTGGTTTAAAAACCAATGCCAGAACAGATATTTATAGTTTAGGGGTAACTTTATATAACTTGGTTACAGGAAAAAGCTTAAATGATCCACCTTTTATGCTTAAGCCAATTAGAGAATGGGATAGCTCACTGCCAGAAGGTTTGGAATATATCATAAAGAAATGCACAGAAACAGATCCAGCAGATAGGTATGAAAATTGTGATGATCTTCTTTATGATTTGGAAAATGTGGAAAAGCTAACAAAAGCTTATAAAGTTAAATTAATTAAGGAAATGAGCAAATTTATAGTAAGTAGTATTTTATTAATATTTTTTATAGTAATAACAATCATTGGCTACAGAGGAGTTAGTAATGAAAATCTTACTAATTATAAAGAAATGATAAATAAAAGTGATAGTTATGTAATCAATGGTGAATATGCCAAAGCTATTGAAGTATTAGATGATGTTATAACTAAGGTAGATGGCAAGAGAAGTGAAGCATACATAAATATTCTTAATATTTATAGTTCTATAAATGATGTGGAAAGTGGATTATCCAAGATAGAAGGATATATTAACGATAAGTTTGATGGTGTAGATAAGAATGATGAAGTGTTGTTTAAGGTTGCAATGACTTATTTAGATAATAAGAATTATCCTATAGCTTTAAAGTATTTTAGGATGGTTAATGAGAAAAAAATAGAAGATGCAAAATATTATAAGACATTAGCTACAAGCCTTAGTAGTATGAATATTGATTATGAACAGTTCAAAGAAAAGCTAGAGGAATTTGAGGATTATACTTATTCCTTAGAAAATAATGAAAAGAAAGTTGCCAATTATAATTCTTTAGCAGGTATTTATATTTCTTATAAAGGCTTTTTAGAGGGGGCTAATGATAAGATTATTAGCTTAGTGAACAATAGTAGTGAAATTTTAAAGAGTATAAATGATGAGAGCTTAAACTTAAGATATGAAACTGATTTTAATATTAAACTTGCCCAAGCTTATCATAGTAAGGGTATCAATGAAAGCAATAAAGAAATAGCAGCTAAGTTCTTTGATACAGCCATTGATTATTATAATGAAGTACTAGATAGTGATGGAGCTAGCAGGGAAGACACGCTAATCAAGATAGGTGAAATATATAATGATGCTGGTAATCCAGCTAGAGCTATAGAACAGCTTAATACAGCTATAAAAAATTATCCTGAGAGCAAGAAAGCTTATATCAAGCTTATAAATATACTTCTAGATGTAGAGCAATATAAAGGAGAAAGTGCAAGAAATTATGCTTTATGTATAGATACTTATAATACTGCTTGTGGCATCGAAGGCATTGATAATGAGCAGGAATTTATAAAGCTTAAGAGAAGAATGGGAAATCTAGGCCTTATATAGCTTTAGGAGGAAAGAGTATATGTATAAAATCATGTTTTATGGTGGTATGGCAGGTACTATTTTCATGCTTGTTATAACCGTATTTATATTTATCAAGGGAAATGTATTAGAAGATATTAAGGATCTTTTAGGTATTAAAAGTACCAAAAAGACTTTAAATAAAATCAGCCTTAATAATACAACAAGTAATATTAAAGCTGTTACAACCAATGAAGTTTCAAAACCTATGGATATAAAAATGGATGAAATCATAAGCAAAGGTTTTGCTTGTGAAGAGGGTACAGAGATATTAAAGGATTATGATGATGAAGATACTATGATTTTAAGTGGTGAAGAGGAAGAAACAATGATTTTAGGTTTTGAAGAAGAAACAGAGCTTTTAAATGAGTTCACTAAAGAAATTGATATAGTCATAGTAAATTCAAACTTAATAATATAAGGGGAAACAATATGAGAGGGGGAGACAATATGGTAAAAAGAAAAAGCCTACTTTTATCATTATGTATTGTATTAGTTGCATTTATAACAACAACCATTACTTTTTCTTTAGGAAATCCCAATATTGAAATTACTTATAAGGGTGAATTTTATGAAAGTAATGAAGAGTTTAATATGCAGTGGTATAGCAATGATGATGAAATTAAGTTCACTGTAGATTTAAGTAAACAGTATGAAGAGTATGTAAATGGAGGTGGAACTTTAGCTTCCAGTGAAGTTCCTTTCAAGGTTAAAGCTAGAACATACTATGGTAAGAAGGAATATACATTTAACGATGATTTAATATCTATAGGTGAAATAAGTGATGCAAAATATGAAGTTACAATCAATAATAAATTAATTGAAAATGATGATATTTATATTGATGTAATAATGGAAAAAAATAACATATGGAATACAGAGAAGTTTACCAAGTCTTTTAATATAAAGGCTGATAAAATAGCACCAACAATAAATATTATTGATTTTCCAGAAAGCAATTATGTTGTAATTTCTGATAAGCTAAATTTAAGTTTCAAAATTACAGAAGATAACTTAAATAGAGAAGACATAAATATAGTTGCCAAGAAAAATGGGGAAATTGTGAACATAGATTGGAAACTAGAGCAGAATGGAAATATATTAACTTATAAGGCAGAAAGCTATGAAAGTGGAGTTTATGAGTTTGAAATTTCAGCTAGAGACAAAGCAGGGAATATAGCAATAATAAGTAAAGATAATGTGGAAATAGGACAAGTATTTAAGAGTACATTCCAATTCCAAAAGTCAGGTAAGCTAGAATTCTTTGATGTTCCAGTTGGAGGTACAAGTAGTGAAGCAGTAGACTTTAAAGGATATATTTATTCAATTAGAGATATAGAGCTTTATTACAAGTTAAATGATGGAAACATTGAAAGAATAGAAACTTCTTATGATGAAGTTTCTAAGAAGGTATGCTTTGCAAAGACATTTTCAGAGGAAGGTACTTATAAGGTGTGGGCTGAATGGCAGACAAGTGAAGAATCTGAAAAGATTATTTATGATATAGCTACGTATATAATTGATCAGCATGCACCTACAATAACTATAAAAAATTCAATAAATGGAAAAGATGAGCCTTTAGAAAGCAAGAAGTATGATGAAGCTATTAAGGTAGAGGTATCAGTAAATGATGATAACTTAGTTTATGATAATGACGGTAAATTAAATGGTGAAAAAAATAAAATTACCATAACTTATGCTGATGGAACTACGGAAGTTAAATCTTTTGATAATACAACAACTGTTTTAGACACTATGGATGAAGTTATCTGTGATATTAAGGTGGAAAGTACAGATGCTGCAGGAAATAGCAGTCATGAAGAAAGAAGTATAATTGTTGATTCAAAGGCACCGGAAATCAACGTTAGCTTTAAGGATGAAAATCAATTTAATAATTATAATCAAGGAATAGAGTTTACAGCAACTATAACTGATGCAACTTTATCTTTTGATGATGCTGATGCTTATAATGAATTAGAGTTAGTGAAGGTAGAATCAAATGGTAATAAAAGTATTGCCAAAATTATAAATCTTAATGAATCTTATGATAATGAAGGAATTAAGATAAGTTCATGGTCAATACAAGAAAACAGTGAGAAAAAAGGTGTCATTACAGCTGTAGTTACAGGTACTATGGAAAAAGAACTAGAAGGTAATTATCTTTTAAGAGTTAAAAGTAAAGATTGCAGTAAGCATGAAAGTTCTTTAGAAAAAGATTTTGTAATTGATATAAGAAAACCTGTGGTAACTTATAATGATAAAGAAAAATTATCTGAAAAGTATAAATCAGCACAGGAAATTAATATAGCCATAAAAGATGATAATTTATATTATGGTAAGATAGTTTGTACATTAAGCAATGAAAATGTAACAGATGAAATTATTTGTGATGAAGAAATTTATCTAAGTAATGAAGATATAAAGGAAAAGATTATTAATCATAAAATAGATGCTAAAGAAGATGGACAATATCAATTGACTGTAATAGCAAAAGATAAAGCAGGTAATGAATATAGCATGACACAAAACTTTGTTGTTGATAGTAGCAAGCCTGTAATAACCATTGAAGGTGTTGAAAATACAAGTAAAGACGTTATTAATAATTATAACGAAAGTAAAAATATCATTGTAACAGTGAGAGATATAACTTTAGATAAAGACAAGACTTCTTTAATTGCTAAGAAGGATGGCAAAGAAGTAAAGAATATCATTGGAAGCAGCTGGGGAAAAGGTGTATTTAAAGTAAGCCATGAATTTATCATAAATGCTGAAGATGAAGGATTATATACTATAGAAGTCACTTCGAAAGATAAAGTTAATGATGAAATAAGCAGTAAAAATGTTACTTTTATCATTGATAGCACTAAGCCAGTGATAAATATGGATGGAGTTAATGACAATGAAATAATAACTTCTAAGTCTTTAGTTGATAATTTAAAGATTTCTGTGGAAGAAAAGAATTATACTGATGCAGAATATACTCCAGAGTTTAAGGTAACTAGAAATGATGACCAAGTATCTTACTTAGAATATAAGAAGGAAAGCTTAATTGTTATAAGCAAGGATCAATTAGCAAAAGTATTTGAAAAAGATGGACACTATAAAATTGAAGCAACTGCTGAAGATAAAGCAGGTAATATGGCTGACAAAAATAAGCTAAGCTTAGAATTTATTGTAGATAATACAGCTCCAGAAATATCATTTAGTGGTATTGAAGCTGGTTCAAAAAATGGAATTAATGATAATAGGCAATTAACTATTACTGTAAAAGAAGAAAACTATGTTACAAATAATGTGGTAATTACAGCTACTAAGGACGGAAATGACTATAATATTGGAGAGTTCCAAAGCTATGGAGAAATATCAGAACTTAGTAATACTTTTTCTGAAGATGGTCATTATGAAGTAATAGTTACAGCTACAGATGGTGCAGGAAATACAACTGAAAATAAAATAGATTTTTCTATTGATGTAAATGCACCAGAAATTAGTATTAGTGGATTTAGTAATGGAGTATACCATGAGTTATCAGGATTTACTCATTATAATACAACTCAAAATATTACTGCTAAGGTAAAGGATAATAATTTAAAGGTTGATACTGATGGCAACTATGTGCTTCCAGAGTTAGAGATTTTTGATCTTAATGATGGTGGAGCTAACGTTACTGAAAAGATAGTAGGTGATAATTCTTGGAATATATCAGATGATGAAATGGTATTAGACTTTGACTTTACTGAGGCTTTAGAAGATGGAAAATATAAAATTGATTTTGCTTACACTGATAATTATGGCAATGTTACCACTTATGATAGTTTAAATATAATTATTGATGGAACTAGTCCAGAAGTAACTTTAGTAGGTATAGAAAATGATTCTTATAATAATAGTAGCAAGACATTATATATGAAAGTAGTGGAAAGAAACTATTATGCCAATACCATTGATGTTGTAGCAACTAAAAATGGAGAAAGCTTTCATATAGGTAGCATAGATAGTAATACTGTAGAAAGTACTTTAAGCTATAACTTTACAGAAGATGGTTTATATACTGTGGTAATTTCAGCAAAAGATTTTGCAGGAAATGTAGCAAAAGCTAAAAATATTACTTTTACCATTGATAAAACTAATCCTGAAATAGTAATTACAGGAGTTAATGATGGTGAAAGCTATAATGTAAGCAAAGAAGTTAATGTAAGCATTTTAGATGTTAACCACAATATTAATAATGTAAATGTTACTAAAAATGGAGTTGCCTTTAATATTGGTACACTTTCTTTAAGTGGAAATACTGCTTCAATATCATATAATTTCTCTCAGGAAGGAGAATATGTCTTATCAGTAGATTCAACTGATAAGACAGGAAATGTTTCAAGTAGAACAGTTAAATTTATAATAGACAAAACAGCACCAGTAATAACGCCAATGATATCAGGAAAAGATATAGTTATTAAAGATGGATCGTATATTAATGAAATATTTACTCCGTACTTTAAGTTAGATGAAGCAGATGACACTATTGTTTCTGTAATGATGAATGGTAAAGATGTAACTGGGTCAGTACCATCAGCTTCAAAGGAAGGAAAATATACTTTTGACGTAGAAGCAAAGGATAAGGCTGGAAATAGATCTGAGATTTCTTTAAGCTTTACAGTAGATGTTACTAATCCAGATGTTATTATTACAGGTATAATAGATGGATTCTTTAATAAGAATGTTAAGCCTGTTTATAAGATAACTGATACAAACCTTGATACAGGAAAGTCTTCTGTCACTTTAAATGATAAACCATTTGAAAGTGGAACTTCTATTAAAGAAGAAGGAGAATATGTCTTAAAGGCTGTAGGAACAGATTTGGCAACTAATACAACAAAGAGGACAATAATATTTACGTTAGATAAGACAAGTCCTAAAATAGAATTTGTTGAAGCAATAGATGGTAATTACTTTACAGAAGCCATAATACCAGAGCTTTTAATTTCTGATTTAAGTGAATACACTATAATAAGCCAAACTTTAAATGGTAAAGCCTAT
>OMGY01002241.1_pt1 | contig 14916 bp, 12 predicted proteins | sample 1674461 | NCBI WGS metagenome assembly OMGY01 (sample SAMN05578579, study PRJEB25193) | human gut metagenome | biome: Human Microbiome; feature: human-associated habitat; material: feces | host: Homo sapiens | place: USA:Birmingham
CGGGCCGTGTTCCGCTATGCGGTTGTCAATTTGCGAAAGAAATTATGCGTCACCTACAGCTTGCATACTGGACGCAATACATCAAAGCAAATGGGGTCAACGGAGCGATTGCCGAGTTTAGCAACAGCAAGTTATTTATATCCCAATGCATGACCTATGGACTATGCAACAAAATCGAGCAAGGTTCACAATCGCCTTCCGTCTATGCCTGGCTCCTCTACGACAAGTGCCTTGACACCCCTGCTCCAGGACAATGGAAAATTGATTATTGGGCAAACGAGCTAGCAAATAGCGGCGGGTCGAAAAAGACAATTAAAGAGTTCTTTTCCTCAAGCACGTTTAGGGCAAAAAAAGCAGACGAGCAGGCAAAGCTCCTTTACAACGTTATCGCAGGCGTTTCCAATCCTACGGAATTCCAAATTACCTATTGGACAAATGCCATCAAATCAAACGGGCTCAATTGTGCTATAGATAATTTCCTGAATAGCGACATCTTTGTTAAACAAAAGCTTGCCTATAACATCCTTTAAGAAATAAATCCTAACAATATGATAACGGGCCTATCGATGGATCTCCAATCGATAGGCCCGTTACTAATTCACTTAAGAACCCTCCTAGCGAGATACTTTGAAGCAGCCACGAATCCTGAAGTCTTTGCAACGGCGACAAAAGACGGAGTACCTCCGGTCAGGTGATCGAGTTTTCCTTGAAATCCCGGCCTGGCGGAAAGCGATGGTTCAGAGGCAAGATACAGCGAAAGCTCTTCGGGCAGTGTTTCGCGCATTCCTTTCAAGCCTCCCTGTGTCATCCCCGTAACAGAAAGGACTTTCGAATTATCAATAACCCTATCAAACATACGGTCATAACGAATCTGATAGATGCCGCCCCTATAGCGTTCGAACTCACCCAGCTCGCAAGGAACAACTTCGAGAGACGGTAAAACTTTCCGATACGCATCGGCAACTTGACTCCACGCCATATGGTCAGATCCGGAGACGGTAAAAGCCTCGCCCAGCGCCTTAGAGTTACCGACGAGACGAGAAATCATCTCGGCAACATCGCCGCCCCAACTCATGGTCGATTGCTTTTTGAGCATTGCGGCGGGAAGCGGAACGGGAATCTGATGAACGGCTCTCCAGAGCCATTCATCAGATTCCAGGACCGCAAGCTGCAATCTGCCCACCGCGCCATCGTAAGTTACCGCAGGGCGAATAATTGTCCAGTTACACCCAACCTCAGCTAAAAGAAGGTTTTCACAACGCGCTTTGGAAAGCGCATATTCATCGGTCGCAAGATATTCATCATCGTTAACGATATCAAGCAAGCGAGGAGACTCCTCCGTAATTACAGAGGAGTCAGCATAAACGCGATACGAAGAAGTAAAAACGTATTGCTTAGAAGCTGAAAGAAATTTTTTATATCTATCCCTAAATTCCGCGGTCGACCAGACCATGAAATCAACGATAGCGTCCCAGCTAGAATCGAGCAAACTATTCAAAAATGCCTGATCATGCGCATTGCCGATTGCAAAAGAGATGTGCGCGTTACCAGAATCCCTCGGTCGCCGAGTGGTAACAGTGATGTCCCAACCACGATTCGCAAGTTTTTCGCACACATGGGAGCCCATGGCTCCCGTGCCTCCCAAGACAAGGGCTTTCAAGGTCTACCTCCCCAGCAATTTTTTGACTGCCGAGATGCCTTTGTCTCCAAGGGCGCCTTTGATAGCCGCCTTAGCAGCATGCTTTGCATCAACCTCGATTTGCGAAACAGCCTTAAGAGCATCGCTCTCGGCTTGGCTATCGGTAAAAACTTCCAGAAGAAGTGGACGGTCGTGCATCTCAGAATCCGTAAAACGACCAACAACCGAAGAAAACTCTTCCTTGTTTGATGCGCTTAGATATTCAAAACCAAGATCCTCAGCATAATGATGCATGAGATCAGGGGATTGAGCACCAAAATGACCGCGGGCAGCTATAAAGGAATCAGCATCTTCGCCAAACTGTGCAGCCTTATGACTATAGTTTTTGAACTCGGTGCCAACACCGTTATTGACCAGCATGATACGAAGGTTTGACCCGACATGGCGATTGCCCATGGAGTTAAGGTCGTAGAAGCACGCAAGGTCTCCCACAACTCCAAAAAACAACTTTTCGGGAGAAGCGAGCGAAGCGCCTATCAAAGTGGAAACGCAGCCATCGATACCAAAACCGCCCGTGTTACAAAAACAAGAAACGCTGTTTGGAGTCTCAAAGAAGTTCCAACTCCGCAGCGTGTTAAGAATGCCAAGATGTAGCACCGCATTCTCAGGGAGTTCAGACGCCATCTGCTCAGCGCACCAGATATTGGAAAAAGGAAGTTCCGGCATACGATCACGAAGAGAGGCGTCAGCAGCGTTCCATTCATCAGAAACGTTGAAGGTAGCCATCGAATCGGTCTTCGCGGCATAAGACTCAAAGAACTCTTGCTCGTTCATCTCGAAGACATAGCGCAGGGTACCAAAGGGCTCACGAATCCGCCCATCAGGGTTAACACGCCACACTTCACAGGCGGGAAGATTGAGATATGCACCAGAGATATCACCGATGTAGACAATCACATCGGCATGGTTGCAGGCAATCTGACCGCATTCTTGCTTTGAAACAAGCCCCGCAAGAACACGATAAGCGCCACGATAGTTGCTCGTTTGATCACATAGCACAGCAGCGCCATACGTAGCGCAGAACGAATCAACAGCAGCGGCCAACTTTTCGCTCCACGGGCGATGAGCGCCAACAAATACCTCTACCCGCTTACCCTCGAGCGGCGGAAGGTCATCGCCCGGGAAGATACGATCGATTTTGCGTGCAACAGGCAGACCGTCAGCAGAAAAACCATCACTATAGGTAGTGACTAAATCGATATGAACCGGTCCACCTCCGTGGCGCGTGAGCTCCAGAAGAGCCTCATTGGTGCAAAGTTCGCACTCAAGACGATCGTCCGCAGATGCGATAGAACGCGACTGGAAGCTATAAACACACACATCGTTAAGCGGGCTGCGTCGATCCATCACCTGGGGAACGTTGCGTCCGATACGGCCAGGATGCTGAGTAGACGTAACAGCTAGAACGGGAAGCTTGCGGTAAAAGGCCTCAGTCAAACCAGGCAGGTAATTACGAGAAGCGGTAGCTCCCGTACATGAAAGAACGACGGGTTCTCCGGTCTCCGCGGCCATGCCGCAGGCCATATAAGCAGCAGATCGTTCGTCAACGGATGAAAACACTTCAAAGAACGGGTCGCCCTGAAGACACTCGACAAAAGTAATGTTAGTAGTGCCGGGGCTTGCGATAATCCGTTTAATGCCATACTGCTTTAATAGTGAAACAAGAATTTGAACATTACGTTCATCGGTGTATCTATTTTTCATTATCAACCTTCCTTTATTGGCGATGCAAATAGGGCAATCTCGCAAAGACGGCTTTGCGCTCTCGAGAATCGAGAAGGAACTTCCAGAAACAAACGACCATTACAAAACTATATAGCGCACCCCAGAGCGAAAAAGATAGCCAGCTGGATACCGGCACCAAGGATGTGCCCGCAAGACAAACAACAACAACGAGCACAGTGACAAACACAACCGGAAGGATCCTCTTCCAAAACTTGAACATATCAAGCCCGATATAGCGTTGGTAATACCAGTTCATAAATACACCGCAGCCAAGAAATATGTAAGTCACATAACCAATAGCGGGCGCCCAATAGCCAAAAGGCCCAGCTAGCACCGCAGTCAAACCGAGATTAATGGCCGCCATACAGAGGTACGCAACGCTTCTGGCCTTGTGCCTATTTTTAGCTCGTTGAATCTCGATTCCTGTATTCTGAGTCAAAGGAATGATCAACGGCGCAACCATAAGCACGATGAGCCAATATGCATCGGAGAAATCCTCTCCAGCCCACTTAACGATGAAAAACCGCCCCAATAGGACAAAACCGCCAAAGACGTAGCAAAACAACAACGCCTGACATCTGCCGACACGCGTCATAAGAGAAGTTAGCTGATCGTTATCATTACTTTCCGCAACGATACGGTTGATAAGCGGGACAAACACGTTAGACATGGTAGTAGATAACGAATAAAAAACTTGCCTTATCTGCAAAGAAACGGCAAAGACGGCAACAGTGCTTGCACCCGATAGCGCGCCAAGCAGCATGTTTGGCACACTCTGATTAATGAGTTCACAGACCTGATTAGAAAAAATCCAAGCACTAAATACTGCAATAGCAGCAAATAGCGAGAAGTCAAAGCGACGAACATCAAATCTCATGCCAAGCTTAAAGATGGCAAATCTCGCATTGAGCACTAGCAACGTCAAAGTAACGCCCAGCTGGGCAAAAGCAACGCCAACTGCACCCAGACCAAGATTAAGAAGGACGAATGCCACACCGGGCGTAGCCAATGAAGTAAACATCTGTCGCGTCTGCTGAAACTTAAACTGCTCATGGGCGAGAATATAGGCGTCGAAGACCGTGGAAAAAAGGGTGGCCGTAACATTGAACGCCATTATCCCCATAAGCTGCCCAGCAAGGCCAACCTGATCGAACGTAAAGCTCCCGGAGAAGAAGAATTCAACATTACCTGCAAATAGGAGCCCGAGAAACAGAGCAATAGCGCTGACAATAACGTAAAGAATTAGATACATGCCGTTAAGTCTGCGGATATCTGACTCATCCCCAGTCGCACGTCTTTGGGTATAGAAGCGAATATACGCCTCGGAAAAACCAAAGGTCAAAAGCGTCAGCGAAAATACAAACGAGTTAGACGTTTGGTAAACGCCATAGTCAGCCTGGCCGACAAATGCCAGGAGCATGGGCGTATAGACCAGGTTGACGAGGTTTTTAACAACAATATTGAGGTAACCGAGCATTACGCCGGCCTTGCGCTGGCTAGCCACGAGTCTCCACCTTAGAGATAGATTTTTTAAGCCAGTTAAGCGAATCCTCACGCAGCAAGGTTAAACGAGACTCAAAATCATCCCAATCAGTTCCTAAAATGGTCTCTTCGCTAAAAATGTCCTCGGACGAACGATGCCCAACCAAGCCAAAAGACGCGCACAGGGCATCAAAACGAGAAGACATATCAGCATCTGAGCTAACGCGCTCAAAGATTGCCAGCGGTTTATGATGAAGAAGGGCAAATACACTTGCATGGAACGAATCGGTGCATACAAGCTCACTATGGGCAGCAAGCCAAACAAATTCTGCTGGGCCGAGAACAAGCGATTCGTCCATCACATCGACTATCGCAAGCCCATGATAATCCGCAAGTTTCTGGATTTTTGCCTCGTTAACGTCGTTGCCAAGGACATATTTGAAAACAAAAGGAGCATCGCAGTTAATCCCCTTGGGTTTCTTAGCAACCTTGGACCAATCTGAAGCAGTAAGGAGCATAGTCGGATCAAGCACGACAGGGATATCTCGACCAGTAAGGTCTTTTACGATTTGTGCGCCCGCATACTCGCGCACAGAGATAAACGGAATGTCATTTAACAATTCGGCCGTACGACGGCGATTAACCGTAATCTCAGAAATGCCAAAACTAGCGGCATAAGCGATTTTCTTATGGTTGGGCACCATTGGTAAATATTCAAGCTCACTATTAAAATCGAAATCTGGATTCCAGACTTGATCGGAACCGATTACAAACAGGTCATACTTAGAAAGATCGTTAGAAACGTATTCTTTGGACACAGTGGAACTAGAAAAGATAATATTCTCCCGATCAAAACGATCGAAAGCGCCGATACTGTCATTACGGTGTTTTACCCGGCCGAATTGATGTTTAACAGCCCTCAAGCGAGACTTTAAAGGGCCATTAAAACTGTAACCTCGCCGAAGAGACTCGACATTATTATTAAGGCCACTCAATACCGTTTGCAGAGCATAATTCTGAAGACGATTTCCGTAGTTAATGCTCTGAATTGTCATTATTGCTGAATTCATAGGGAATCTATCCAATCAATATAGCTCAGGGGAAAGCCGGAGACGATTAAATATGACTCAATGCGGGTCTTCACAATGGAACCCCCCCCCTGCAGATTTTCAGAAGCAGCAATTCATTACTGCAGCAAGGAACAATAGGCAGGAGAAGAATAATTATGGTTTGGCCGGCAATTAGACTATAAGAGTCGATGACATAGACTCGTCAGTCATGGTTCTCACCCCACAGCAGATTTATTAACGTTTCAAAAGGTGCAACACGCGACACGAAGTTATAAAAATGCTCTCACTGGCATAGAGGAGCATGTATTTTATTAAAACAGCACCACGTAAGCAATGGCGCAAGGAGTCATAACGTAAGACGCGTTTCCTTAGATCCTGAAACAAGCCGCACGAACACCCCTCGGTCACAATTCTCGCAAGCAGACTAATCGAACGCTGAATAAAAATTACATAAGCCTCGGTAGGACGATTTAATTCGATTTCCCTTTTAAGGATATACTCATGAACACTAAGGGAGGCAATATCATCAGCCAGACTTAATGTATTTACAGCCGAGTCAGATCGGGTAAACAAATAGCGGTAATAAAAATCACCTGATACTAAAATGTTGTCTGACGAAACGTCAAAAACCCGGTAAGCAAATAAGCGATCTTCACACATGTTTAGAGACACATCAAATCTGATATCGCGAATTTTACTACGCTTAAACACATGAGAGAACAGGTACAGCTCATCACCGCACTGAATGGGACCACGGGAAGCAGAAAAATTATCCGAAGGCGACGAAACTACACCAATCTCAACATCATTTTTATCAACTTTTATAGCACCAAAACATAAGATATCTGGAGAATACTTTTCGAGGGTCTTGCAGATAGCTGTCGTAGCTCCGCTTACGACACAATCGTCGCTATCGCAAAACCAAAGATAATCCCCTTGTGAATTATTAATACCCGAATTGCGAGCGCTAGATACGCCTTGATTTTTTTGATGGTAGCATCTGACTCTCGAATCGCTCAAAACCCATCGATCACATTTTATTGAAGAGGAATCAGTTGATCCGTCGTCAATAAGAATGATTTCAATATTTGATTCACAGCCGTCCAAAATACTCTCAAGACACTGATCAATATAACCAGCTGTGTTGAATACAGGGATAATTACTGAGAGCAACGGACGAAATCTATGATTTGCTATTTTTTCAGACAAGCTAGAATCCTTTTCCCAAAATCTGTGCGCCTCAATAGGAGCTTAATTGACATAATCAAATTCTTAGAAAAATTTATTGCACGAAAATTAAATAGATTGTTAAATTCTGCTTCTAGCTCTTTGCGTATGGCAAGAGATTCTTCCGTGGGGTCAAGCTTATTCACAAGACGAATGAGAGAATATAAGATTGAGAGCACATAAAAAAGCTGAGCATCAGACAAGCCCAGGCCCTGCATCGATATACGCACTTCGCGATAACTCACATAAAAATCCTCAACATTTTTAAGGCTAAAAGTATGCGAGATTCCGCTTAAATTTTGCCTATAAAAGTAGAAAGGATATTCGGTATATGAAATATGTTTTGCATTCAGCATCAACTTATAAGTTGTTGCTACATCTTCATATGCGCGGCCTACGGGAAATCGAATAGCGTTGTCTTCAAACAGTGAGCGTTTATACAACTTCGCACAACTGTGGTTCGACACAATTTGATAGTAGAAATCATTAACATTTAAGTGTTTGAATCCATTAAAGGCACGCTTACGTTTAAATTCGATCCATTCGTTTTCAGTGAAAAAAGAGCCGTAACTCGAAACAACGATGTCGGATGAAGATTGAATAGACTCACGGACCAGCTCCTCAATTGCTTCAGAGGAAATCATGTCATCAGAATCAAGAAAGAATACGTAGTCCCCGCGAGCACAATCTAGCCCCGCATTTCGAGCAGCAGATAATCCTGCATTGCTTTGATTAATAATCTGGGCACGGACATCTGAAGATAAAAGATGATTGGCAATATCAGCACTCTTATCAGTGGAGCCGTCATTCACACAGATAATCTCAAGATTTCTATAAGATTGATGAAGCACACTTTCTATTGCGCTTGCAACATAATACTCTACATTGTAAATAGGGATTATGACAGAAACGACTGCATTCTGCATATCAGTTCCACCAATACAGCTTGTGAACGTAACGATAATCGAATCCCGAATAGGGACTGGGGTTACGACCGACAATGGTCGAATATGGAATAACCTGGTGATCCTTAAGGACAGCTATGTCATAAAAGGAATAAATTGTAAATATTATCAATATTGCAGATACAGCAACCAATCGAAAAGATTGAGAATCAATCTTTTCGATAACTAGCGGCAAACCTATCATTGAATGAAATGAAAAACTCCAATAAATTCGCTCAGCATTCGGTATAAACGGTAAGAAAAACGTAACACCCACAGCCGCAATCTGCAGATACAGAAAGCATCTATACCACCACTCATTTTTACATTTGAGATAATTTTGATAATAGAGACTGAGGATGAATAGATTTAGACAGATTGTGCCAATAGTAAACAGACTTCCTGCCGTGCTAAAGCCATTCAAAATTGCAGCGTATTTAGATGATCCCGGGAGTAGTTTTGCCACAACTGGAAAAGAAACGGTGCCAATTGCAGCCATTAAAACCAACAGCCCTGTCGCTCGTTTTGGATTCCATTCAATATTCATCAGCCAATATGTGGGAAACAAGACAATAGAAGAATAGTGAAAAGAAAAAGCAAGAAAACAAAGTAAAAGATATGGACGCAGCTCACGTTTAATTGCGAAATAAATCGCAAGAGAAAAAATTGAGCATGCAAGCATCTGTCGAATTGCATTCATGCTAATAAAATAATAACGAAATAAAAACAAGAGAAGAATACTGAAAGGAATATTAGGCGACATCTTCTTGAATGAAGCAAATACAAAAAAGATAAAAATTGCACTTGTCACGAAAAATAAAAGAAAGACGTTTGTAGAAAAAAATTGAATAAATTTATTTAATAATACATATCCAAACTCAAAGCCATCGAAGTAGTTATTTTCGTAAATTCGATAAAATCCCGAATAGTACGTCGTGAAATAATCAGTACCGACGTTGTAACGAATTCCAGACACAATAATAAGGGGAATAGCCGAAAGAAAAAAAGGAAGAACTGAACGGGCCCTATCACCTGAAACCAGGGCAAGATCGGATGATGCATGAACTCCGCGGCTAAAAACCAAATACAATCCAATTGACAGGCCAAAAGCTAATACGTAGACAAGCATCCCTAACCCACCTTTAAACACTTTATAAAGTTATCTAAATAAACGCATGAATCAAACTGTTTAGCTCTCAATTGAGCATTGGCCCCTAAATCAGAACGAAGAACGTCGTCATTAAAGAGTAATGACATTGCCCTTGCAATCGACTCGACAATATTCTCATCGCGTTCAACAAAAATCGAAGTTGAATTACTTGCATATTCCGGCATTCCGCCTGAATTTGTAACAATAGTAGCCTTACCCGCAGCCATAGCCTCTAATAATGAGAGGCATGCAGGTTCTTCCCAAATTGAGGGAATTACGCAAACATCTGCTATGCCGTATATGTATTGAATTGCATCATGGGGGATAAATCCCGTGAATACAACCTTGTCACCAAGCGATGCGGCAAGGTCTTTAACCTTTGCCTCGTATTCGCTAGTAATATCGGAATCAAAAAATGCTGAACCGGCAATAAGCAGTTTTGACTTTGGCACGACATCTTTTATTAACGAAAAGGCTTCAAGTAGCTCCAATACACCCTTTTCGGGAGTAATCCTTCCATTAAACAAATACACAAATGAGTCTACTTCGACCCCAAGATCATCTTTAATTTTAGATTTATCCGCATCTGATAATCGCGCGTCAAGAGCACTACAGTCAACACAATTCTTAAAAACAGAAATCTGACCGGCTTTTAGCCCTTTAACCTGATTCACATATGAATCGGCAACAAATTCAGAAATGCAGAGAGCTGAGTTTACATTTGCGGCAATTTTTTCACAACCGTATAGCTCAGAAAAGACGTTATGGAGATGATAGTAGTATCTGCCGCGATACTTTCCAGCATTTCCGTAGCTTTTAAGCGCTAAAAAAATACTAGGATGATTCTCAACAATGAGAGTGCCAAAATCATCAGAATGGAGCAAATGACCCATTCGCTTCAAAAACCACATGCGTTGAAAAACAAAACGACATGAAGAAATATTTCGACTAAGCGTTAGCTTTTTTGCAATAGCAAATACAGCCTTATCCAATTCTTCGATCATCTTAGGAGGTTTAAGAAATATGCAATTACAATGCTTATAAGAAACGGACTTACGATATGCGGATTCACTCCAAATTGAAATGACATTAAACTCAAAACATGGGTTTAATTCATTATTTTCAATTAAAGTTTCAACAAGTGCCTCTACAGCACCGCCTTCAGTTGCTGGAACAGGCAAAATTCCCGTTGTAAGGAAGGTCACCTTCTTTAGCTTTTTCAACCTACGCTCCTCTCCAAGCTAAAGCGACTCATAAAAAGCAGATAGTGCTTTTGCCGCAAATTCGATGTCATAATTCCTAAATCTAGACAAGTCAATAGACCTATCAACCTTTGGATGAATAGCAGAAATTTCTTTAACCCAGACATCCGACTTCTCTATTGACAGGAATTTGCTTTCGCCTGTAACATCAACCTCGCGTGTGATCGCATCACTAAACAGGCATGGCAAACCCGCCACCTGTGCCTCGACGCCGACGAGGCCCAGACCTTCGTAAAGGCTTGGCAGAACGAACGCATCAAACGCCTGGTACAAACGATTGACATCGCTTCTCTGTCCCAGAAACTTAACGCGATCCGTGAGACCGCGTTCGTCCACCAAAGCCTTTACGGAGGTCTCGGCTTCGCCGGTACCGACAAGCAACAGGACAGCATCGTCGCGGCGTTTTGCGACCTCAGTAAAAACGTCAATCAAAAACGCATGGTTCTTCTGAGCAGTAAAGCGCCCCACATGTCCAATGGCAAACTGGTTGCCGACGAGGCCCAGGTCGGCTCGCGCATGCGCGCGAGCCTCCGCATTGAAGCGAAAGCGATCCAAATCAATTGAGTTGTATACGACCTCGAACTCTGCAGCATCACCGAATAGCCATTCACCAGCAAACTTGCTGCATGCAAATCGATGTGTTGGATACCGATTCGATTGCGTTTTCAGCACGGCCTTCAGGGCATTCTTGGCATACTCGCCTTTTCCACTCGTAGAGTGACTGTGTGCAATGCGCACGGGAACACCGGCCCGCTTTGCAGCACGAAGCGGAAAGACCGAAAGCGCGTTGAGATGACTATGGACAATCTTCCAGCCCTCTTGCTTAAAGAGACGTTGAAGTTCTCGCTGGTATTCAGCTACATGCTGATAGGGCGGAATCTCAAAGACCCTGCCACCGAGCGATTCGATTTCTTCGCGCGGAACAAGCGTCGAATCTGAGTCAACAAGAAAATCGAACTGCACCTTGCTGCGGTCAATATGACGGTAGTAGTTCATGACAACAGCCTCAACGCCACCGCCGTTCATTTTTCCAACTATCTGTGCGACTCGAATAGGATTAGCCATCTATCGCCCCGTCCTCTTCTTGCCGAACATGGCACTGAAGGTGCCTGTGAAGCACTTCCAGTCCATGCGAAAGCAGCGATTGCGCACGTAATTTAGTTCAATTTTTTGACGCAAACCGCTCTCGAAGGTAGCGGCATTACGATCAGTCGCCTGCCACAGGCCCGTAATGCCAGGCTGAACAGAAAGCAACTCAGCTTTTTCTTCATCAGTAAAATGCTGCTCGAGCTCATCCTGTGTAATGGGGCGCGGCCCAATAACGGAAAGATCGCCGTTCAGCACGTTGAGAAACTGCGGCATCTCGTCAATTGAGCACTTACGGATGAACCGACCAACCTTGGTAATGCGGGGGTCATCGTCAACCTTGCGCTCAACTTCCCACTGATGTAGCTGCTCAGGGCTAAGGTACTTATGTACTTCGCCAGCGTCGGAGACCATGCTGCGGAGCTTAAAAATCTTGATAGTCCTTCCGCCCTTGCCGACGCGTTCTTGCGTATACATGGGGCTGCCGGGCGATTCGAGGCTTATGAGCACGCACACAATGGCGATAGGGATAAGCAGCAGTACGCTCATCAAAAGACTGAATACAAGGTCAAACAGCCTCTTAATAAAGCGGTAGCCAAGCGTACCGCTCGGTTTAATCTCTTTATTAGCCAGTGCGTCCCCCACGGATACACAGCTCTCTGTTACTTCTTTTTCAGCCACAAAAAACATACGTTCCTGTCCCCAGGACCCTCCCCATCTATGAACTCAAAATTTGAATTAACTGCTGGCGCAACGTCCCCTTACGTCTTGCTGGGCACGTCCAGCGGAAGCAGCTCCCTGAAAGCGGAGTCGCCTTCGCCCACGTCCACCAGGCACCAGCGCTTATGACGATCGATCTTCTTTACGCGGGCTTCTTGCCCCACCAAGGGCCCCTGCTCTATGTGCAGCACGCCGTCTTCTATACGGGCCACGCTGTTGCGCACAACGCCGTCGTCGTCGAGCACGCTGCGGTACCAGTCCTGCGCGTCGTCCGGCATGGGCGCATAGGCCCGCTCCCTGCTGCCGGCAATGCGGCAGCCAAAGCTCAACTGGGCCAAAGCCCTATCGAGCACGGCGGCATCGCGCGTGGCGACGAAGAAGTATTCCTTGTACATAGGTTTGGTTTGGAGCGACCATGCGCCGTCCCGCTTAAACCAGAACTCCTTTTGCATCACAAAAGCGTCCTGCATCAGGTTGTGCGGGATAATGCGGCGAACCTTTTCGCAGGTCTCGCGCTCTTTTCCATTGGGGGTGTGGACCAGATACCAGCGGACGCGGCTGTGCTGGCTGTTGGTGGTAGTGCCGCTAAAGCCGCCGGGCAGCTGCTCTTGGCGCCGTGCCGTCTGTTCCATGTTCTCGCCCCCTCTTTTGGCTTTGCGATGCACGCAAATGCAGGGGCGTTTAGAACAGGCTTCTCGCTCGCAGCTAGGCGCAGTCGCAAAAGTACAGGTTTTTATAGAGGGGTATGGAGATGTACCTACTAGCAGTACATTTTGCGTAATCTGGGCAAACGCTGATTAATTGCTCGTATAATGACGTCTGTCGAAAGATACAAAAACCTGTACCTTTTTGTGCAACAAAAAAAGCCGCTCAACCAGCGGCTTTTCTTATTTGGGCATGAAAAAAGGCGACCGCCCTCTGTGGACGGTCGCCTTTGTAAATTGTTATACAGCTTGCCTTAGGCGCGGGTCTTGATCTCCTTGAGAACCTTGACAACAAACTCGTCGACGCTCATCTGAACGGTCTCGTTGGAGCGATCGCGGACGGAGATGTTGCCGGCCTCGACCTCCTTCTCGCCCAGGATGAGCATATAGGGCACGCGGTCGATGCTGCGGGCCTCGCGGATCTTGTAGCCGATCTTCTCGTCGCGGTCGTCGCAGACCACGCGGATGCCGGCCTCCTCCAGCTTGGCGCACACCTCGTGGGCGTAGTCGCGGCTCTTCTCGGAGACGGGAAGCGCCTTGACCTGCACGGGAGCCAGCCAGGTGGGGAACTTGCCCGCAAAGTGCTCAATCAGAATACCAATGAAGCGCTCGATGGAGCCAAAGCACACGCGGTGCAGCATGATGGGGCGCTTCTTGGTGCCGTCGGCGTCCACGTACTCCAGGTCAAAGTTGAGCGGCATCTGGAAGTCGAGCTGCACGGTACCGCACTGCCAGGTACGGCCGAGCGAGTCCTCCAGGTGGAAGTCGATCTTGGGGCCATAGAAGGCGCCGTCGCCCTCGTTGATCTTATACTCCCAGCCCTTGGCGGCGAGGGCCTCCTTGTTCTTGCGCTCGTCCTCCTCCTTAGCGGCGCGCTTGGCCTCGGCCGGGTCCCACAGAATGTCTTCGCGGTGCTTGCGCCACTCCGCCGCGGCAAGCGGGAGTAGGGATTCGGCGAGTACGCGGGCGGAATCTGCGGAGTCGTCATCGCCATTCGGCGTGGCGAATGCGGCGAGCAGACCGTGCCATTGGTCGGCGGTCACGCAGATGCGCGGCACGCCCAGCGTTTCGGCGAATTCATTGATGAACGGGAGCAGCGGGAGCGCGACGCGCTCGAGATGGCGCACGCGGTCGGAGGAGGCGCCGCCGGTGTGTGGCGAATCGGAGCCGAGATTGGCGATGATCTGTGAACGCAGCACGCGGAGCATCTGCGCGAACGTGACCAGCACCACGGCGAAGCGGTGGTCGAGCCCGGTGACGCGCTTCTGATCGGTGTCATGAATATATGCAGTGCAGTCATCGAGGATCTCGCCGAGCTGTTTTTGCGTCGCCTCGCTCCAGCCGGCAGTCAGCGTCTCGGCGGCCTCGAACAGAAGACTGAAATCATGCGAATCTGAGTACGGATTGAGCTGCTCATAGGCGTCATTGGCAGCGAGAAGCGCGTCGACGACTTCCTGGGGGCGACCCGGAATCGCATCCGCGCCCTCGTATACGAATTCGGCGTCGGGGAGCGTGACCTCCGTGGTGCCGACGAGCACGCGCGCCATTGTGAGCGTGAGCCGCACCTGCAGATTCTCCGCGTACTTTGCGTCGTTATCCATGCGCTCGGCGGTGGTGAGCGGCCACAGCTCGGTGAGGTCGGTGCCGCTGCGCACGGCGGTCTTCATTGCGGGCAGCGATGCGACCTGCTCGACGGCGTGTTCATCGTTGAACGTCATGTGTATGCTCCTTATTCCTCACGAAGTTCTCATGTTGGGCGGCGTTCGTTCGCGCGTGCGCTGCTCCGCTTCAGTAATGATAGTTGATAGCGTGCGATGCGGGCGGCATTCTTGCTTACAGATTCTTCG
>OMGY01002244.1_pt1 | contig 14892 bp, 10 predicted proteins | sample 1674461 | NCBI WGS metagenome assembly OMGY01 (sample SAMN05578579, study PRJEB25193) | human gut metagenome | biome: Human Microbiome; feature: human-associated habitat; material: feces | host: Homo sapiens | place: USA:Birmingham
TGCCAGAAAATAATATTGATAAAGGCCGGTTGAAGGTAAGTGTTGTCAATGAAGAAAATGTGCCAATTAAAGGAGCGGCTGTAAGACTGTCGTATACAGGAAATCCTGATAATATAATAGGAGAAAGTGGTACAGACGGAGACGGGATAAGTATATTTAACGACTTAAGAACGCCTCCAATTGAATATAGCATGGAACCAGGGAACAGGCAGCCATTTTCAGAGCTGTAAGTGCGCCAGGATTTGATAATGTAAATATATCAGGCAGTGATATGTTTTCGGGGGAGCTAAGCATTCAGAATGTAAAGATGTCTGCAAGGGATAATTCACAGAATAATATAGTCATACCTGTTAACACATTATATGGAGATTACCCACCTAAGATTGATGAAGAAGAGATTAAGCCTATGGGTCAGTCGGGTGAAATTGTGCTTGACAGAGTTGTTGTTCCTGAAATTGTAGTTGTACATGACGGACCGCCTAAAGATACTGAGGCAGATAATTATTATGTTACTTATAAAGATTATATTAAGAATGTGGCAAGCTCTGAGATATATTCAACATGGCCGAGGCAGACAATTGAGGCAAATGTGCTTGCTATTATGTCATTTACATTAAACCGGGTATATACAGAATGGTACAGAAACAAATTTTATGATTTTACAATAACTTCATCAACTGCATATGACCAGAAATGGGTTAATGGAAGAAATGTGTTCGAAAGTATATCACAGGTAGTAGATGATATATTTGACAATTACATATCAAGACCTAATGTAAAGCAGCCAATACTTACACAGTATTGTGATGGAAAGAGAGTGACATGTCCTAACAGGCTTTCACAGTGGGGAAGCAAGTATCTGGGAGATCAGAATTATTCATCGATTGATATATTAAGATATTATTATGGTCAGGATGTGTATATTAATGCGGCAGAACAGATAAGCGGAATTCCTTATTCATGGCCGGGAACTAATCTTGATATAGGTTCATCAGGACAGAAGGTAAGACAGCTTCAGGAACAGCTTAACCTTATAGGGGAGTATTATAGTTCCATTCCGGTCCTAAGTACTGATGGAATATATGGTGAGCAGACGGCAGCAGCGGTTAAGGAATTCCAGCGGATATTTAATCTGCCACAGTCAGGAATAACAGATTTCCCTACATGGTTTACAGTATCAGAAAAATATGTTGCACTTGCCGGACTGGCGGAATTATAAGAATGTTAATGAGGTATGTAAGGCTGTCACTTTGTGGCAGCCTTTTTAGGAGAAACATTTAAACAGCCTGTCCAAGACATGTCTTAATGTCATCTTCCGGATTGCTTATAAGTCTTAACTGGAAAGTGTCTACAAGGTACTGCAATACATTAGGGCTTAAGAATGCTGGAAGTGTCGGACCGAGATAAATATTCTTAATGCCAAGGCTTAACAGGGCGAGAAGGTCTGCAACAGCCTTCTGCTCATACCATGAAACAATAAGAGATAAAGGAAGTCCATTGACATCTGTATCAAATGCATCTGCAAGGGCATTGGAAATAAGAATAGCAGAATATACATCATTACACTGTCCGATATCAAGAAGCCTTGGAAGTCCGGCAACTGTGCCGAAATCAAGCTTATTGAAACGATATTTGCCGCATGCAAGAGTGAGAATCATGCAGTCATCAGGAACCATAGTGGCAAAATCAGTAAAATAACTTCTGCCAGGTCTTGCACCATCACAGCCACCAATCAGGAAAAAATGTCGTATCTGTTTTGATTTTACGGCTTCAACAAGTTCACCTGCATGAGACAGAGCAGCTTCATGTCCGAATCCTACTAGAATTTCTTTTACTTCCTGCTCTTCGGTAAAGCCTCCAAGTTCAAGAGACTGTTTTATGATTTCAGAAAAATCTTTTTCACCGTCAGGCTTCTTCTCTATATATTTTATGCCATCCCAGCCTACAACATTAGTAGAATATATACGGTCTTTATATGTGTCTCTTGGACGCATGAGACAATTGGTTGTCATAAGGATACAGCCGGGAAGATTATCAAACTGTTTTTGCTGGTCCTGCCATGCACCGCCAAAATTACCTGCAAGATGCTTATATTTTTTAAGACCTTCATAACCATGTGAAGGGAGCATTTCACCGTGGGTATATATATTAATGCCAAGGCCTTCGGTCTGTTTAAGAAGCATTTCAAGGTCTTTAAGGTCATGACCGGAAACAATGATGAAGGGACCTTTCTTAATGTGAACGTTGACCGGGTGTGGTGATGGATTACCATATATGGTTGTGTTCGCTTCATCAAGTTTTTTCATTATCTCAATAGCCATATCACCTGTTTTAAGAGTCAGACGGATAAGTTCTTCGACAGTCAGGGTGTTATCTGTTATTGCTTCGAGTGCAATGATATAGAAATTGTCAACATTATCACTATAGTATGAAAGTTCCCTTGCCTGATGACCGTAGGCGCTTATTCCTTTAAGACCATAAAGAATAGTCTGTCTTAATGAGAGGATATCAGGATCCAGAGTTTTGTCGTACATAATGCCTGCCATTGGCGCGTCACGCAGCATATCAGCTTTAGTTTCTGGCAGTTCGTATGCAGCAGATGGGGTAATATAATCAGTTGTCCCTACTATATTTTTTAGATTATTTTTGATCTCCTGTGATTGTTTAAGAAGATGGACATGGTCATCTACATTGAAATTAACATTGGTAAGAGTGGTAAAAAGACTATTCTCAATAAAGCTGACAACAGATTTGTCAACATTAAGTCCTGAATCCAGAATATGTCTGGCATAGAAGCTGATACCTTTCAGCTGATAGATAAGCAAATCCTGAAGATTGGCTATTTCTGGCGTCTTTCCGCATACGCCGAGTTTAGTGCAGCCTTTTCCGCCGGCTGTCTGTTCACATTGATAGCAGAACATATCGTATCCAAGATCCATATTATTACTCATATAATACTCCTTTTTCATTCATAATTATTAATTAATATTATGAATCCTGAATATCTGATTTATTCATAAATTTGTATGATATGACAATTTAATGATATAAAATGTATGGTACAATATTATATAGAAAAAAGATGTGACGGAATCCGTCACATCTTTATCAAAAAGGAGATACGTGTTATGCATATATCAAAGAATTCTGCAACTCAGATTGTTGAAGAAATTTCAAAACTTGTTAAACAGAATATTAATCTTATGGATGAGACAGGACATATAATTGCAAGTCGTGATAAATCCAGAATAGGGGATTTTCATTATGGTGCATATAAGATTATATCTGAAAATCTTGAGGAATATTATATTGATGAAGATGATTTATCAAAAGGCATAAAAAAAGGAATTAATCTTCCACTTGAACTTGATGGCGGAATAGTAGGAGTGATAGGAATGACAGGTGGATATGAAGAGGTTATAACGTCTGGAAAACTGTTAAAAAAGATGACGGAAATTCTTTTGATGGAGAGTCGTGCAAACTATAGACAGCTTATGAATAAGCGTGTAAGGAATGCTTTTTATGAAGAATGGCTTATAAATGGAGGATATAAGAATGCTGATTTAGAAGACCGTGGAATGGCTTTGGGAATAGATATTAATAAGCCAAGAAGAGTGTTTATTGCCAGCATAGATGAGTTGGAAAACCTTAAAGATTCACAGCAGGGACAGTCCCAGATTGCAAAATTTGAGAATGATGTTGATGCATTTTTAAAGAGAAATAATTATAAAATGCATTTCAGGAACGCTTCAAGACAGATAATAATCATAGATAATATGGATACGGAAGATGTGGTTAAATTTGCAGAAGAACTGGCAGGATATGTATGGGAAAAAGATAAGTTTGAACTAAATATTGGTATAGATTCAGTTCAAAGCTATGATATGCATGAAGCTTATGTTGAAGCACATAGGGCATGGACGGCTGCAGCTGAAAAACATGAACAGATTATATGCTATGAGGATATTAGTCTTGAGCTTTTAATAAGCAATGTACCGACAGAGATTAAGCTTGAATATTTAAAGAAGGTATTCAAAGATATGGATTATAATGATATATGTGAAAACATTGCGTTGATGAAAGCGTATTTTAATGCACAGGGATCAATACAGAAAGCAGCAGACAATCTGTATATTCATAAGAATACATTACAATACAGAATATCAAAACTGAAAGAAATAACAGGACTTGATGTCAGGAAACCAACAGAAAGTCCAGCGTTGTATCTGGCATACATAATTACTGATGAATTAATTAATGAAAAATATGATTTACCATTATTGTTACATAATACAAAATAAAAATGATATTATGTGCTGTGTAACATTTTGCTATTGAACTTTACATGCTATTATTGTGTCATACAAAGCACAAAGGTTTGTGCAAAACGTACAACAATAAAATAGAAATGAGGTGTTTTTATGACAGGAGTAGCATTGATAATTGCATTTGTCTTGGCTATCATTGTGATGATAGTTGCAATTTCTAAGTTTAAGGTTCATCCTTTCTTAGCAATTATGGCGGTATCACTTATTCTTGCAATGTTGGCAGGGATTCCATTTGTTGATACTGTAAAACCAGACGGAACGAAGGTGTCTGGAATTCCAACAGTTATAGGAGCTGGATTCTCAGGTACATTCAGCAGCATCGGTATTGTTATTATATTAGGTGCATTGATTGGATCGGTACTTGAAAAAACAGGAGCAGCATTGAAGCTGGCAGATATGGTAATTAAGGTAGTAGGAAAGAAAAGACCAGAACTTGCAATAGAGCTTATGGGCTGGGTTGTTTCAATTCCTGTGTTCTGTGACAGTGGTTTTGTAATTCTTAATCCAATAAGAAAAGCACTTGTAAAAAGAACAGCAGTTTCAAGTGTAGCAATGACAGTAGCACTTTCAGCAGGACTTTATATTTCTCATGTGTTTATTCCACCAACACCAGGTCCGATAGCAGCTGCTAATACACTTGGAGTTGGAGATAATCTTTTACTTGTAATGGGACTTGGTGTTGTATGTTCAATATTTCCTCTTATTGCAGGTCTTGTATATGCTAAGTTTATTGGAAAGAGAGTAAAGAGTGCTGATGAAGTAACAGACAATGGAGAGGTTACTAAGACATATGAAGAATTAGTTGCAGAGTATGGAAAGCTTCCTAATGGATTTAATGCATTAGCTCCAATTCTTGTACCAATCATTCTTATGGCACTTGGTTCAATTTCATCAATGGCTGGCTGGACCGGCGCACTTGACATAGCATGCCAGTTCCTTGGTAAACCAATAATTGCTCTTGCTGTTGGTACAATATTTGCAGTAATCCAGCTTGCAACGGCACATAAGATGTCCGATTTTTACAATATTACCAATGAGACATTAAAGACAGTTGGCCCTATACTTTTTGTAACAGCAGCTGGTGGTGTATTAGGAAAGGTTATTTCATCAAGCTCAATGGTTGCATTTATTACACAGCATGCAGAAGTGCTTTCAGCAGTTGGAATATTCTTCCCATTCCTTCTTGCAGCAATATTAAAGACAGCACAGGGTTCTTCGACGGTTGCAATTACAACTACAGCAGGTATCATTGCTCCACTGCTTGGAGCACTTGGACTTGCTTCACCTGTTAAGACAGTGCTTTGTGTAATGGCTATAGGCGCTGGTGCCATGACAGTATCACATGCTAACGACTCATACTTCTGGGTAGTTACTAATTTTGGTGACATGGATCCTGAACAGGGATATAAGACACAGACAGTGTGCACATTAATAATGGGTATTGCAGCAATGGTTGAAATATTTATTCTTTCATTAATTTTATAATATAAATGTTACATAATGCGGCTATACTTATGAGAACTATATGGACTTATCAGTATGGCCGCATTATTATATAAAAGAAAGGTTATAATAACAATACATTTAGAACAATATCAGGAGGATTATATATGGTTATAGGCTTTGTTGGATTGGGAATAATGGGAAAACCGATGGCAAAGAATCTTTGCAGAGCTGGATACACATTGATTGTTAATGACCATCATAAGGAAAATGTCTATGAACTTGTACAGGCAGGTGCGAGAAGTGCTGATTTAAAACAGATTGGCATGGAAAGTGATGTAGTTATAACAATGCTTCCAAACAGTCCTCAGGTAAAGGATGTAATGCTTGGGGAAAATGGTATTGCGGGTTATATGAAAAAAGGAACATGTTTTATAGATATGAGTTCAATTAATCCTGTCGACAGCAGATATATTGGTGATGTATTAAAAGAAAAAGGAATTGATATGCTTGATGCACCTGTGTCAGGAGGAGAACCTAAAGCAATAGATGGAACAGTTGCATTTATGGTTGGTGGAGATGAGAAAACATTTGATAAGTATAAACAGATTCTTACACATATGGGTTCATCAGTTACAAGATGTGGTGAACTTGGAGCAGGAAATACAACAAAACTTGCCAATCAGATAATTGTTGCATGTAATATCCAGGCAGTTTCTGAAAGTTTCATTCTGGCAAAAAAAGCCGGAGTAGACCCTGAGCGTGTATTTGAGGCAATAAAAGGCGGACTTGCAGGGTCTACTGTTATGAATGCCAAAGTTCCAATGATGATAGAGGACAATGTTGAACCAGGATTCAGAGTAGATTTACATATTAAAGATTTGAATAATGCACTTGAGTGTGCTCATAGTGTTGGAGCTCCAGTACCGATGACGGCACAGGTTCAGGAAATAATGCAGTATCTGCATAATAATGGAGATGGAAGCAGCGACCACAGTGCAATTATACATTATTATGAAAAACTGGCAGACACAAAATTATAAATGTTGTTGACAGGTTATTATAATGTCAGGAAGGAGAATCTTATGAATAAAGAATTAAGAGCGGTTGCAGACAATATAATTGATGCGGCAATTAAAGCAGTTCTTCCGGATGAAGCAGTTAAGAAAACACTTAAAGACAGGAAATTTGATGGAAAAGTTATTCTTGTAGCAGTAGGAAAAGCCGCATGGCAGATGGCAAAGGCGGCAAGTGACTGTATTGGTGATGTAATAGATAAGGGAATTGTTATAACTAAGTATGGACATGTAAAAGAGCCGATTGAAAGAATAGAATGTTTTGAGGCAGGTCACCCTGTTCCGGATGAGAATTCATTTAAAGCAACACAGGCAGCTATTGAGATGGTAAGCGGACTCAATAAGAATGATACAGTGCTTTTTCTTCTTTCAGGTGGAGGAAGTGCTTTATTTGAGAAGCCGAAGATTACAGGAGAAGAATTGCAGGATATAACTAATCAGTTACTTGCATGCGGCGCAGATATTGTTGAGATTAATACGATAAGAAAACGCTTATCAGAAGTAAAGGGCGGACGGTTTGCAAAATTATGTGAACCGGCGCATGTATTATCAATAGTATTATCAGATATACTTGGTGATCCACTGGATATGATTGCTTCAGGTCCGGCATGTGCAGATACAACAACATGTGAAGAAGCATGGCACATTGTAGAAAAATATAATCTTAATATAAGTGAAGATGTAAAAAAGCTGATGGATATTGAGACACCGAAGAAACTGGATAATGTAACAACTTTTATTAATGGAAGTGTGCGTGAATTATGCAGTGCAGTATCAAGGGAATGTTCAAAGTATGGATATGAACCAGTAATGCTTACGGACCAGTTATGCTGTCAGGCAAAAGAAGCCGGAAGTTTTCTTGCATCTATAGCAAAGACACATTGTAAGTCAGGAAAGAAGCTGGCATACATAGCAGGTGGTGAAACGATTGTTAATATTACAGGTCATGGGAAAGGTGGAAGAAATCAGGAAATTGCATTATCGGCAGCAGAAGGTATTAAGGAAATGTCAAATGCAGCAGTATTCAGTATAGGCAGTGATGGAACAGACGGACCTACGGATGCGGCAGGTGGATATAGCGATGGTGATACAGCAGGAGTTTTAAAGAATAAAGGAATAGATATATTTGAAGTGCTTAAGAATAATGATGCTTATAATGCTTTGAAACTAACAGAGGGGCTTATTATAACAGGACCTACGGGAACAAATGTTAATGATGTTTCTGTGCTGCTTATATCAGATTGATAAGGTACATAAAGCGATAAAAATATATAATTTAATTATTTATTATAGTGTAAAGCCAGTATTTTGCTGGCTTTATATTTTTTTAATAAATTCATTAGCACTCACCTCTTGACAGTGCTAACAATGAGATGTATAACATCAATTGTAAGAGGAAAACAATAGATAAACAGTGAAGTTAAGCATTCATTGTAATAGAAGGAGGTAATCGTATGAACATTAATAAGTTTACACAGAAGTCTATTGAGGCTGTTAACCAGTGCGAGAAGATTGCCTACGATTATGGTAATCAGGAGATTGATCAGGAACATTTTCTGTACAGTCTCTTAACTATAGAAGATAGTCTTATCGCGAGCCTGATAGAGAAGATGGGAATTGATAAGGACACATTTATTAAGAATATTGAGACTTTACTTAGCCAGAAGAATAAGGTTTCAGGAAATGTACAGCTTTATGTAAGCAATGACCTTAATAAGGTTTTAGTAAATGCAGAAGATGAAGCAAAGAGAATGGGGGATGCATATGTTTCTGTTGAGCATCTTATGCTTGCGATGATTGCAGCACCTAACAAGGGTATGAAGCAGCTTTTTAAGACATATGGAATTAATAGGGAATCATTCCTGTCAGCACTTGCCACAGTAAGAGGCAACCAGAGTGTTACTTCGGATAATCCGGAGGCAACCTATGATACTCTCAGCAAATATGCTACAGACCTTGTAGAGAGAGCTAAGGACGGAAAGCTTGACCCGGTTATCGGCAGAGATAATGAAATAAGAAATGTAATAAGAATCCTTTCCCGTAAGACAAAGAACAATCCGGTTCTTATTGGTGAGCCTGGTGTTGGTAAAACAGCAGTTGTTGAAGGACTTGCACAGAGAATTGTAAGGGGAGATGTTCCAGAAGGCTTAAAGGATAAGAAGCTTTTTGCACTGGATATGGGCGCGCTTGTTGCAGGTGCAAAGTATCGTGGTGAATTCGAGGAAAGACTTAAGGCTGTACTTGACGAGGTTAAGAAATCGGAAGGACAGATAATCCTGTTTATTGATGAGATTCACACTATTGTCGGTGCAGGTAAGACAGAAGGTGCTATGGATGCAGGCAATATGTTAAAGCCTATGCTTGCCCGTGGTGAACTTCATTGTATAGGTGCTACAACTCTTGATGAGCACAGAGAGTATATTGAGAAAGACCCGGCACTTGAAAGACGATTCCAGCCAGTTATGGTTGATGAGCCTACAGTTGAGGATACTATCTCAATCCTTAGAGGTCTTAAGGACAGATATGAAGTGTTCCATGGAGTTAAGATTACAGATGGCGCACTTGTAAGTGCAGCTACTTTGTCAGACAGATACATTTCAGACAGATTCCTGCCAGATAAGGCTATTGACCTTGTAGATGAGGCATGTGCAATGATTAAGACTGAACTTGATTCAATGCCTGCCGAACTTGATGAGAAGAGAAGAAAGATTATGCAGCTTGAGATTGAGGAGGCTGCTCTTAAGAAAGAGACAGATAACCTCAGTAAGGAAAGACTTGATGCATTACAGAAGGAATTATCTGAATTAAGGTCTGATTTCAATATCCAGAAAGCTAAATGGGACAGCGAGAAATCTTCTGTTGACCAGGTAAGCAAGTTAAAGGAAGAGATTGACCAGATTAATACCCAGATAGCACAGGCTAAGAGAGAATATGATCTTAATAAGGCAGCAGAACTTCAGTATGGTAAGCTTCCACAGGCACAGAAGGCTTTGGAAGAAGCAGAGAAGAAGTCAAGTAACAGAGATATGAGCCTTGTTCATGAAAGTGTTACTGAGGAAGAGATTGCTAAGATTATATCAAGATGGACTGGTATTCCGGTTAGCAAGTTAAGTGAGTCTGAAAGACAGAAAACTCTTAATCTTGATGAACAGCTCCACAAGAGAGTTATCGGTCAGGATGAAGGTGTTACTAAGGTAACAGAGGCAATCATAAGGTCTAAGGCTGGTATTAAAGACCCGACTAAGCCAATCGGTTCATTCCTGTTCTTAGGACCTACAGGTGTAGGTAAGACAGAGCTTGCAAAGGCACTGGCTGAGAGTCTGTTTGATGATGAATCTAATATAGTAAGACTTGATATGTCCGAGTATATGGAGAAGTATTCAGTATCCAGACTTATCGGAGCGCCTCCAGGATATGTAGGTTATGATGAAGGTGGACAGCTTACAGAAGCTGTAAGAAGAAAACCATATTCAGTTGTTCTTTTTGATGAAGTTGAGAAGGCACATCCAGATGTATTTAATGTCCTCTTACAGGTACTTGATGATGGTCGTATCACTGATTCACAGGGAAGAACTGTGGATTTTAAGAACACTATAATCATAATGACAAGTAACATTGGTTCTTCATATCTGCTTGAAGGCATCAATCCTGATGGCTCAATTAAGCCAGAGGCAGAGGAAGCTGTTATGGGTGATTTAAAGAATCATTTCAGACCTGAATTCCTTAACCGTCTTGATGAGATAATTATGTTCAAGCCTCTTACTAAGGATAATATCAGCAATATTATCAATCTTCTTGTTGCAGATGTTAACAAGAGACTTGCAGATAAAGAGCTTGAGATTGTTCTTACAGATGCAGCCAAGGATTTCATAGTTGAAAACGGATTTGACCCAATGTATGGTGCAAGACCGCTTAAGAGATATGTCCAGAAGACAGTTGAGACACTGGCAGCCAAGTTAATACTTGCAGGCAATATCAATACAGGTGATGATATTGTTATTGACCTTGTAGATGGAAAGCTGACAGCCAGAGCCGCTGCGAGGGCTGTTGAGGGATAAGGCCTGATATTGTAAGGACTTTATGGTCCTTTCGGGGGCATTGGAATTTTTGACTTTTGCTAAATGACTATAAATACAGATGATACTTTTGAAATAAAAGCCTACCAGATTATGGTATATGCGAATTAGTAGGTTTTTGAAAATGAAAGTTGTCATTGATGAAATTAAAAAGCCTACTAAACTATTGTGTAATGCAAGTTTAGTAGGCTTTTTGAAAGCAAACCAACAATTTATTCTTTGAATTTCTGACAGCATACTTTATAGGCAAACCGCAATTGCGGTATTGACAAAAACTTATATTAATTGTATATTAAAAATGATTTATGGTTAAAGATTCATGACAGACTGCTTGTATGTGAATGAAAGAGAAAGATATAACACAAAAGGTACTGGAAGATAATAATGATATATTTGCGGATATTGTTAATGTGTTGTTATTTGATGGAAAGTCGGAGGTTGAAGAGAATGAACTTGTTAATACGACAGTTTATTCACAGTATAAGGCTGAAGATGGAAAAGTTCATGAACAGGAACGCGATATTGCTAAGTATTGGAAAAGAGGATGTACAGACATAGTCCTGTATGGCATAGAGAATCAGACAAAGGTTGAGAAAAGAATGCCAGCAAGGATATCGGGATATGAAGGTGCTTCATACAGAGGACAATATGATAAGAAAACAATAGTGCCGGTAATAACGATGGTGCTGTATTATGGTACAGACAGAAAATGGACAGCACCAAAGAATCTTAAGTCTCTGATTAAAGTTCCGGATAATCTGGATAAGTATGTTAATGACACTAAAGCTAATGTATTTGAGATAGCGTGGCTGACAGATGAACAGATAGCAAAGTTTACAAGTGATTATAAGATCGTTGCTAATTTCTTTGTGAACAAGAGAAAGAACAAAGATTACATACCAGATGATAAGACAACAATTAAGCATGTGGATGAGATACTAAAGTTCTTATCAGTTATGACAGGGGATAACAGATATGAAGAGATATTGTCAGATAAGGAAGGAGTGAGCAATATGTGTGATGTAGCGCAGAGACTTGAAGACAGGGGAATTGAGAAAGGACTTCAGAAAGGAAGAGAAGAAGGCAACCAGATGATATATTCACTGGTCGAAGATGAGAGCATAAGTATGGAAAAGGGTGCACAAAAGCTAGGGGTAAGTGTAGAAAAGCTGCGAGCTAATATGATTAATGCGGGATACAAGTGTCCGGATATGGAGTGATAGCTGACAATATAATATATAAAGATAAAGCAATGCTGGGAAGAGTGGATACTGGCATTGCTTTTATTTTATGGAAAAGTCTGTTTCTGTTCAGGAACTTACTTCTGCGTGTTCCTATAAGAACAATAAATAATCAATCTATATAGGCAAATTTCAGGCAGAAATACATGAAATTGCAGGAATATACCTATCAGGCAGGCACGAGGAAGTTTATCTATAGGCAGATTGGAAGAAAAAGTGAAGGTTGAATAAGGATTCTGCCTGGATATGTCCTATAAGTCAAGTGATAATGCGACTACCTATAGGTATCATGAACAACGAATCAATAATCAGATTAAGACATATTTATACAGAACTAGATAAACTGGTTCTTTTCACTATTATATTCGTAATTAATTGTCTTTAACTTATCAGTTATCTCTTCCTCAGAAACCATATAAGATTTGCACAGTTCCTCTAATGTATTGTAATTGTCTCGAAGTTGTGTATTGACAAAGCTTAAAAGCATAACAGGGTCTTTAGGCATAGAAAAATCCTCCTTATATTGTGTTTTCAGTGATGGCTCTATTGTTGTACTATTTAGTACAGCATGAATATTTTCCCATATTAAGCATATTCTGTAAATGTAAGGCTTGTATATAAAATTGTATTAAAATAAATACATTTATGGTTGCACGAAAACGACTACTATGTTATAATTTTAACAAGCTAAGAAATATACTACTTAAATAACTGAATATTAAATTATGGAGGTTTTGTTATGGGAAAGAAATGGGTGTATTTGTTTACAGAGGGTAACGCAGATATGCGTGAGCTTCTCGGAGGTAAAGGTGCTAACTTGGCAGAGATGACTAATATCGGTCTACCTGTACCACAGGGATTCACAATTACAACAGAAGCTTGTACCCAGTATTACGAGGATGGTAGAGAAATCAATAATGAGATCATGGGACAGATTAACGAACATATTGAGAAGATGGAACAGATTACAGGCAAGAAGTTTGGAGATATGGAGAATCCACTTTTAGTTTCTGTTCGTTCTGGAGCAAGAGCTTCTATGCCGGGTATGATGGATACAATCCTTAATCTTGGACTTAACGAGAACGTTGTTAATGTAATTGCACAGAAATCTGGCAATCCAAGATGGGCATGGGATTGTTATAGAAGATTTATCCAGATGTATTCAGATGTAGTTATGGAAGTTGGCAAGAAATATTTCGAAGAGCTTATTGACAAGATGAAGGATGAGAGAGGGGTTAAGCTTGATGTAGAGCTTACAGCGGATGATCTTAAGGAGCTTGCAACACAGTTTAAGGCTGAATATAAGTCTAAGATTGGCAAGGATTTCCCAGATGATCCTAAGGAACAGTTATACGGAGCTATCAAAGCTGTATTCCGTTCATGGGACAACCCAAGAGCTAATGTATACAGAAGAGATAATGATATTCCTTATTCTTGGGGAACAGCAGTTAATGTACAGTCTATGGCATTTGGTAATATGGGGGATGACTGTGGAACTGGTGTTGCATTTACAAGAGATCCTGCAACTGGTGCTAAAGGACTTTTTGGAGAGTTCCTTACTAACGCACAGGGTGAAGATGTTGTTGCCGGAGTAAGAACTCCAATGCATATTCAGGAAATGAGTGAGAAGTTCCCGGAAGCATTTGAGCAGTTTAAGGATGTGTGTGCAACTCTGGAAGAACATTACAGAGATATGCAGGATATGGAATTTACAGTAGAGCATGGCAAGCTGTTCATGTTACAGACACGTAATGGTAAGAGAACAGCACAGGCAGCATTAAAGATTGCATGCGATCTTGTAGATGAGGGGATGAGAACAGAGAAGGAAGCAGTTGCAATGATTGATCCTCGTAATCTTGATACACTTCTTCATCCTCAGTTTGATGCAGCTGCACTTAAGGCTGCAACTCCAGCAGGAAGAGGTCTTGGAGCATCTCCTGGCGCTGCATGTGGTAAGATTGTTTTCTCTGCAGAAGACGCAGAAGAGTGGAATGCAAGAGGCGAGAAGGTTGTTCTTGTAAGACTTGAGACATCGCCAGAAGATATTACAGGTATGAAGGCTTCACAGGGTATTCTTACTGTAAGAGGAGGTATGACAAGCCATGCAGCGGTTGTTGCAAGAGGTATGGGAACCTGCTGTGTATCTGGCTGTGGTGATATTGCAATGGATGAAGCTAATAAGAAGTTCACACTTGCAGGCAAGGAATACCATGAAGGAGATTATATATCTATTGATGGTACAACAGGCAACATATATGATGGACAGATTCCTACGGTTGATGCCAAGATTGCAGGAGAGTTTGGAAGAGTTATGGAGTGGGCTGATAAGTACAGAAAGTTAAAGGTTCGTACTAATGCAGATACTCCTAAGGATGCCAAGAAGGCAAGAGAACTTGGAGCAGAAGGTATCGGACTTTGCCGTACAGAGCATATGTTCTTTGAAGGCAACAGAATCGACGCTTTCCGTGAGATGATCTGCTCTGAAACAGTAGAGGAAAGAGAAGCGGCTCTTGAAAAAATCCACCTCTTCATGAATTTGTTCCTACAGAGGAAGAAGATATTAAGAAGTTAGCTGAATCACAGGGCAAGTCAGTAGAGACTATTAAGAATATTATTGCAAGTCTTCATGAGTTTAATCCAATGATGGGACACAGAGGATGCCGTCTTGCAGTAACATATCCAGAGATTGCTAAGATGCAGACAAGAGCTGTTATAAGAGCTGCAATCA
>OMGY01002246.1_pt1 | contig 14882 bp, 13 predicted proteins | sample 1674461 | NCBI WGS metagenome assembly OMGY01 (sample SAMN05578579, study PRJEB25193) | human gut metagenome | biome: Human Microbiome; feature: human-associated habitat; material: feces | host: Homo sapiens | place: USA:Birmingham
ATGGCCGCCGGGGTGTTGTCGCCGGTATTGCCCCGGCGCAAAGGGTCTGCCACGATGCTCTTGCGCAGGTAGCCGTCGGTGTAACCCCGGCGCACGCCCTCATGGATGGCAGCTTCAAAGCTGCCGTCAATGTGCACATCGGTGCCCAGCTCCACGAACACGCAGGCCATGCCGGTGTCCTGACAGATGGGCAGGTTTTCCTCTCTGGCTGCAGAGAGATTGGACCACAAAAGGTCGAGGGTATTCTTGGCCAGCGGCCACGGCTCTTCCTGCCGGGCCTTGTCCAGCGCTGCCTGCACGTCCTGCGGCAGGCGGGTGTTGGCTTCGATGCACAGCCGTGCAACGGTATCCGTGATCTCCTGTGCGGAAATGGTTCTCATAAACGCTTCCTCCGCTTACAGACGGGCAACGCCGGTCTCGCGGGCAGCCTTTGCCACGGCATTTGCCACAGCCTCGGCCACGCGGGGGTCGAACGCACCGGGGATGATGTTCTCCTCGCTGCGGTCGGCATCGGTGATGAGGTCGGCGATGGCGTAGGCAGCGGCCAGCTTCATCTCATTGTTGATATCCCGGGCACGGACGCTGAGCGCGCCCTTGAACAGGCCGGGGAAGCACAGCACGTTGTTGACCTGATTGGGGAAGTCGCTGCGGCCGGTGGCCATCACCCGCACGCCGCCGGCCTTGGCCTCGTCCGGCATGATCTCCGGGGTGGGGTTGGCCATGGCAAAGACGATGGCGTCCTTGTTCATGGTCTTGCACAGCTCAGTGGTCAGGATGCCGGGCTTGGACACGCCGATGAACACATCGGCACCTTCCAGTGCCTCCTTCAGGCCGCCCTTGATCTGGCGGGGGTTGGTCACCTCGCCCAGCCAGTTCTTGTGGGCTTCGGCGCTGTTGCAGCCCTTGTACAGGGTGCCGAACTGGTCCACTGCAATGATGTCCTTTGCACCGGCGGTCATGAGCATCTTGATGATGGCAGTACCGGCAGCGCCGGGGCCGTTCAGCACGATGTGCACATCTTCCATCTTCTTGCCCACCACACGCAGGGCGTTGATGAGGGCAGCAGTGACCACGATCGCGGTGCCGTGCTGGTCATCGTGGAACACCGGGATGTCCAGCTCCCGCTCCAAGGTCTCCTCGATCTCAAAGCACTCGGGGCTCTTGATGTCCTCCAGATTGATGCCGCCAAAGGTGGGCGCAATGGCCTTGCAGGCAGCAATGACGCTGGCAGCGTCGTGGGCGTCGATGCAGATGGGGAAGGCGTCCACGCCGCCGAACTCCTTGAACAGCACCGCCTTGCCCTCCATGACCGGCAGACCGGCCTCCGGGCCGATATCGCCCAGGCCCAGCACAGCCGTGCCGTTGGAAACGACCGCCACCATGTTGCCCTTGAAGGTGTACTTATACACATCCTCGGGGTTTTCCTTGATCTTGCGGCAGGGCTCTGCCACGCCGGGGGTGTAGGCGGTGGACAGGTCGTCGCGGGTAGCGACCTCCACCTTGCTCACGATGCCCACCTTGCCCTTGTGGGTCTCGTGCATTTCCAGAGCAGCTTTATTGTAATCCATTTAAATTTCCTCCATTGCGGTTCGCATCCTCGCCCTCTCTCAGCGGAAAAGCCTCCCTCATTGAGGGAGGGGCCTTATGTTCCCGGGAAGGCTCACTTATTTTTATTGTAACAGAACCGCCCGCCCATTTCCACCGGTTTTGGTCACTTTTGCGCCTGTAGACGGGCAAAAGTGATACAAACCCACCGCAGGATTTGTGGAAATTTTGCAAAGAACTTTCCTTTTGCCGTCAGAACGTATATAATAAATGGGTATCTGTTCTGCCTGTACCGGTCTTTTGCTGTGCATCAGGCCGATTTTTATGGAGGTATTTCTTTTGAAAAACAACACCAAAAAACTCCTGTGCATCCTGCTGGCCATCGCCGCAGCGGTGTGCGTCATTTTTGCCTGTTTCATGCTGACAAAGCACAAGCAGACCGACAGCGCTTCTTCAGCTGCCGCATCCGTCTCGCAGTTTGGCTCTGTTGCCGACTTCGACTACGAGGCCTTTGATTACAGCGATGGTCTGGACGAAAACGGCTATTGGAGCGGCATCAAAGCGCTGGACTATGTGACCCTGCCGGAGGACTTCGGCTCCATTGCCCTGAAGGAGAACGACCTGACCCCCACCGAAGATGAGCTGCAGCAGCAGATGGACAGCCTGCTGAACCAGTACACCACCTCCCAGCCCGTTACCGGCCGTGCCGCCCAGAGCGGGGATGTTGCCAACATCGATTACACCGGCACCGTGGACGGCGTGGCCTTTACCGGCGGCACTGCCACCGGCTACGACCTGACGCTGGGCAGCGGTTCCTTCATCGATGGCTTTGAGGACCAGATCATCGGCCACAATGTGGGCGACACCTTTGATGTGACCGTCACCTTCCCGGACGGCTACGGCGATTCCACCGATGCCGAGGGCAACACGATCACCCTCAGCGGCAAGGAAGCCGTGTTCAGCGTGACCCTGAACTCCCTTTCCGAGAACGTAATCCCCGAGCTGACCGATGAATGGGTGGAGTCCAACTTTGGCGTCAGCGACGATCTGCACACCGCCGACCAGCTGCGCAGCTACTTCAGCGATGCACTGTATGCCAACAACTACGACAATGCCATCGTGGACTACCTGATGGCCAATTCCACCTTCAAGGAGCTGCCTGCCGAGATCACCAGCTACTACATCCGCATGTTCCTGAACCACTACAACCAGTACGCCACCGCCTACAGCATGGATCTGAACGCCTTTGCCCAGACGCAGGGCTACACCAGTGCGGATGCCATGCTGGCTGCTTCGGATGCCTATTTTGAGCATCTGGCAAAGCAGGATCTGATCTTTCAGGCCGTGGCCGAAGCCAAGAGCCTTGCTCCCACGCAGGAAGAACTGGACGACGCCAGCAGCACCTATGCCGACACCTACGGTGAGAACCGTGCGCACCTGAACGCCCTGCAGGCCTGTGTGCTGGCCTGGCTGGAAGAGAATGCCACCGTAGCGTAAAACACAGGAACCCTTTAGAATGCCCTCCGCTCCGCTCTGGGCATAAATAGCGGAAATACTATTTTTTATTAGAGCAATACCGGACAGACTGCGGTCTGTCCGGTATTGCATTTTTTACAGAAGGGGCCGCAAAGAAAAACAGCATCTGAAAGCTCCGGCCCTTCCTGTGAAAAAGCAGCTCCGAAAAGCCCGCAGGCTTTTCGGAGCTGCAAATCAAAGATAAATTTTCCTCTGAATATGCCCAGAGCGAAGCGGAGGGCATTTCAAATCGTCAAGCGCTCTCTTTCTTTCCGCCGTTCAGCTTCCAGAGCAGCCATGCATAGAAGTAATTCATCAGCAGGATGGCGATGCACCACAGCACCGACGCCTGCACGCTCTGGTCATACACCTTCATGAAGGGATATGGCCCATCTACCACGCGCTGGATGTTCAGCCACAAAATGATGCCGCCGTACAGCACCGTGGGCAGCAGCGCCCACTTGACCGTACTGCGGGGCAGGCGCGGTGAGCGCTCCAGCAGCACAAAGGAGAAGATGGCCGCCAGCGGGTTGAGCAGATGATGGTACAACATGGAGCTGGTGCACAGCATGATGTACCAGCCGTTGCCGTCCTCATACATGGGACCCAGCACGAACACCACCGTGAGAAAGGTCATGGTCAGGCAGCAGGTGGCAATGTACTTGAGGGTGTGCAGCCAGCGCGGCAGCTCTTTTCCGGTAAAGATGCACACCAGCTGGCCCACCGCCACCATGGCGCAGATGCAGGCCGAAAGGATGTTGGAATCCTCGGTGTAAAAAATGAACATCTGCTCTTTGCCCCAATCCCAGCTCATGGGCAGGGCAATGGGCTCCGCCCAGACGATGAACAGGTTCAGTGCGATGGAGAGCAGGCGGCGCACTGTATCAGCAAATTTTTTCATGGAAAGCCTTTCCGTCTTGTAATATTTCCTCGAAAATTTGAAAAAGGGCAGGTCTCCCTGCCCTTTTTCAAAAAACGCTTTATTTTGCGGTGTTGATGAAGCTGCGGTTGTCCCACAGGTACTTGATGCCGGAAATGGCCGTCACGGCAGCCACCAGCCAGCACAGCACCACCGAGGCTCCCACAACCATGACCGTGGCATCCCAGGACACATTCGCCGCAATCGCCATGCCAAAGAAGTAGAAGATGATGCTCAGCATCTGCAGCACGGTCTTCACCTTGCCCCACATGTTGGCAGCGATCACCTTGCCGTCCTTGGCACCGGCGGCCACCATGCGCAGGCCGGACACGGCAAACTCGCGGGCCAGAATGATGCACAGCACCACCGGGCTGCACACGCCGTCCCGCATCATGTAGATGAAGGCCACGGTGGTCAGCAGCTTGTCGGCCAGCGGGTCGGCAAACTTGCCGAAATCGGTCACCATGTTCCACTTGCGGGCCAGATGGCCATCCAGAAAATCGGTAAAGCTGGCGGCAGCAAAGACGATGCCTGCGATCAGGTAATACGTCGGCTGGAAGGAGCCAGCCGCGATGCCGCTCAGGCTGGTGAGGGACACAAAGACCATGAACACCGGCACCAGCAGGATGCGGGTCAAAGTGAGTTTATTGGGCAGATTCATACAGATTCCTCCAATTTGTTATTTTGCAACAGTACCATACAGATCGTAAAGGTCGCTGTCGTCCACCAGAACATCGTAGAACTGGCCGGGATACAGCGGTTCCTCGCTGGAAACGCACACATTGCCGTCCACCTCAGGGGCGTCGCCGGTGGTGCGGCACAGATACAGGCCGCTCTCCTCGTCGATGCCGTCGCAAAGCACATGCACGGTCTGGCCCACCTTTTCGGCCTGCTTCTGGGCCATGATGCCGGTCTGGATCTGCATCACCAGTTCGGCGCGCTTGTCCTTGGTCTCCTGATCGATCTGGCCGTCCATCTTGGCAGCAACGGTGTTCTCCTCGGCCGAGTAGGCAAAGCAGCCCAGACGGTCGAACTTTACTTCCTTGACAAAATTGCACAGATCCTCGAACTGCTCCTCAGTCTCGCCGGGGAAGCCTGCGATCAGGGTGGTGCGCAGGGTGATGCCGGGGATCTCGCGGCGCAGCTTGCCGATCACCTCCAGCAGCTCGGCGCGGTTGGAGCGGCGGTTCATATTCTTGAGGATGATGTCATTGCAGTGCTGGATGGGCAGATCGAGGTAGGGCACCACCTTCTCATTGCGCTTCATGGCGGCAATGAACTCATCCGTGATGCGCTCCGGGTAAGCGTACATAATACGAATCCACTCGAGGCCCGGCACCTTGTTCAGCTTATCCAACAGCTCGCAGATGCTGCCGGGTTTGCCCCAGTCCTCGCCGTAAGCGGTGGGGTCCTGCGCCACCAGGATCAGCTCTTTCACGCCCTCCCCGGCCAGCCAGCGAGCTTCGGCAACACAGTCGTCAATGGGGCGGCTGCGCAGCGGGCCGCGGATGAGCGGGATGGCGCAGTAATGGCAGCGGTTGTTGCAGCCTTCGGCAATTTTCAGGTAAGCATAGTGGCGCGGCGTGCTGATAACACGAGCACCGCCCAGCTCCATATCGCATTTGGGGCCATAGCTTTCCACCTGGCCCGCGCCGTTGGCGGTCAGGCGCTCCACAATGGCGGGCAGAGCGGCGTTGGAGCCAATGCCCACAACGGCGTCCACTTCCGGCATTTCGCTCACAATCTGGGTTTTATAGCGCTCAGCCAGGCAGCCGGTCACGATCACCTTCAGGTTGGGGTTCTGCTGCTTATACTGGCAGGCCATCAAAATGTTTTCAATGGCTTCCTCTTTAGCGGACTGGATAAAGCCGCAGGTGTTGACAATAATAATGTCCGCCTGTTCAGGGTCCGCAACCGTCTGGTGGCCCGCCTTGATCAGCGCGTGGCAGAATACATCAGCATCGACCTGGTTTTTGGGGCATCCAAGGGAAATAATTGCAATATTCATGTATGGTTGTTCCTGTCTCTCTTTTCAGTATGTTATGTTGGGCTCTGCCGCTTGCTTGGGCAAAATTCAGGCAAAGCTATCCGTTCGGTGCATTGATACCACAATGCCGCAGGAGCATTTTTTGCCCCTGCGGTGTGTACTTTTTTGTGTTACGCTTCGGTTTCTTCTGTCTCGGCATCTGTCAATGCCTGGCGGATCACGCTGTGGGAGAACCCGCGCCGTGCCAAAGCGGCAGCTACCTGCTGCCATTTGCCCTGTGCCAGCTTTGCGGCATAGTGGCGTTCCACCAGTGCGCGGGCATTGGCCAGCTCCGGGTTTTCCTCCTCGTCCTCCTCGCTTTGGGCAAACAGAGCTTCCACCGCTTCGGCGGCCGTGCCGCGGTCAATACCTTTGGCGTGCAGATCATCCAGAATTGCACGGCGGCTCTTGCGCTTGCGCAGCAGCTCCGCCGCACGGCGGCGGGCAAAACCGGCGTCATCCAGCAGGTTCAGCTCCTGCATTTTTGCCACAGCGGCGGCAGCGCTGTGGGGGTCAAAGCTGCGGCAGAGCTTTTGATAAAGCTCCCCGGCTGCATGGTCCCGCAGGGCCAGCAGGTCCATGGCTTTATCCACAGCCTTGCGGGTGTCGCTTTTGGTCTGCAGGTCATGGATCTGCCATTCTTCCAGCTCATCCCCGGTATGCAGCCCCGCCATGGCAAAGGTGTCCTCGTCCAGCGAAAAGGCAAACTCGCCGTCAAAGAACAGCGCATAGCGGCCTCTTTTTGTTTCTTTTACCTGTGTCAGCTTCGGCATCGCTTATTCGTCAACCATGATGTCGAGGTCCATCTCGCTGCCGGTGGTCTTGGGTGCATCCGCCATGGGAGCGGCAGGGGCATCTTCAACAGCAACGGGGGTAACAGCCGGCTTCTCCAGCGGCTTCACGGTTCCCTTTTTGCCGGCCGCCAGCAGACGGTCCGCATTTTCGCGCACCTGCTTTTCAATCTCAGCAGCCACATCAGGGTGTTCTTTCAGGTAGAGCTTGGCGTTATCGCGGCCCTGGCCCAGGCGGATATCACCATAGTTGAACCATGCGCCGCTCTTTTGCACAATGCCCAGCTTAGCACCCAGATCGATCATTTCGCCCAGTTTGGAGATTCCCTCGCCGAACATGATGTCAAACTCGGCCTCACGGAACGGGGGTGCCACTTTGTTCTTGACGATCTTGGCGCGGGTACGGTTGCCGATAAAGGAACCGCTGGCGTCCTTCAGGCCCTCAATGCGGCGCACATCAATACGTACAGAGGAATAATATTTCAGGGCGCGGCCGCCGGTGGTCACTTCAGGGTTGCCGTACATCACACCGACTTTTTCGCGCAGCTGGTTAATAAAGATGCAGACGGTGTTTGTTTTGCCGATGATGCCGGTCAGCTTACGCAGAGCCTGGCTCATCAGGCGGGCCTGCAGGCCAACGTGGGAATCGCCCATTTCGCCTTCAATTTCGGCTTTGGGCACCATGGCAGCAACAGAGTCCACAACAATAGCGTCAATCGCGCCGGAGCGTACCAGAGCTTCGCAGATTTCCATGGCCTGCTCGCCGGTATCCGGCTGGCTGACCAGCAGGCTGTCAATGTCAACGCCAAGGGCGCGGGCATAGGTGGGATCCAGGGCGTGCTCAACGTCGATAAAGGCAACCTCGCCGCCCAGCTTCTGGGCTTCAGCCAGAACATGCAGGGCCAGGGTGGTTTTACCGGAAGATTCCGGCCCATATACCTCAATGATGCGTCCGCGTGGCAGGCCGCCGATGCCCAGCGCCAGGTCCAGCCCCAGGCTGCCGGTGGAAATGGCATCCACCTGCATGGCAACGTTGGTCCCAAGCTTCATCACGGCGCCTTTGCCAAACTGCTTTTCGATCTGGGCCAGTGCCGTCTCCAGCGCTGCCTTTTTATCCCCTGCCGGTCCGGTGGGGAGCTGCTTGGATGAACTTTCCTTTTTTGCTGCCATAAGTTTATATCTCCTTATCTGAGCGATCGTGCGTTGTATCCCATATGCACCACAGGCAACTGCGGTGCTGTTTTTATTTTGTACGGCAGGTGCGCCGCTATCCAAATGGTCGTCCTGCGTTTATCAGGTATTATTATAACCAATCGCGGCACGAATTACAACCATTTGTTGTCGTCTTTTCAAAATTTTCTTCGCATTTTCCACATTTCAGCTGCAAAACGTTGAAAATCAGATTTATTTCACCCGTTGGGCGTACACCACACGGTCGTTGCCGCCGTAATCCTTCCTTGCCTGCACTTGCTGCCAGCCGTTTTGGCGGCATATCTCCATCACATCCGCCCGCTGGGCACAGCCAATTTCAAACACCAGCCACCCACCGGGGCAGACAATATCACGGTAGTGGGCGGCAATGGCGCGGTAAAAATCCAACCCATCCGTTCCGCCGTCCAGCGCCATAGCTGGCTCGTGGGCGGTCTCTGGCATCAGGGCCTGCATCTCTGCCCCGGTCAGGTACGGCGGGTTGGAGATGATCAGCTGCACGCTTTGGGGCATAAGCTCTCGCCAGTATTGCAGCACATCCGCTGCCTTTGCCTGCACACCGGTGCCATGTACGTTGGCTTGCAGGTATTGCAGCGCCTGCGGGCTTTTTTCCACGCAGGTCACGCTGGCACTTGGCACAAAATGGCGGATGCCAATGCCCAGGCAGCCAGTTCCGGCGCACAGGTCCAGCACCCGGGGCTCAGGTTTTCCCATCTGCTGCAACAGCTCAATGGCAGTTTCGCACACCACCTCGCTGTCTGCGCGGGGGCAGAGCACACCGGGGCCGACTTTGAAGGTCAACCCCAGAAAGTCCCACTCCCCTGCCAGGTATTGCAGCGGCACCCGCTGCATGCGCTGAGCCGCCAGTTCCGCCAGGCACTCAGCCTGCGGCCGGGTAAGCGGGTCAAACAGCAAGCGCGGATCTTTTCCAGCGGCAATGCGCAGCAGTTCGCGGGCGTCGTAATCAGCATCGGGGCAGCCTGCGGCCTGCAGAGCATCCTGCACCATGCGCACAGCCTGGCGCGGCAGAATGCCCGCCAGTTGCTGTGGGGCAAGCGGCGTTACCATTGGCCGTCCTCCGGCTTTTTGGGCAGTACGGGGGTAACGGCGGCGATGGCCACTTCAATCATGTCATCTTCCGGCTCAAAGGTCGTCAGGTGCTGCAGCCAAAGCCCCGGCACCGAAACAGCCCGTGCCAGCAGCGAGTTGGAACGCCCTGCCCACTTCAAAATCTCATAACAGATGCCCACCAGCAGCGGCAGCATGGCCAGCTTGTACAGCACGCGCAGCATGGTACCGCTCCACGGCAGCACCGCATACAGCACAATGCTGACCAGAATGACCAGAATCAAAAAACTGGTGCCACAGCGGGGGTGGAACCGCGTATGTCTGCGGATGTTAGCAACCGTCAATTCCTCACCTGCCTCATAGCAGGCAATCGTTTTGTGCTCAGCCCCGTGGTACTGGAACATGCGGTGGATTTCCTTCATGCGGGTGCAGAGGAACATGTAACCCAAAAAGATTGCCAGCTTGAGCACTGCTTCCAAGATGACCCGCGGCCAACGCCCCATGGGGATCACTTTTGCCACCAGCCCAGTCAGGAACGTAGGCAGAAAGGTGAACAAAAAAATTGCCAGCACTACACCTGCGCAGGCGGAAAGGGTCATCAGCGCACTTTGTACCTTGGGGCCGGCGTGTTCGTCCAGCCAGCGGTCCAGCTTGCTCTCGTTCTGCTTCTCTTCCTCTTTTTCCTCTTCCGTCATGGCAATATCGGCGGAGTGCATCAGGTATTTGTACCCGTTCATCAGGTTTTCCACCATATTGCACACCCCGCGCACCAGGGGAACTTTATTGTACCAGTGGGTGGTCACATCGGAATAGCTCAGATCAATCGTGCCGTCCGGGCGGCGTACCGCGCAGCAGATTTTTTCAGGGCCGCGCATCATAATGCCCTCCATCAGGGCCTGGCCGCCCACAGAGGTACGGAATTTTTCAGTTGGACGTTGTTCTTGCGGCATGGGTTCTCCTTTATTTTTGCGGTCAAATCGGCTCGTGCAGATGTTCCTGCCCAGCGTGGTAGATGGGCAGGGTGATGGTAACGGTGGTACCCTGCCCCAACGTTGAGGTGATATCCGCCGTACCGCCCAGTGCTTTGGTGATCTCATCCACCACTGCCAGGCCGATGCCGGAACCACGCACGGCGTTTTTGGCTTTGAAGAATTTCATCTTTACGTTTTGCAGGTCATCCGGCGCAATGCCGCGGCCCTGGTCCCGGATGCTGGCCGTTACGGTGGTGGCGGTGCGGGTCAGAGTAAAGAAAATGGTTCCTTCCGGCGGCGAATATTTGATGGCGTTATCAAATACGTTGATAAACACCTGGCGCAGGCGGGCGGGGTCAGCCCAAACGGGATACGGCTCCGGCGGTTCGTCATACACAAGGTGCAGCCCCTCCTGCCGGATGCGGGCTTCCACAAACAGGGCAGCGTCGGTGGCTTCGGCCACAAAATCCAGCACCTCGCAGTTCAGCTTGATGCCGTTTTGCAGGCGGGAAAAATCCAGCAGTTCCTCCACCATATCATACAGGCGGTCGGTCTCACTGCGGATAATGGTAATACCTTTGCGGTAGTTTTCGTCATCAGGGTCACGGATGTTGGCGATGGTTTCCACCCAGCCTTTGATGCTGGTCAGCGGGGTGCGCAGTTCGTGGCTGACAGAGGAGATGAACTCGTTTTTCATCCGTTCCGTTTTTGTCAGGTCCTCGGCCATCTGGTTGATGGCTTTGCACAGGCGGCCGATCTCATCGTCATACGGGGCATCCGGCAGGCGGGTGGTCAAATCGCCGTGGGCAATGCGATTAGCGGTGGCTTCCACCTGGCCCAGCGGCCGCACAATGGTGCGGATAAAAAACAGGCCGCTGAACACCGCAAACCCCAGCACCACCGCCGCCACGCCGAACGAAACCATCAGCGTGCTGTACCACTGGCGGTCCACCAGCGTCAGGCTGGTAACAAGGCGCATGGCCATCACATTGCCCGCCGCATAAGGCACCAGGCTGGTAACAGCCATCACGTGTTCGCCGTCCGCTGTGCGGAAAGTGACCATGCCGCTGCCGGTGGAGCCGGTGACAGCCTGATAAAAATCCCTGCCCTCGCTCAGCAGATTCTTGTTCATGGTGCCGCTGGAGGTTGCCAGCACCACGCCGGAGGAATCCAACAGCATGAACTCGAACTTATCTTTTTCATCAAACTGTTCCACCGTGCGGCGCAGGGACTGGCTGCGGCTTTCGGACGTTGCCTGGCTGCTGCCGGCGGTGCCGGTTGCCTGCAAACGTCCCTCCACGGTGGAAAACCGCGCCTGCATGGCACGCTGCACCCCGCCGTACAAATTCTGGTGGCTGTAATACAAAAACAGCCCCAGCGCCGCAGCCAGGATGCAAATGGTAATCAGCAGGCTGCCGCGCAGCCAGCGGCGGGTAATGCTCTGCACAGGCGGCAGCCCCCTTTCCATAAAAATGCGGTAATTATGCGTTCCAGCGGTAGCCATAGCCCCAGACGGTCAAAATGTGCTGGGGGCTGCTGGGTTCATCTTCCACTTTCATGCGCAGGCGGCGGATGTTGACATCCACGATCTTGACATCGCCGAAATACCCCTTGCCCCAAACGCCTTCCAGGATCTTTTCGCGCACCAGGGCAGTGCCGGGGTTGCGGAAAAACAGCTCCATGATCTGAAATTCCACCTGGGTCAGGTCAATGGGCTTGCCGGATTTGTACAGCACGCGGCTTTTTTCATCCAGCACAAAGGGGCCGCTGACCAGCTGATCCGGCTCGGAGCCTGCCTGTTCATCGTCCGCAGTGGCGCTGCGGCGCACTCGGCGGGCCAGCGCTTCCACGCGGGCCATCAGCTCCGACACCGAGAACGGCTTGGTGATATAATCATCCGCGCCGATGGAAAGGCCGCGGATCTTATCGCTCTCCTGCCCTTTGGCGGACGCCATAATAATACCGATGTACGGGTCGCCGTGGCGGATGGTTTCGCACAGCGAAAACCCATCCATGCCCGGCAGCATGATATCCAGCAGCGCTACATCGCAGGGGGGATTTTTCTGGATCAACTCCAGCGCACGTTCCGCGCTGGGGGCTTCCAATACTTCCCAGCCTGTCATTTTCAGGTTCAGTGCCACAAGTTCGCGGATGCTGGCTTCGTCTTCTACGACCAGAATACGTTTCATTGTTTTTCCTTTCCCGGTCGGGGTGCTGTTTCCCGCCGCCTGATTGTTATGGCGCACCGCCCGCAGATAGACATGCGCGTTTTACCGTATATTTTTAGCTTTTTTTAACGGAACACAGTTGTTCCGTGGATGATATCGTCAATACTCAGGCCATAATACGGGGTCACCACGCGGGCCTGCAGCTGCTGGCTGCCAATGTTGGCAATGCGGCGGTACTCCCCGGCTTCGGTCTGTTCCCCGTCGATGTCCGGGGTTTGGGTTTCTTTGGCGGGGTCGGTCAGGCGCAGTTCACAATAAACTGTGGTACCCTCGCGGTTGCACACCATCCAGCCGCTGCCATCCCGGTTGGTGCGCAGCAGCACCGAGCCGTGCATGGATTCCGGCAGCGCCAGAAAGAAGCTGTACTCGCTGTCATACACACCAAAGTGGCTGCCGGTCTCATCCTCCGCGGCAAAATCCCGCCACAGGATAAAGCGCAGCCGCTTGTCCATTCCGGTGGAAATTTTGCCGCCGTCATCGATCATCGTGGGAATCTCGATCGTTCCGTTGCCGTCCAGATCGGTGCTGACCAGCGCGGCGTCATACCGCAGGGTCGCTTTGGTCAGGTTGGCCACGCCCGCCGGGCGGTAGGTCTGCAAAAATCGGGTTTCCGGGTCATACACTACAATAGAGCTTGCCAGGCTGGTGCCGGAAGCACCGGTCCAGCCATCCACCACCAGATAGTTGCCATCGTCCGCACCAATGCCCGCGTGCAGGGCCGCACAGCCGCTGTAATCCCCAATCGCAAGGGTCTGGGCGGAGCGGAAGCCATCCTCGGTGTTGGTCAGCAGCTGCAGGTTCAAGCCGCCACCCTCCTGCTCAGCAGGCAGGGCCAATACCAAATCCTGGGTTCCCTCTCCGCCCGTCAGGTTGGCAAGGATCATTTCGGTGTATGCCTGCTTGATGATGATCTGCAGGCCATCCTCGGTGTACAGATACACCACCATATAACGGTCGCCCTGGGCGCTGGCATAGCCGACAAGGATCTGCAAGGAATTTTCATCCCGCAGATGGGCGGTGTTCACGCTTTCCACCTCGCTGGAAAGCCCTTCTGCCGTCTGCGTCACCCGCCAGCCGTTTTCCTCGGTCGGTTCCAGAATGGCCAGGTACACATTGCCCGCAGAGGCATCCAGCGTGTACAGCACGGCGGCTTCATCCTGGCCGTCACCATCCCAATCGCCAAACAAAAGAGGGGAAAGAAAATCGCCGCTGGCAGGGTATTTCAGGGTCGCGGTTACACCAAGGGCGCTGTTGAGCGCCTTTTGTACGGCGCTCGTCTCGCCGGAAGCCTGCGGCGCGCGCAGCAGGGATTCCACATCGCTGCCGGTTACGGCAGAACAGCCGGAAAGCAGCAGCGCGGCTGCCAGTGCGCACGCGGCGCAGCTGCGGCGGTATGGCATGGATATTTTCCCTCCCCTGCATGGTTTCCAGGCACTATTTGCACCCCAGACAAATACAGGTTATAGTATACCACAATCAAGCCAACGCTGCAATGCCAAGAATCATCATCAGCACCCCCGTGCAAAAGCCTGTCACCCCCATTTTGCGCCATGCCGGTTCAAACGCCGCGGGCAGCAGCTGGGCAGCCGCCACCCACAGCATAATGCCCGCCACCACAGCCACAATGCCGTTCAAAAGTCCCGGCGTCAACAGTGGGGCCAGCACCAGTGCCGCCAAAACGGCCCCCGCCGGTTCCGCAAGGCCGGATACCAGCGCAGCCACGGCACCCTTGGCCCGGCTGCCGGTGGCGCAGGCAAAAGGCACCGCAACAGCCAATCCCTCCGGGATATTGTGCAGGGCAATCGCCAGTGCCGTGCGCGCCCCCAGCTGCGGGTCCGAGACGTTGGTCAGCAGGGTCAGGATGCCCTCCGGCAGGTTATGCAACAGCAGGGCTGCCCCCGTTACCAGCGCAGCCCGCATGGCAGAGCCCTGGGTGCGGGAGCCAAAACGGTCGGCCAGTGTATCCTCGTCCGGCAGAGCACAGGCCAACAGCCAGGCTGCCAGCATACCACCCAGCAGCAGTGCCGCAGCCGCAGCCCCACAGCCAAAGGGTGAAAGCAGCGCCCCGTAAAAATCCAGCAGCGCCGGAGCCAGGTCCGCCAAACTGACGGTCAGCATGACCGCCCCGGCAAAGCCGCCGCAGAACGCCATCAGCCTTGGCGTTGGCCGGAACAGCGCCGCAATCAGCCCACCCAGACCAGTGGACAGACCGGCGATGGTTGTCATGAGGAGAGGAAGAAGCATAGTGAACACCCCAGCTTTAGTTAGGAGTTAGGAGGGAGGAGTTCGGACTTGGAGATGGGGTTGGGTTTATTATGGATTTTATATGCGGGGTGGTGGAGCGGTATGCGGGTGATTTTTATATTGCAGTTTTTATGTGTTATGTCGGGCATTTATTGGCATCTCACCCGTAGGGGCGTACATTGTGCGCCCGCCAACCTAAATAGGCAATACTTTTTTCAATGGTCCCGCATTGGGCAAACCGCCACAGGACGATGCTCGTCATCGTCCCCCTACAGATGATTTGCGGGTTTGCGTCAACTGCTTTCCGTTTCTCTGCGCTTTTGGCCTAGCAGCTGCCGCACCTCGCTCGCCGTATCGGCACTTAGA
>OMGY01002249.1_pt1 | contig 14859 bp, 14 predicted proteins | sample 1674461 | NCBI WGS metagenome assembly OMGY01 (sample SAMN05578579, study PRJEB25193) | human gut metagenome | biome: Human Microbiome; feature: human-associated habitat; material: feces | host: Homo sapiens | place: USA:Birmingham
GCGGAGGCGTCGGCCGCGCGGACGGCGCGCACCGTGCGCCGGTGCATCTGGCTGCTGCTGGCGTATCATGCCGTGTGTCTGCCGCTGGCTGCGTGCGGGGTGATCGGCCCGGCCGCGGCGGCGGTGCTTGCGTGCGGTGCATCCGGCGGCGTGCTGCTGTGTGCGCTGCGCGGGAAAGAAACGAAGAGGGAGCGGCCATGACGACCACGGTTCTGGAGCTGAATGTGTCCGGCATGATCTGCCGGGCGTGCGAGGACGCCATCGCGGATGCGCTGCTGCACACGCGCGGCGTCGTCTCCGCACAGGCGCACTACTGGCGCGGCCGCGTGACGATCACGTATGATCCGAACATCGTCACGGAGGACACGCTGCGGCAGGTGCTCACGAATGCCGGCTATCCGCCGGGCACGCACGGCATGGGCGGCGTGGTGGTCGATGGGATCTGTCTTGCGCTCGTGGGCGTGCTCTACTGGGGGCTGCCGAAGCTGCTCATGCTCGTGAAGATCCCGGCGCTCGCGGACAATGCCTCGCTCGGTCTCGTGTTTCTCGTCGGCCTGCTCACGAGCACGCACTGCATCGGCATGTGCGGCGGCATTCTGCTCGCGCAGACGACGGACGCGCGCGGCGTGACCAGCCGCAGCAAGCGCGGGCTTATCGCCTCGGCTGCGTACAATGGCGGGCGCGTCGTGTCGTACACGGCGGTCGGCGCACTCTGCGGCGCGCTCGGCGCGGTCATCACCTACACGCCGAACATCAAGAGCATGGTCTTTACCGTTGCGGGCGCGCTCGTGCTGCTCATTGGCCTGCGCATGGCGGGCATCCTGCCGGGCCTGCGCTCGGCGGAGACAGAGCTGCCCGGTGCGTGCAGCCTCAATGCGCGCACGCGCCGCCGCTTTGCCGGCCGGCCGCTCATCATCGGCCTGCTCACGGGCGTCATGCCGTGCGGCGCACTCAGCGCCATGTGGCTCTGCGCCATGAGCAGCGGCAGCGCCGCGCGCGGCGCGCTCGTGATGCTGGTGTTCTCGCTCGGCACGGTGCCGCTGCTGTTTCTGTTCGGCGCGCTGCAGTCGTTTCTGCCGCGCGGCTGGATGAAATACATCGTCAAGGGCAGCGCCGTGCTGGTCGTGACGCTGGGGCTGTCGATGCTCGTCAAGGGCATTCGGCTCTTTGGGATGTAAAGAAAACCCCGCACGGGACACCGTCCTGTGCGGGGTTTTGTATGTACGGGGATTTAGTCCAGCTTCAGGTCACCCTCGCGGATCCAGCCGAGACGGCGGCACAGCAGACCGATCGCCCAGCAGATCACGGCCGGGAGCACAAAGCAGACCATCACGAGCCCGACCCAGTCCATCGCTCCGGGCTGGATGGCCACGGCGCCGTTGGCGACGGCGGCCTCGCTCGGTGCGACCCAGCCGGTCCACACACCGATCGGGCCGCACAGGCCGCACGTGCCCATGCCGGAGTTGACGGCCGCGCCGTTCATCTGCAGCTTGAAGACGCACGTGGCGATCGGGCCCGTGATGGCCGACGTCACGATGGCGGGAATCCAGATCTTCGGGTTGCGCACGATGTTGCCCATCTGCAGCATGCTCGTGCCGAGACCCTGACTGACCAGACCGCCCCAGCCGTTTTCGCGGAAGCTCAGCACGGCGAAGCCCACCATGTTCGCGCAGCAGCCGGCCACGGCCGCGCCGCCCGCGAGCCCCGTGAGCGAGAGCGCCGCGCAGATGGCGGCCGACGAGATCGGCAGCGTGAGCGCGATGCCCACGATGACCGACACGAGGATGCCCATGACGAACGGCTGCTGCTCGGTTGCCCACATGATGAGCGCGCCGACCCAGTTGGCCGCCTTACCGATGGGCGCGGCCACGAGCATGGCCAGCCCGATGCCGACGAGGATCGTGACGATGGGCGTGACGAGGATATCCACCTTCGTCTCCTTGCTCACGGCCTTGCCGAACTCGGCCGCGATGATCGCCGTCACGAGCACGGCCAGCGGGCCGCCGGCGCCGCCCATGGCGTTGGTCGCATAGCCGACCGGGACGAGCGAGAACAGCACCATCGCCGGCGCGTGCAGCGCATAGCCGATGGCCACCGCCATCGCCGGGCCGACCATGAGCGATGCGCACCCGCCGATCGTGTAGCCGACCGCGGCGTCGCCCTTGCCGAGGGTGAAGATGATCGCGTTGAGAAAACCGATATGGAATTGCTGACCGAGCGTGTTGAGGATCGTGCCGATCAGCAGTGAGCAGAACAGGCCCTGTGCCATCGCGCCGAGCGCGTCGATACCGTAGCGCCGCAGAGAGATCTCAATATCCTTTCGCTTCAGAAAGTCCCGGAACCGCTGCATAGTGCATTCCTCCAGAAAATAAGTATGCTTTACTGGTGTCATGACACCTGTAAAGCATACTATAAAGTCTTCCTGTGCACTTGTCAACTAAATTAAACTTCTGTCAATCGTCCAGCAGCAGGCCGGCCGCTTTCAGCGCGGCGCAGGCGCGCTCGCAGGCGGCCGCGTCCGGGCAGCGCAGCGTGTGCAGATGGATGCCGCCGGTGAGCATGCTCAGCGGGGCGGCGTCGTGCGCCTGCACGCGCGCGAGAAACTGCTCCACATCGTAGCGGCTGCTGATCTGTAGCTGGCCGGTGAGCTGGCCGTAGACCGGGTGCTCGACGATGACATCGAGCACGGTGCAGCCGTTGTCGACGAGGATGTCGAGCTCGGTCCCGGTCTGCTCGAGCGTGTGGCGGCAGGCGATCGTGCGCGTGATGCCGTCCGTTGCCCGCGGCAGCACGTAGCCGCGCGGGGTGGCGGAGATCTCGGCACCGCCGGCGCGCAGGAGCGCAATGTCGCCCACGATGATCTGGCGGCTGACATTCAGCTCGGCGGCAAGGCTCGATGCGCTCACGGGCCGGTCGGCCGTCCGGAGCCGGTTGAGAATGGCCTGACGGCGGGCAGCAGCTTCCACGGCTCAGCCCTGCGACTTTCCGCCGGCGTTGAGCAGCTCGAGCTTGATCTTCAGCAGCTTTTCCGACAGGTCAACGTAGTAGTTGTGCGGGTAGTCGAAGCGCAGCACCTCCGGCCAGAGCTTGGTAAGCTGCTGCGCGCAGTAGGCGCGGATGTCATCGAGCGCGGGCTTCTGATACACGAGCCTGCCGCCGCGGAAGATGGGCACGAGCAGCTCGCGCGCCGTGAAGTCGGTGAGCACTTTTTTCTTCCACGTCGCGTCGGGATCGCAGATCTCGAGCGGCTGCGTGTCGTCCACGACCTCGTCGTGCAGGCAGATGTAGTCCGCCTCGGCCATGCCGGAGTCCTTGCTGTAAAAGCGGTAGACCTTTTTAAAGTGGGGGTTGGTGATCTTGCCGACGTTCTCGCTGATCTTGATCTTGGGGACGATATTGCCGTCCTTGTCCTCCACTGCGACGAGCTTATAGACGCAACCGAAGACCGGCTCGCTCTTGGCCGTGATCAGGCGCTCGCCGACGCCGAAAGCGTCGATCTTCGCATCCTGCATCCAGAGATCCTGAATGAGGTATTCATCGAGGGAGTTGGAGACGGTGATGGTGCAGTTCTCCCAGCCCGCCTCGTCGAGCATCTTGCGCGCCTTGCGGGAGAGATAGGCAATGTCGCCGCTGTCGAGGCGGATGCCGCACTTTTTGATGCCAAGCGGCTTGAGCACGTCGTTGAAGGCCTTGATGGCGTTTGGGATGCCGGACTTGAGGGTATTGTAGGTGTCCACAAGCAGGACCGCGTTCTGCGGATAGAGCTTGCAGTAAGTCGCAAAGGCGTCATACTCGGTGTCGAACATCTGCACCCATGCGTGGGCCATGGTGCCGAGCGCGGGCGTGCCGTAGAGCTGGTCGGAAATGGTGCAGGCGGTGCCGCAGCAGCCGGCGATGTAGGCGGCGCGCGCACCGTCGATAGCGGCGGCGGAGCCCTGCGCGCGGCGGGAGCCGAACTCCATCACGGCGCGGCCCTTGGCGGCGCGGACGATGCGGTTGGCCTTGGTGGCGATGAGGCTCTGGTGGTTGACGGTCAAAAGCGCAAAGGTCTCAAGCAGCTGCGCCTCGATCGCGGGCGCGCGCACAACGACCATCGGCTCCTTGGGGAACACGGGCGTGCCCTCGGGCACGGCGTAAATGTCGCCGCTGAAGTGGAAGTTTGCAAGATAGTCGAGAAACTCCTCGCAGAAGATGCCTCGCGAGCGGAGATAGGCGATATCCTGTTCGTCAAAGTGCAGATCCTCGATATAGTCGATCAACTGATCGAGGCCGGCGGCGATGGCGTACCCGCCGCCGTCAGGCACGGAGCGGAAATAAACGTCGAAATAGGTTATGCGATCCTGGAATCCGGCTTTCAAGTAACCATTGCCCATGGTCAGCTCATAGAAGTCGCAGAGCATGGTCATATTCAGCTTCTGATCGGTCTTCATAGTCACCTCATAGTGTCGCGGCGCGGATCATTTCCGCGCCTTGTGATATGGGCATTATATCCTTTGGGCACGGAGAAAGCAAGGCTTTTGGTCGTTTTTCCTCATTTCGGCTTGACTTTGCCCGGCCCGTCCCCTATGATAAAGGGACTTCCTGCAATACGCGCGCAGGCGCGAAGAACAAAAGAAACGGAGCATCTCATCATGGGTGTTATTCTAGGTATCGACATCGGCGGGTCAAGCACGAAGATCGTCGGCCTCTCCAGCGACCTTTCAGTCATCGATATGCTGCGCGTCAAGGCGGAGGATCCGCTCACCTCGCTCTACGGGGCGATGGGCAACTTCCTCTCGACGCATCAGCTCCAGCTTTCCGACATTGACCACATCGCCCTCACGGGCGTTGGCGCTTCGTATGTCGAGGGTGATATTTACGACGTAAAGACCATCAAGGTCGAAGAATTTCCCTCCGTCGGCACGGGCGGTCTTGCCCTTTCGGGCAAAGAGCACGCAGTCGTCGTGAGCATGGGCACGGGCACGTCGTTCCTGTGGGCAAACAAGGGACAGGAGGTGCGCCACCTCATCGGCAGCGGTGTCGGCGGCGGCACGCTCGCGGGCCTCAGCTCGCTGACGACGGGCGTGCACCAGTACGCGCTCATCCGTAAGCTCTGTCAGGACGGCGATCTCAGCCACATCGACTTAACGCTCGCCGACCTTTCGCGCGAGCAGGTGGGCGATCTCCCGCCCGAGGCCACGGCGGCAAACTTTGCCAAAGTCGCCGACGATGCGACACCGTCGGACAAAATGCTCGGCATCGTCAATCTCGTTCTCCAGTCCATCGGCACGATGTCTGTCCTCGCGTGCAAGTGCTGCGGGACGGATACGGTCGTGCTCACGGGCGCGCTGACGATGCTGCCGCCCGCAAAGCCGACGTTCGAGCTTTTCAAGCAGCTCTACGGTGTGGACTTTATTATTCCCGAAAATGCCACGTTTGCAACCGCCATCGGCGCGGCACTGCACAGCGTACGGGGCAATTGAGCATTTCTTGCAGCCCGATTTTCAAAAAAGTGTCTGCCTTGCGGCAGGCACTTTTTGTTTTGAAACGCTTGTTCTATTTCTCCTTCTATGGTACACTGAAAAAAGAAACGAGGTGAACGCGATGGACCGCATCATTCTGCACTGCGACTGCAACTGCTTTTTTGCCTCCTGCGAGCTTTTGAGCCATCCTGAGCTTCGCTCGCTGCCCGTCGCGGTCTGCGGCGACCCGACGGAGCGCCACGGCATCATCCTTGCCAAAAACGAAGCAGCCAAGCGCTGCGGCGTAAAGACGGCGGAGACGATCCGCGAGGCGCGGCAGAAGTGCCCCGGCCTCATCCTGCTGCCGCCGCACCACCGGCTCTACGAGGAATATTCGAAGAAGCTCAACGCCGTTTACAGCGAGTATACCGATCTTGTCGAGCCCTTCGGCATCGACGAGAGCTGGCTCGATGTAACAGGTTCCCTGCACCTGTTCGGCGGCGATGCCAAGGCGCTCGCCGACACGCTGCGAGAACGCATCCGGCGCGAATTCGGCCTGACCATCTCCGTCGGCGTTTCCTTCAACAAGGTATTTGCGAAGCTCGGCAGCGACTATAAAAAGCCAGATGCCACGACCGTCATCGCGCGCGAGAACTGGCAGGACATCGTCTTTCCCCTGCCGGTAGGCGATCTTTTGTTCGTCGGGCGCAGCGCGCAGGAGATCCTGGGGCGCTACGGCGTGCGCACGATCGGCGAACTGTCCCGGTGCAGCGAGGAAATGCTCGAAACGCTGATGGGCAAGATGGGCACACAGCTCTACCGCTACGCAAATGGGCTGGATGACGCCCCCGTGCGCGGGGAATCCGACCGCGAGCCGATCAAATCCGTCGGCAATTCAACGACCTTCCGCCGCGACCTGACGCGCTGGGACGAGGTGCAAAGCGGCATTTCCCTGCTCTCCGACAGCGTGGCGATGCGCCTGCGGCGGCACGGGCTCTACTGCGGCGGCGTGCAGGTCGGCATCAAGAACAGCCGCTTTCAGACTTTTTCCCGCCAGACGATGCTCCCGCACAGCACACACCTGATGCGCGAGATCAACGACACGGCGCTGCGGCTCGTGAAGGAGCTGTGGAAAGCGCCGGATCCCATCCGGCTTCTGTCCGTCACGGCGCTGCACCTGACGGACGAGGCGCAGTCCTTCCGCCAGATGGACCTTTTCGGCGCGGGCGAGGCGCAGCAGGAAAAGCAGGAGGCCGTCGAGTCCGCGATGAACGCGCTGCGGCAGAAATTCGGCCGCGATGTGATCTCCTACGGCACCAGGAGCGGCGACATCACCGCTCGCCCGTCCGATAAAGACGGAAACCGATAATCTCCAAGCGGCAGAGGCAGCGTCTTTCGTTTTCCGTCTTGTAAAGCTGCCGCGGGATATGATACAATGCACGGAAAAGAAATTCCTTTTTGGGCAAAACGGCGTACGCCGGGCGCTGCGGCGTTCCGCCCGCCGATCTTCGATCCTTTCAGGAGGGAATGGAACGTGACACGATTCACGCTTTCTGATTTTGACAGCATCCGGCGCTCCATGAAAAAGCGCCTCACCGTCTATATGCTCACTCTCGGCGCCATCCTGACGGCAGCGCTGATCACGGGGCTATTTCTCCTCAACCAGCTTAAAAGTCCGCGGGAGGAGATCGCCACGTCGCTGCGCTTCCGGATGGAGGCCTTTGAATCGGATATGAAAAGTCTGTGGCGGAATGTCAGTGTGATGAGCGTCCATCTCTCCAATGACATGACCGCGATCGTGGAAGCGCACACCTCCTCGCTCTCCTCCCTCTCAGGAGACGCCGACGCCATAGAGCAGCTGGAGGAAGCGATGCTCGAGCCCTTGTGCCAGTATGTCCGCCAGGCGGACTGCTCCGGCGCTTTTGTGCTGCTCAACACCTCTCTTCGCAGCGGTTCGCACAGTGGACTGTACGTCCAGCGGAGCAACGCCGAGCACATCACCAGCGCGCTGCTGCTCTATCGGGGCATGGCGGACGTCGGACGCCGGCACGACGTAATGCCCCACCGGAAGTGGGCACAGGAATTTGAATTGGCATCGTTTCCCGGTGTCGCCGAGCATCTGCGCACCGCGTCCCTGCCTCTTGAGCGCAGCTGCCGCACGACGGCGCTCCTGACCCTGCCCGGCACCTCCGAGCAGGCGATCCTTCTCACCGTTCCCATGTTTGGCGCGGATGGCACGCTATACGGACTGTGCGGTTTTGCCGTCAATCAGACCTACTTTTCGGCGCATCACGTCCAGCCCTCCGGCATCAGCCGTCTTGCCTGCGTCCTGTCGGACAGGGCGGATGGGGCAGACATGGCAAGGGGACTTTTGACCTATCCCTCGGGCGGTTTCTGCTTTGTGCCCGGCGAGACGCTGGCGGGAACACCTCTCCACGATGACCTTACGGCCTTCAGCGGGACGGAGCTCTCCTTTATCGGTCTCTCCCAGCCGTTTACGGCGGCCAGCGGGGACACGGAGCCTCATGCCCTGACGGTTCTGATCCCAAAGCAGGACTATGACCGGGCGATGCTGCAAAGCAGGCTGGAGGCCGCCGCGCTGCTGACGCTGCTGCTGTGCTTCGGCGTGGTCTGCTGCCTGTACTATACCCGCCGCTTTCTCCGCCCGGTCCTGCGGGACATTGCGCTTCTCAACGAGGCGGACTGCGGCGGCGGGCAGGTGACCTTTGACGAGCTGCAGCCCGTGTCTGCGAAGCTGCGCTGCCACGAGCAGACGATCACCGACCTGCAAGGCCAGAAGGAGCAGGCGGAAGCCGACGCAAAGCATCTTGCGCTAAAGCGCAGGGACGAGATCGACCCGGAAGAGTATCAGGTATTTCTCACATCTTATCAGAATCTGAGACCTGAGTCCAAAATCGTGGTCAACGCCATGGCCGACGGCATCAGCGTTCAAGAGATTGCCGATCGGCTGGGAAAAAAGGTGAGCACGGTTTACTCCTATCGCAGAGACATCTATGAAAAGGTAGGCATCCAGGGGCCTGACAAACTCCGGCGGCTGCGCGTCTGTGTCGCGCTCATGCGGCAGGAGCAGGAAAGGCAATAAAACAGGAAAAGCTCAAACAGCCACATGCCGGGTGTCAAAAAATAGTCGCAATATGGTTGAGAAGCATCGTAAACATCGCAATATACTTTATCGTATCACGATTTAGAGCCTTATAGGATTTATCTGATATTTCTGTACTCATTGTTCATTGAACACCTCCGGCATTTGTCATATTTTAGAATTTGGTATAGCAGATGATTATGAACTTTTCTATCCCTTCAAAGGAAAAAGTGCTCCACAAAAAGAGGCTTTTTAACCGATCATGGTCGTAGAAACGAGAAAAGGCGCAGCACTCAGCTACGCCCCGGAATGCCTTGCGGTATGAACTTTGTGGGAAATAAAAAAGCAGAGTGTCCATTACAGGATACTCAGATCCTATAAGGACACTCTGCATGGTCCGAGTGGCGAGATTCGAACTCACGGCCTCATGGTCCCGAACCACTCCGCGATGTGCCGCAGCAGCGGCACAAGGGCAACTTAAACCTCTCAGATAAATGCGACGAAAGCCTTGATACATCTATGTTTTTTGTACTTTTATTATACCACTCTCCCGCCGCGGGCGCAATAATTATTTGAGCGTTCCAAGAGAAAAAAGCGCACAGATTTTTGAGGTTTGTGCACACTTTGTGCGTCAAGGAAAAAGGAGCAGGACAGGCGTCCCGCTCCTCTTTTCACCTGCAAATCACAGTCCGAGCAACTGCTTTTTCTTTGCGTCAAATTCCTCTTGGGTGATAACACCGCTGTCAAGAAGTTCTTTGTATGTTTTCAATTCTTCCGCCGTGCCAAGTGTTGCGTCATTGTTTGTTTTCTGTGCCTTGGGAGCCGCTGCGGGGCAGGCATCACCAGCTGTAACAATATTGTTCATTTTATCTTGCAGCAGGATTGGCGGGATGATGGGAACAAAAATCTCCAAAATCAGACAGAGCGTCGCCATATCAGAAGTAAGCCCCTTTACCACTGCCATCTTATCAACGCGCTGCGCAGTTTTATATGTCCAGTAGATGATATAAAACGGGACAAAGAGGCTAAGTAACAGCTTATTTGCGGGGTTGCGCGGCTCTTCATCCTGCACTGCATTTGTGTAGCCGGTCATCCGATAAATCCAAATAAGATGCCAGATGCCAAACGTAAAGAGCAGCAGCAAAATATGTTTGACAAGACCGCAATATGCTTCGTTTGTCGTAGCAGACTGATTTGTAGCAGTCATTGTTTGCTTCCCGCTTTCATTTTGATTGGATATAGGCGCATTTGCACTATATTTCGGCATCCCATCGGGAAAAGCGATTGCCAATCCCGCAAAGAACATAGCTGCTACCATGAGTAGGTCGAAAAATGTTGACCACTCATATATGTAGTCAGGGCCTGACTCCATCCGGAAATAGAAATAGGAATGATCTATGATGTTAATAGCACTTAAAATTTGTGCCAAAATGCCAAGTGCTACTCTCGCAAACATCAATGCCGCTGGAAGGAACCAGAAGAGGTTGATAGTTTGCTTATATTTGTCTAACCACGTGGTGTAATTTGCCGCTGCAACGCAGAATAGTCCAACATACGCAAGCGCAGCGAGCAAACACAGGAGCATGATAAACAAACTGAACCTATAATAGTTATAATAGTTTTTAAAACCGGTAAAGAACCTCCATAGCTCAGCTACTGCCAATACACCCAATACGGCCGCAGTGAGCCCCCCTCGCTTTTTCATAATAAACAAAACCGTGAGCACTGTAAAAACGGCAATATACAAAGCTATGCGAAAATAATGTGAAACAAAAAAAGTGAGAGGATATAATCTGAAATATTGAACATACCAAGCAAACTCTTGAACCGCAAAAACACCAAATAGGATTCCCGCAATAAGTGAATATTGCGGCGTTGTCTTTTTCTCTTCCATGATAAACTCCCTCATTTCAATTTCTTTCTGTTTAGAGTTGCCCGCTCTTGGCTTTCAATACATATCCCGCCGCACTGACGGCTGCTTCATACTCGTGCACATAGCGGGAAACGGTTCCCGCGCTCCGCCCCATCTTTTCCGCCACGACTTTGAATGTGCCGTACTTTTGATAGAGCGTCCACATCAGTTCTTTTTCAACTTGCGTGACTTTCTTTGCCATTACTTCGTAGCCGCGCTTTTAGCCGCTTCTTCTTTCAGAATCTTCTTTGCTTCTTCGGGCGTCATGGTTTTCTTTGCCCGCGTTGCCTTTGCGTTGCTCTGCGTCAGCAACCGATCATCGGTATTTGCCATAGCCATTTCATAAGAATGCTTGATGCGGTCAAGCCCGCTCACAGGCGTTGCGCCATATCTCTCCAGCTTCTTATTTTCCTCGGCAATCTTCACAAAAAAGTTGTCGGGAATAATGATAATGTCCCTTTCAAGGTCGATAGTCACACGCATTTATAATTCCTCCTGAAAGCAAAAAATGTACGAGAAGTCAGCACATTGCACAACTTTTCGTACAGTCCATGATATATATATATTGTCAAGCCTTTTTCGAAATTAAGTGAAATTCATTAAGTTTTACTCATTTTAGTCGAAATTTGAAGTTATTTGCATAATCTTTGTACATTTATCTCTGGATTCACCGAATTTCGTTGAAATTCAGTAAATCACGCCTAATTTCAACAAAATATAGCAAATCCAAGAGGATAGCAACGAAAACGGTGAAATTCCCCTTGATTTCATGTGGAGATTGCTCACGATAAGCTAATCCGCCGCTGTTCGATTTTCTTTTTCCTGAAATACACCCCCGCCGCCGCGCAAAATGTTCCTTTCGCTTGCATTATCCGCCCTTTTTGGACTTTTTCTAAAAAATAATATATAATATATATAGAAAGTGAGAGAAATCTCAACTTTATAACAAAAATTAAACGAAAGGAGCTGACTTATGAGCAGCCTTGAAGTAAGCGCAAATTCTTTTCTTCGTGCGCTAACGATTTATGTAGACACTCCCAGCAGCGACACAAAATTTCAGTTGCAGCGCCGTGCAAGTGACTTTGTCAGAGCGGTTATTGAGCATGAGAACACCATAGAGCAGCGCGTCACGGATCACGTGCTGAAAGCCCTATCTGTCCAATTTGAAACAGGCGACGCCATCAAGCAAATTGACGGTCTAAAGAGCGCCCTTGACCGTTTAGGAGAGTAACGCCGTGCCGAATACTGTACCCAATCAAAGAGTTGTCGCCATTCACCGCGAACACGCCTCGTCCGACTTCCTCGGCATCAAAAATGAGCATTGGCAAGCGGCGGCACACGATCTTGGCGCACACGCGCTTATGTTGTACCTTTATCTTGCGTCCAATAGGGACGGATACACATTGGCGTTATCCCCCGCCGCTATCCGTCAGGCGGTTGGAATGGCGGCATCCACCTACCGCGACCAGTTTTTGAAGCTCGTTGACAAAGGTTATCTTGTTCAGCGCGGCAGCGGCAATACATACGATTTCTATGAAACGCCGCAGCGGGAGACGCGTTTACACAATGAGAATACGCCTGTCGGCCTTGACTTTACGGCAGCCGTCCAGAAGCAAACGCAAGCCGTTCAAAAGGAAGCGCCCGAGGATATAGAAATAAATATAAATAATATAAATATAAAAAATATGGGCGTGGAGAAACAAGTTTCTCCACCGCCATCTGAATTTTACTTTTAAGGAGAAAAGAGTATGACCAAGAGTAAGAAAATGACCATTGAAGAAATGGTCAATTGTTTTCGCATTATGTTCAGTTAGGCAGTTGCAGAGCGTTCCCAAGATTACGGCATTGTGATGGAAGAAGCGTATAACCTTTGGGCGCTGCTATACTATGACCTTGGTATCAGATATCCGCAGGATGATATCGCACAGGCAAGCAGCAATGAACCTTTCGTTTTTTGAGCAGCGGATTTATCAATCCTTAAAGCGCAAAGGGTTAGCACCGCAATTTGAGCGGGCGGGCATTTATGCTATCCTGTTGGACGGAAAGACTGTCTATATCGGAAAAAGCGTCAATATGCTTGCGCGCATGGCGCAGCACTATGCGTAGCTCTCCCGTCCAAAAGCACACAAATATGAAATACTGGCGGAAGCATCGCGGCGCGGCCATCGCATACGCTTTTGCGTTCTGTATGCCGCTCGCAGCACGACGCCCGCCGCAATCGAAGAAGAGATTGGCGAGAAAGAGGGCGAGTTCATCCGCCGCTATCTCCCGCCGCTCAATTATCAGATTCCAAAGGCGGAAAACTGGCGATAGTTCACTATCAATCCCGCCGCACTCACAATTACATTACCTGACCTATTGGAAAAGGGCAGCAGCACTTGAAGCTGTTGCCCTTTCTTTTTGTTCTGCTGTTAGTGCATTACAGATTAAATGCGGCAGCGTACTTTTCTGTTGCGGACTTCATCTGCTGCAAGTCAGATTTTACGTAGAAATTCAGCGTTGTGCTCGCATCTGCGTGACCTAAAATCTCCTGTACGCTTTTAATATCTGCACCTTGGGAAAGCAACAGCGTTGCACAGGAGTGCCGCAGATCGTGCGGCGAGAGGTCGGGAAAGTCGTTGTTCTTCATAAACCGCTTGACGCGCCTTGTCACGGAATTTGGGTCACGGGGGAGAAAAACATCGTCTTTGTTCGGGAAAAGAAACGCATTTTTCAAAATCGTGTTCGGGTGCTCGGCCTGCATCTGCTTTCTGTACTTTTGGAGCAGTGCAACGGTGCTCGCCATGAGCGGGATAGTGCGGATGCTGTTAGTGGTCTTGGGAGTGCTGATGACAACGCCGCTCTCTGGCGTATAGGCGACGCTGCGTTCAACTCTCATTGTTCCCTCGCGCTCGTTGATATCTCCCCATTGCAGCCCCATACACTCGCCCCGCCGAATGCCTGTCGTTATCAGTAGTTGCATAATGCAGTGAAAGTCCATCGGACAATCGGGCAGCAGCTTAAAAAATCTTTCCGCTTGTTCTTTAGTCATTGCATCAACGGGCTTCTTCTCTTTCTTCGGTGCGTTGACCTTTCGCATCGGATTCTGTGCTATCATTTCCTGCTGCTCGGCATAGCCAAATATCAGGTTGAGCGTCCCGTATTGATGGCGTAAAGTTTTCGCTGAAAGCGGCTTCCCCAATTTGCTCTTGTACTCTGTGCGCAGATAGACAAGATATTTTTGAATATCAACAGGGCTGATTTCCTGCAAGACAGAACCCTTGAAATACTCCGAGATAATGCGTGTCATGTTCTTGTAAAACGCTATGGTGTTCGGCTTGTCATTCTCGCCGCGTATCTGCAAAACGAACCACGTATCATTCACAAACGACACAAAATCATCCCGCCGCTTATCGGGCGGTAGGCGGTACGCGCTGCCGAGTTCCTTTTGCTTCTGGTACTCCACCTTGACTTCCTCTTCCCACGCATCCGCCGCACGTTCCGCCGCTTTTCTTGCCTTTGCTGGCGTCAAGTCGGCGGGCGCTGTCCAAGTGGTGTATTTTCTGATTTGCTTGCCGCGCATATCACGCTCTAAGCAGACGATAAAGCGGAAAGAAATAATCTTGCCGTTTTTCTTGTTTTCTCGAATGTTCGCCATTGAAACGCACCCTTTCATTTCTGACGTATCAATGACTTTCACGCGCGATTTTCGCAGTTGTGCGCTTTTTTGTGCGCTTTTGGAGTTTTTACACATTTGCGCACCACGCGTTTTGCTCTTAAAAGTTGCAAAAAGCCTTGAAAAATTACGTTTTCAAGGCTTTTCGTTGGTCCGAGTGTAATTATAGGATTTCAGAAAACACAGATATATCAACGGTTTGCTGGCAGTCGGCAAGAGGTATTTATTCTAAACATTTCGGTGCAGAACTGTTACTTGGGTAATAATGTCACGCAAGCGATCTTCCCCCACAAGATAGTCCAGAACATCATCGGGTGTATCACAAATTTTCTCTTGCTCTCCATTTGTAAGTGCGATGCAGTACTTATTTCCGTAAAAACAAACGCCATATTGCAGTCCTTTCCAGAAAAAGACAGGTTCTCCGCCGCGAATAATGCATTCTTTGAAATCAGATATGGTTTTGAAGCAATTCTCTTCAGCAGAATTAAACGTATATTTCATAACAGCACCTCTAAAAGCCTTAAACTCTGGTGCTCCATTGGGATATTCATCGCTCCAGTAATTCGTATGTGGCTTCTCAAAATTAGGGACTCCTTTTCTGGGAAACTCCCAATTGATTTTATGGTCGTGTGGGTTCGAATGAAATTTGGGGTTGGGGGCTGTAGTATGGTGCCTTTCCGCAACAGCTCGACCATCACTTCCAATTTTCGTCTCAACTTTTGAGCCGTCCTTGGCATAGGTTACTTTT
>OMGY01002253.1_pt1 | contig 14816 bp, 9 predicted proteins | sample 1674461 | NCBI WGS metagenome assembly OMGY01 (sample SAMN05578579, study PRJEB25193) | human gut metagenome | biome: Human Microbiome; feature: human-associated habitat; material: feces | host: Homo sapiens | place: USA:Birmingham
TGCAGCAGTAAATTTGAATATTTCCCTTATCAAATTCCACACTGAACAAACGGATATTTTTCTACCAATTCCGTGTCCATTTCCATCATATTCAAAATTCTGCTGGCTGCACCGGAAGGATGATTTGTCCCCGCTTCCCAAGCTTCCACTGTCTTCTTGGTCACACCAAGATAGCCTGCAAAAGTACTCTGTGACATTCCTACAGAATTTCTAATATTTCTAACCTGCTCCGCTCCATATTCCTTAACAGGGATAATCGTCACTGTTCTCCTGTTTAATTTTTTGCCTTCTGATTGTGCATCTTCTATAGCTTCATTTAAGCCAGTCATGATACTCTCATATACACTCTTCATAGTCACAACTCCTCGTATTATATATTGTCACGAAGTCTGTCAATATATATATTAATGTTATTTCGTTCCTGTTTTGACAAATTATCATTCTGTTTTTTTGAATATACCGTAATCAAGTATATGGTTTCTTCTATGACAAAATCGACATAGCACACTCTCACACCTCCACTTTTCCCATGGTGTTTAAATGCAAATCTTGCCTTTCTGAGCCCACCTGTACCCTGCATAACTGGATATTTGTGAGGGTTCATCATAATATCAAATTCCAATCTTCTCAAATCATCATCTGTAAATCCAAATTCATCCCAATTTCGAGAAAATTCATCTGTTTGTATAAATGTTCTAGTCATTTTCCTCCTTTATATTACCCTATATAATAGGGTGCGTCAATAATTTGTCCTATTAACATTGTAAAAAGTGAATTTCACGGCGATATGCCTCGAACTGCACACAGGGTGCGAAAAAATGATGCCCATATATGATGCTATCCTAATATATGGTATCTTCGAAATCTTATCTATACAGACTTTCTGTAGAATGTGATTACTATATCACAGAGGTATCCATTCTGCAAGGGAATCCGGCAAAACAAGTGCTGAAAAACTATACAAAAACAGAGCTGTGGAAATTGGCTATTTCTCACAACTCTGCTTTTTGTGCAATATTACTTTTTTAAAGTTTAATCCAGTTCAAACAGTTCCTGGGCGCTGATGGATAACTCAGCTATTCCGCAAGGAGTTACTTTTGATCCACTATCATACACGGTATAGACTCTTGCGTAGATAGTAGATGCCTGCGCTCCTTCATTCAAAATCGTCCCGGAAGTGTCGGTACGAAACAGTCCCATCTCATCCGAAGAATATTTCAAGGTATAGGTTGCGCCGTTTGTAATCGGGTAACAATTCTTAACTCCATTGCGTTCAATCGGTAAAATTACATTTCCATTGCTATCCGTGATCTTGAGGCCATCCTCTCCATCCGTCTTTAACCGCAATACCTTTCCTGTAATTCCGTCCACACTGATGGCTCCGGATGTATCATCTGCACAGGATTTGTAAAATTCAACGCATAATTGCTGTCCACCTGCCAGAATATTGTAGTCATCTGCCTGGAAGTTGACACTGATGGTTCCGTTATTCTTATCATCCAATACAATATGGTTGACCGGATCATACAGCATATACACGGATTGGATCTTGCTGCCGCTTTTATCCTTAAAGTTTACGGAAGGTGCCGTCACACCGGCATTATACGCTGCAATCATCGTATTAACAAACAGTTTGATCTCCGCGTCCTTACTGGGTCTGGAATGTCCCGCTCCGGAATATGTCACATTTCCCATGGTATAGATATAATAATTATTTACCACATCATTGGGTGTGATGTTATAAATATTAGTATCTTTATACTGACCGTCAGCCACACCGGAAATACAGTACCACACCACAATGTCATTTTTACCGTCTCCGTTGCGGTCCAGCTCCATATTCGGCTGTAACCACTGGTAATGCGTATTACTGATCTCCAGCTGTTCATCTGCAGATATCTGATAAGGATACTGCGTAATCTGGCCATCATTTACCTGTGTTGCGATCAGCGAGCTACCTGCGTAATCACCCATCAGTAAACTACTGGGATAATTCCAACTAGGATATCCACCATCATATCCAGCCTTTTTCAGCAATGAATTCTCAACCGGGAACTTTACTGACGAACTGCCATTTATCCGCAAATCTTCCAGATAGCTTCTCAGGAAACGAACTACCGTATATTTAGTCACACCTTCCTTTTGCCAGAGCTCATTATCCGAATTCGGTTCCTTGATCTCGTCAAATGTATAGGACTCTAATGTTTTAAGATATTCCTGGTCCCTCTTTTGTTCCTCTCCCGTGGAGTTTGCAACTCTCTGCTTATAATACTCTTTCAATGCTCCATAGCGATCCAGACCTACGGATGCACGAATGGTCTTATTAAATTCATATCCCCAATACCAGTAGTTTGAATGATAGGTTTCCGCAGTTCCATTATCGTTATACGGGATCACACTTTGAATATTATTGACATATGAAGTAGTATCATGGGTGAACAAAATGCTCTTGCCGGATTCTATGTAGTCTCTGACAGCCCAGCCAACAGCCAGATTCCTCTTAACATTCGCCATAATTTCTGGAGGAATTTCTTTGCTAGGATCATATGCGCCATAGGTATACCCAAACTTATAGGCGTCACCAAAGCCGAGTATCAACATATCATATTGCTGGAACAGATTGTAGGATTCCTGGTATATCTTCTGTATATCAGTATCCGAAGTCCCGCCAATTTTCAGCTTATCATTTATAAGGTAGGTTACAGTCATACTGTCAATGCTCGTGGACGGAATTACCGTTCCATCCCAGTTGACTTGATCCAAGCCTACTACATTCCAGTCAGTTAATCCTTTAATGTACTTGGAAAAATTAGTATCCCCATTCTGTTCGTCATGAAGATTCCAGTTATTATTTTTATCAGACAACAACTGCAATACACGGATTGTCTTTTTACCACTTTGCTGCGGCACAGATGTATACCCTGACTTGGCAGTTCTCACCAGTCTGTCCGCATTATCATAAAATACCAGCTTCCATGGAATAACCCCTACATATTCCTCCGGCAGAGCCCGGATAACACGATAGATCTCTCCGGTACGCAATTCATATCTGCTTCCATTTACCGTTGCTATCGGATCAACCTTAATCCACTCATCTCCCTTTCTTATATACACAGTAAGACCGCTGACTTCTTCCGATGACGTATATGTCTTACCCTCTACATAATCAGAGCCGGAGAAACGACCATCAGCATTTTTATCTACGAACAGTTTACAATCATAGGTAGTACCTGTCTGTGATATTGCAGCATCATTCTGCAGATTAAAAATATATTGCAGCTGATATTTTCCGTCTATCTTCTCCAGAGAGCCACCGTTGCTGGCACTGTACTGACCAGTATATTTCAACTCCTGCGGATATGCTGCTCCGTAAGTAGTTACCCAGTTGACGGAAAGCTTTGACAGATTCAGATAATTGCAAAATACAGATCTACGTGCAGATAATGTGGTTCCTAATTTAGTATCTGCTGTATTATCTGTCAGCTGACTCTCTGTAAAAATATTTTTCTGCCAATATAAATACTGACCATTTGCATCTTTTTGCAGAGCAAAATCAACCAGCTTGTAAAAATAAGAATTTTTGTCCAGCGTTGCTGTTGATGCCACAGGTATATTATTGTTATCCACTTTAATAAACGTATCCGCAATGACCACCGGGTATCCCGCCTCAATGAACTGACAGAATTCCTCATATCGGGTAGAGTTCATATCATTGCCGGGACCGCGATAGACATCTGCACTCTTATTCGTTGGATCATCATCATCAGTCTTTCTGTGATCCAGCGAAGAATCCTGCAGCCTGTGCCTTGCATTATACGTCTCCCTAGCCTGCGTAACATTCTCCGTATCCGTTTTGGTGGCGTAGTCATAGTAGTCTCCTACGTGAGAATAAATCAAGCCCTTCATCTGTGGATCATTATACACAGTCACACCATTTTCTGTGTTCATCTTACCGACCCGGGCTCCGAGATAGATCATGTCGTACTTTTCATTCAAGTCCTCGATCTTACCTATAAATTCCGCAGATGACATTTGTGTAATATTGATCGCAGATGCATCATAAATTCCGGTCATCCCCATCATATTGACCACAGCAGTCTGTAACTCACTTTTTAACGTATCGCTAAAATCATAGCAGGGCTCCAGATCCAGCACCCGAACAGAAGATTTCACTGTCACTCTGTGCATATACCAGTTCAGAATATATCTGGTAATAGACGCCTTACTGATCTCTTCATCCATCTGTGCTGCATTGCTGTTGTTTTTCTTAGCCAGGAAATTCTCGTACTGAATCTCTTTTAATACTGCTTCGAAGGTTGCCGCTTTCGCCGCATTCCCTTTCCAGTCAGCCAGGAAGTCAGAGGCAACATAAGGCGTCGCACTGTCATCATTCAGATAAACATTGTCATATAAAGCCTCTTTCACGGAATCGTCCAGACTAAGCGAAGTTGCCGTCTGACCGTTCCAGTAAGCATCTCCCTGTGAAGCAACTTCTTTGGCAATATTATCATCGGAAACTTTTAAGATCGTCAGTGCCATCTGTGTCAGAATCTTATTATTCTGATTATTATTCGGTTCCTTAGCCAGCGTTTTATTTTTGCTGTAAAATCCGTAATCCATGACCACCGGTACTCTGTCTGCATTATTCCGCTCACCGGTAGTATCCTTAATACCGAATATCATCTTCGTCAGAGCTGTTGCCGCAGAAGTCATATTCACAGATTCCGCTGCATAACTTCCCCTTCCGGAGAGATAGATCAGATCCACATCATCTAAATCAACACCGCAATAGCTTTCATCAGCAGACACCGAAGGATTCGTCAGGTTCGCCAGTTCCTGCAAAGTAAGTGTAGTCACTTCAATCTTTAAGTCATCTACATCACCACTGACAGAGGCAGTACCTTCATACTTCCCTTCTCCTGATAAATTCAAAACCTGCTTTTTGAACCATTCTTTATTATTAATGCCACCATTGTACCTGATGGTCTCCAGTGCATTTTCCCTGTCATCTCCGATAAAGTCATAGGTCTGTGCATTGTCGAACCCGGTATCTCCCTCTGTCTTTATCTTCACGCTTGAGGCAGTTACCCTAATATAGCTTCCTGTCTGGTTCTCGACATAACTGTCTTCTATCCGATAATCACCATCTGTGCATAAAGCTGCATAAGATACATAATAATCACCGTTTTCCGTTACCTTAACAAAGCGTGCATCTGCAATGGATTGAAAATTATATACCTTGTTAACAGAGTCCCAGACGGCCCATAATACAGCCGGCTTTGAGCTATGATTCAGCAGATATAAGTTATCATTTATATCTACATTTTCACCCGATGCAGCATAGGTCTGTACCGGAGCAGCAGTATTCTCTTTTGCTGAAGACATTGCAGGTGCAGTAGCTGAAGTCTCCGGTTTATATGACGGGTCATTGCCGGATGTCGTAGCTGCTAAATATGCCTTACTCTCTATCCCTTCTGCCTGGTCTGCAGCTTGTGCCTGCACACCGGTTTCTGTCTGGTTTCCTGTTTCCGTCTGCGAACCAGCTTCTGCCTGATTTCCTGTCTGTGTCTGCCCACCAGTTTCTGCCTGATTTCCTGCTTCCGCCTGCCCACCGGTTTCTGCCTGATTTCCTGTTTCCGTCTGTCCACCGTTTTCTGCCTGGTTTCCTGCTTCTTCCTGCTCTCCTGCTTCGATCTGCACCGAAGATGTCGTCAAGTTCTGTCCGGTCTCCGCTGTCGGGCGATATTCTTCAGGAAGATCTTCACCTTTCACAACAGTTCCCAGATATGTATAAGAATCCGCTGTTACATTTTTCTGATACATTTCCAGATCAATATAATCCTTAACATTAAATTCCGATGTGGAAGAACCTGTGGGCACCGTCGTAGAAGTATCCAGTCCATAAGTGTTCTTCGTCTCAGCGACCGAACCATCACTCAGACGGATTTCCAATTGTCCACCCGTTCCGCTAATTTTAGAAAATGTCGGAATAATACTTTGTGCATCCCGGTTCAGCTCTGTTGCCTTAACCATCTCCGTATAACGGGCATAGCGGGGCTCTGAAGTAGTCTCATTGTCAGTCAGCTTACGATATGTTGCACCATGAAGCACATAATTATATCTACCACCAACTCCTCGATAAACAAACCGTCCCTTCAGATCCTCGGAACGACTAGCACTCTCTGCTTCCGTATATGGCGATACTGTAATCAGACCTTTGTCTCCAACAATGTCACTTCCCGCATTTGTCGCAAGGTTCGCCATTGCATTCAGTCTCTCAGATTGAGACGGCAGCTCTGACAGCTTCCTGCCACCAGCAACCGGTTCTTCTCCGCCTATGAGGTAGCCAATGCTGGCATCTTCTTTTGACGGAACAATCTCCAGAATATGAAAGGTATCTCCGGAAGACACCGTATCATATACTAATTTCTCAATTCCCGGGAGTGTCTTCTCCTGCGCCTTTACTTCCATAGAGCCATAGCTCTGGCAGACACCGGCTGCCAAAGCTATGGTAAGAATTCCTGCTATGTACTTTTTACTGTTTTGCATTTTTCTTTTCATTCTGTTCACTCCACGACTTCCAGCGAATTACCAAGACTCTTTCCATCGTATAAGTATCATCCTCTGGGTGATCCTTATCATAAAAACTCATATATAAATATTTAGCCTTTTCTTCCGACGATATGATAATCGGCACTACTCCTTCATTTGCTCCCAGATAAATACCTTCTTCTTTAGCTCTGGTATTTTTATCAGTGTTACCGGATAATTTTGCCGTCATATTCAATCCTGCCATTTGAGAAGTAAGTCCTTCACCAGCTCCGGTACCCTGTGCATATCCATAGAATTTTACAAATATTTCCTTATATGGATAACCATCATACTGTGTCGGCTGTACCAATTCCATATATCGCTTTTCGTCCGGGAATAATGGTAACACTTTCGGAATCAGAATGCAGGTATCCGCAATCACATTTCCATCCTTATCCACCGCTTCCAAGGTCATACGATACTCTTTATTCCAGGCAATTGTATGTTTTGCCCAAATATTGACAGTTTGTCCCGTGGCAGAAGGGAAAAGCCACTTCGTCTTGTTAACGCCATCCCATCCAACTGAAGGAAATGTTTCATTTCCATCAATCAGTTTACTGAATCCAATGAATCGTTTTCCTTGGGCAACTCCTTCCCATGGTTTAGGTTCTCCCTCTTCTTCCTCTCTCGTCGGTGCCAGTCCCTCTTCTACCTCATTTGCAAATCTCCAGGTTACCTCATTCATCTTGGATTCATCATAATTTTTTAATGTACAGGTAACTTTTCCGTTTCGATATAAAACAAACTGATCACTATCAATATACGGTACGTCACTGGTAACCGCAGTTTTCAAGTTAGGAATCTGAATATCAATTCTGGGGGTAACGACGATATTCTCATCCAGATAAACTTCTGCTTCTACGGTAACCGTCGTATTGATATTATTACTGCAATACAATATCTGCTTATATCTGCTCTTGTCTTCTGATTCTCCGAATGTATATCCATTGGATCCCCCTACTACTCTCCAGGAAATCTTAGGATAGGTATCATAATTTGCCCAGGATGGCAGACATTCAATAGTTACGCAATATCCAAATTTTTCTTTTCCACTCTCTGTGAACTTATAAGTAGTCAAAATTCTGGGAATTAATTCTACCGTATACTGTCCCTTTACCACAGTTACCGTGACTAACGCACTATCCGATTTGGTCTCGTCTGCTTTTGCATAACAAGTTACCTTCAGCATTTCAATTCCCAATTTTTCGTTTTCACCAAGTGTAAGAATTCCCTTAAACTGATTGGTATCTCCAATTCTTCCAACGTCAGTAAATTTAGTGCCTGTTCCTGCCGTTAATACATCTGTTCCATCTGCCGAATAAGTAACCTTCCAACCTACACCGGCATTAAGCGCAGCATCAGGTCCGTCCAGTTCACAGATAAATTCGTAAGTCTTACCTTTTTCTCCCTCCACGCTTTTAGGAGTTATTTTTATGGAATTAATTTTACGTTCTTCTACTGTAACAGATGTAGTTGCCGAAATATTGGCATTTGCATTCAATGTACATGTAACAGTTAAGACATTTTCTCCGACTTCTTCATCAGCGGCAACCATTAGAACGCCATTACCTTTTACGTCAAAACTGCTCTTACAGCTCGTTCCATCAGTTTTCGTGACTGCCCATGTCACGCCTGCTTTTTTAGCCTCTGCAATTGCTTCCTTATCTCCTGTCAATTCATAACCGAAAATTTGTGTTTCTCCCTGGGATAGGCTTGGATTCTCAGGATTGATCTTCAATCCGGTGATCCACATATATGCTTCACTGTCTTCTTTGGACAGATCATTTCTCAGCTTAATTGTCTCAGCAATGGTATATGTCTTCTCCATATACGCAAAGGTCATCTTGAGCACAACCTTCCGGGTTGTCTTGGCTTCGCTGATATCCACATTAAAAGAAGTCACATGTTCAGCCATTAATGCCGGCTTCACATCTTCTGCAGTCAGGTCACCCCAGACAATGGTTTCATTGCCATCGGCATCTGTTGTCACTTAATTTTTAGCTTCATAGAGGTAAATCTGATTGGCAGTATCATAGCCGCTGCCGTCATCTCCCTGCCAGCGGATCATATAGACATTGTCATTGTTATACAGACGAAGCTCGCTGACATTCGTACTGTTGATAACATTGCCGGAGGCATCCTGCGCCGGAGTACCATCCAATGCAACCGCTGCACCGGTGCTATCCAAAAACAGGATATCCTTCTCCACATCAATGATCAAGTCGATCATCTGATTTGCTGTCAGCTGTGCCTCTTCCTGCAGTGTCAATTCCTTGTTTCCGCGCAAATAGGAATTATTACCTGCAACGATAAAAGCACCGACAGATCCTGCAACGATCGTCATGATAGCCAAAGATACAATGATCTCTACCAGTGTGAAACCTTTTTGTCCAATACGCATAGGAACCTCCTTACTTCGTCAGAATCTTTCCCGTCCTGCCGACAGTTGTAATCTCTATAGTTCTGGAACCGTTTGTAACAACAATCCGCCTGCAATATTCCTTCTCGTGTCCACCGGCCTCATTCGTATTCTGCTCAAAAGCACCGGATGCCCGGTTAAATACCAGATGCAGACCTTTTTCACCGGGTGTTGCATATGGGGTCTTTCCGTCTATTTCAGCTAATGTATACCCTGTTGCCGATGCTCCGTCCTCAAAATATACTTTAATATCGATCGGATCTTTTCCCACGATACGATCTGATACAAGGGTGCCTTTCTGATAGATTTTGGCATGATATTCCTTTCCTTCATAGGTCAGGACACATTCCACATCATTCTGCTCCTTGCCCAGCGTCAGTACTCTGGTTCTTTCGATCGTGGACACGATCTCATCTGCACATTTTTTTACTTTTCTGCCTGTCAACGAAGACGCCGATATCGCCATCACTCCTACCAGAATCGCCATAATCGCGATCACGATAATCAGTTCTACCAGCGAAAAACCTCCGTTATTACTTTTTCTGCCAGTTCTCATATACAATCAGTTCTCCAAGCTTTATATCACTGTTTATGTATGCCTTGCCATCTGAATGGAGATAGCCTTCTCCACCCTTTAAAAACTGTGCTACGGAATACTCTGTCTCAGTTGTTCCCGCTTTATTGGAATAAGTCATTACATGTAATACCGCATCACGGTCAGGTTCCACATTGACATTCTGTCCCAGCGTAATATTTCCTCCCGCCAGTATGGTTCCATGGAAGTTACTACTCACTTTTACATTTCCGGTAGCAATGATCAGACCACGGAAATTTTCCGCGGAAGTATATTCATAATCTCCCTGAACCACTACTGCTTTATATTCCGGATCCGCACCGGTAAAATATTTTGCACCGGACTTATCTACAATATTAGTGTCAGCTCTTACAACTCCCCAATAGGTCAGAATCTTTCCTTCATTCACCAGATTGGTGTAGGCATTTGCTGTATCAGCAGTCTCTGAAGGCAATAATTGCTCGTAACTGTCTATCATCTTCTTAGACAAAGCCTTAAATTTGCTCTGATCTGCGGTAAGCAGAGCCTGGTATCCCACATTATTTTTATCGGTTCCCAGTGTAGAAGGATGAAGCTCTGCGGAATGATCCTCACTACATACCAAATTCCCGGATAAATGCATGATATAAGCTCCGGAGGAGGCTTCACGCACCTTGACCGCCTTGGTATACAGGCTGGCATACGCATCCATTGTTTCTTTATTTACGCTATAATAATCCTGATAATACCGTGCCGCATTGGTTCTGCCTTCTTCTGTTGTACTGTCAAAAGCGACATAATAATAAACCAATGTAATTTTGCTGTTAATGCGTTTAAAGTACTTCTGCACATTACTGCTGTTTAACCCATAAGAAGCCAGTGTATTTCCGTTTAATGCCGCACAAGGCACATCAAATACAACTTCCCTCACACCGTCTCTTACTTTTTTATTTGACTGGTCCCAGATCAGATCATAATACTGTTCTTTCGTCACCGGATTACTGGATCCTCCCAGAACAGACTTTCCGGAAGCATCCAATGCAATACACTGCGCCGGGATCAGATATGCCAGCTGATCACTCTTCACAGCTATGGACTGACCCATCATAATGTCTTTCACGCCGGTATTCAGAGCTGCATCTTCTCCGGACAGACCAGACTTCGCCGTGTTCAATGAAATATAGGAATTTCCTGCCAGTGTCAGATTGCGAAGTTCATTCAGATATATCTCCGTATCTGTTCCATTCACGATCATTGCACTGTTATCCGCATTATTGCGTCCTGTACCAAATCCAATATATTGACCGGTATATTCTCCGTCGATCAAGGTTCCTGCTTTAAAATTATTCCTCTGACCATCCATCCTCAGATCTCCGGCCACATAAATACTATTACCGGCAAAATCAATTTTTCCCACGCTTGCCGTATTATTACCGCCGCCGTGCATCCGTATGGTTCCTGCCCATAGTTCTCCGTATTGGTCACTTGTCAGAGTGGCTCCTCTTCCCAAATACAGATCCTTCGCCACTACCATTCGTTTATCTGCATTTTCATTGCCTGCAGTTTCCTGTAAATTCACCGTTACCCCGGTACCATTTTCGGTATCCGCTTCTTCACTTCCAATAATAAGCCTGTCAGCGTAAAAGCTTCCACCGATGGTATTATTGCTCAAATTCATAGGTGCATCTGGAATGACCTGAATATTGTTCTGTGCGACCATGGAAATTCCAGTGATGGACGGAAGTGTTACTGCCTGTGCAAATTCCATATCCGGAAGTTTGACTCTCAGATCTGTCTGGATCACAGAGACATACCCTGCATCATCCGTATAAGTAACTTTCAAATTGCAAAAGGACAGACCATCTGTATACAGCTTCAGATCTCCCTTAGGAATTCCACTCCAGGTAGGATCTCCTTCCTTCTCCTGAATGAGATTACCGGAAGCATCCTGATAGACACGATAAGTATCTGTTCCTCTGACAGCCTCAAGCACTGTGTTCTGTGCCAACGCTGTATCAGCACTGATATAGTTATACAGCTTGGTCAGATCATATACCGTAGTATCATCCGCCTTATAATATTCCTGCATACTACTTAAAAAGTAATATCTCATTTTAGAATTCTTCTGCTCTTCGGATGTCGATTCAAAGCTCTCCAGTACCTTCGTGTAGGCTCCTGATACAGAGGTTGAAATCTGTCCTTCCATCCCCATCCGGATCTCGTCCAGCACAGTCTCCGCAGAATAAAAGTTATCCTTTGCCTTCAGGTTGTTAGCCTTCATCTGATAATTCAACAGAGACATATACATCAAAACACTGGCTAAAATGCCAATAAAGGCCATAGCTATGATCACAACAACCATAGCCGAGCCCTTATTCGCAGCTTCTTTATGATTTTTTTCAAAATGTCTCCGGAATATATTCATGGTTCTCTTCTTCCTTCCCTACTGTGTCACTGTTCCCGTCATAGTGATCACCGGGTTTTTCGTACCTATGGTACCTTGTGCATATACCTGTACCGTAATATCATACATACGATCAATCTTCTCTGAAGGCGGGGTCAGTCCGCTAGCTGACATAATCGACTTTGCATCAGCTCCCGTTGCTGTTCCTGCCGCTTCAGACACACTCAGATTTCGGAATTTATAGTCTGTATATCCGTTCAGTATCAGGTTGGTTCTTAACTTACATGCTGACTGGATCGATGCACCCGCAGATGACATCCAGCCGGGATAGCTCTCCCGAAGTTCATAAGCCACACGATATGTATTGTTGATCATATCCCGGTAAGCCGTTTCCGCATTTGTCACCCCGGCAGGTAATTCGTCTGTTGTAGGCAATTGCATCACAAGATACAAATTGGTCTCTACATTATCCGGATTGTTTACAATGACAGTGTCTCTGACCTCACTACCGGATACACTTCCCATACGCGTAGGGAGACACACAACAATATTCGCCAGATCAGATATCACTTTACTCTGTACAGCCGCGCCGGCTTCCTTCTGCGCCTTGATCTGTGCCGCCTGTCTTCTCACCGTGTCTTCATTGGAAAAGATCACATAATCCGTGCCGTTCTGCGGATAATCACCACTCAGAGAAGGGTTGTTAAAAATACTGGTGTCGCAGTGATATCGCGTTAATGCAGTCACCAGATATACATCGGTCTCCAATGTCTCCCCAGCCCCCAGATCCAGACTGATCCGGTTGGTGTCTATTGTGATTTCCACTATTTTTTTAACATATTTCGGAATATTTTCCAGCGTAGTATTCGTTGCATAATTGGAGAAATACAAATATGCCCCGATATCTGAATCCGCTTTCTCCGAGTACACAGCATTCAGATTGCCTGCAAGATTCTGTATATCGATCAGGTCTTTCTCATTGATAGTCGTATAAGCAGAAGGATCCAGCGTAGTCACCACATCATACGCTCCGGATGTAGTGCTGCTGTCACGAAATGTATATACCCATTCCAGGTCACCATCGCTGTCGATATCTTCTCCGCGTTTTACCGTGTTGGTAAAGCCTTCCACACTCGCTGCTTCGTAAGTATCTGCCATTTCCCCTAAAGTGTGCGCTTCAAACTGTTCCATCACATCTTCGGCAATTGCTGTTGCATGCATGGTATTGCGTGATTTTGCATTTGTTCTGGCTGATGTAACGAAGCTGTGCAGCAGTGGTACCACTATGATTGATAGGATCACAATAGCGATCAGAAGCTCCACCAGGGAAAAGCCTTCATTATTCAGTTGTTCTTCCTTGGCATGCTTCATACTAATGTCCTCACTCTACATTTCCAAAAAGAGTGTCTACTCCCATACCCATTGCAGGAATATCAGGCTCACTGTATACCTTATCTGTACCTAACAGATAATAGGTATTCAGCGTCATATTACCGGACAGCATTCCTACCGCTTCATTATAGCTGATATTTACACCCTGAATGCTCTTACGCTCCTGCAGGTTATAAATATATCTCACCAGTCCCTTAAAATCGTCATAGGTACATTCAATGCTGATGCTCAAAGGCACCTCATACATATGAGTGTCAGCATAAGCAGTTCCTTCTGTCGTAACAGGGCTATCGGTTACTGTCGTATCAGCTGTGGCAGTCGCATCTGATGCAGCCGCTGTTCCGTCTGTTGCTGCCGCTGTTCCATCTGTTGCAGCCGGAGTTTCTGCTGCATACGGTACCTCTGCCTCTGTTCCAAATGCGATATTCGCTACGTCCGTGCGAGTATAATCCTCTAACGTCTTCACCATCATGATGCTGTCTTCCGGTAAAATATCTGCCGGGAAACGATTTTCGAATCCGGTAATATATGACTGCATCTTCTCGGTAGCCTCCAGATAATCTGCCTTACGCTGCTCCAATATCTCAAGCGTAGATACCTGGGATCTCAGGGATGCATTCTGCGTCTCTATCGTCTCCGACATATCATTAAACTTCGCATATACCAGGAAATAAGTCACCACGGCCAGAAGGACTCCCAGTACAGCAATCAAAAGTTGGATTTCGCTTTTCTTAACTTTCATCTTCCCCTACCTCCTACTGTACTGTCAGAGTGTCAGTCTGTTCTGCACTCTCGTCTGTCAAAGCTTTATAGGTGCCTGTAATAGAAAAGGTAACGGTTGAATTGCCAGCTTCGTCCTTGGTGTCTGTAATACCGCTGATCTGTACATCCTCGATGCTCTGCATATTGCGGATATTCAGAATCGTTCTCGCTGCCGCAGCCTTACCTTCCACAGTTACAGACATGCTGATTCCCGTCTGATCCGAACTAAAACTGTTGGTCCAGAAGCTGTCCGGTAATATCTGCTCCAGCTCATTGATGAATTCTACAAGATTCTCGTTAGATGTCTCAGTATATGCATACAGGTACTCATATTTATCATACTGTGCTGCCGCTGAGAGATATTCATTATATACTGTCTGCGCGGGCTGTAATTCCTCGACTCTCGCCTGCAATGCCACATTCTCCGCCACGGTGCCGAAGTATCTGGTCAGGGAAGTGACTGCCATGGCGATGGACAGGATCACGCCCAGTACCAGGACCGCCACACTGACGAAAGTGTAGTTCGTGCCGCTGACTACGGTCATGCCCTTGCCCTTCTGCTGGCTCTTATCGATCAGTCCCACGGGGGCAAGTACTGCGCCCAGGCAGGAAATATAGGCTGCGGGTCTGGTGGAACGGATTGCCTTGCTCATACCGATCTTGTCATCCATATCGGACAGGGTATGTACCTTGCG
>OMGY01002265.1_pt1 | contig 14761 bp, 19 predicted proteins | sample 1674461 | NCBI WGS metagenome assembly OMGY01 (sample SAMN05578579, study PRJEB25193) | human gut metagenome | biome: Human Microbiome; feature: human-associated habitat; material: feces | host: Homo sapiens | place: USA:Birmingham
CGTTTAACAGGCTTGTGAAAGCAGTAGATGAATTAAAAAGAGACGGAGTAATTACTGAAGACGTTATTATGCAAACTGGGTTCAGTACATACGAACCGAAGTATTGCCAGTGGAGCAAGCTGATCCCTTACGAACAGATGATAAAAAATGTTGAGGATGCACGCATTGTTATCACTCACGGAGGTCCTGCGAGCTTTATTATGCCTCTGCAAATCGGAAAAACACCGATTGTTGTGCCTCGTCAGCACCGGTTTGATGAACATGTGAATGATCACCAGGTGGAGTTTGCAAGAAATGTCGCTCAGAGAAAGGGAACCATTATCCCGGTTGAGGATATAAGCAAACTAGGAGAGGTTATCAAAAATTACGATGAGATTGTTGCTAAGATGGGGCATGGAATGAGCAGCAATAATGAGAAATTCTGTATTGAATTGGAAGAAATAGTAAGTGATTTACTGAGATAATATAAAAGAAAACGGTGGAGTATGATGAAACATGCTTTTTTAATTATTGCACATAATAATTGGTGGCAACTGAAAAAGTTAATAGAGTGCTTGGATAGCGATACACATGATATTTATGTACACGTAGATAAGAAAAGTAAAGATTTTGATGAATCCTACTTTAAAAATTCGGTAACAAAATCATCTTTAAAATTTTATCGTGAATTTGAAGTGTATTGGGGAGGATTTTCACAGGTACAAGTAGAAATGTTCCTTTTCAAACAAGCATACACTAACGGTTATGATTATTATCATATTATTTCCGGAGCTGATTTACCACTAAAAAACAATGAAGAAATTGATTCTTTTTTTGAGAAAAACAAGGGTAAGGAATTTATTCTTTATGATGAGAATGCATTAAAAGGAAATCCTGAAATAACCAGAAGAGCTAAATACTATCATTTTCTTCAAAACTATAGACGAAGATATGCAGAAAAATGGAAGAACAGTTTTTTCACGTTTTGCGAGAGAGTTTCTTTGGTTTTACAAATCGTTTTTGGTGTTAATAGAGTCAAAAATTTGGACTGGGAAATGAAATATGGTTCGCAATGGGTAAGTATTACTGATGAACTGGTTAAGGTTATTCTCGCAAATGAAGAAAAAATCACAAGCGTTTTTTCATATACAAATTGTGCGGATGAGTTATTTATCCAAACAATAGCATATAACTGCGGATTCACGGATCATATCTTTCAAACATCTGGCAAACAGGCGGCAAATCTTCGCTGCATTGATTGGAGCAGAGGAAAATACGGAAGTCCATATACATACAGATTAAAAGACATAGATATGTTGATTCCGAAAATCGGGGGGGAGGCAGAGAAAATCTCAATTTATTTGCCAGAAAATTTTCAGAAACTGTTGATAAGGATGTAATAGATGAAACTTTGTCGAGGTTAAAAAACGGAAGGAATTAATATATGCCTGTAGGGTTGAAATTTCAAAGAAAGCATAGATTTTTAGGATATAAATTAAAATATATTTATTATTTCATTGAAAGAAGAGATATCCTTCAAAAAAAGAACTGTTATGGAAAAAGTAATTCTGACAAAATAATTTATATTGTTAAACCGGATTACCAGGATGGAGTGGAAGGGCTACTATCACTAATTCATAAACAGGTCATATACATAGATTACGCAAAGAAAAATGGATACATTCCATTCGTTGATTGGAAAAATTATAAAACGCAGTATTATGATGGAAAAAATAATGTTTGGAACTATTTTTTTAAGCAACCTTCCGACATTAAAGAAGATGAAGTTTACAGTAGTAAAAATGTTTATCTGTCAGGGTGGACATTAAAAGATGTTAATCCTCTGGGACTGTTTGAATCGGAGATTTTTTTTAATAAAAATCTTGAAAAAATGAGTTATGAGCTCTTAAATAAAAATTTATATTTTAGTGATGAGGTTTTAACTCTTGTAGAAAAAGAAGCAAAGGCTCTTGATATAGATAATTGTATTGGTGTTTATGTCAGGGGAACAGATTATGTAAAATTGCGTCCTTCCGGTGAATATGTACAGCCAAATGTGAAGCAAGTGGAACAGCAAATTGAAAAGTTTATCGAACAATATCACGTTTCTGTTTTTTTAGTTACGGAAGATGGAAATATTTATGATGATTTAAGAAATAAGTTTGGAGAGTACATCAAAATCGTTTCATATGATTCATTTATCTATGATTATGATAGCAAAGACGTTCTGAGCAGGTCGAATGTCTTGGAAGATAACAAAAAACTTCGCGGACAGAAATACTTAGTAAAAATGATCCTGCTTTCCAGATGCAAATATTTAATTAGTTCCATAACGCAAGGATCTAAATTCAGCTATGCACTCAATGGTGGAAAATATGTTGACGAATATGTTTTTGATTTAGGTCTATATGATTAAGAAAGATTGTGGTGAATTTTATGCTATTCAGTGTTGTTGTCCCTGTATACAACGTAGAAAAATATTTAGATGAGTGTGTAAACTCTATAATAGAACAGTCAAAAGTAATTGATAATGATCTTGAAGTGCTTCTGGTCGATGATGGTTCTACAGATAACAGTGGTAGCATTTGTGATAGTTATGAAAATAAATATCCAGATTTAATTCGAGTTTTTCATAAAGAAAATCAAGGATTATTAGCGACCAGGCGATATGGTTTTAAGAGGGCCAGCGGAAAATATATTGTGAATTGTGATTCTGATGATTTATTAGAACCTGGTATGTTACTGAAATTAAAAAAAATAATAAATAAGTATACTGAGCCGGACGTTATATTATTTAATTACAACTATATGATGGGTGACTCTAAGAAAATTGCTTATAAAAATATTTTTTTTGTAGAACCAGATACAAGAGTAGATAAGAGCAGTGTTTTAGAGACTTTCTTGAAAGATCATAGTGTTGTAAGTTTGTGTACAAAAATATATAAAAGAAGTTGCATTGATGTTGATAAGGATTATTCATCGTTTTACAAAGTTTCAAATGGAGAAGATTCATTACAGAGCATTGAACTATATAATAAAGCAGAATCGTTTATTTATATAAATGATGCACTTTATGATTATCGTATTGGAAGCGGGATGACCCGCAGATTTGATAAAAATTATTATATTGGTTTTAAGACAGTTCTTGAGCAAATTAGGAACCAAAAGAACAGTTGGAAGATATGCGATTTTGAAAGATTGTTTGCAGTAAAAGTTATGCAGACGGTGGGACGTGCCATCACGCAGTCGCGATATGGTTTTTGGAAGTCATATCCACAACAAAAGGAGTATTTTACCAATATCCGCAATGATGAGTTGGTTGACGATGCATTAAGCTACTTAAAATCTATAAAAGGATATTTGCAAACGAATCATTATTATTTATTAACACTACTAAAATTCAGATTATATTTTCCTATATGTATGCTTTTGTACATAAAAAATACTTTGTGCCAAATTGGAAGAGGAAAGGGTAAATGAAGATCAAAAATAGCTCTAAAATAAACAAAATCAATCTCCTTTTTTCAATTTCATATGTATTATTTGTCTTTTCGCTATTCAATCGTGATGTGTCGAATATTGACGTTTTGTATCCATTGACGATACCGGCAAAGTATATAGCACTTGCTATATTGACAGCTGGAATAATGTTTAGAGTATATACTAAAAAGCAGATTCAAGTAGTGATAATTTTATTATGTGCAGATCTCTTGGTATTAATGAAATCTGGAGCATTAATATTTATTTTAATTAGCTTATTTGCCTTTTTTGCAATTTGTTCTTAATGATGATATGCTTAAAAATGGTAAGCCGTTTGGAAAAGATTATTTTGATGAATTATTGGAACGTATTCGTGAAATACGAGCCAGTGAACGGAGAGCATATCAAAAAATTACAGATGTATTTGAACAGTGTAGTTATGATTATGATAAAAATAGCGATATCACAAAAGCTTTTTATGCTTTTGTTCAAAATAAGCTTCATTTTGCAGTTACCGGAAAGACAGCGGCAGAATTAGTTTATGAACGAGTAAATGCTGAGAAACCTGCTATGGGACTTACTACGTGGAAAGATGCTCCGGATGGTAAAATTTTGAAAAGAGATATTAGTGTTGCAAAGAATTACCTAAATGAAAAAGAATTATCACGCTTAAATAGGCTTGTTACAATGTTTATTGATTATGCAGAGTTGATGGCTGAAGATGAAGTATTGATGAGTATGCAAGATTGGGTAGAGCAGACAAATCAATTTTTAAGAAATAACAGAAGAGAGGTACTTGAAGGTAAGGGGAAAGTATCACATGATATGGCTATGAAAAAGGCGGAGAAAGAATATGAGATATTTCGGGTAAAGCAAGATCAGGAGTATGTTTCTGAGTTTGATAGAGAAGTGGAAAGATATTTAAAAGGTGAATAGTTAAGGAAGATATTATATGAGTGATGAATTGAAAGGCGCTATTATTACAGCCATAGTTACAGGGATTATATCAATTATAGGATTTGTAGTAATTTATAATTCTATGAAGAAAAATTTTAAGAACGAATTGGAAAAAGAAAAGACTAGAGCGTGTTTGAAAAATAAAAATTGCACAAACCAAATGTTGCATTTCCCTTTTTCATGATAAAATAAAGAAAAAGGGGTGTTCAGTATGTTGAGACGATATGAGTTAACAGATGAAGAATGGAACCGTATTGCACCATTACTCCCTCCTGAAAATACAGGAAAACAGGGACGTCCACGAAAAGATAACCGCATCCTTCTTAATGGGATGGTCTGGTTGGCACGCAGTGGTGCACCCTGGCGAGATCTTCCAGAACGTTATGGTTCCTGGCAAACTGTATATAGTCGTTTTCGTAAATGGATTGATGACGGGATTCTGGATAATATTTTTCGCATTCTAAGCCTAGAGGCTGAACTGGAAGAATTATCTATAGACGCTTCCATTGTTCAGGCTCACCAACATAGCGCAGGTGCTAAAAAAGGGGGGCCTCGAATGAAATCGGACACAGCCGTGGAGGAGCCAGTACCAAAATCCATGCAATAGTAGATTCTTATGGCTATCCAGTGTATTTTATGATCAGTGAAGGGCAGCGTAATGATATCAATTATGCAATTCCTTTACTGGATCATATCGAAATAGATGGAAGCAAGGTTCTGGCAGACCGTGGATACGACAGTAATCAATTGATAGATTACATTTACGATCATGGCGGTGAACCAACCATTCCATCCCGCCGAGGAGCTAAATTTGAACGTCGCTGCAATTGGTGGTTTTATAAGGAAAGACATCTGGTCGAAAATTACTTTCTGAAATTGAAAGCATTTCGCCGGATAGCAACACGTTATGACAAATTAGCATTTACTTACCTAGGGTTCTTATGCATCGTCTCAATATTAATTTGGTTAAAATGAACAACTTAAAATGTTTTTCAAACACGCTCTAAAATAAAAGCTGAAGCCCCATGGCGATTATCCACATGTATGCACACGTTTTCGGAATCATCAGTAATCCTACCTTTGGTTTTGTTTTACTGAATAAAGTTACCGGAAGATAGCAGCCAAAGGAAATGATGATGGCCGCAACCATTCTTGTCATATGGTAGCCATAGGTGTTTCCGGACATAGCATACAGGATGATGATCCCGATACCGGTCACTGCAAAGACAGCGTTTCGGATGACAGATAACTTCAGATTCCCCTCCTCGGAACACCAGTTGTTCTGAGGGAACAGGCAGATCACGATCCGGACAATGGCAGATATCCAAACGACAGCTTCAATGCTTCCCGGTGCGGCAAGTTCCGGGAAGGTAAGTTTCCATATGTACATTAAGATAATATAAAAGACAGTCATGGTAATCGATGAGACCTGCAGTCCGATTCCCAGCTGTCTTTTTATTTTGTCATTGCTTCCGCGTACAACTCTCAGGATTCGTGGTACCAGATGAAACGCATCGCCTCCGCAAAGAGTCAGAGTCAGGATTCCGTAAAGGATAAATAAGGGATTCCCCTGTGAGAAGAAGAAAAACAAGAGGGCTGCAGTCAGATCAAAAATCAGATATGCCGCGTCAAAAATTGCTTCCATCACATCCGGAATCTGTGGTTTGTAGTTGTTCTGTTTCATGATTCATTCTCCTTATAGTTTTTTAACTGCTCTTCTGCATTATTGCAGATTTTGTCAAATACCCGGATGCACAGACGGATTTCTTCTTCGGTCAGACCTCTTAACACATTTTGTGCAAACTGTTTTTGTGCGTTCAGGCCTGCTTCTATAATTATCTCAGCCTGATCCAACAGCGCGATTTCAATATGTTTTTTATTGTCTTTGCTTTGGATACGCTCCACCAGCCCTTTACTTTCCAGGTTTTTCAGCGAAGTGGAAACGTGGGATTTGGTTGATTTGCGGATCTTTACGATTTCTGCCGCGGTATTGTACTGCGGATTATTATGCAGGAACATGAGGATGTCATATTCCATCTGTGTCAATCCATAACGGTCACATACCTCGCCGGAAAGCAATTCATAATAGGTAGTAATTGTTTTATGCTTATCCCAGAAATACATGGGTTCCCTCCTTTATTGTTCTTTTTAGAACGATTATAGGGTAAAACTATTGAAATGTCAATGACGATAATCTTAACTTCCATTCAATTGATACACTGGGCGGGTTAATTCACAGTGTAAAAAATCAGATTTGCATACAGAAATGACCCACTTGAAAAACAGGTGGATCCTGAATTCAGGTGGGTCAGAATTAAACAATATAAGGCTTTACTTTTCACCATACAACGTCACTACTACACGATCCAGAGTCACTATTGCAGAAAAAAATCATAAAACTCCTTAAACGTATTTAAATGTTCTGTTGTTTTTACCCTGTCAACAATTCCATTAAAATAATCTTTTGTAGCTATATTCCCTGGTCTGCTTTTGGAATATCGGATTTTTTTATATCTCAACAATTCGTGCAAATAGTGAAAATGATATTTCGCTATTGTCTCCGTTTTCCCTTCTGGTACACTCATTCTTTCCGGATCATTCATTTCTATATTATAGTGAATGTAAAAAGGATAAAAATCCGATTCTTTTTCAATCTCTCCCTCTGGATACAGTCCCTTACATCCTAACAACCACGTCTCAAAACAATGATTACATACCAAAATAACTATTTCAAAATCAAACTCTCGATTCGGATAGTGTTCATTGATTTTCCTGATTATCTCCGATTTTCTTTCCTCAACTTTCAGTTCCTCGGCATCCAAAATCACAATCAGATTATCAATTTTCCCAGGATTCAGCAAAATAGTATCTATAGTATCAAAGAGAACTTTTGTAACTAATTGAGTAACACCCTGACCGCTTTGCAATATATAGTTGTTTTCTTCCACTTCCTGTATATCAGCAACTCGTTTATAATCAACCCCCATATATTCAAGCCAATTTGGTAATACTTTCAAAAAAGACTTTTCATCTTCCAACAAAAAGTAAAAATTCATTATATCTTCCCCTCAAATTCCCACCGATTGATCAAATTAAAATATGCATCATGCTGGCTGTTTCCGATTCCATAGCTGGCACTGCTGCTGTTTTTCACTACTGTCCTTTCTCTGTCAATAATCTTCCACCTGTCTTTACTAATCGCATTGATAATTTTAGGATGATGACTGGTAATAATAAATTGAAGATCCTTACGTTCAAATAACATCAATTCAGAAAGAACATCAATGCAATTCACTCCCAGACCATTCTCAAATTCATCAATCAACACAAGCGAATTCTCTGGCATGGTAAATAATTCAACAATATAATAAATGGTTTTTAACATACCATTAGAAATATCCTGCTGAAATAATTTCTTTCCATATACTTTTATCGATACCAGATACATCTCTCTATCCGAATCTTCCTCGACATCAATATCCTCGATTTCCATGAACAATTCTTTTACTGCATCAAATATCTGAACATAAATTTCTTCATAATATCTTTTCACAATATAAAGTTTTATTGCCACCGGGAGATGACTGAAAACTCTAAATTCTATCTGCTGATTACTGGCATTTAATACTTCAATAACCTTTGCCTTTAAACGGCTGAAACTTTCACTCCGGATTCCCTGACGAACTGCCAATTCCATCTCTACTGAATACAGCTTTCTTATTTCCGAAATTAATTTTTCAAAACTTTCATCTTCCGAATACTGTAAAATTAAACTTTCGTCCTTTTTTGGCTGTGGCACTTTATCATATCCGATCACTGCCACATTGGTGTCTCTTCTCTCAAACAGTATTTGACTGTTTCTCGTTAATTTTTCATACAAAAACTCATATTTACTTTCTTCTCCAATTACCAGTTCGTCCTCATTGACCCTGTTAATTTCATAAAACCATTCATACTCTTCATCGCCAATCAAAATTCCCATTCCAACACGATAAGGGCGTAACCCGATATCTTTATCAAAAGCTAATTTTAGTGAATACTCTACCACATTAAGAATTTGCGTCTTACCTACTCCTGACAGGCCAACCAGAAGGGTTACATCTTCATTAAAATAAATTCTTTCGATTTCCAGGTTTGTTTTTAAATTTTTAAATTCGATCCACTGGATTTTCACACAGTTCACCCCTTTTATTTATATCATTGTCATATCCACAATTTTTAATCAATTCTATTATGATTTACTTTACTACAAATATAGGGGGCGATCACTCACCCCCCTGCTTTTTTCGGTTCCCTCTTAATGGTGGATACTCACCAGCTTTTACTGCAGATTTTATCTCTTATAAAGAAGTATACACAAGACACTTTGAAATGGCAACTGTTTCAAATATTTTTATAGAATTTTTATTGTGCCTGACACCTTCTTGTTACATAATGAAGTCTGTCATCATTCTGCGTGATCTGTGTAAACAGATCGAATGTTTCAAAATTATCCCATTCCTGTGCCAGTGCCTTATAATTGTCATAATTCATATCAATCGTATACACCTCATCAACCTGAATATCCCCCAGCTGCTACCAGATTTGATTGAACGCACCTATATGATCTGGATGCGGATGGGTTAGAATTCAGGCATTTACATGGTTTTCTTTTTCTTCCAATACCTGCCGCACATATTCTTCCAGAGAACGCCCTGGAGCACGTTTATTACTCATAATGCAACCTCCAAATGTAGTAAATTTCTATCTCCTCCCAAGCGAAGTGTAATAAAAATATATTTACTATTATTATGAGTTCAAAAACGTAGGCAGTAAAGCTACCCAAGATTTAAGCGCTTACTTAACTTTGGTTTGACATCCACGTTACTGATTCTTTAGTATGCGCAATTTCATCTCTTTGTATACTAAATATTTCCACATCACCACCACAATAGTTTTCATTTTGTCGTTGTTCTTCCATATATGTGTATACTATCATATTATAAGCAAATCCCTTTGCTTCTTTTAATGACATTTTCGAAAAATCAGGTGAATTTTTCCCGTTTTTTAAATTGGTATTCATATACTGTGATTGACCATCACAATCATAACGATAAAAAAGTGTATGTCCTGGTCCTCCAAAATTGCGTCTTCTTAAATTCAACTCTTCAATTTTGTATAAATATTGTTCTGTTCCAATATAGCCACCTATATAAAATATTGTTTTCGTTACATTTTCTTTTTGAATTTTTGCTAATAGTTTATTAGAAATATCTATAACGGTATCTGTTTTATTTAAATCTTCTATTTCTAAATCATTTAAAAAACTTGCTATACTTCTTTCCCCAATCGATGCATTGCCACAATATGTAATTACAACTTTCCATGATTGTAGATAATAATATTTGCACGCATTATCTTCGTAACTCTTTTTCACTCCCCCTACATAATGCGTCACGCGACTATCACACGCCATTACTATGCCATCTGGAACTGTTACATTTACTAGAATCGACATATAACTCCTCATCCCTTTTTATATATATTCTATAAATCTTTCAATTTCTAATGATAGCTTAATAAAAAAGTTTATCCTCACCAGAATATATTTTTATTGTTCCATCCTGACTAACTTTAATAGTTATTCCATTTTGTTTATTGCACCTGACATCTTCTGCGTTCCAAAAAAATTGTTCTCACCGCATTGACTAATACATTATTTTGTTTCCCATTCGATCAATATGATACAGTTCTTTTAATTTAGTTTCAAATACATTATAGTATTCTATTTCTTCTCCATCTGTATCAAATCCTAACATACCAAGTCCATATTTTTTTCCTTTTTGTTTTGTAACAATCCCCGCATCAATAAGTTTTTGAATCATTTGATTCACTTCATCGTCTGTATAACCCTCAATCTTAATCTTAGTAGCTGTTGTAGTTAAAGGACTCACCCTCTTTACAACTTTCTTTAATAATTCTAAATCCATATAAAATACTCGTCGAGTAAGTTTACTCAACTCTCCTTCTCTATATTTATTAGACATTTACCAAACATCTATATCACATCTCCCCCTCAAAAGATAACTACTATTCTAAACAGTAGTTATTTCTTCTAAAGGAATTCTTTATTCTGATACTAGCATATCACTATCTCTAGTTCAATGGAAATATCTTCCAGCAAATCCTATTAATATATTTGTTTACATTTTAACCTTAGTTTCTCATCTGAATATATCTGCCACACAGTAGCAATCATCCCCATATTCTTCAATACTTTATACATTTTGGTTTTATCTTTTCTACTATGACCAACAGCTTTTCTTACGCTATTATCATTAATCGTCTTAATTGTTTCTATAATTTTATTTCTATTTTCTTCTGTGCAATTCATTCCTAAATATACCTTAGATAAGCTAAGGTCAAACTCTTGTGTTTTGTGCAAACTTCCCTTTTCATCTTTATACGAATCAAACATACCCTTCTTAATATCCTCATGATTTCTGGTCACTATTCGATATTCTTTTTCGTATTTCCATACACTATCTTTAGTATACATAATTTTTCCACATGAATGTAGCTGTCTTCTTTGCACACCATTTATTTCATTTTGTTTCAACATTTGTTCTAATGCTAAATTTTTATTCTTCAACCAGACTTTTAATTCATCATCAAAACACTGCCTATTTGCTACATATGTAACAGGAGTCACTTGTCCCTTCCCGCCATGCAAAAATGCGTACTCTATACACATTCCCGTATGTGATTCCGCATAGTGAGCCCACATCAACTTGTCATTCCATTTACTACTCAAACAAATAATTTCATTTCGATTCAATACATCTTCGTAAAATTCTCGTACATTATTATTTTTTTGATCCGCATATAACATCTTAAATTCAAACGGATCGTTTAAATATTTCACCCTAGACGCCCAAATTTGTTCTTTCTTAATTGTTTGAATTCTTTTCGCCCTCATTTGCCCAGATCCTATAGGTTGATACTTGTAAAGCCGATCGGGAATAAATTGGTTTTTATATTTATTTGCCTCCAATTCATCTTTTTCAATAAAATCCAAATATTTATCATATGAAAATTTTTCTCTCATAAAATTCCCCTTTATTTTCATTACATCTGATGCCTGCCTACTTGGCATATGATTTTCTACAAATTGAATTTACTTTTATTACATTCCACAAATTCCTTTCCCATAGATAGCAAGGTATATATACACTCCATAATAGCCAGCACTCCAACAAAAAAAGTAGCTGCTGTCATATCATAAATATGAAACATCATCAAATACTTTTCTTCATAATCAAAACAAAAGACCAATAATATTGCAAACACAGATATAAAAAATTTCGGGAGGCTAAAATACCACATTACCGGTATTCTGTATTTTGCATTCATTCTCTTTAATACTACCGAAAATGCAATCATTAAGACAAACGATATTACGAACAGTCTAACGCACACGCTTAACATTCCACGAACAATATCTCCCGATAACATTAGATCATCAAATCTTCCCATCAGCATTTCCTCCTTAATTCATCATATGGACTTTTATTGATTACTTTTTCTAATTATAGTATGATAAATCCGTTTCTTTTTTCGGATGCGTTAATAGATCCTCTAACTATGCATTGTGGAATCTAATATACGACAACATCAAGTTAATCACTTGAATATTCTCACTATTATTTTCAACCAGTACCTATCTCACTTCACCGTAATCACCCCAACCGTCCCCTTAAACGAAGCATCAAACACATACTGTGGTATCTTCTCCGTCAGTTGGTCATCATACGCAAAATGCAGATGCGCTCCTATCACAGCGACCACCGGGCTGTCTTCTGCAAATACCATGTCCAAAAATTGTTGTGTCACTTCGTCCGGGCTATAGAAGCAATCTGTTCCCCACAAAAGTGCCCGGTCCTGCCATACAGCCTTTGAAGCATCGCTAAGACCATCATTTACTTGCGATTTCAGCGGAACATGCATTGTTAAAATAATTGGTTTATCTTCCACCCATAATTCTTTTAATTTTTCCAATCCCGCTTCTGATAATTGGCTGGTATTATTATTAATTCCCACAACCAGGAACTCATCAAAATCCTGAACCATTACCTCTTCCATATCCCAGGATTCTTTCTCTTTCTGCTGCACATCCTCGTCCGTATATGTATCACTATACCAGATTCCCAAATCATGATCTGCACGATTGTACATAACCGGAGCTTTAATCCGTTTTAAATCTGTCATCAGGCAGTTCAAATTAGCTTCTGAGAAGAAATCGATCATATCACCATTCAAGATTACACCGTCTGGATTTTCCGCATTGATTGCATCTACCATTTCCGGCCACGTTTCCTGCGAAGTTTTTCCGTCAGAATTTGAAAACATTGTAACACGTTGCTCGATTTCTTCACTTTTTTCTGATATATAGTCGCCATCGGGAACTATAATATGTTGATCGTTTACTACGATTAATTTGTATTCCTTCTTTAAATCCTGGATATTTATTTCCTTATTATCCCAAGATATAGATTCCGTCGGTGTGATTTCTGCTGATGGTTGTTCCTCTGTATTGGTCGAAATACTATTCTTTGACGAATTGCAAGCACATATACTTATTCCTAATACACTGCCTAGAGCCATGGCTATTATTTTATTTTTCCTCATACGGTTCCTTTCCATATTTCCTATTAATAATCTTTGATTTATTTATTCCAACTGAAACGATCTTTCTCAAAACATTTTTTTTCAACCTGCTTTGCATAGCTGAATAAGATTAATACAATTGATAAAACAATTAATTTATATTGCTTTTTCAATCCTGAAATATCTATTTCCTTCTTTTCCAAGGAAAGTGCTGTTTTTTCTTCTGTTGAATTTGTTGTATTTTTGTCTGATTGACTTTTAGCATCCCATGATGTTGTTTCTAGCTCGGATTTATAGGCAACCAGCATTCCCGCAAACAATCCAGTTAATAATATTCCTGATACTATTGTTGTTTTTGCATCTTTTCTTTCTTTAATCACCTAATATTTTCTTCCGGCATCTGTTTTTTATAATTATATATCGTTTCCTACCATCCGCATATTATTTTCTTGTCATTTCATACTATAATTATCATTCCTTTATTTTCTGATTCATAAAGTAATACTCATATTTCTTATACTGATCCCACATTTTTTGATCTTCGTCTGATAATTCATCCACAACCTCCCCATTTTCCACAAAAAGGCCATCACTGTGTGCTGTTATCGCTTTTCTTACTGAATTAGTAATTTTCATAAATGCAGGTCCATCATATCCTATTTGTTCAAACAATTCGTTCATCAAGTAATTCGGAGCAATATCGCTCCCTTCTCCTATAAATTGATTACCTGTCAGTTCTTTCGCTGCATCATTTGCATACATTATATAAGGTGTTGCATAATAATCATAGAATCCCTCCAAATCACTCACATCTAAATCAATTCCCAGCATCTCATACACACTATTTTCTTCACCAAGCCATGGTTTATGATCTCCAAAAGCAACCACAACACACGGTTCATCCAAATTATTCACTTTCTTAATAAGTTTTTCCAACTCTTCCCCTGTCTTTTTAATGCCGCTAAGATAATTATTAAAAATATTGTATTCATATTCCGTATAATTATCTTGTTCTAAAATATATGGAACATCAAATAATTTATTTGTTGTATAAGGACCATGGTTCTGATAGGTGACACTTAAGTTAAAATAAGGTACTCCGTCATCAATTGCACTTTCTAAATCTTTATACAATTCTGGGAATAAAATATCATCTCCCGCTATTTCGCCATTTGCCAAAGCACTGTATCTCGATTCATAAAAATCGTATTTGCTAAACCCTAAATGATCATTTGTATTGACTCTATTATAAAACCATTCATAACACGGATGACTTCCTTCTACCCGATATCCCTGTTCTGTAAAATATCTGGCATAAGAGTATGTATTCTTGCGAAGATCCGGATAAGTATCTGCTCCTGTTATAAATCTTCTTTCGGTTCTGACCGTTCCAGCTGCAAAGATATCTGTTAATAAATTTCCATGATAAGAAATTTCTTTAACGCGATTGAATGCAGCATATGGATCATTTTCCGAGTTAAATTCCAATTGTGGATATATTGAAAAATCTCCATACGCTTCCATCATAATAGCAATAATATTAATTTTTTTATCTGCTGGTATATCATCCTCTTTAATATCTTTTAAACTATTTTCTATTTCTTTTTTGCTGTATCCACTCGGTTTTTCCATTTTAGCTTCTTTGCTACTATACAAAAACGGATAAACAAAACCTCTGCTAACAAATTGTTGTGTAGCT
>OMGY01002280.1_pt1 | contig 14697 bp, 13 predicted proteins | sample 1674461 | NCBI WGS metagenome assembly OMGY01 (sample SAMN05578579, study PRJEB25193) | human gut metagenome | biome: Human Microbiome; feature: human-associated habitat; material: feces | host: Homo sapiens | place: USA:Birmingham
CTTGGGGTTCAATTATTTCTGCAGCGTGCGCTATGCGTCATACACATTTTAAGATCCTCGTCTGCATCTGTTTGTGTGTGGTTTTCTTAATCGTGCTCATAGTAGAGCTTCCCGGTATCCTTATAAACCGAGCTTTAGGGCTTGATGGCAGTCAGCCAACTGAACAGGTCACGATTGTTACTGTGTTCGAAACAGTAACAGATGTGATTTCTAACATTATCTATATTTTGGAGCTGGAGGTGCATTGGGCTTTGATACAATCGCTGCCTTTGCGGTTCTCAAATTGAAGGAACGTTATCCTGATATTCGTCTGATCCTCGTGCTTCCTTGCTTCTCTCAAACGAGAGGATGGTCGCAGGAAGATATAGAGATATACGATGACATCAAACAGAAGGCCGATAAAGTTGTATATACTTCTCAGGAGTACACGAGGGGCTGTATGCATAAACGCAATCGCCATCTGGTTGATAACAGTTCTGCTTGTATTTCTTATCTCACAGAAAACAAGGGCGGAACTTTTTATACAGTGAACTACGCTAAGAGCAAAGGTGTCGAGGTAATAAACATTGCAGAGTAAACAGAAAATAATCGTACTCCTTTCCCCTGTATTTTAGCTTCTTCACCTCGTTGGAAATAAAAAGCGGTAAATGTCTATGGCTGTAAAAGGAGCCTGTAAAAGGAGCGGCTGCTTTCTTTTGGCTTAACATTCGTAAAAATATGTGACATCTCATAAAATCCATTGATTTTTCACGATTTTCGTGCTATACTGTTTTCCATAAACAAGGCGGGAGATGAAGCGTATGGCTGTCCAGTACAACCGGCTGTGGAAATTGCTGATTGATAAAAAGATGAAAAAATCCGCCCTGACAGAGTTGGCAGATGTGTCCTCCTCTACGATAGCAAAGCTGAACCGGGACGAATATGTGAGCCTGGAGGTTTTGGAGCGGATCTGCCGGGCGCTCCGCTGTGACATCGGGGATGTGATGGAGCTGACGGAAGAATCAGAGAAATAGCGGGACGCCTGCAGCGGCTTCTGTGGAAAGGATGGTACGATGAAAGTAGAACTGAGAAAGCCGGCGTCTGTCAACGCCATTCTGCTGATCGGTATTTTCACTTTTGTCTTTTTAGGTGCGGAATATCTGTTTGTCAATATGATCTCCCTGTCGGTGACGGAAGGGAAAACCGTTATTGCCCAGAACTATGCGCTGGGCGCCAGCGCCGTCGGCTTTTTCCTGTATCCGGCCATGGAACGCTGGGTTGGAAGGCGCTATAAAAGCGCGCTGACCTTTATCCTGGCGCTGGGTGCGATTATCTGTACCTTCATTGTCCAGCAGCATATCTCCTATGCGGCGACCATGACGGCAGGGATGGTGCTCTTCCTGCTGCTGGGCGTTTTCGGCAGCGCCGTCCACTATCTGGCTGCCGTCACCATAGACGGCGACAATGCATTGGCACGGCTGGCGGGGATCGCCTACGCCCTGGGAATTCTGCTCCAGTATGCAAACAACAACCTTGTCAACCTGGAGGTTGCGGAGGCGGCGTTTCTTTCGGTATTCCTGGCGGCTTTGAGCCTGCTGGTCATCCGAACGAGACAGGCCGCCCAAAGCCGCATCGAAATGACGGAGACTGCGGGCGCCTCTTCGGAACCTGCGGAAGACATTTCCCTCACCCGGAAAAAACGGACGGCGGGCATTATGCTGGCGCTACTGGTAGTGCTGATGGCCTGCGTGTTCAGCACACTGGACAATGCCGTGACTCTCCGTCATGCGAGCGGGACGGATATCGGGCAGTGGCCCCGCCTGCTGCTGGCATTCAGCGGCCTCGCCGCAGGCTTTGTCTTCGATATCCGCAAGCGGAAGTATATGGGGCTTATTATGTACTGCGTGATGATGATGTCGGTTCTGTCCATTGTGGTACTGAACCTGGGCGCTCCGTTCCTGATCGGACTGGTGGTCTTTTACCTGTCCTCGGGCTTTTTCGTTGTCTTCTTTACAGCGAGCTTTATGGAGCTTTCCCGGCATATGCGCCTGCCGTCGCTGTGGGCGGGCATGGGCCGCGCCATGAATAACGTGAGCGCCGCCCTGATCACCAACGGATCGGTGGCGCTGCTGGCCACTGGCAACAGCCTGGCCGCCATTGTCATCGCCCTGGTGCTGTTCGTGGCGGTCAGCGTTGCTATGGCCGTGTATACCGCCCGCATGAACGCCGTCATGGAGCCCAAGGAGCCGCCTGCTTCCCAAAAGTCGGACGAAGAGCGCAGGGAGGCGTTCATCGCAAAATACGGGCTGACCGAACGGGAATGGGATGTATTTTCCCAGATGATTTCTTCGGACAGCAGCGCCCAGGAGATCGCCGACTGCCTATTCCTGTCCAAGCGGACGGTGGAACGGCATATCTCCGCCCTGTACGAAAAGACGGGCACAAAATCCCGCATCACTATGTACCTGCTTTACCGCAACGATTAACATACAGGATAAAAGAACACCCTGCTTTCTCTCAGGAGAGGCAGGGTGTTTTTGTGTGCGGTAACGAATTGTCCTGATAAAAAACATCGTTTTCCCCACTTGAAAAATGAAATTTACGCCATTCGGCATCCGGGAAAGGAAAAATCAGGAACGAAAAGTACACCTCAACCCCTATTTGGAACGATTAGAAGTTGTGCATATATAAAGCCTCAAAATAGTTGCTTTGATTTATATAATATGCACAAATGGCGGTTGACCGCCATCAGTTTTTTGAAAAATGGCGGTTCACCGCCACCTGTTTTGATACGATTGGCGGGATTTACGCATAGACAATCCGGCCTCTTTTCACCTAAAATGAGGGCGTAAGAATCCACTTCCCGGCGTCTGCCGCGGTTCCCCAAAAATTCAGGAGGAGAAGAAATGATGGAATACGTTCAAAGAGAACTTCCCTATGTGCGCTCCTTTGTCTTGCGCTCGGTGTACGGCGTGCTGCGGCAGGAAGGGATTACTTTTGGGGAGGAAGAGCCGGGAAGGGTTATTGCCGAATGGAGAGAGGACGGAACAGACGTCTCCCTTTCCATAACGGCGGAGGAAAAAGCGTTTGGAACCGAACTGACGGTTTCGCTGCGCCGCCCCTGCGACGGGATACCGGAGCAGAGAGCGTACCGGCTTCTGCAGGAGATGCTGGACCAGATCGTCCGGCATTTGGAAAATACCCTGATGACGAAAGGGGAGGAAGACGCTTAAAAAACGCCGCTTCAGGGGACAGGAGGTGTGAGAAATGACGGGGATAAAATGGAAGAGAATGCTCGCCGCCTTGTGCTGCGCTTTCATCGCCATATCCGGCGGGTGTGCAAATCCCAGCACTTCTTCGGGCAGTTCTGTTTCCCAGGAATCCGGCATACCGGCGTCGCAGGAAACGTCTGAGACACAGGCTCCATCTCAGATGGCGGAGAGTGCGTACGAACCGTCCGCCCCGTCGTCAAGCGTTCCTGAAAGTCAGAGCAAGCCGCCGGAGAGCGGCAGGCCCTCTGTCGCCTGGAGCAGTATAGACGATATTTTGGCAGGGATGTCTCTGCGCGGTAAGATATGCCAGATGCTGGTTCTCAGCCCGGAACTGCTCACCGGCGTTTCCGGTGTAACAGCGGCCGGAGAAACCACACGGCAGGCGCTTGTTGATATGCCGGTGGGCGGCCTGATATACAGCCGTCCCAACCTGAAAAGCCGGCAGCAGGTATGTAAAATGCTGTCCAACACCCAGAGCTATTCCAAAATACCGCTCATACTGACCTGCGACGAGGAAGGCGGGCGCGTCAACCGGCTGATGAGTACGGTGGGTACGACATATATCGGGCCGATGTTCGGGTATAGGGACCAGGGGGGCGGAAACCGCGAGGCAGAACGCCCACACCATTGCTTCGGATATGCGGGTGCTGGGATTTAACGCCGACCTGGCTCCGGTGGCGGATGTGTGGTCGAATCCGGACAATACGGTCATCGGCGACCGGGCTTACAGCGACGATTTCGCACAGGCGGCTGAATTGATCCCTGAGGCGGTCCGGGGCTTTCACAGCGGCGGCGTGGCAACCACGCTGAAGCACTTCCCAGGCCACGGGGATGCGCTGGCCGATTCCCATGACGGCGCTGTATATGTGTCGAAGCCCCTCGAACAGCTGCGCCGGGAGGAACTGCTGCCCTTTCGGGCGGGGATTGCCTCCGGCAGCGATATGGTGATGATCGGGCATTTGATCCTGACCGAAATCGACGCCGCCCAGCCCGCGCCGTTTTCCTACCGCATCGTCACGGAGCTGCTCAGGGAGGAGCTGGGCTTTCAGGGAGTGGTCATTACCGACGGGCTGCAGATGAAGGCGCTGACCGACTCCTATACCAGCGGGGAAATCGCCCGCCGTGCGGTGTCGGCAGGAGTAGATATCCTGCTTTGCCCGTCAAACCCGCAGGCGGCCGTCTCCGCTTTGGAGGAAGCGGTCGCGTTGGGAGAAATCAGCGAAGAGCGGATCAACCAAAGCGTGCGCCGGATCCTTGTCATGAAGGTAAACCGCGGGATTTTGAAACTGGAGGGCTGAGAAAGCCCTGCTGTCCGCATACCAGCTTCAGGAGGAAAGAGAATGAATGAACAAATCAATTTGATTCAATATACCAAAAAGCGGAGTCTCTGCACGCGGCTGCTGCCGCTTCTGCTGGCGATGGGGTTGCTGCTTGTCGGCTGCTCCGGCGGGACGGAGCCTTCGGAGCCGTCTTCCGATACAGGCAGCTCCACAGCGTCCGCCAGCAGCACGCCTGCCGCTTCGGCGCCGGAGCCGGAACCTGAGCCGGAAACGCTGGAGCAGGAGCTTTTGAAAAAGCGGGGCGTCGCCTTTGACCAGTCGGATTACAAAACCTTTACCGGCGCAGAAGGCGTGCTGAGCCTGCAAACCGTCTTTTCGAATCTCAACCCCAAAAAGGCCGGCGGCAATCTGTCCAGCGTCTTCCTGTCCGGCGGAAAAATCTATCAGTACCGCTGCGACGCGACCCTGCCGGGGGGACAGAACTGCCGGGAGGTGGGAACCCTGCCCCTTGCGGAACAGCCCGTCTACCTCCAGGCCAACGATTTCAACGGCGCCGACCTGGAGGTGGTCTACCGGGGCGGCAAACGGTATTCGGTCAAGTCTGCCAGCAACAACGGCCCGTACACTGCGACGGAGAGCAAGTATCTCCATCCTGTCCTGACGCACGCCTGGCGCTACAGCGCAGACGGAAAAACGCTGACCGAGGACGTCGGGCTGCGGGACAGAGCCCAGCGGATTGTGCACGTCGGAGGCAGCTATCTGCTGATCGCAGACGGGAAGCTGGAGGCGGCGGCAGAACGACAGCTCCCCTCCGAGAACTTTGAAGGGTACTATTTTGACGACGATGAGGACGGCTATATTGTTTACGAGGTGGCGGACGAGGCCGTGGGGGACGGAGAAAAAGCGGTTGCCATCTTAAATGGGAACATCCTGGCGACCGATCAGGCGTTTTACCAGATCATGTACGACGATATCTCCGAGAATAATCTGAGCTATGAGGAAAAGACCACTAACGCCGACGGCACCCCCGCCGCCTATCTCCCAAAATTCGGCGGCGGCAACCGCTACCGGCTTGTAAAGCTGGAGCTGCTGAGCCGGTATTACAGCGACGTGCTCACCATCGCCCATGATTATATCATCACGGCGGACTACAAGCTTCTCCCCGCCACGGAGGCGATAGGCGAGGACTATGAATCGGGCTACATCGCATACCCGCCGGATGTGATGGAGAAGCTCCTCGCTCTGAATGGCTATTGAAATTAATAAAAATCGATCAGGAGGCGTTCTGCTATGAAAAAGAAAAGCGTATTATCCTTGCTGCTGGCGGCGGCGCTGGCGCTCTCTCTTGCCGGCTGCGCCGGGCAGGGGCAGCCGGGCGAAAAGGAGCCTGTCGTCAACAGCGACGGGACCATCACGAAAGAAGAAAACGACGTAAAAATCACTGAGACAGCGGCCAGGTCCATCGAAACCGAGCTGTATGAAACGGCGGATTTCAGCCTGCAGATCCCCAAGGGCTGGACAGTCACCAGCGGCGGTACGGCCATGTACCATTCCATCCGGGTGCAGGATCCCAGCCAGCCCCTCAACCAGATGTTTGTCCTGCTGAAGGCGGAGGGCCTGCTGCACAGCCAGGAGGGAAAGGATGCCTATGCGTATAACGTCACCATGGGGAACACATGGGCGCAGATGCTTTCCCAGGCGCCGGTGCTGACAACCCCCTCCACCGAAAACTTTTTCAAGCTGTTTTCGGAATACGCGGTGTTTGCAGAGCAGTGGGAGCCGAGCTATGCCGGCTATACCTTCCCCCGGTTTGACGGCTTTACCGTCACCGACCGCTTTGCCTCGGCCAGCCTCCTGTCCTCGTATGCTCTGGGAGAAGAGACGCTGCGGGCGTCCTTTACCGAAAACGGCAAGGAGGGCGAGGGGATGTTTGCCGCGTCGGTGGTGGACTTCGGAAGCGTTGATATTGCCGCAGGACCGCCGTCGGGCTATATCATCCCCCGGGCGGACGGCGGCTACTACATGGCATACAACGTCATGGCGGTCACCGCCGCGAAGGATACCTTCATCGAATGGGAGAGCGTCCTCACCAAATGCCTTGGAACGCTCGCCTATTCTGAGAGTTTCGTAAAAGCCACTGAGCAGGCCGGTGAAGAAAAGGTGGCGATGTCAAAGGAAATCAGCCGCATCACCAACGAGAGGCTGGAAATCATCATGGCGGCCTGGGAGGACCGGAACGTCGAGCAGGACATCACCAGCCAGATGCAGAGCGACGAAACCGGCGGCTACGAGCGCGTGTACGACACGCAGACCGGCGAAATCTACCGGGCGGAGGCCGGATGGTATGAAAGCACCGGCAGTGACCGCTACAAGCCGGTGACTGAAAACAAAATGTATGCAGAGCCCATCAGCGGTTACATCGAATAGGGAAGCGGCGGAAAACCGCAAACAAGGAATACATGACAAGGAGGGAAACGGAATGCGTCAGGTGAAAAGGCTCCTTCCCTATGTCCGGCGGTATGTGCAGATGGCCGTTTACGACGTGCTGGACGCGGAGGGGGCGGAATACCGGAAAGAGGAAAGCGGCGCGGTGGTCGCCCGGCTTTCGGTTTACGGGAACGTCAGCACCTTCAGCCTTTCGACAGAGATACAGGATGTGGGGACCGGACTGACGGTTTCCATGCGTGAACCCTGTCCCGGCCTGTCGGCCCAGGGAGAGGAACGGGCGGTGACCGCCGTAGCCGATAAGGTTGCCCAGTACCTTGAGAACGAGCTGATGATCAACCGCCGCTGTTTCGTGCCGGACCGGCATTATGCCGTATAGGGAACAGCGGCGCAGGCACAGGCGGAAATCGGCCGGATCCGTGCGGAAGCGGAAGCGGCCAAGGCTGCGCAGACTGCTGCACAAACTCCGGCCGCGCCTGACGGTACGGTATGCCCCTCGTGCGGCGCGTCCGCTGCCCCGGGCGTGAAATTCTGTCCGGAATGCGGGGCGCCGCTCTCCCGGCAGAGCGAATAAACAGACAATGAATCTGAATATCTGGAGGGATATCTATGGCAAATGAATCGAGAGTATTCCGGCTGCCCGCCGGTATGAGTACCCAGGTAGTGGCGAACGCCGTATCGTCGTTCCTGTCCTCCGCCAAAGGGATGGAGGTACAGAGCGCCGAAACCACAGAAGGCTATGTGGTGCAGGGCCGTCAGGAAAAAGACGGCTGGAAGACCATTGCCGGCATGAGGATGGCTACGACGGTGCAGATGATCCGAATGGATGACAACTTAAACGTCACCGTGGGTCAGGGCGAATGGTCGGATAAGATCGGCGCCGGCGCGCTGGGATGGTTTATCGCATGGCCGCTGGCGGTGACTGCCGGTGTGGGCGCCTACAAGCAGAAAAAGCTGCCGGAAGAGATTTTCCAGGTGATTGAGCAGTGCATCGTCTCCGGCGGCCGCTCGGTGGTGGTGCGAAACGCCGGGGCGGAACTGAACGCGGGTATGGTGGTTTGCCCCGCCTGCAAAACCCAGTGTGCGGCCGGCGCCAAATTCTGCAACAACTGCGGGGCGAAGCTGGAAAACAAATGCCCCCAGTGCGGGGCGGAGATACCGCCCGGAAGCCGCTTCTGCGGAGCATGCGGAACGCCGCTTTCCCCGCAGGGCGCTCCGGTGCGATAAAGGGAGGAGATTGCGTATGCGCAGGGAAAAACCGCCGGGGCGGCAAAAAGGCGCACGGCTTTTCAGTATGCTGCTGGCGGTATGCCTGATGATCGCGGCCCTTCCCCTGTCCGTTTCGGCGGCGGGGGAATATGTGCCGGGAAATCCCCGCTGGTCGGGCTACCAAAACCAGGTGCAGTGGGATCGGCCGGCGGGAGCGGCCTCCGGCGACAGCTTTGAATACGAGGCGCAGCTGCTGCTGGGCGACGATGTGGTCGAGTCCAAGGCAGTGGAAATCGACACCTATTTGTTTTTCACAAACGACGTGGTGACGCGGCCGCAGGAAGAGTACACCATACGGGTGCGTGCCAGATGGATCATGATCGTGGGCGACCCGGACGGCCAGTATATGGTGGCGGACGTCGGCGAATGGGGCCCCTGGGCGACCAAGGCGGGGTCGGGCGGCGGAGAAGCCGAACCGCCCCATGAGCACAGCTATACCCAAAAGCACGACGCGGCACAGCACTGGCAGGCGTGTTCCTGCGGCGACAAAAAGGATGCGGCGGATCACAGCTTCGGCGCATGGACGGCGGATGGCAATACAGAGAGCCGCACCTGCACCGTCTGCGGCTACGCCGAGACAAGGGACGCCGCGCAGACGTCAGCCACCGGGGAAACCACGGATAACGGGCAGGATTCCGGCGGCGAAGGCATCGCGGAACTGACCGATGAAAATACCGGCGTTTCCGTCTCCCTGTCCGAAGCGGTTCCGGAGGGTGTGGAGCTGTACGCCGGCGTCATGGAGGCGGAGAGCCTGCTTGAAGAGAAGCCGGAGCTGAAAGAAGAACTGGACGGCCTGCTGTCGGTGTATGAGATCAGCATCCGCCAGAACGGGGAGCCGGTGGAAATCAAAGACAGCGCCATGACGGTGCGCATCCCGATGAACAGCCATCTGGAGGGCTACGCCCATTACCAGGCGGTGCGGGTGGACGGCGAGCCGGAGCGCATAGAGGCAAAGGCCGAAGACGGCAGCCTGGTCTTTGAAGCCGGCGGCCCGGGCCGGTATGCCGTACTCGGTTCCGATACCCCCTTCTCCGTTTCTGCAATCATCCAACCCGACCCGTTGCCGGGAGACGAAAAGGATGGAAACGCCGTCTACATCGTTCTGTTGGCCGCGATACCGGCGGCTGTCCTGCTGGCGCTGCTGCTTGTATTCTTATACAGGAAAAAGCGGAAGGCACAGGATAACCCGCCAGCCGGAGGAAAGGATCCGTCCGAACCGGACGGCGGAAATACCAAAAACTGATTCTACCTGTAAAGGAGAGAATGAAGATGCTTCGAAAAAAGAGTTTGCTCGCGCTGCTGCTGTCCTTATGCATGGTGGTAGGAATACTGCCGGCGACAGTGTTTGCTGCGGGGCAATATGTGCCGGAAAATCCCCGCTGGTCGGGATATGGAAACCAGGTAATGTGGGATAAACCTGCCAACGCATCAGGCAGCACGTATCTTGAGTATGAGGCGCGGCTGGTACTGAACGGTAAGGTACTCCAGACAGAAAGCGTTGAGATAGACAGGTGGGTATTTTTCGATTCGAAGAATATCACTCAGTCGAAGGATGCGTATACGCTTAAAGTACGGGCCAGACAGATTTACCTTACCGGCGATCCGGACGGCTATTATACCGTATGGAAGAGAGACGCCTGGGGCGACTGGGCAATCGGCGGCAATACCGGCGGCGGAGAGGGGCCTACTCCCCCCCATGAACACAGCTTCGGCGGCTGGAAAAATAATGGAACCCAGCATTGGAAAGAATGCCGCTGCGGCGAGAAAACTGAAGTGGGCAACCATACTTTCGGTGATTGGACGATAACAAAGGAGCCTACCACAACCGAAACAGGTTCCAGAGAACGCACCTGCTCCATCTGCAAATATACGCAGACAGAGACGCTGCCGGTTCATACGCACGATGTTCACGATGAAGCATGGAAATATGACGAAACCCAGCACTGGCAGGAATGCTCCTGCGGTGAAAAGCTGAATGTGGCAAACCATACCTACGGCGATTGGAAAGTAACCAAAGAGGCCACCGAGACTGAAGCGGGTTCCAGAGAGCGCGGCTGTGCGGTCTGTGAATATGTGCAGACTGAAGCCATCCCTGCAGCGGGAACCGGAGAGCCAACCGATTCGACTGATCCGACCGATTCATCCGATTCGCAGGGTCAGCAGGATCCTTCCGGCGACACCGGCAGCCCCCAGACCGGGGACAGCAGCAACATGATGCTGTGGATCAGCCTGATGCTGGCCTCCTGCGGCGGCGTGCTGGGAATGCTGCTTTACAGGCGGAAAAAGGCGGCGGCCGGGAAATAGCCCGTCTGCCTGAAACCAAACGGAAAAGCCGGCGGGAAGCGGCGGACGGAAACGGGACTATGTGTCCTGGCCGCCCTTCCCCGGCTGGACCGGAAAGAAACGGAGGCGACTTATGAAAAAACTGTTTGCGGCGCTGCTGACGCTCTGTATGGTGTTTGGGATGGCCGTCCCGGCCTTTGCGGCCGGAGATCCCCTTACCATCCGCTTTTACTACGGCGGCGCGGACTACGGCAGATATAAGGAAGGCTGGATTGACGTCGGCAATATTGATACCGGCGCCGGCCGGTTCTATGCGGCAATAAACTTCGGGGATGAGGAAATTGGAGGGGACATCAATCCTGCGGACAAAAGCATCACCGGCAGCCATGACCTCATCGGTTCAGCGTGGCTGTATTATGATGTGGAGGCTGCGGACAGCTCCAGCTTCTCCGTTACGCTCCCCAAGGGTCCGAGCTACCACTACCCCGGCAGCGAATACAGCCCGCCCGAGACCACCGAGTTTGCCGCATGGGTGGTGAGCGACGGAAACGGCGGGTATAAGGAGCTGGATGGTTCCGTCACGGCGGAGGATGTTCAGAACGCAATCGTGACGGACGAGGAAGGAAAAAGAATCGCCGTGATCAAGGCGGCTTTTCCGGCGGTTGTCATAGACAAAAACGCACTGACCTATGAAGAGACCGGACATCCGAAATATGCCGTCATCCTGCGAGCCAATGGCGGAACCTTTGCGGAGGATGGCAGCGACCATTTGTATGTGTGCCCGCAGTCGCTGGAATATTCCGCTCTGAACGACTTTTTCGTGGAGGCATCCTGTCCTAAGCCGTCAAACGGCGATATGGTGTTCGCCGGCTGGTACAAGGACGAGGCCTGCACCGACGGGCCGGTCACCTATCTGAACATTAACGATGATTTGAAGGAAGAACCCGCCTATGTCGCGCCCTATGTGCCGATGGATTTGTACGCAAGGTGGGAGCCGGCCGGCTTTGTGCCGGGCAATACCTCCACGCCGGCGGATGAGCCGGGCGGGCCTTCGGAAAACAATACCCCCGCCCCTTCGGACAACAGTGCCCCCGTCCCTTCGGACGAGGGAAACAGCAACCTCCCGTTTGCCATCGGCGCGATTGCCGCCATTCTGCTTTTGGGCCTGCTGACTCTGCTGTTCCTGCTGTGGAAGGGACCCGTTACCCTGAGCTTTTACTACGGCGGCGCGGACTACGGCAGTTACAGGGACGGCCTGGTGAATTTGGGCCGTGTGGATACAAAGGCCGGCAAGCTCCAGGCGGTTTACCGCTACCTTGACCCCGAGACAAAAATGTGGAAAACACTGGTCGGGACGATCAATCCGGAGGATAAGAGCATTGACAACGATGACCCGCGGCTCCTGAAGGGCAAGCTCTATTACAACAGGAAGCCGTTTCTCAGGCTTAAGTTTTCTGTCCCCCTGCCGGATGGTGTGGACTATCACTTCCCTGGCGGCGAGGGCGCCGAGCCGGTCACCGTAAGCTTTGCCGCATGGATGTTAAAGGACGGAAACGGCGGCTACAAGGCCCTGGAAGATCCCGTCACATCCAAAGCGGTAAAGCCTGCCGTGGAGACGGAGAAAGTCAAGCGGCGTAAGGTTCTCATCACGGCGGCGTTCCGTTCGGAAATGGCAGATGAGTATGCCCTGAATGACGAGAACGGGAATCCCCGGTACGCCGTCAGGCTGCATGCCAACGGCGGGGCTTTTGAAGCGGACGGGACCGATCTGCTGTATATGAAGCCGCGGTCGCTGGAATTTGCAGACCAGGAGCTTTTCTATGTGGAGGCTACCTGCCTGAAACCGACGAGCAGCGGCAAGGTATTCACCGGCTGGTACAGGGATAAAGCCTGCACCGCCGGCCCGGTAACAGGGCTTAAAATCCTTGAAGAGCTGAAAGAGCGTCCCGTCAGGGAAGCGCCCTATGCGCCGATGGATCTCTACGCCAAATGGGAGACGCAGGAAAGCTGAAAACGCAGAAGGGATATCCCTTCTTTATGCTTTGGTATTCACCAAAGCATAAAGAACTTTAACTGCGGCAAAGAAGGTTATTCGTTCCGCCCTGGCTGCCTGAACCGACGCACCGGGGAACGGATGGCATAGAAATATAGAGAAAAAGGCGGTGATACCCTAAAGAGAATCATCAAACCGTTTATTCACATGAATTTTATCTTGAAAGGAGAAAAATCAGTTATAAAATTGAAGCGAAAACTGCTTGCAGGACTGCTGACGCTTTGTATGGCTGTTGGAATGGCTGTGCCGGCATTTGCGGCGGGAGACCCCCTTACCATCAGCTTCTACTACGGCGGCGCGGAATATGGCTACTATCAAATGGGCTGGGTCGATGTCGGTGATATCGATACCGATGCCGGACGGTTCTATGCTACAATAACCATCGGACATGTGGAAAACGAAGGCGAGGAGCCGGTGTATACCACCATTGAAGGCGATATCAATCCGGCGGACAAAAGCATCTCCAGCATTGAACCAGACATCACTACGGCGCATCTGTACTATGATGTGGAGGTCGCAGACGCATCTTCCTTTACTGTTCCGCTTCCTGACGGACCAGAATATCGTCCGGAAGGAGCCGGCTTCTATTATACGTTTGCCGCATGGATGGTAAAGGACGGAAAGGGCGGATATAAGGCGCTGAAAGGCTCCGTCACGGCGGAGGACGTCCGGAACGCGATCGAGACGGACGAGAGCGGCAATAAAAGCGTGGTTATCACTGCAGCATTTCATTCAGAGATTGTAGACAAAGATGACCTGACCAATAAAACACCTTCCGGAGAGTATCCGAAATACGCCGTCATCCTGCGGGCCAACGGCGGAACCTTTGCGGAGGACGGCAGCGACCATTTGTATATAAAGCCGCAGTCAATGGAATTCTCCGGCCAGGATGACTTTTTTGTGGAAGCGACCTGTCCCAAGCCGGAAAACGGCGATATGGTGTTTGCAGGCTGGTACAGGGACGAAGCCTGTACCGACGGGCCGATCACCTATCTGAGCATTTACAATGATTTGAAGGATGAGCCCTACGGCGCCGCGCCCTATGCGCCGATTGACCTCTATGCCAAGTGGGAGTCTAAAGGCGCTGAGAGCGGTACCACCGTTAAGGATTTGACTGCTTCCGACACCAGCGTTTCCATCTCCCTGACCAACGGCGTGCCGGAGGGTGCGACCCTTTCCGCCGACACCATCGCGCAGGAAAGCGTGTTGTCAAGCCGTCCGGAACTGAAGGAACAACTGCCGGGCCTGTTGTCTATTTACGACATCAGTGTTAGAAAAGACGGTAAAGTTCTGGAAATCAGGGATAACCCCATGACGGTCAAAATCCCGATGAACGACCACCTGAAGGGCTACAAATACTATCAGGCGGTATATCTGGGCGAAGAGCTGGAACGCTTTGACGCGGTGGCGGAAGGCGACTTCCTGGTGTTTGAGACTACCCATCTGAGCCAGTATGCTATCCTTGGCTCCAACACACCGTTTTCAACCAGTACGGTTCAGGACGGAGAGCAGACCGGCGCGGGCGATCAGTCTTCCGATACAACTATTCCGCAGACCGGGGACGGCAGCAACATGATGCTGTGGATTGGTCTTCTGGCTGCATCCGGAGCCGGCGTCTATGGCATGACGCTTTACAGCAGAAAGAAAAAGGAACAGAATATATAACATTTTACGGCCGCCATCAGACAGATGGCGGCTGTTTTAGAAGGAAGGTGGGACTATCAAACGAATTGTGATTTTGGAACTATCAGACCAGGATAATGTTGCTTTAGAGGAAATTTCAAAGATTTTGGAGCGTCATCCTGATTTGAAGCTGATTGAAATGGTAGTTGAACCGACATTGATTTTTAACCACCTCATAATTGACACAGGAAAAAGAAAGGTATACTATAATCAGCAGGAGGTATTAGCTGCCATTCACTCCGCCATACATTTACTACCAGAATGTGCGAAGCGGGCGTAAATGTTAAGGTCATTCAGGACACACTCGGACACAAGGATATTGCTACAACATTGAACATCTACACCGATGTCACGAAGGAATTGAAGCGTTCAGAGTTTGGTTCTACTCCCAAAATCGTAAAAATGTGATATAATGAAAGACATGGAGACAAGA
>OMGY01002284.1_pt1 | contig 14687 bp, 8 predicted proteins | sample 1674461 | NCBI WGS metagenome assembly OMGY01 (sample SAMN05578579, study PRJEB25193) | human gut metagenome | biome: Human Microbiome; feature: human-associated habitat; material: feces | host: Homo sapiens | place: USA:Birmingham
AGAGGAAGGAAGCTATTTTGGCGCAACACCAAATGATCTTACCTGCACGGCATACTATGCGTACTCAACTGGACTGTTTGTGAAAACTTGTCGTGCACTTGGAAAGACAGAGGAAGCCGACAAGTATCAGGCACAGTATGAACGAATTGTAAAGAAATTTCAGAAAACCTTTTTGGATGAAACTGGTGTGATGAAGGTCCAGACACAGACCGCTCATATTTTGGCACTCTATTTTGATCTACTTCCGGAAACTGGAAAGGCTGGAACAATTGAAGGGCTAAAGAGACTTCTTGCAAAAGAGAATGGTCATCTTGTCACTGGTTTTGTGGGAACTCCGTATTTTTGCCATGCACTTAGCCAGAATGGATGCGTAAAAGAGGCGTATGATCTGTTACTAAAAGAGGATTTTCCGTCATGGCTATATCAGGTAAAGGCAGGAGCCACAACCGTGTGGGAGCATTGGGACGGCATCAAGCCAGATCATACCATGTGGAGTCCAGATATGAACTCATTTAACCACTATGCATATGGTGCAATTGGTGAGTGGATGTACCGCGTCATTGCTGGTATCGAGATCGACGAAAAAGCACCAGGCTATCGTCATATCTTGTTTGCACCAAAAACAGGAGGAAATCTCACCTGGGCTCAAGGAAGCTACGAGAGCGTCTACGGTACAGTAGCGATTCGCTGGGAAGAAAAAGACGGACGAATCTTCGTGACAATCCGCATTCCAGTCAACACAACAGCCAAGCTTACTCTAGAAGAGTCAGCCACAGAGCCAGAAGGTGATATTGTAATGCAGCGAGGCGAAGATGGACTTCTCAGTACCGAAATCGGCTCCGGAACTTGGACGGTATCCTATAAAAAATAGTATTATCTTAAAAAAACCGTAAGAATCACTTCCTTGTGTTTGATACATCACTGTGCTATAGTAAAAGAAAAAGCTGTGTCGAAAGATGCAAAACAGTGCAGTCAAATGTGATGCGCATGGGGAGGCCGGATGAAAAAACAAATTATACTTTTTGTGCTCCTGTTGTCGCTTATGACAGCAGGAGTTTTTTCTTTACAGAATACGATTGGCTATGCAAGCGAGTCATCAGGAAGAAAGATCGTGACTATTGTTTTTGATGATTCCTTTAGTATGGCAAATGAGAATCGCTACTCGAATGCTAATTATGCGATTCAGGCATTTATTGCGCTTTTAAATGAAGAGGATGAACTTCATTTAATTTATATGAGTGATGCTGCAAGACAGCTGGCGGCGCAGCCGGGGAATTTTGATCCGTCAGCGATTGCAAAAGATATTGACCTGACAAATCCGCAATCAGGTGCTGATCAGGTGAGAAATAATCCGTGGCAGGGTGCAGGAACACCGTTTGGTGCAGTGCAGATGGGATATAATGAATTAGTATCTCATGAAGATACTGATTCTTCCACACAATATTATCTGATTGTATTGTCAGATGGTGGTTTTATGGACGATGCGACAAATCAGATTACGATTGACACTGGGACTGTGCAGGGACAGTTTGAATCATTTTATGGAACCTTGATGCCAAACCAGACACATATGAATACATATTATCTGGCAATTGGTGCAGAGGCAGTGGCACTTACTGATAGGCCAGATCTTAACTTTCATGCGCAGACGGCGTCAGATGGTCAGAGTATGATTCATGCAATAGGAGCGTTAGCTGATACTATTTCAGGCCGCTATCGTCTTGATGCTTCAGAGATTTCTGTTTATGATACGCTTGTCAGTTTTACTAGCGAACTTCCATTAAAGAGTGTATCCTTTTTATCGCAGGGAAGAGAGGCAGCAGTATCTTCTGTCACTGGACCAAATGGCGAAAACTATGAAATAAGACGAAACGTGACTCTTGCACCAGATGGATATAATGCCGATCCATCACTTTTTGGAAATGCAATCGTGACTGATGCAGGTGGTGCGAATATGCCTGCAGGTACATATCAGGTGCAGTTTACAGCAGGAGTTGATCCGGCCAGTCTGAATGTTATGATTGAGCCGGCTGTAGAGTGCCGTCTGGATGTACAATATAATGGGGAGACAGTTTCGGCAGAAAAATTAGCAGAAATTCCAGAGGGTGAGACTGTGACGATCACGGCGCAGGCTGTTGAGAGCGGAACCGATACGGTGGTTGATAGTTCATTTTTGGAGGAAGGAACTGCCAATACACTTGTCTACGAGGTAGATGGAAATGAGATTATACGTTCCGATACAGGTGAGCTGACGATCACTTTACAGCTTGGTGAGGGGCGCATAAGCGGACAAATTCAGATGCCAGGATTTTTGCCAAAAACGGCAGATGAGCGTTTTACGACAAAGTCAAAAGTTGTATATCGTGTAGAATCAGATGCAGCTGATGTATCTGTGCGTCAGAATGAGTTAGATTCCTGCGAAGAAATTCGTTTTTACCTTACAGCAGATGGTGTGAAAATGAGTGCTGATGAAGCAAAGAATTACCCGCTTTCTACACCGGTATTAACTGGTGCAGAGGTGGAGTATGAGTGGTACCAGGATGAGGATAGTGGTGAGTGGATTTTTAAGCCAAAAGGTGAAACAGACAGTACTGGCACACTTACGGTTTATGTAGAAAATGAAGAATTAGAGGCATCAGGTCAGGCAGTTATTGATGTGATTCCAAGAATACATTATCAGATTATACAGATTGGTGGACAGGATGCTCATGCAGCTCAGACATCTCTTGGGCAAATGGAGCCAATAAAGTTTAAGATTACAGCTGATGCAGAGACACTTGATAGGGCAGCAATTGATGCGTTAAAGACAAAGCCTGCTTTAGCTGTTAAGATGACAGACAGCTCATTTTTTATATGGAAAACAGGCGAAAAAAGAAATGGCATTTCTGGACGGTGGTATATTGAAGATGATGGAACATGTGTATACCAGCCGAAAGGCCTAAGCTGGTTTTATGGAACTGGAGAAGTGGCACTGACACTCTCTGAGGAGGCATCGTGTACGGCAGTCTTTACAATAGAGGAAAGAAGTTTTCTTTATTGGATACCGATTGGTTTTGTCTTATTCTCACTTTTTCTTCTCTGGTGTATCATAGGGTGGATTCGTCAGCCTAAATTCAATAATCAGATTATGGAGATTGTGGTATATACAAAGTTTGGAAGTGCAATTCAGGAATCACCGCGCATCAAGGTTATGAAGCGTCGCATCGGATTAATCCCATATCGTGCATGTCGCATGCGTGTAGGTGATCTTGTATTTGTTGCAGCGCCAGGTCGAAAAATCGTACTAGATAAGGATTGTGTGAGAGGACGCGTTGTATATTCAGGTAAGGTTCGGTTTATGGGAAGAAGTGCAGGAAACATGAAACGTTTGCTTCGTATGATGGAACCGGCAAAGCGTGATGTGCGCATGGTGCGCGGCATGGAACTTTATGTGGCACCAGATAAAAATGCGCAGGCGCTGACTGGATACCGTATTACAGGGTAAGCAGAAAGGTATGGGTATTGGTATGGATGCATATGAGCAGATGGGAAGAGAACTTTTTGAAAAAAGTCAGGGTGCACCGATATTGCTGATTGGTATGGGCGGTGTCGGAGGACGCATTGTGGCACAGATAGATAAAATGTTAGCAAAGGATTCACCAAGGCGCGATAAGGTGGCGATTCTTGCGATTGACACAAATGTAAAGGATCTTCGAAAGCTGCGTGAGCAGGGAATAGAGACAATTCAGATCAGCGATGAGCGTCTGGTTCGTCAATATTTGAAGGATCATCCTCAGTATATGAGTTGGTTTCCGAATAACATTTTTTTAAATAACAGAGGAATGCTTGAGGGCGCCGGACAGATTAGAGCAATATCTAGACTCGCGGCACTAGCTGCTGAGGAAGAAGGAAAGTTTCGCCCGATTGAAGAGGCAGTCAGAAAAATTGCAGCTGTCACGGGAAGTGGATTAAAGGAAAATATCATGACGATGGTTGTCGGATCAATATGCGGCGGTACAGGAGCAGGCATGTTTATCCAGATCCCATTTTATGTTAAAAAAATCATTCAAAAGGTGCTTGCAATTCCAAATGTGATGGTTAGAGGCATGTTTTTGGGACCTGATATTATGGCTCCTATTCAGCCGGGAGATTTAAATCGTCAGGCTGTATATGTTAATGCATATGCCTGCCTAAAAGAATTAAATGCGTTTTATTTATTGCAGAGACGTGATGCTTCATCGTCACTTCTTCGCATGGAATATTATGATTACGGAGAAAATGAGGATCTTGAGGCAGAGGTGATGGAGTCGCGCCAGATGTATCAGGCAATTGTAAAGGATCTTTCGTCAAAGGGCGTGGCTGTATTAGATGAAGAAATACCAGAGGAGGTACAGGAGGAATATCTAAAGCGAAACGGAACTATTCCATATGATCATCTGTTTTTATTTGACAGCAGCTTTAATGGCGGCACGATTGGACAAAAGCAGCTGGCAGAGGTAGAGCGCATGATCGCGTCTATGGCATATGTGCATCTGCTTACAGATGTAGGAGAAAATGCGCTGTCTGTTGAGGATAACTTTATTCTTTCAACGATTGGAAGCAATGGTATGGCTCGCTTTGGAAGTGCAGGTCTTTGCAAGATTATTTATCCAGGTGAGCAGATCATGCAGTATTGCTCAATGAGATGGATTACAGAGCTTGTTGATTCTTATTGGATGCGTATTGATAAGCGCTTTGAAGAGGAACTTATTCTGGCAAGGGAAGAACAGGCAATGAATCCGCGTATTCAGCTGCCTGGAATTATCGAGCGTTATCAGGAGATTTTTTTGGAGGAGACATCAGGAGAACATGCAAGTATGGCATCCTTATATGCTCAGGTTTTCATGCAGAGTGATGATGGAACAGATTTTTCTCTTGCAGATCGCTTTTTGGAGCAGATTGAGGAGATGATAGAGGATGCAACTTCAAAGGAAAGCCTGCAGCGCCTTGGAGAATCCTGTATGGATATTTCTATTGATCAATGGATTCAGTCACCGGAAGCAGCAAGACAGGGAGTAGCAACAAATAAGCAGTCAATTAGAAATTATAGGGATGCCGTCATGAAGGTTATTGATGATACGAAATATTCACTTCCAAACCAAATGATTCCGGCAACGCTTAGCGCAATGATTCAGATGAGTGACCGTGACAGCTGTATTTCTCAGATTCTTGGACGTGTGCATCCGATTGCGGCTCGTTATCTTTTGTATGCGATTTTAGAGCAGACTGCAGCACGGGCAAGAGAGGCAAATGAGGATTGCTTTGGACTTGAGCTTGATCTGATCAGCACGGCAGATTATGATATAAGCGGCAAAAATCCAGGGCTTCCGATAGAGGCTATTCTTGGAAAAAGGATGAACCGCAAACAAATGCGTCAGGTACTTGAGGTGTATGAGGATGCATCTGGAAGAACAGCTGCAAATTTGACTGCATATTTGTCGGCACAGCTGCGCGCAAATGTTTATGAGACGCTGCAAAAACGTCTTGAAAAGCTGTGTGATCTGTACAGACGTTTTTTCAATGTATTAGAAAGCTCTACGGAGGATCTTAGAAGACAGATTCGTGAGCTCAAAACGATGGGAAGACAGTCATCTGTAGGAGAACAATATATTTGCTGCAGTGAATCGTGTCTGGAAGCATTATATGAAAGATTTGCTCTTATGTGTCAGAATACAGGAGCCGAGCTTCCGCAGGAGTCGGCAAGAATGATTCTTCGAAATATTTACGGAGAGATGGAGCTGGAATTAAAGAAAAACAATATGGAAGACCGCCGCAGAGAAGATATGGCTTATAATAACCGCATGAGGACGATATTTAATCAGGCAGTGGCAGAGGTGATGCAGCAAAAAGCGCGTGAGCAGGCTTCTTCTGTGGTGGAAATAAGTATATATGATGCATTTGCACTTGAGATGCAGACAGAGCTTGGCATTGTGCGTGAACATGATCGAGCTCATTATGATGCAATGCTGGATGCATGGATTAAAAGCAAGGTATCAGCTGCCATGACAATGGCGCAGCCTTGGATCGGCATATGCAATACAGTGGGTGCTACAACTATGTCTGTTTATCTTGCAATGCATCCTGACAATGCTGTTAGAATGGATAATACACCATCTGTCGAGGCGACAGCAGCGCGTTATTTAAAAGAACGCACAACACCACAGGGTCATGCAGTTACTGTGCTGATCCATGATAATTTCCGTCAGAATGAATTGATTTGCTATAAGGCACGCTACAACTTGCTCATTGAAAATCTTGATAAATTCAAACGGGCAGGAGAGGCACATCGCTACTATGAGCAGCGAATCAATCGTATTGGTCAGCTGCCAGGTACGTCAAGAGAGTCAGAGATCATTACTGTAATCAATCCTCATTTAAATAAATATTGGTGCGAGGAGGGCTTTCTTCCAAGTATTTATCCATCGCAGCGAATTGTGGATGAAAAAAATAACATGCGAGCCTTTTTCTATGCACTAACACTTGAAAAGCCTTGCTGTGTGCGTTTGAAAAATACTAAGGGAAAAATATCATGGTGGTTTCTTCGTGGTATGGATACGATCCGCGTCAAGGCAGCAGGTGTCCCAATTGGAAGCTCTTATGCAGATCTGTATGAAGCGATGAAATTTAACAGGGATATGAAATATACACTTTTATATTATGGAAAAAATCATTTGCATCGTACAAAGGCTCAAAGCATGCAGGATCAGCTAGAGCAGGAAATTTACACGCAGCTGATAATTGCCGATATGATTCAGCAGGAGAAGGAGCCAGACGATGAAAACATGCTTGATATTTTTGAAAAGATGTCAAGAAGTATGGAAAGTGCACAGTTTAATCGTTTGTTAGAGGGATTGGCACAGTTTATTCGTGAGTATTGTGAGTACATGTTTGATAAGGACGAGGTCAAGGTAATATACGCATGCCGAAATATAAGAAATGCTATTGCAACATTCTCAAAGCTTTATCAAAGAAGCAAACAGGAAAAGCTTACATACAGAGAAGAACATTTATTGTCAGTTTTCTTTGAGCTTTATGAAGAAGATGACATGGCAGATTCAAATGCAGGATTAAGCAAAGTCCTTTATGATACTGATGATCCGGATGCAGAAGCTGCAGTCGCAAAAGATGAGCCAGGTGAGAAAATTTTTACAGATGATTATGATGATCTTGCCTAAACAAAGGCAGCGCTATAGTAAGGGGGTGAAAAAATGCTGTATGTGGTGAATGTGGAAGCGTGTATTCATCAGGAAAATTATGGTATTTTTTTCTATGAGCCTGCAGCAAAGCAAAAGATAGAGCTGTTTGAGGCAAAATGGACATTTGAGTCACTGACAGATGTGTTTTCACAAATTGCAGCGCATATAAACCGCCGCGAGTTTGAAGACAATGATTATCAGGTCATCGTATGTGTAAGAAAACATAAAAGAGCATCAAGACATCAGATGAATGCTCAGCTTATATGGCATGACACAACACTATATGCAAAGACACTCACAGCAAGAGCACTTGAGCAGTCTGGTATGACATCTGTACTGACTTCATCGTATACAAGAAAAATAAAAATTGTTTTTCAGTCTGAGCAGGAATATTTTGGAAGTGCACAGCAGATAAGCAGCTGGGAGGAGGAACAGGAAGGTCTTAGATCCTTTTTAGGAAGTCTGCAGGCTGCGTGTGAGGCTATACAAAATGATCAGAGTGATCATGAAGATATGTCTGGTGGGAAAAATTCATATGTCATGGTAGACAGCTTTGGACTGCCATCAGTGCTTACTCCTAAGGAGTGGGAGAATACTCTTTTTCAGGCGCTTAATGTTGCAGTGCTTAACGCAAAGAGGGAATCTTCACAGACATGGCTTCAAAGAAGGATTCTTTCTGTAATAGAGGAAGAAAAGCTGCTTGACGAGAAAATGAGAATGCCGGAGGAGGAACTTCCACAGATTGATAATATAAATTCGCCAGATGAAATATCAGATGACAATTATGGCGAATATATAAGCCATCGTCTTAGAAGTGTAATCGAAGGAAGTCAGATAGGGCGTGTATGTGAAGTTATTTATTGGCCGGTTGCAGCAAATAGCAGCCAGGCGAGTACACTTGCTATGTTTGGGCTTGTGGAGCTTTTGTGTATGCAAAAAGAAATCACACAAGAAAGCATACAGCGTTATTTGACACAGGGAGATCCTCGTGCAGCCAAACAACTGCAGGAACACTTTTTGGATGTTCTGGATGGATACCGATATCAGCTTAGAAAAAAACGTCAGCAGATCATACGTGAAATTCAGGCAGAGCATGCAGACTTATATGCATCAAATGACCAAGAAACATCTTTTGAGCAGGAACAAAGGATTCATATAGAACCTTTGATGGTTCCAAGTGCACCGCAGGAATATCAGGAGCATTTAAAAAATGTAAAGATGCAGCTTGATATCTGTGAGCTTTCTTTAAAAGAAGGAAAGAAAAATGAAATGAAGGAGCGTATAGAGCAAGCCTCTGATATTCTTTTTCGGGTGACAGATGGTTTAGAGGATGAGCTTGTGGCATATCAAAAGGCAGCAGCGAAGACACTTTATCGGGAGATAGAGCAGTCTGCTTCAATTGGTTTTGAATCAGTATCATCAGTAAATAAGCTAAGCGAAGCATCTATTCAAACAAAAAAAATACAGAAGCAAAAGACAGAAGCATCTTTTGTATCTGTGCGGTTGCATGGCATTTGCTGCTGGTATCTATTTTCCAGTCCATAAGGGTGAAGGCGTACAGTCTGTGTATGCAGGTCTTTGCGCTATGGCTGTTATCATTATTTTTCTGGCGGTGGGCAGTTTTAATATTTCTGGCTATTTTATGAAGGAGATTCGTAAGAGCTATGCACATTTGCAAAACCAGATAGAGCAAGTTTTGAAGGCGTATCAATTTAGAGCACAGGATTATGAAAATTGTCTGAATGAATGGCTGTGTGAATTTAATAAGCAGCAGTTTAAGAATGATCAGGCACAAAAAAATCAAGGCAAAAATGAGCAGGTATCAGCGCGTGCATGGCATCTTGCGAACATCAAGCGCATTTTAGATTTGCTGGATTCATTTGGGTTTGAGCAGAATAATCATGTGACTGTACAAACAGAAGATGCAGCGATTGCATCACGCATTGTGCAGCCAATGGATTATAGTCAAAAAGAGCTTGGAAACGAATGCTATTGGCCAGTTTGGACAGAAAATGAGATTGAAAGGGGGCAAGGAAGGTGAAAGAAATTGTGACGATTATTTTTGCTTTATTATTTCTGGCACTTGATTTGTCTCTGATTGTTTCAGTAAAGAGGCTCATAAAGGCAGGAAGCAAGATTCAGGGAGCAGCGGCAGCTGTCTGCTATGGAATTTTTGGTGTTGTGGCTGTATTTGCGTGCGGAATTGGAAGCGAAGGCATGTATCAGTCAATGAAAAAGACAGCATTGTTTTCTTATATAAAAACAAATTTTTTGTCTGGAAGCAATCCGCAGGTTTTATACTTTCTTTTTTATATACTGATGATTAATTTTGCAGTATGCATTGCTGGTCTTTTGATTTGGTGGTTTATTTTACTTATGAGCAAATTGACATGCGTGCAAAATGCAGCCATATATATCAAAGAAAAAATGAGAAAACGTCCATTTACAACTATACTTGGTAAATGGATCTGGAATCTTAGCAGTGCGATGCTCGTTTTATTTTTTATTCAGATTGTGTGCGGACTGATTGCAGTGTATGTGAAAATTCCAGAGTTTTCTTACATAAGAAAAACACAGTGGTTATACGGCTTTTTCAGGCTTACGTTTTTGATTAGTCTTGTAATGGCTGGTGTTGGCAGAGCACTTAGCTATGATGTCAAATGGTCACTTGAACAGGGAGCACCACAAGAGTCAGCAACACAAAAAGCTGAAAAAAAGCAAGCATCGTATGAGCGATTGCTTTTGGGTGTTAATCTGAGGGTGGCATCTGGAAGTGATTTGAAAATGGTGCTTCCAGATTATCTGTATGAATGCTTTCAAAGACGCCACAGAGTAGTCTTTCTATGCAGAGGAAAAGAAGAAAAATTGCATTGGCAGATGACTTTAACTGATATGCTTACAGGACGATTTGGTGAAATTTGCTTGATTAGAATTGGTGAAGCAATACACTTGAAGAATCGCGAAGATATTGATATACTTGTGGCAGATGCGGATGAATTTTTACATACAAATTTACAGCAAATTTGGCCGCAGTGGTTTTTTCAGGTTGGATTCGTCATTTTGTCTGATTCACATCGTTTTCTGGCAGATACGACACAGGCAGATGCTTTTTTCGCTCTTTGGAGACAGATGACTAGTCAGGATTTTTCGCAAAAAAACAGCAAATCTTCGATTCAGTATTTATTTTTAGACTGTACAATGAGCGCACAGGAAAAAGAAGCGCTTGTTTATTATGCAGGAGGCGATGTTGAAGATCAAGCTGACTGGGAAAAAGAAGCATCTAATGAGGAAAGCAGAGAATTAGTTCCATGGCTTGTTGTATCACAGGCAGGTTTTTACAGAAGATTACTTCTTTTAATGAAGACAGAAAATGGGGTGCCTGAGAGTTGGCTTATCAGACAAAAAAAGCGCTTTGGTATGGAGCATGCATCAACAGAGGAGTTTCTAAAAAACGTATTGTCAGCTGTTCTTCCAGACTATCCGGTGCAAAACATCTATGATATCTTTTCATTTGAGGAGGAGCCAGCCTGGCCGCATGGCAAATGGAAAGTTCGCTTAAGCGATGCAGCAGCAGAGGCAATTTTGACAAGGAGAGACACAGAGAAAAAGCTTATCAGCACTCGACCAGGAATGATTCGCCTGCCGGATATAGTCTACGAAATGGAAGATGCGGCGCCGCTTGGAAGCAAGCTTGAGCAAAACAATTGGCGTATGCAGCTTTGTGAGGCAAAGATAAAACGAACATGCAGGGGTGTTTATTTTCTTGCAGAAACAAGGAGTCTTTCTGATTATGATCATATGATACATGAGGAATATGAAGAAAAATCAGTATTTAGACAGCCTGATCAGTACGAGACAGTTTTTTTGCAGCTTACAATTATGTGCAGTGAGAGTTCAGAGAAAAAACAGCTTGCGCAGTTATTGGCATCAGTTTGCAATGAAGTGTTATCGACCATCTTTCCTTATAATAAAGGGCAAATTACGGCATGTTATCGTGATGAGGATTCTTCTTTGGGAATTGTTCCTTTTATCAGATATAGTCAGATAACGGAAAATATGTACCAGGATGCGTTTGTGATTGATCTTATCGAAAATCAGAGTGAGGAAGGACTTGCCGCCGCACTTTATAAAAACAGCAGTCTTCTTTTTATGCTGTGCAGGGAATGGCTAAGACGCGCTGTAGATGATCCAAAGTCAAACGAGGCCGCGCTTGTAGATTATATGATGAAAGCACAGCAAACACAGCTGATGCTTCCTGCCGCATCTGAAAGTGCAGGACAGCTTGCAGGATTAGCGAAGCTTCTCTTGGGACTTTTGAGCGAGCAAACATGATTGTCACCTGCCATTAAAATGGCGATGAACAGCTAGAAAATTAGGAGGAAAACAAAAATGAGTGGAGAAAAAAATCAGGTATTAGAGAATATGAAAACAAGAAGAAGTATCCGCAAATATAAGCCGGATATGGTTCCGAAGGAAATTATTGAGAAGATTGCAGAGGCTGGAACATACGCTGCAACTGGCATGGGCAAGCAGTCTCCAATCATTATTGCCGTTACAAACAAAGAACTTAGAGATCGTCTTTCCAAAATGAATGCACAGGTTATGGGATCAAACAGCGATCCGTTTTACGGTGCACCAGTAGTTTTAATCGTTCTGGCAAATAAAAATTATGGCACTTATGTTTACGATGGAAGCCTTGTCATGGGTAATCTGATGTTAGCCGCACATGAGCTAGGCATAGCAAGCTGCTGGATCCACCGTGCAAAAGAAGAATTTGAAAGCCCAGAAGGAAAGCAGATCTTAAAAGATTTAGGCATTACAGGTGATTATGAAGGCATCGGTCATTGTATTTTAGGTTATGCTGACTGTGAAGAGCCAACAGCTGCACCGAGAAAAGAAAACTATGTGATTTTTGCGGAGTAAGCGCAAAAGTGTTTATAGGAATTTAACTTGCCTCTTTTCGAAAATGGCGGTATACTTGCTATATGAAGCGATTTACCGCTTTTTGGAAAGGGGTTTTTCATGGCTATAGCGACAAAAAAACTTCTGGCGGACGGTTTAAAAGAGCTGCTGGAGAAAAAAACATTAGATAAAATCACAGTAAAAGAGCTGGTGGCTACCTGCGGCGTAAATCGCCAGACCTTTTATTACAATTTTCAGGATATTTATGAATTGTTGGAATGGATTTTTGTGGAAGAAGGAAAGCGCGTCAGAAAAGAAACAGTAGAAAAGAAAAATTGGCAGGATAGGCTTCATGCTGTGATTGAGGAGCTTAATAAGGAAGATAACAGACGTCTTATTTTGAATGCATTTTATTCTGTAAACCCTATGCAGATTGACCGTTTTATGCAAAATTATTTTCGGCCGGCTGTAGAAGAAATTCTTACTGAATATATTCAGGATGTGGATATTTCTGAGGAAAACCGCGAATTTATGATTCGCATGTATGATTTGTTCTGGGTGGATCTTGTGATGCGATGGATTCAGACAGGCATGGAGATTAGTGAGATGACAGGTGATATTGAAAAGATCATGTATGTCATGACGGGCTCTAGCCAGTACATAGCACAAAGTTTGAAGGCATTTGAAAACAAGGATCGTAAGGCATTGCGACCGGCAGGAGAAAAAAATAAAAAAAATTAGCTAGACAAAACAGGCACTTTGTTTAAATTTAAACAGAGTGCTTTTTTTTGTCTATTCCTTTTATTTCCAACAATAGGTACAATAAAGTCAATTCGAAGGCAATAGCATTTATACAAAAGATGCAGCCACGAAGGATTACAGTTCACAAAATACGAATTGCAATCAAGAGATGGGAGGAATCGATATGTTTGGACAGGAATTAAAGAAAATGGGTATTGCCACTGCATACCGTTATATTGAGAAGAATCCAAAGGATAATTTAAGGAAGCTTATGACCTGGGTGGACCGCATTGCAGGAGAAGGTCCAGATAGCTTTGAGGAGCAAAGAAAGGTAATATGGGATATTTTAGATCATCCAGAATCAAATATGTATCAGCTTATCATGCGTGTCATTGAAGAGGTTGATCCAGAGGTTGTGAAGACAGTATTTTCAAACTTCTTCTTAAATGCAGCTATTCTTGGATGGCCAAAACAGGAGAAGTTAAGAGCTGAATATAATTGCAATATTCCGTGGGCTATTCTTCTTGACCCGACATCTGCTTGTAATCTGCATTGTACAGGATGCTGGGCTGCTGAGTACGGCAATAAATTAAATCTTACATTTGATGAGATTGACAACATTATTGAACAGGGAAAAGAGCTTGGTATTTACTTCTATATTTATACCGGCGGTGAGCCGCTTGTCAGAAAGAATGATCTGATTGCACTGTGTAAGAAGCATTCTGATTGTATTTTCCTTTCATTTACAAACGCAACGCTGATTGATGAGGCTTTTGCTGATGATATGCTTCGCGTAAAGAATTTTGTTCCAGCAATCAGTGTAGAAGGTGATATGGCAGCACATGACGGCAGACGAGGAAAAGGCTCCTACGAGAAGGTAGAAAAGGCAATGAAGCTGTTAAAGGAGAAGAAGCTTCCATTTGGTGTTTCATGCTGTTATACAAGTGCAAACTGTGACAGCATCAGCAGTGATGAGTTTTATGATTGGCTTGTTGATAAAGGTGTATTATTTGCATGGTATTTCCACTATATGCCAGTTGGAAATGATGCAGTACCGCAGCTTATGCCGACACCAGCTCAGAGAGAGATGATGTATGACCGTGTTCGTTATTGCAGACGTACAAAGCAGCTCTTTGCAATCGACTTCCAGAATGATGGCGAGTATGTTGGAGGATGTGTAGCCGGAGGACGCCGTTATCTGCATATCAATGCAAATGGTGATGTAGATCCTTGTGTATTTATTCATTACTCTGACAGCAACATTCGTGAGAAGACACTTCTTGAGTGTCTGCAGTCTCCGTTATTTATGGCATATCATGAGAATCAGCCATTTAACGAAAATCATCTTCGCCCATGTCCAATGCTTGAGAATCCGCAGTAATTACGCGAGATGGTAGCAAAGACACAGGCAAAATCAACTGATATGCAAAGCCCAGAGAGTGCAGATCATCTTTGCAGCAAGTGCGATGAGTATGCAAAGAACTGGACACCGTCTGCAGAGAAGTTGTGGAATGAGTCACATAAAAAATAATCAATATTGAAATTGCGATTCTGATTCTAAGATGAGAAATCTTTAAATAAAAAAGCCTTCTGATTTTGTAAATGTTTATCTGACATTTGCAGTTAGGAGGCTTTTCATTTTTAAGTGGCTTAAAAAACTGTATTGACAGCAGCTAATTCTAAGGTTGACATACTCCCACGGTTAAAACCGTGGGATTCCTTAACTAGTTCCGGCAGCATCATTCAGTCTTATAGACTGAATTATAGCCACTGTGTTCAGGATTTATGCTGATGGGATTTCATACGTCGTGTACTACTTTCTCAGCAAAA
>OMGY01002290.1_pt1 | contig 14655 bp, 9 predicted proteins | sample 1674461 | NCBI WGS metagenome assembly OMGY01 (sample SAMN05578579, study PRJEB25193) | human gut metagenome | biome: Human Microbiome; feature: human-associated habitat; material: feces | host: Homo sapiens | place: USA:Birmingham
CAGCACAGGGAGACCGTGAAGCAGAGATCGTACAGTCTCTGGCCAAATGGAAGCGTTATGCCTTGCAGAAATACGGTTTTCAGCCCGGCGAAGGTCTCTACACCGATATGAGTGCCATCCGTCAGGATGAGGAGACCGACAACATCCATTCCATCTATGTGGATCAGTGGGACTGGGAAAAGATCATCACGAAGGAAGAGCGGAATCTGGAGACTCTGAAAGAAACCGTCCGCACCGTATACAAGGTTCTTCGCAAGACCGAGAAGTATATGTCCATCCATTACGACTACATCGAAGAAATCCTTCCTCATGACATCTTCTTTGTAACTACCAGTGAGCTGGCAGAGATGTTCCCCGACTACTCCCCGAAGGAGCGGGAATACTACATTGCCAAGGCAAAAGGCGCTGTCTGCATCATGCAGATCGGTGAGACCTTAGAGAATGGCAAGCCTCACGATGGCCGTGCACCGGACTACGATGACTGGGCGCTGAATGCTGATATCGTGGTATATTATCCGGTTCTGGACATTGCTCTGGAGCTGTCCAGCATGGGTATCCGTGTAGACAAGAAGGCTCTGTTAGACCAGTTACAGAAGGCCGGCTGCCCTGAGCGTGCAGAACTTCCTTATCACAAGGCAGTTATTGACGGCGAGCTTCCCCTTACCATCGGCGGTGGTATCGGTCAGTCCCGTATCTGTATGTTCTTCCTAAGAAAAGCTCATATCGGCGAAGTACAGTGTTCTCTGTGGTCCGATGAAGTTATGGAGACTGCAAAAGAGAACGGCTTACAGTTGTTATAAGACATTTCCATTTAGACTTCAAAATCCCCGGAAGATGAAAATCTCCCGGGGATCTGTTTTCTGTTTTTATTCAAAAATCACAAATTTCTCATTTTCAAAAGTCTTCTCATACCCATAATCTTCCATGAATTTTCCGATCAGCAAAAGCTTGGGATTGTCCACGATCAGGCTGCGCTCTTTTTCCGTGGGCTGCAAGGCCTCCAGTGCATTCTCTCCGGCTTCCAGATACACGGCATATTTCTTCTCCAACAGTACCACCGGGCGATAAGAAGCATCCGCATCCATCCGCTCCTGCATCTTAAGCATATCCTGTTCCAGTTGTCCGCTCTGGTAGGAATCCAGATCCGGCCAAGGATTGAACGCTGCAGGCATCTGTAAATAATAAGACAGCGCCGGGATCTGTCCGTAGATCAGTACATCTCTTCCGGCAAGTCCCCGTTCATTCACATACTCTGAGATCCCCTGCATCCATCCGGCCCGTTCCTCGCTCATCCACACACCTTTTAATGTCTCATTATTCGTCACCTGCGCATCGATATCCTGTATGCCGGTACCTTCGGCAAATGCAAAGTTTCTGCCGAACAGTCCTACCTGGACAAAGAACAACAGAAAGAAACCGCCCAAGAGACATTTTACCGGCATAGCAGATATGGTGATCCGCTTCCACCGAAAGCTGCCAACATATTTGCAGAACCTGTAGAACTGCCAGTACATATAGGGCAATGCCAGAAACAGATTGTTCATGCTGGGGTATAGCTTGTTGTTACTGCCCAGGGAAGTGATCCATACGATCAGGAAGATCAGTCCGCTGATCAGCTTTTCTTCCCTCGGCGCGGAGGGCGTAAAGATCCGCCACAGGGTCACCAGCAGAGTCAATGTCAAAAACGTCACTCCGGGCCAGATAATGGCACCGTAATTCGTATATTCTCTGGCACAGAAGCCCTGGCGGTACAGCCAGAACACCATCACAGCCGCCAGTGCGATACTTCCCGCCCATTCCAGGATCCGCAGAACCTTTGTTACTGTATCTTTTCTCACGTAGGAGCCGATGAGTTCCAATACTCCCACAGCGACAATCCCCACTACAAGGAACACGCACATCCGGATCTCCCAGTACAGATTCTGAAAATACCAGTCGAACATGCCCATGATCATGGATGCAGCCGTATAGTCCGTTGCCACCTCCGTCATGGAAAACAGTCGCAGAATGCCCTTCACATATTCATCCATGCCGTAGCGGATCTGGATATAACCGAATAATACCAGCAGTGCCGTCAGATACCCTGCCAGACACATGCCGGTATCCTGTAATAATTTCTTACGGATTTTCACCCCCGCTGCCTTTTTCCGCGCTTTTATTTTTTCCGCAGTTTCTGTCGTCTCCCCAGCCTGACCGAGACTCTTTCCAATCTCTTTGCGCGCTTCCAGCCAGCAGATGATTCCGTAAGCCCACACGCCCACGATCATGGCCGCCTCCGGCAGATTGGAGAATCGGGACAGCACATTACAGCCCAGCGCTACTCCGGCGGCAAACAGCCACCCCTTTTTCCCCCGGGCAAGGCCCAGATACAGACAGACCACCGATACCAGATAGAACACGTAGGTCACATAATTGTAAAAAGAGCCCGTGGGGCACCAGCAGAAGCTCACCGCCGTAAATTCTCCCAGGAATACCAGAAGTGCCGGGATCTTCAGTACTTTCGTGCAGAAATAATACCCAAGCACCGCCAGCAGACTGATACTCAGTCCGGTATAAAAGTTCATGCCGATCAAAGTCCCGGCCCCGGGCAGCAAACTGAAAAAATGTCCGATGGCTGTGGTCAGATAAGTGGAAAACAGCCACATGGGATCCATATGCTGCGTCCCCATATATTCAAAGTTCGCATAGCCGTAACCGGTATCCCACAGATCCAGTCCCCAGGCAATATGCCGCAGAGGATACAGCACCAGGATTGCCACGAATACAAATTCCCAGAGACGTCTCTGACTGTCAATACCCGCTTTTTTATTTTTTATTATCTCTGTCACTCCATTACCTCTCTTTTGAACATAGTATCTACGTCCCGTATTTTCTCTGTCAGACTGCGATAGGGACGGATATGCAGGAATATCTTATGCAGTCCGTCGCAGATAGCTTTCCGCACAAAATCCACCAGAATTCCCAGTACAAATACTACCACAACAACAAGTACCGTCCACAACAGCAACGGCAGTACACCGTCGATTTGCTCCACACCAAGCCACTTCTGCCAGGCATAGCGCACACCCAGATTTTCATGCAGCAGATACACTCCCAGCGTATAGGGCGCGATCCTCACCGCCACACTGCCGATCTTTCCCTGTATGCTGCTGTCCAAAAACAGGCAGAACAGCCCCAGTGAAGCCAGAAACGGGAAAATATGGTTATACTCATACGGAATCTTCAGGATCAGCTCCAGACTGCCTGTTTTCAAATAAAACAGGTGCAAAAGCATGGCTTCTCCAAAGGTTCCGAAGATACCGATCAGATACAACAATAATGCCCGGGATTTTTTCTGTAAAAACGGGATTCCAAATCGGCGCAGGTAAGCCGCCGCGCAAAATACACACAGATACCAGAGACAATCATAGCCTTTACCGTCTTCTTCCAGCCGGAAGGGCAGCACAGATTTTAACAGGCAGAAGGTGACAAACAGCAGTACTAATGCCACCTGAAACTGCTGCTTCGTCATCCGCCGCAGTCCCATTCCCACAAAGGGGAGCAATATATATAAGAAAAGATACGCTGTCAGGAACCAGTAATGTCCCATAGTCACCGGGAACAACAGGGTCAGATAATAGTGAGTGCTGACTTCCGCCGCGGGAACGATCCCCGTCACCGCCGCCAGCACGCCGATTCCCACAGAATACAGCCACAGCTGTACCCACAGCGTGAGCAGTCTGCTCAGTTTAAAGGAGCTTTCGCATAAAAAGTAGCCGCTGATCATCATGTAGACATTGACCGCCACGATGCAGAATGCTTCCAGCAGCCATGCCACGGTATCCTGTGCGGACAGCGGAGCCGTCAGATCCGGCAGCAATCCTCCCTTGCCCAGATAGTGCAACACGACCACCATCATCATTGCCACACAGCGCAATACCTCCAGATTTGCCATACGTTCTTTTTTCTGCATAATGCTCCTGTTCCTTCCTGCCATTGATTCTACACCCATTCGGGTCAATAAGGCATAGCTCTCTTCCTTCAGGCAGGAACGAGTTATGACCTTTGACTCTGTATCATTATATTACTTTGCGGCACGGGATGTAAAGGATAGAAATTGCTATACACTCCATAGAAAATATGTTATACTGATTACATCTTTTGACAAAGAAATTTTTAGGAAAAATACATATAGAGAGGTAATCTTATGAGCAAAAAAAGAGTTGTTGTATCTCTGGGACATGATGCCCTGGGCTATACCACTACCGAGCAGTGGGATGCGGTAAAAGTAACCGCAAAAGCACTGGCAGATCTGGTGGAGGCTGATTATCAGCTGACCATCACCCACAGTAACGGTCCTCAGGTCAGCATGATCCACAAGGCCATGACAGAGCTGCGTCGTGTCTACATCGATTATACCCCCGCACCTATGTGTGTCTGCTCCGCTATGAGTCAGGGTTATGTGGGCTACGATATCCAGAACTCTCTCCGGGCAGAGCTGCTGGACCGCGGTATCTCCAAGCCGGTCAGCACCATCCTCACCCAGGTAACCGTAGACCCTTATGACGAGGCTTTCTATGAGCCCACCAAGGTCATTGGCCGTTACATGTCCAAAGAGGACGCCGAGATCGAAGTGAAAAAGGGCAATTATGTCAAGGAAGATCCCGGTAAAGGCTTCCGTCGTGTCGTTGCTGCTCCCAAGCCCATCGACATCGTGGAGATCGAAGCCATCCGTGCTCTGGCAGCCGCAGATCAGGTCGTTATTGCCTGCGGTGGCGGCGGAATTCCCGTCATTGAGCAGAAGCATGCGCTGAAGGGTGCCTCCGCTGTGATTGAGAAGGATGCCATTGCAGGTAAGCTTGCTTCCGATTTAAGCTGTGATGAGCTGATCATCCTGACCAGTGTTCCCTGCGTTTATAAAAATTACAGCAAAGAGGATCAGACTGCATTGGAGACTCTCACCGTTGCGGAAGCCAAGACACTGATGGCAGAAGGTCAGTTCGAGGAAGGCACCATGCTTCCCAAGATCGAGGCAGCCATTGCTTATCTGGAGAAGGTTCCAGCAGGAAAGGTTCTGATCACTTCCATGGATCACGTCAAGGATGCCATCAGGGGCAAGGCCGGCACCGTGATCACCGCTTAATTTTATATCGTAAGCAGTTAAGGCAACACAAAAGGAGATATCCGCCACGGATACCTCCTTTTTACATGTCATGATTCTAATATCTCTGGGTTCTATATCTCTGATCTCTATGCCTCTTTTCCGGTCAGATGGTTCGACAGGATATTATACAATGTCTTCGGGTTGATGGGCTTGGACAGGTGATAGTTCATTCCGGCCTCCAGCGTCTTTTTCTTCTCCTCTTCAAAAGCATCCGCTGTCATGGCAATGATAGGTACCGTTTTGCAATCTCCACCACACATCCGGCTTTTTCCAGGATCAGCTGGGCCACATAAATGTTGATCTCGTTATCTTCCACCAGTAAAATTCTGGCATCCATCAGATTCTCCGTGATGTTTTCCTCGGAACGCTCCTGGGAGAACGGATCGTACAGGTGCGGCAGGAACTCCGGACTCATTCCGATACCGTTATCCCTCACACGAAACCGGATTCCCACCTTGTCATCCTACTTCATTTCTACACCACAGATACAATACCAACATTTTCTTTTTCGTTCTGCATACCATGCCATACTTAACTTATACTCTCCCTCTAAATAACTGCTATCTCTGTATAGATGTACTTCTGTAATAAACATTCCTAGGCCAGCCATCTACAACAAACTGATCGGCAAATTTATAGCCTGTACTCTCTATGCTACATACAGACGGAGTATTATTAGGATGAGCACAACACCAAATAGTATCATAACCCATCTGTCTAGCTTCTCTTATAGTAGCATCCATGAATCTCTTCTGTATACCATTACCTCTATATTCCATATCAACCACAACGAATTCATGACACATAATTTTATTGCCAGGAATTTCCATCCAATCAGTAATAGGCTTAGAGAAGAACAAACCACCTTCAAATGCAAAGCTTGCTGCAATAAGCTTATCTTTATTATATACGCCTAATAAGATATAATCACCATCCAAACATTCCTGTATAGTTCTTTCATCTGTAGGATAATAATATTCATCATGCAGCAAAGTCTTATTAACTTCATCCTGTAATTTAATAACAGGTTTCAAGTCTCTTTTTGGTTTCTTTATCTCAATCCTTCTTATTGATAAATCAAAATATTGACTCATATGAAACCTCCATTTACTCCGGCTTTTTTACTCGTATTTTTCCAGATAGAAGGAATACAGGATCCTCTCCTTCACGGGCAGCTGCATCAGCTTCGTCAGTGCCTCCTCATAGTATTGGATCTGGACGCTGTAGCGGTTCCAGAGGGCTTGCAGGGAATCGATCACATCGGTCTTGTAGTCCAGCAGGACGATCTCTCCGTTTTCTATAAAGAAGACATCGATGATACCCTGAATGAGAACCTTTTCCCCTTCAGGAAGGTCCTGATCCAGGCGCTTCGCATCAATGCCCAGCACGAAGGGCTGCTCTCTGTACAAAAGGCCCTGTTCAAAAGCTCTCCACATGCGGTAGGCCAGCTCCTGTTCCAGAAAATGCCGGATTTTGGGAAGGCTTACGGCCTGCGCATACTCTTCTGTCAGTCGTAGGGAAGCTGTCTCCCGCTGCAGGAATTCCTTCAGACGTTCCTGTAACCGGTCCGTATCCAGGCCCTGACGGTATTCCTCATAAGTCCCAGGGCATCCGGCAAATAGTCCGGATTCCATAAACAGATAAGAAAAGTCCAACAGTTCCATGGTCCGGTGGAACGCGTTACCGCGGACGGCTCCGCTGACCTTTTCCTGTTCTCTGCGGAAAGCCGGGATATAAGGCACCACTTCTTTTTCTTCGAAGGTATGAAATGCCGCTTCATCCTTCTCCGCCATGGCCGCAATCTTCAGTTCCGATACCGTGGTCTTGGTATAGAGCTTCTGCAGGCCGGGATACGGATAGGCATAGGCAAATCGCTCCCGCAGTTTCGCAAGCTTTCGTTCGTTCTCCTCCGGGTCCCCAGGCAAAGGAGTCTCGCCGTCCGTCACACGCTGCAACAGTTCCCTGCGGTCTCCCATGCGCAGTTGTTCCCTGATCTCCTCTGCCGCCAGGTCTTCTGTTCCCAGCGTTGTTACTGCAATTCCTGTCTTAGGCAGGATCGGCAGCAGAAAATCCATATAGCTCCCCGCCTCACAGAAATCCAGATAGGTCAGCTTCTCCTGTCCTGTCATCCGGGACAGCTCCCATTTTTCCTCCGCCTTATCCAACACCGCTGTCAGGATCAGTTTTTCTCTGGCACGGGTCAGTGCCACGTAAAGCACACGCAGTTCCTCCGCCAGATTGTCCTCCTTCATTTTCGCTGACAGAACGGCCCGGCGGAGGGTCTTATTTTTAATGCGGCGGCCGGAATCCACATAGTCCACCGCTACTCCCAGATCCATATCCACGATCAGGGACTGGTTCGCATCCTGCATGTTGAAACGCTTCGACAGCCCGGAGACAAATACCACGGGGAATTCCAGACCTTTACTCTTGTGGATGCTCATGATCCGCACCACATCGGCATTTTCGTCCAGGGTATCCGCCTCACCGTAATCCACATCGTATTTTTCCAACTGTTCCATATAACGGATGAAATGGAACAGTCCAAAATAACTGGTCTTCTCAAAAGCAGAAGCCTTCGTCAGCAGCATCTCCACGTTGGCCCGGCGCTTGCTGCCAGCAGGAAGTGCCGTCACATAGTTCAGATAATCGTAATCGTCCAGGATCCGCTGCAGCAGGTCGCGGATGGAGGTGAAGGGAGTCAGATCACGGTAATGATCAATACGTTGTAAGAAAGTATCTGCCTTTTGGGAAAGTTCTGTCTCCGCTTCCATGTCCTCCGGTACTGTTGCAGCTTCCAATGCGCGCTGCCAGTACTGTCCGGCCCCGGCGGTTTCTTCCCCGGCGCTTTCGCCCGCTGATGCCTCTTCTCCCGCTTCCGCCATCCGTCCCCTCTGCGCCACTTCTTTCAATGCCTCATACAGTGTCATTCTCTTCCGGGAATGCCCTTTGCTTCCGCTGCGGATCCGGGCGATCTCTTCCTGGGTAAAGCCTCCGAAGATCGACTGCATCACGCCGAACAGCGGAATATCCTGTCTCGGGTTGTCCAGCACTCGTAAAAACTGCAGCAGTTCCTGTACTTCCAGGGCCCCGAAATATCCGGTCTTGGATGTAATGTAGACAGGGATTCCCTGCTGTTCCAGTACTTTCTTGAATTCCTCATCCCAGCCACTGGTGGTACGAAGCAAAATCACCATATCCGAGTACCGCACCGGGCGCAATTCTCCCGTAGCCTTCTCCATGACTTTCAGACTGCCCTTCAGCTGCTTGATACGTGCCGCAATAGCCAGTGCTTCCAGCTGTCTTACGTTGTCATAGTCCACGGGACCTCTTGCCCCGTCGGGACGCTGTTCTCCGCTGCCGCCTTCCGCACCATCCCCCTTCTCCGGCTTACGGATCAGTAATAGTTCACTGCCGTATGCAGGATCCTCTGTGGCGGGATATGTGGCCCCGGGATACAATGCTGCCTTATCATCATAGGCAATGCCGCCGATCTCCTGGCTCATGATGCGGGAAAACACATCGTTTACCGCATCCACCACCTGCACACGGCTTCGGAAGTTCTTCGCCAGGTCGATCCGGCACAGATCCCCACTCTCCTGATAGGTGTCGTATTTTTCCAGGAAAAGTTCCGGTCTGGCCAGACGGAATTTATAAATACTCTGCTTCACATCACCTACCATGAAGCGGTTATAATGTCCCTCCACTTCCCCGGAGATGGCACTTAACAGATATTCCTGTACCAGATTACTGTCCTGGTATTCGTCAATGAGGATCTCCTGAAAATACTGGCGATACTCCAATGCCACGTCACTTGGCACAATGTCATATTTCACACCGGTGCTATCCATTCCTGTATCACCGGTGCTGTCCGTCCCTGCATCGCCGGTCTCTTCCACTTTTTCCCGTTTTAGCAGAATCTGTAACGCATAGTGCTCCATGTCGGAAAAGTCGATCAGATGTCGCTCCTGTTTGGCCGCAAGAAGCCTTCTGTCGAATTCCAGCACCAGGTTAAGCAGCATCCGGAGCGGCTCTCTGCAGGCTTTTCCCTGTTCCACCACCAACTCTAACGGTGTCTTGAAATATTGTTCCGTCAGATCCGCCAGCGTGTCTTTTACGCTATTACGGATGGATTTCGCCAGCTCCCGTTTGGCTGGATCCACGCTCTCATCCTTCTTGGAAGAAAGACGGCCGAAAGTCACTGCTGGAACCTTTGCTGCCTGTTCCTTCAAATCCTTGCAGGCAGCCAGGCGTTCCAGCTGTTCGCTCTCCGCTTCTGTCAGTTCTCCATACATATATGGACCGTCCGGCAGCTCACACAGCTTTTTCACTTCCACCAGTTTTTCCAGACACCCTTGCAGGACACGGCTCACACGCTCTGCCAGATATTGTCCGTAATCACTGTGCAGCAGGGCATCCAGATCTCCCGCCTCATAATCGTTTTTACGCTCTTCCAGCCATTCTGCGGGCCAGGGAAAACTTCCGGCATAGCGGGACAGGTTCAGGATATGCTGTTCCAGCACGCTCTCTCTGCCGCCGGGGCAGAAATATTCCACACAGGTGTGGAAACGTTCCCGTGCCTCCCGGGATGGGTCCTCGCTGTCACGTTTTCCCGGGACGTCTTCCGCAAAATCATTCCCTGACGCTTCCTCCGGTATCATTGCTCCGCTGTCACGGTTTTCCCGGGACGTCGGAACATCATCCGGAACAAATTTCCCCGCATAGGCATCCTCCAGCAGCTGTCCCAGCACCTCCTGCTGCAACAGCTTGATCTCACCCTCGTCTGCCACACGGAAATCCGGATCCAGACCGATCTCATTAAAATGATTCCGGATCAGGAACAGGCTGAAGCTGTCGATCGTGGTGATCTGGGCATTGTGTAACAGGGCGGACTGCTTCTGGATATGGTCGTTCCCCGGATCCGCTTCCAGTCTGGCGGCGATCCCGGCTGCGATACGCTCCCGCATCTCCGCAGCCGCCGCATTGGTGAAAGTCACGATCAACAGGCGGTCAATGTCCGCCGGATGCTCCCCCTCACAGATCATACGGATGATACGCTCTACCAGTACCGCCGTCTTACCGCTTCCCGCGGCCGCCGATACCAGAATGTTGCTGTTATGCAGTTCGATTACCTTTTGCTGTTCCGGGGTAAAATTCATTCCCATACGCTACCTCTGTTCCTGTTTCTTTTCTCCTGTTGCCATCCTGTTCCTCCGGGCAGCGGGCGCTTTCTCTTCGAGCTTCCTGTCAGGCACACACTCCCGCCGGGCACCCTTTGCCCTAAGCTTCCACGGTCTTCTGCATCCGCTGCATCAGCGCCTGCTTATCCAGATCTTCCAGCTGTCTCTTCTCATAGCCCGGAATACTGCCATCGAAACCGCAGACCTTTTTATAGGCGCAATAAGTACAAGCCTCTTCATTGCCTTTCTCATAGGGATTGGCTGCTATTTTTCCGTCCAGGATCTCCCGCCCGATGCTGCGGATCTTGGCATCTACATAAGAAGATATCAGCTGCATCTCCTCCCGGCTTAAGACACCGGATCTGGCACTGAAGCTTCCATCCTTTTTCTTCTCCACCGGAATGACCACAGACTTATCCTGCATATAGCGGTCCAGCCGCTCCACGACCCCAGGATCACTGTTTACTACACCGTTCATACGAAGCTTTGCAAGGATCTGTTCATTGATCTGCTCATCCGTGAGCTCCACCGGTGTCTCTATGGTGGGATCATCGATGTGATAATACAGAAGTGCCGCCGGAACGATCTCCTTGTCCGGATGCTTTCGGCTCTCCATCTCCATGGCTGCATTCATATATACCACCAGCTGCAACTGCAGACCGTAATACAATGCCGCCAGATCAAATTTCCGGTTGCCGGACTTATAATCAATGACCTTGACGTAGACATGCTCTGCATCTTCCGACACATCGATACGATCGATCCGTCCCTGCAAATGCATCTTCTCGTCCTCAGACAGATCCACATGAATGCTGTCCAGATCCTCCGCAAACCGGAAAGAAAGTTCATAATCATCTGGCTGGAAACTGCCCTGTTTCAAATGTTTCTGCAAGGTCAGCACTGTGCGGGTCAGGATCCTGCTCATGCGGGTAATGGCATATTCATTCCGCGCAGAGCTGTATAATACCGTCTCCCCGTAGGTTGCCGCATAGGCTTCCACGGATTCTTTGACGGCTTTGGCTGCAAAATCCTCCGTAAAATCCCACCATGTCAGGTTGGATTCTGCAAGTTTTCCTGCAAAGTTTTCCAATACTGCATGATATACCGTACCCATATCCGAAGCCTCGAAGCCGAATTCTTCCCGTTCCTGCAGGGAAAGACCATATTGCAAAAAGTGTCTGCAGGCACAGGCAGCATAAGTTTCCAGACGGCTGACACTGTTTTCCAGCTGCTGTCCGTACAATGCTCTGGCCACGATCCGGGACAGACCGCTCTCCCTGTATCTGCGAAATGCCGCCCGGGTCAGCAGGTCTCTGCCCGCCGCATCCGCCTCGTAGGCACGGTACATGAGATAGAAGTCCTGCCTCTCTTCTTCCGGCAGGGTTCCTTCCACATATTCCCGCAGTTCCTCCGCCAGATATCTGGCACCTTCCTGTCTGCCCTCGATCTGTTCCAGGCGGCTGCGGTTCTGGGGATACTCCACGCTCATTGCCGGGAACAGCTTCCGCACCGTATCGATCAGGTAGGACGGTCTTATGCCCTTTCCTTCACTGTTTACCTTGGCATAGGACAGATACAGCTGTTCTGAGGGCTTGGTCATATTCAGATACAGATATAATCTCTGGATATACATCTGCTGTCTCGGGCTGGGTGCCATCTCTGTCCCGGATTCAATCAGGAATTCCCGATCCATATCCGAAATGATCCCGCCCTTGGAAGCATTTTTCGGAATATTTCCGTCATTGACTCCCAGGAAAAACAATACCTTCACCTGTTTCAGACGGGTTCGCTCCATATCGCCCACCACGATACGATCCACGTTCTGAGGGATCGTACCGACAGTGATCTCGCCGAAACCGGCCTCTAAAATATCCGCAAATTCCTGTCTGGAGATTTCTTCCTCTCCCAACAGTTCATAGACCTGATCCAGCAGATCCATGACCAGCTGGTAAATCTGTGCATACTCTCTGGCTCTGGATAAGTCTCCTTCTTTTTCAAACTGCTGCTGATAGTTCAAAAGCTTTTGCTGCACCTGATTCTGTTCCAGGAAATCGTACAGATGGCTGACATAGTCTCCAGCCTTTTCCTGGCTTCCCATGTGCAGAATCTCCACCGCATCCATGAACTGTTGCCGGATACGGTTCAGACGCTCCATGGTCTTCTCTTCCGCCTGTTCGCTCCCCTCCGCATTTCCCTGCAGTTCTTCCGTTCTGCGGGTAAACAGACGGCTATAGGTCCGATAGCCTCTCGCCCCGGTGCGGATCACATAGTTTTCCAGCTCATCAATCTCTTCTCTGGAAATATCCGCCATGCCGCTGCGCAGAAAATGAAACACCGTATCATAGGAAAAATCCTTAATATACAGCTGCAATGCGCTCTTGATATATTCGATCATGGGATTCAGCACGATCCCTCTGGTACGGTCCAGGAAACATGGGATCTCCAGCTGTCCGAATTCTGTTTCCACATAGGAAGCGTATCCTTCCAGATCTCCGATGACCACGGCAATGTCCCGGTAGGTCATCCCCTGCTCTCTGATCAGGTGCCGGATGTACAGCGCTGTCTGGTGGACTTCCTCTCTGGGGGAAAGGGCTTCAAACATATGGATCTCTTGCTGTTCTCCCGCATACGGTTCATACTGATACCGGAACAGATTCTGTTCCAGATAGTGTAATGCCGGTGCCTTGGCGAAGCGATTGGGCCCCCCCTTGACAAAGAGATCCTCTCCCCGCTCTACCTCTGCCTCCGCTGCCAGCTTTTCCAGATCCGCCACCGTCTTCTTGCTCAGATGGAACAGCTTCTGTTCACCATCCATTTTATACGGATCCTCTCCCACTCCAATGGTCACGGTAACGATGGTCTCTGCGCACACGCGCATCAGTTCCTGGATCAGCCGGTTCTGTATGGGAGTAAATCCCGTAAAGCCGTCAAACACCACTACACTGCCCTTTAAGATCTTTGATTTGGACAGGGATCTGCGCAGTACATCCAGTGTCTCCTCGGTGGTGATAAAATGATCCCTGATATAATCCTGAAAGCCCCGGTACAGAGTCTTTAAGTCTTTCAGTTTCATGGCCAGCGCGCCACGCTTCTGTGCACTGGTGATCAGCTTGTCCATATCCTGTGTGCTGATACCGTATTGCATGAACTCGGAGATCGCACTTTTCACCTCATGGATATAGCCCTGCTTGTGCAGGAGACTTCCCATGGCCGGAAGCTGTTCCTTCAGATCCGCCGCCACTTTTTGCAGCACCAGGCTTTTGCCGGTGTCATCCAGTACCGGCATCTCTTTGGTCCCCACTTCCTCCAGAATGCGGTGGCTGAGTCGGCCGAAGCTCAGGACATCGATATTCAGGATGCCATCCCGGTCACTGCGCATGACCAGATCCTTCTGGGTCTGCATGGTGAACTGATCCGGCACAATGATCAGGAAATTCCTGCCCGGTTCCTCTGCCGCCCGCTGCATGATCTCTTCATAGATTCTGTGGCTTTTGCCCGACCCGGAAGGGCCAAAACAGAAACGTAAGCTCATAAGTCTCCTCCGTTATGCTGTCCGTTTATTTCAGATCCAGTTCAATGGGACAATGATCCGATCCCAAAATTTCCGTGTGGATCTTCGCATCCGCCAGCCGGTCTTTCAGACACTCCGATACCACGAAATAATCAATTCTCCATCCGGCATTTTTTGCTCTCGCCTGGAACATATAAGACCACCAGGAATACGCCCCGGTCAGGTCCGGATAAAAATAGCGGAACGTATCGATAAATCCGTTCTCCAATACCTTCGAAAAGCAGGCTCTCTCTTCATCAGTGAAGCCCGCATTGCCACGGTTGGTCTTCGCATTTTTCAGGTCGATTTCCTGATGCGCCACGTTCAGGTCTCCCGCATAGATCACCGGTTTTTTCTCTTCCAGCTTCTTAAGATACGCCAGGAAATCCGCTTCCCACTGCATGCGGTATTCCAGTCTCGTCAGTTCTCTCTGGGCGTTCGGTACATAGACTGTCACAAAATAGAACTCCGAATACTCTGCAGTGATCACCCGGCCCTCATGGTCGTGTTCCTCCACGCCGATGCCGTAAGTCACCTGTATGGGCTCTTCCTTTGTAAAAATTGCAGTGCCGGAATAGCCCTTTTTCTCTGCGTAATTCCAATACTGATGATATCCGGGCAGATCCAGTGCGATCTGTCCCTCCTGCAATTTTGTCTCCTGCAAGCAGAAAATATCTGCATCCGTTTCCTGAAAGAAATCCAGAAATCCCTTCTGCATGCAGGCTCTCAGCCCGTTCACATTCCATGAGATCAGTTTCATATTTTCCCTGCCTCTTTCCTAA